>Ga0209108_10000167_pt1 | contig 34642 bp, 29 predicted proteins | sample Rifsed10ft1_FD_184003 | JGI IMG/M metagenome (GOLD analysis project Ga0209108, IMG submission 184003) | Soil microbial communities from Rifle, Colorado, USA - sediment 10ft 1 (version 2) | ecosystem: Environmental > Terrestrial > Deep subsurface > Rock core/Sediment | place: Rifle, Colorado...
CCCGATAACGCCTTCGACGGAGATCGCCGAGTTCCTGGACGAGATGAAGGCGGAGGGTCTGCACGACATCGTCATGGTCGCCGCCGACGGCGAGCACGGCGCCGCCGGCCTCTGCTACGGCGCCTCGCTCTCCGGCGCCCGCGTCTTCAACGCCACGAGCTCCCAGGGCCTCCTCTACGCCCTCGAGCAACTGCCCGTCCAGTCCGGCACGCGCTACCCGATGCTCCTGGACCTGGTGACGCGCACCGTGAGCGGCCCCCTGGACATCCGCGGCGACCACTCCGACCTCTACTTCACCCTCAACGCCGGCTGGATCATCCTTCTCGCCCGCGACCCGCAGGCCGTGTACGACATGAACATCGCCGCCTACCGCATCGGCGAGCACAAGGACGTGCGCCTGCCCGTCATCGTCGCCTACGACGGCTTCTTCACCAGCCACCAGAAGCGCCGCCTGCAGGTCTTCTCCCGCGACGAAGACGTCCAGGCCTTCCTCGGGCCGATCCCGGCGGCCGTGACGGCCGTCGACCCGCGCAACCCGGTGACCATCGGCCCCTACATGAACGACCCCGACTTCATCAACAGCAAGTACCAGCACAAGCTCGCCATGGACGCCGCCCTGCGCGTCATCCCGGAGGTCTTCGCCGAGTACGCCCGCATCAGCGGCCGTCACTATCCCCTGGTCGACGCCTACCGCATGGAGGACGCGGACGTCGCCGTCCTCTTGCTGAACTCGGCGGCCGAGACGGCGAAGGACGTCGCCGACCGCCTGCGCGGCGAGGGCATCCGCGCCGGCGTCCTCAGCCCCAACGTCATCCGTCCCTTCCCCGCGGCCGAGCTGCGCTCTTACCTGAAGCACGTCCGCGCTCTCCTCATCGGCGAGCGGGCAGACTCGGTCGGCGCCCAGGGGTCGAACATCAGTCATGAGGTCAAGTCGGCCCTCAAGGACGACGCGGCGAACAGCACTCTCTGCCTCAGCCGTGTCTACGGCCTCGGCGGCAAGGACTTCTACGCCGAGGACGCGGAGGCTTTCTTCCGCCTCGCCCTCGAGGCGGCCGCTTCCGGCCGCGTCGAGGTGCCGTTCGACTACCACGGCGTCACGCCCTCCGTCCCGGGGGCCAGCACGGCCCGCCTGCTGCCGCCCCTCACGAAGCAGGAGGCGGCGCCCGGCCTGGTCAAGGTGACGCGGGATGAAAAGACGGGCGCCCTCGACGTGCAGGCGCCGCCCGCCTGGCAGATGGTTACGCGGGCGAAGCGCGTGGCGCCCGGCCACGGCTCCTGCCCCGGCTGCGGCATCTTCTCCGCCCTGGACCAGTTCTTCAAGGGCCTCGAGGGCGACGTCGTCGTCCTCTACCAGACCGGCTGCGCCATGGTCGTCACCACGGGCTACCCGTACAGCGCCCACCGCGTCACCTACATCCACAACCTCTTCCAGAACGGCGCCGCCACCCTCTCCGGCCTCGTCGAGGCCTTCCTCGAGCGCCAGCGCCGCGGCGAGCTGCCTGCCGACGACGACATCACATTCGTCATGATCACCGGCGACGGCGGCATGGACATCGGCATGGGGCCGGCGATCGGTACCGCCCTGCGCAACCACCGCCTGATCATCCTGGAGTACGACAACCAGGGCTACATGAACACGGGCAGCCAGCTGAGCTACTCGACGCCGCTGGGCCACATGACCTCGACGAGCCACGTCGGCCCCGGCGAGGCCGGCAAGGCCACCCATCACAAGGACACGCTGCAGATTATGGCCGCCACCCACCTGCCCTACGTCTTCAGCGCCGTCGAGGCCTTCCCGGACGACATCCTGCGCAAGGCGGCGAAGGCCCAGTGGTACGCGCGCAACGCCGGCACGGTGTACGGCAAGCTGCTCATTACCTGCCCCATCAACTGGCGCACCGACGACCGCGTCGGCCTCGACGTCGTCCAGGCGGCCGTCGACTGCTGCTTCTTCCCCCTCTACGAGGTCGAGGAGGGAAAGACGCGCCTCGGCTACGACCCGGACGAGGTGGGCCGCCGCATCCCCGTGAGCGACTGGCTGGCGCTGATGGGCAAGACGACGCATCTGACGCAGCCTCAGCACGAGGCGGAGCTGCGCAGCCTGGAGGCGGAGGTCGAGCGGCGCTGGCAGCGGCTGAAGGCTATGCACGCCCACCCGATCCTGTAAGAAAGGGAACTGAGATGGCCCGTATCGTTACAGAGCGAGAGCTGACGCCGATCACGAAGCTGTTCGTGGTAGAGGCGCCTCTCATCGCCCGCAACGCTCAGCCGGGCCAGTTCGTCATGATCCGCGTCAACGAGTACGGCGAGCGCGTGCCGGTCACGATCACCGACTTCGACCGCAGAGAGGGCACGATCACGATCGTCGTCCAGAACGTGGGCAAGACCACGGCGATGATCTGCGCCCAGCGGGCGGGCGACTCCTTCCTCGACTTCGTGGGGCCGCTGGGCCGGCCGGCGCCGCTGCCGGATGAAGGCCACGTCGCCCTGATCGGCGGCGGCTTCGGCGCCGGCGCCATCTACACCATCGCCCGCGAGCTGCGCCATCGGGGCGCGCGCGTCTCCGCCATCGTCGGCGCTCAGACGCGCGACCTCCTCATTCTCCAGGACGAGGTCAGCTCCCTGAGCGACGCCTACTTCCCCTGCACGGACGACGGCTCGTTCGGCTACTGCGGCTTCGTCACCGGCCAGCTCCAGGAGCTATTGGCAGCCGGCGCCGGCTTCACCGCTTGCTTTTCCATCGGCCCGGTGGCGATGATGCGCGCCGTCGCCGAGACGACGCGGCCTTACGGCCTGAAGACGATCTCCTCCCTCGACCCGATCATGGTCGACGGCACCGGCATGTGCGGCGCCTGTCGCGTCACCATCGACGGCCAGCTGCGCTTCGCCTGCGTCGACGGCCCCTTCTTCGACGCCCACAAAGTCGACTTCGCCGAGCTCGTGGTGCGCTCGAAGACCTACGTGGACGAGCAGGAGACGGCGGCCCGTTTGGCCGGCGCCGCCTGGGCTAGGTAGGCGAGGCATGCCGATCATCAGGCCCACCAAGACGAAGATGCCCGTCCGGCCGAGCGAGGCGCGCCGGACCAACTGGGAAGAGGTCGCGCTCGGCTACACGTCGGCCCAGGCTATGGCCGAGGCGCTTCGCTGCCTGCAGTGCCAGGACCCCGTCTGCGAGCTCGGCTGCCCGGTTAACGTCCCCATCCGCGAGTTCATCGCCGACATCGCCGCCGGCGACTTCGCCGCCGCGGCGCGGGCGATGAAGCGCCGCAACCTCCTGCCCGCCATCTGCGGCCGCGTCTGTCCCCAGGAGAACCAGTGCGAGCTGCTCTGCGTCGTCAACGGCAAGCAGCAGGCGGTGGCCATCGGCAACCTGGAGCGCTTCGCCGCCGACTGGGAGGCTGCCCAGGGCATCGCCCCGGCCGCTGCGGCGCCCGCGAAGCGACCGCAGAAGATCGCCGTCATCGGCTCCGGGCCCTCCGGCCTCACCGCCGCCTGCGACCTCGCGCTCCTCGGCTACGGCGTCACGGTGTTCGAGGCCCTCCACGCCCTCGGCGGCGTGCTCCGCTACGGCATCCCCGAGTTTCGGCTGCCGAAGGCGATCCTCGAGGAGGACATCGAGCGCCTGCAGGCCATGGGCGTTGAGTTCCAGACCAACGTCGTCGTCGGCAAGACCGTGACCATCGACCAGCTCCTGGAGGAGATGGGCTACAGCGCCATCTTCATCGGCACGGGCGCCGGCACTCCCAAGTTTCTGGGCGTCCCCGGTGAGAACCTGAAGGGCGTCTACTCCGCGAACGAGTTCCTGACGCGCGTCAACCTGATGCACGCCCGCGACTTCCCGCGCTTCGACACGCCGGTGCACCGCGGCAGCGGCGTCGCCGTTATCGGCGCCGGCGACACGGCCATGGACGCCGTTCGCACCGCCATCCGCCTGGGCGCCAAGGAGGCGCACATCGTCTACCGCCGCACGGAGCAGGAGATGGGCGCCCGTGAGGAGGAGTATCACCACGCCCAGGAAGAGGGCGCCGTCTTCGACTGGCTGACCCAGCCCGTCGGCTTCGTCGGCGGCGAGGACGGCTGGGTGCGCGGCATGAGGTGCATCCGTATGGAGCTGGGCGCCGCCGACGAGTCGGGGCGCCGCCGCCCGGTGCCGGTGGACGGGTCCGAGTTCGTCCTGCCCGTCGACACGGTGGTCGTGGCGCTGGGGACCAACCCGAACCCCCTCGTGCCGCAGACGACGGCGGGGCTGGCGACCAACGCCCATGGCTGCGTCGTCGCTGATGAGGAGACCGGCGCCACGACGCGCGAGGGGCTCTACGCCGGCGGCGACATCGTCACAGGCGCCGCGACGGTGATCCTGGCGATGGGCGCCGGACGCAAGGCGGCGGCCGCCATCCACGCCTACCTGCAGGAGAAGTCGCCGGCGGCGACCGAAGCCGCTCGGCTTCAGGGCCTGCCCGCCGGACAGGCAGGCGTAGACTAAGGTTCGTGACCTGGTTCGACCTCAAGCGCCTGCCGGAGCAGGAGGTCATGGACTCCGAGGAGGAGGTGGAAGCCTACGCCTCCGCCGCGGCTCAGGCCTACCTTGAGTCCATCGACCGGAGCTTCGTCGACCACGTGCAGCGCCTGCTGGCGCCGGCGGACGGCGGCCGGATGGCGCGCAGCGCGCTCGACTTCGGCTGCGGGCCCGGCCAGATCCCGATCATGATGGCGCGGCGCTGGCCGTCGATGCAGATCATCGGCCTCGACGCTTCGCCGCGCATGGTGGCGCAGGCGCGCGAGGCCGCGGCGCAGGCCGGCGTCTCCGCAAGCTTCGCCGTCTTCCGCCTCGGCCCCGACGAAGTCGGGGAGCGCCGCCTGCCCTATCCGGACGGCGCCTTCGACGTCGTGACTTGCAACTCGGTCCTGCACCATCTCGCTGACCCGCTCGGGACGCTGGACGAGCTTGACCGCGTGGCGAAGCCCGGCGGCGTCGTGCTCGTGCGCGACCTGCGCCGTCCCTCGACGCTCGCCTATCCGCTCCACGTCCGCCTCTTCGGCCGTCACTACAGCGGCGAGATGCGGCGCCTCTTCGAGGCGTCGGTGCGCGCCGCCTACACCGTCGCCGAGCTGCAATCGCTGCTTGCGATCTCGCGTCTGGGCGATGGCCGGGCGCGCGTCTTTCAGCGCGGCCTGACCCACGTTGGCATCGAGAGGGCCGCCTTGCCCGGTCTCGGCCTGTCAGGAAACGGACATTAGCGAGAAAGCTGATAGACTCGACAGAGCAGCCTGTGCAGACCCCTCAGCTCGCCGACCTGCGCGCCGTTTGCTCCCAGCCGTACGGCTTCTGGCTGGACAGCGCCCTCGTAGACGCCCGTCAGGGCCGGCGCTCCTTCTGGGGTGAGGAGCCCAGCCTTGTGCTGCGCTCTTGGGGGCGCGATGTGGAGGTACAGCGCTGCCGCGGCGGCACCCTGCGCTTCGAAGGCGACCCGTTCGAGGCGCTGCGCGAGCTGCTGGCGGAGCGGCGCGGCCAGACCGGCGCCGCCGTCGGCTACCTGGGTTACGAGCTCAAGCGCCACATCGAGGCGCTGCCGCAGACCGCCGTCGACGACCTCGGCCTGCCGGAGTGCTACCTCGCCTTCTACGACCGCATCGATGCGTTCGACCCGCGGCCGCTGGCGCCGGCACCGCCGGCCGCGGCGCCGACGCCGTCCTACGCCGGCCTGCGCTCCTCCTTCAGCCGCGGCGACTACGAGTCGGCGCTAGAGCGCGCGCTCGCCTACATCCGCGCGGGCGATATCTACCAGGTCAACCTGACGCAGCGCTTCCAGGCCCCGTGCGCCGGCGACCCGTTCGATGTCTACCGGCTTCTGCGGGCGCAGTCTCCGGCGCCCTTCGCCGCCTATCTGAGCGGCCCCGGCTTCGCCGTGCTCTCCTCCTCGCCGGAGCTGTTCCTCCGATACGAGCCCGGGACCCGGCTCATCGAGACGCGGCCGATCAAGGGGACGCGGCCCCGCGGCGCCGACGGGAAGTCGGACGCGGCCCTGGCGCGAGAGCTGCTAGCCAGCGAGAAGGAGCGGGCCGAGAACCTGATGATCGTCGACCTGGAGCGCAACGACCTGGGCAAGGTGGCGGAGATCGGCAGCGTGACGGTGCCGGGGCTCTTCGAGGTGGAGACCTACGCCAGCGTCCATCACCTGACGTCGACCGTGCAGGCCCGCCTGCGCCAGGACAGGGACGTCGTCGACCTGCTGCGGGCGACCTTTCCCGGCGGCTCGATCACCGGGGCGCCGAAGATCCGCGCCATGGAGATCGCAGATGAGCTGGAGCCGGTGGCGCGCGGCGTCTACACCGGCGCCATCGGCTACATCGGCTTCGACGGCGAGATTGAGCTGAACATCGCCATCCGCACGATGGTGATCAAGGACGGCGTCGCCTACTTCGGCGTCGGCGGCGGCATCGTGGCCGACTCCCAGCCGGTGCCGGAGTACGAGGAGACGCTGCACAAAGGGGCGGCGCTGGCGCGCGTGCTGCTGGCCGAGGGCTGAGCGTGACCTGGGTCTACCTGGACGGCGCCTTCGTCACGGCCGAGGAGGCGCGAGTCGCGGCCGGCGACACCGCCGTGCTCTTCGGTCACGGCCTCTTCGAGACGTTTCGCGCCAGGCGCGGCGCCGTCTACCTGCTGGACCGGCACCTGGCGCGGCTCCGGGCGGGCGCCGAGACGCTGGGCATCGAGCCGCCGGCGGAGCTGGCGGGCCTGGCGGCCATCGTGCGGGAGCTGAGCGAGCGCTGCGCGTTCGAGGAGGCGCGCGTCCGCCTGACGCTGACGGCCGGCGCAGAGGGCGGACGGCCGGCGCTCCTCATCCAGGCGCGGCCGGCGCTGGACTATCCTGAGCACCTCTACGAGCAGGGGATCGCCGCCGTCGTCGCGTCGGTGCGGCGGAACGAGACGTCGCCGCTCAGCCGCGTGAAGTCGCTGAACTACCTCGACAACCTGCTGGCCCGGCAGCAGGCGCGCAACGCCGGCGCGGACGAGGCGATCCTCCTCAACACGCGCGGCCTCGTGGCAGAGGGCAGCGCGAGCAACCTGTTCGTCGTCCGCGGCGCCGAGCTGGTGACGCCGCCTCTGGACGATGGCGCGCTGCCGGGCGTCACGCGCGGCGCCGTGCTGGCGCTGGCCGCGGCGGCGGGCCTGAGGCCGGTCGAGGCGTCCCTGACGCTCGATGACCTGCGTAACGCGGAGGAGGCGTTCCTCACGAACGCCATCGCCGGCGTGCTGCCGCTCGTCGCCGTCGACGGCGCAGCCATCGGCGCCGCCGCGCCGGGCGAAGGCACTCAGCGCTTGCGCGCCCTCTACGAGAACGCCGTCAGGGAAAGCGGGGTCGTTCGACCGGATCCGGCTTAACGCCCCTTCGGGTTCGTCAATCGCGCTAGCTCTCGCCCTCCCCGAGGCGCCGCGCGCCTGCTGCCTTCATGTCGAGGTAGAAGCCGGCGACCATGCAGTAGAACCGGTCGGCGGCGGCCGCCAGCAGCTGATTCGTCCGCCCCAGGGCGTCGCGGTAGAGCCGGCCCAGCTCGTACTCAGGGACAACGCTCGCGCCGACCTCGTTGCTGACGACGATGAGCTTAGCGCTGGCGGCGCGCTGCCACTCGATGAGGGCCCTGACGGGCGCGAGGACGCGCTCCAGCCGGTCGTCCCAGCCTTCGCCGTCGGCGCTGGTCTGACTGAGGAGGAGGTTGCTGACCCAGACGGTCGCGCAGTCGAGGACGTAGACGTCGAAGCGCTCCTGCGAGAGAAGGCGCGCCGGCAGGTCCAGCGGCTCCTCGAGGGTCGTCCAGCCGTCGGGCCGTCCGGCGCGGTGCTTCGCCGCCCGCTCGCGCATCTCGTCGTCCAGCGTCTCCGACGTCGCGATGTAAAGCACGCTGCCTCCGTCCCGGCGCGCCATCTCGACAGCCAGGGAGCTCTTTCCCGAGCGGGCGGGCCCGAGGATCAGCGTGAGTTCGCCCATCAGAACCAGCCCCTCGTTTCGAGCGCCAGGATCGCGAGCAGGACCAGCACCTCACCCGCCTCGTTGATCGCGCCGTAGGTGTCGCCCGTCAGGCCGCCCAAGCGCCCGCTTATGAGGTAGCCGAGCCCGAGGGCAAGGCCGCCGCCAATGGCCACCAGGACAAGGCCCTTCGAACCCAACAGGGCCACCGTCGCCGCCACGGCCGTAGCCGTCGCGATAGATCCGGCCCAGGGCAGAGCGGAGGCGTGGAAGGGCTTCCCCAGGCCCTCTGCGCGGGCGTAGGGGAAAGCGGCGATGGCGCAGACGATGGCCCAGCGTCCCAGCGCCGGCGCGAGGAGCAGCGCTTCCGGGCGCGTCGCGGAGAGCGAGGCGATGGTCGTGGCCTTGAGCGCGAGGACGATGACCACGGCCGCCGCGCCGAAGGCGCCTATCGACCCGTCGCGCATAATCGAGAGGCGTTCCTCGCGCGTGCGGGCGCCGAAGACGCCGTCGGCCGTGTCGGCCAGCCCGTCGACGTGGAGGCCGCCGCTGAGGGCGGCGAGGGTCGCGACGAGGAGCCAGGCGCGGACGCCGGCCGGCAGGTAGCCGTCCAACCCCTCATCCAGGCCGAGGAGGATGGCTCCGAGAAGGAGTCCGACGGCCGGGAACCAGGCCTGCGAGAGCCCCAGGGCGCGCTCTGCCTGGATCGGAGCCAGGCGCAGTCGCAGCGCCGTCAGGAGCTCGAGCGCCACCACCGGGCCGGCGACGAGGCCGCGCAGGCCGGAGGCCGCCGGGCTCTCACTCATCGAGTTCGGTCTTGCGGGAAACGCCGGCGTCTTCGAAGGTCGACATCTCGCCGATGACGCGGCAGGCGCCCTCCAGCACGTGCATCGCAAGGGCGGCGCCGGTGCCCTCGCCCAGGCGCAGGCGGAGGTCGAGCAGCGGCTCCAGGCCGAGCTCGCGCAGGATCAGGGCGTGTCCGGGCTCCGTCGACAGGTGAGACGCCGCCAGGTAGTCCCTGGCGGCTGGCGCGAGGCCGACGGCGATGAGCGCCGCGGCGCCGGAGATGAAGCCGTCGACGAGCGCGGCCCGCCGGCGGGCCGCGAGGCCGACCATGAGCCCCGCCAGGACGCCGATCTCGAAGCCGCCGACCTTCGCGAGCACGTCCAGCGCGTCGTTCCGATCCGGCGCGTTGGTGGCCAGCGCCCGCTCGATGGCAGCCACCTTTCGCTCGTAGCCGGCAGGGTCGACGCCGGTGCCGCGGCCCGTAACCTGCCGGGGCGCCAGGCCGAGCAGCGCCGCCGTCACGGCGCTGGCCGCCGTCGTGTTGCCGATGCCCATCTCGCCGCAGCCGACCACGTCGGCCCGAGTCCCCTCCGCCAGCCTGAGGCCCACCTCGATGCAGCGAGAAGCCTGCTCGCGGCTCATCGCCGGCCCGGCCGAGAAGTCCTGCGTGCCGGGACCGATGCGCTCGGACGCCAGGCCCGGCCGCTGGCCGAGGTCGACGCGCACGCCGGCGTCGATGACGATGACCTCCGCGTTGGCCTGGCGCGCGAGGACGTTTATCGCGGCGCCGCCGGCGAGGAAGTTCTCGACCATCTGGGCGGTCACTTCGCTGGGGTAGGCGGAGACTTCCTGCGCCGCGACGCCGTGGTCGGCGGCGGCGACGAAGATCGTCCGCAGCTTGACGGACGGCAGCTCTTTGCCCTGGACGCCGGCGAGCCAGGCGGCGATGTCCTCCAGCCGCCCGAGGCTGCCCTGCGGCTTCGTGAGGTTGTCGAGCCGCCGCCGGGCGGCGGCCATGGCAGCCTCGTCCAGCGGCCCGATGGGCGGTAGCTTCGGCTGGGTAGTCATCGTCCACCTCCGTGCTCATGCAGGGCCTGGCCGGCCCCATCGACTGAGGCGTCCGGCCCCAACGCAATCGGCGCGCCGGCGAGCCTCGTCGCTCCGACGCGATGCGGCGCGTCGCCGTTCTGCTCCTCCTGCAGGCTCCCGGCATGCACGACGATCGGCACGCCGCTTTCGGGGTGAGGCAGCACCGCCAGCGGCGTCTCATAGACACGGCTCAGGCGCGCCGCGTCCATCACCTCCGCGGGCGGGCCCAGGACCACGGTGCGGCCCCAGCTCAGAAGGCAGATGCGATCGGCGAACTGGCTGGCCAGCGTCAGGTCGTGGAGCACGAGGAGACAGGCAAGGCCGGCCTCGCGCGCCCGCGACCTCACGAGCGAGAGCACCGCGTCCTGGTAGCGCAGGTCGAGGTTGGCCGTCGGCTCGTCCAGGAGCAGCACGCTCGGCTCCTGGGCGAGGGCGCGGGCGATAACGACGCGCTGCCGCTCGCCGCCCGACAGCTCGTCGACCTGGCGCTCGGCCAGGTCAGCGGCGCCGGCCGTCTCCAGCGCCCGCCGGACGGCGAGCCAGTCAGCGCTGGACTCGCTGCCGAGGAACGATATGTAAGGCGTCCTGCCCAGGGCGACGTAGGCCTGGCTCGACATCAAGGGAGGCGTCGTCGGCGTCTGGGGAACGACGGCGAGGCGCTGCGCCAGCTCCCGCCTGCTCCAGGCTGTCACGTCTCGACCGTCGACCTCGACGCTCCCCTCGGTGGGCTTCAGCAGGCCGGCCGCCACCTTCAGGGCGGTCGATTTGCCGGCGCCGTTCGGGCCCACCAGGGCCACCACCTCGCCGGCTTGCAGATTCAGGTCGAAGGCGGAGAGGACGACCCGCGCACCGTAGCCGGCCGAAACGCCCTGCAGCGCCAGCCTGGGCGTCATTGCGAGATCGACCTCTGCTGGCGCCGGAGCAGCAGGAGGAAGAACGGCGCGCCGATGGCAGCCGTGATGATGCCCACCGGTATCTCCTGGGGCTGAAGCAGGGTGCGGGCGCCGAGGTCCGCCAGCACGAGGAGCGTGCTGCCGACCACGATCGTCATCGGGAGGATGTGGCGGTAGTCGGCGCCCAGCATTAGCCGGCAGATGTGCGGCACGATGAGCCCGACGAAGCCGATGAGGCCGGTTATCGCCACGCAGACGGCGGTCGCCAGCGACGCCATGAGCACCACGAACGCCTTGACCAGCTCGACGCGCACGCCCAGGGTCTTCGCCTCGTCCTCGCTGAGCTGCAGGACGTTGAGCTGACGCCCCAGCAGGAGAAGCGAGAGCGAGCTGATGGCCACGTAGGGCAGGGCGGAGGTTAGCTTCGACCAGCTGGCGCTCGTGAAGTCGCCGTAGAGCCAGGAGAAGATAACGAACAGCCGGTCCTCGTGCATCATCATCAGGAACGAGGTGGCGGCGGCGGCGGCGGCCGAGACGGCGACGCCGGCGAGGACGTGCGCCGTGGTGGGCACGGTCCAGCCGACGCGCGCCAGCTGGTAGGTCAGGAAGACCGCCGCCATCGCTCCCATGAAGGCGAAGAGGGCCACGTAGCCGAATCGGTAGTAGTCCAGCGGCAGCGGCGAGACGATGACGATGGTGGCGCCGAGCGCCGCGCCGGCCGCCACGCCGAGGAGGAACGGATCGGCCAGGGGATTGCGGAACACGGCCTGATAAGAGGCGCCGGCCAGGGAGAGCGCCGCGCCGACGACCACGGCGGTGAGCACGCGCGGCAACCGCACGTCCCAGATGATGCGGTCGTGGGCGCTCCCCGCGTCGATGTCGATGCCCGGCGCCTGCAGGTGGGAGAGGATGATGCGGACGGTCTCGCCGGGACCTATCGCAATGGGCCCGATGGAGGTGGCCAGGACGACCGTGGCGGCGAGCAGGACGAGGCCGCCGAGGAGGAGGGGCGGCCAGGCCGCCGACCTGCCGGACGATGCCGGCAGACGGATGAAACCGGCGCCCTCCGTCCCCTTCGTCCGCTCGCTGGTCGCGTGGGCCATCAGAGGTTCGGGTAGAGGGACTTGAGCAGCAGCTCCAGCGCCTCTATAACACGCGGGCCCGGCCGCGTGAAGACGTTGGGGTCGACCTCGATGACGCGGCCGCTCTTGACGGCCTTGATGTCGCTCCAGCCGGGCCGGGCCTTCACCGTTTCCAGCGATTGGCCGCCCCATTCGCCGGCGTCGCTCAGCAGGATAACCTCCGGGTCCGCCTCGATGATCACCTCGGCGCTCAGCTGCGGGAAGGCGGACGCCGCCCCGTCCGCGACGTTGCCGGCCTTCACGAGCTTGAGCATCGAGCCGACGAAGCTGTTCGGCGACACGCTGAAGCCGTCGGGCGACAGCTCGAAGAAGACGAGCGGGCCTTTCCCCGCTCCATTAGCCTTCTGCTGGACGGCGGTCACGCGTTTCTCCATGTCCTTCGCGACGGCCTCGGCCCCCTCGGCTTTGCCGGTTAGCCTGCCCAGCAGGCGGACATCTTGGATGACGCCGGCGATGTCCTCGGGCTCGCGCAGAAGGAACACCGTCAAACCGGCGGCGCGAAACTGCTCCACGTCGCCCTCCTGGGCGCCGGCCATGATCACCAGGTCCGGCCTCAGGGCGAGGGCGGGCTCCGGCGCCGGCCGGAGGTACTCGAGCTTCGGCAGCGCTTTCGCCGCCGCCGGGTAGTCGGAGAAGCTGTCCGTGGCTACTACCTGTCCGCCGGCGCCGATGGCGAAGAGTATCTCGGTGGCCCCAGGCGAGTAGGAGATGATCCTCGTCGGCGCCGTACTGAAGGTGATGGTCTTGCCGCCGGTGTCGGTCACGCTCATGGGGAAGGTGGCGCTGGGCTGGCCGGAGGCTCCGCCGGACGAGTTGGAGTCGCCGCCGCAGGCCGCCACCAGGAGGCCCAGGAGGGCGGCGCCGAGGAAGGCGAGGAGCCAGGGACTGTTCGCGTTGCCGGGCCGGGGGCTGATCACAGCTTTGTCCTCCTTTGTCTGAGGCCAGCCAGCGAGTTTGGGCCCGGTAACGCTCGCTTCACGCAAACGAAAACCCCGGCTCGAGTAAGACCGGGGTGATCGCGTCCACGTCGACGCACTGTCCGGGCCTTTCACTCGAAGGCGCCACACAATCTGCAGGGACTGGCGACCTGGCTCTCCCCCGACGTGTCGGGGGACTACAGTTGCGGGACAGCGCCGGACTCTGACCGGCTTCGCATTTACCCGACCGGACAATCCGTGTCAGGCACCCCTGCATTATTCAGTTGTGCTGGCCGCTAGGCCAGCGTCATTATATGACATTGGTAATCTCCCGGCTCGGTCACCTGCCGTTTGGACTCAGAACGTAGGGCCCTTTGGCTCTGAGCCTCTGCTGGCGGCCTCGATACAGTCGGAAGTAGGATTACCAACGGGGGGCTTCGCGCCGCGGCCGCGGCGCGAAGCCGCGTGCGTAGCAAGACGGAGTAGACGGGGCGGAAACATGAGTCCGAACGACGAACAGCTGGTGCAGGCGATTGCCGAGATGCGCGAGGATGACGCGGTGGCGCTGGCGCGGGCGATGCTCGATGAAGGCAGAGACCCGTTTGATGTCCTGGATCTTTGCCGCCAGGCCATGGATATGATCGGCAAGCAGTTTGAGCAGGGCGAGTGCTTCCTGCCCGAGCTGGTGCTGGCCGGCGAGATGATGGAGAGCATCGGTGCTCTCTGCAAGCCGCTCATCGAAGGCCGCGAAGGCGCGGCGCCGCAGAAGCACGGCAAGGTGCTCATCGGCACCGTCCAGGGCGACCTGCACGACATCGGCAAGAACATCGTCACCTTCATGCTGGACATCAACGGCTACGACGTCCGCGACATCGGCATCGACGTGCCGGCAGAGAAGTTCGTCGAGGAGATGCGCGACTTCAAGCCCCAAGTCGTGGGGCTGAGCGGCTTCTTGACGCTGGCGTTCGACTCCATGAAGGAGACCGTCGAGGCGATCGAGGCGGCGGGGCTGCGCGACGGCCTGAAGATCATGATCGGCGGCGGCCAGGTCGACGAGACCGTACGCCGCTACACTACGGCCGACGCCTGGGGCGCCAACGCCGTCGTGGCCGTGTCCCTCTGCCGCGAATGGATCAAGTCGTAGCGCGATGGATGGTCACTGCAGCATCTGAGACGCCGACCTCGAACCGCGCTGAGCCGCTGTGCACGGCGCTCCGGCGCGGCATGCCGCGCGAATCGGCGGCGGCAGCGCTGGCGCGGCGCCAGGCGCTGGCCGTCTCCGAAAGCGAGACGCTGATCCGGCCCGTCGCCGCTCACCGCGTCCTACCGGCCCGCGCCGCGGACGGCGAGACGTTGGAGGCAGACGGGTTCACGCTGCAGGTGCCGGCCTTCGCCCCAGACGCCGGCAAGATCAACGCGGTGGCGGCTGCCGCCTGCACCATCGGCCCCGACCTGGAGAGGCGCGTCAGGGAGCTTTTCACGGCTCACCGGCCTTCCGTCGCCCTCGCCGTCGACCGCGTTGGCACACAGGCGCTGTTCCGCCTCTCCGATCAGACGCTGGCGGCGATCCGGCGCGAGGCGAAGGGGCAGGGCCTTGTCCTGGGCGCCCAGGCCAACCCCGGAGACGCGGGCATCGGCTTTGAGCAGCAGGCCGCCGTCCTCGCGCTTGCCGGTGCCGAGGCGAGCGGGATCGCGCTCACGCGCCTGGGCATGCTCTCGCCGGAGAAGTCCGTCTCCTTCCTCGTCGCGCTGGGACCAGACCTCAAAGGACACGTGTACTCCGGGCGGTGCGCCCGCTGCCCGGCGCGGGAGCGATGCCCGCTCAGGTAGAGGCGCCGGCCCGCTCCTTCCGGGTCCGGTTCGCCAACCTCGACCGGGAGACTATCTGCTCGGAGAGCGAGACGATCTTTCACGCCGCTCGCCGCGCCGCCATCCGCATCGTCGGCGCCTGCGGTGGCCGGGGCGTATGCGGCACCTGCATGGTGCGCGTCGTCTCGGGCGACATCGAGTCTCTGCAGCCGGAGCCAGCTCAGGCGGCGCAGCGCTCGCCCTGGGTGCGCGCCTGCCAGGCGCGGCCTCTCACCGAGCTCGTTCTCGAGGCGGCGCCCCGCTCCGTTGCCACCATCGTCCGGGCGGAGGTGGACGGCCAGGGGCCGCAGAGGGTACGGCCGGCGCCCGCCGTCACGGTTCACCAGGTGGCCCTCGCTCCCCCTACGCTGAGCGACGTCCGCGCCGACGCGGATCGCCTGCTGGACGCCCTCGCCGACTGCGGCGCGAAGCGCCTGGACCTCCAGGCGCTGCGGGAGCTGCCGGGCGTGCTTCGCGGCAGCGGCTGGCAGGTGCAGGCGCTGGTCCGCGGCGACGAAGTCATCGGCGTCACGCCGGTCGGCGCGCGCTGCCTCGGCCTCGCCGTCGACCTGGGCACGACGAACTGTGCCGGCTTCCTCCTCGACCTCGAGACAGGGACGCGGCTGGCGAGCCTGGGCATCGAGAACCCGCAGGTCGGCTACGGCGCGGACCTCGTTAGCCGCCTCAACTACGCCATCCGCTCGCCGGAGGCGAGCGCCGAGCTGCGTCGCGCCGCCGTGACCGCGATCACGGAGCTGGCGCGGGACCTCTGCGAGGCCGTCTCGGCCGGTGCCGACGAGATCGTCGACGTCGCCGTCTGCGGCAACACGGCGATGCACCACCTGCTCCTGGGCCTGCCGGTGCGGCAGCTGGGCCGCGTGCCCTTCGTGCCGGCGGTGCAGGAGGCGCTGGACCTAAAGGCGAGGGACGTGGGGCTCACCGTCGCGCCCGGCGCCTACGTCCACGTGCTGCCGAACATCGGCGGCTTCGTCGGCGCCGACCACGCGGCGACCCTGCTCGCCACCGAGGATCGCTGGAAGCTCGGCACGACGATCGTCATGGACATCGGCACGAACACGGAGATCTCGCTGATCCACGCGGGCGAGATCACCACCGTTTCCTGCCCGTCCGGTCCCGCGTTCGAGGGCGGCCACATCGGCGCCGGCATGCGGGCGGCGGAGGGCGCCATCGAGCGCGTCTCGGTCGAAGACGGACGCCTGGAGGTGCAGGTCATCGGCGAGGCCGAGCCTGTGGGTCTGTGCGGCTCGGGCGTGCTGGACGCGGCGGCGGCCCTGCTCAAGGCGGGCCTCGTCAACCAGGGCGGCACGGTCTTGCGGGGCCACCCGTACGTGCAGGAAGAGGACGGCCGGCGGTCGGTGATGCTGGCGCCGGATGTCGCCTTTACGCAGGGGGACGTGCGCGCTGTCCAGCTGGCGAAAGCGGCGATCCGCTGCGGCATCGACCTGCTGCTGCGGGAAGCCGGGCTGGCGGAAGCGGCGCTGGACCAGGTCGTCATCGCCGGCGCCTTCGGTACATACATCAACATCGAGAGCGCCGTGGCCATCGGCATGCTGCCGCCGCTGCCGCTGGAGCGCTTCGCCCAGGTCGGCAACGCCGCCGGCGTCGGCGTCGCCATGGCGTTGGCTTCGACGACGCTGCGCGAGCGGGCGCAGCGCCTGGCGGCGCAATGCCGCTACATCGAGCTCGGGTCGCTGCCGGGCTTCGAGAAGGCCTTCCTGGGAAGGCTGCCTTTTTCGGAAAGGGGAAGACGGTGAACGCGAACGGCTGGATGATCATCGGCGACCGCATCAACCCGGGGTTCAAGGCGACCAGGGCCCTGGTGGAGTCCGGCGACCTTGCCGGCCTCCAGGCGCTGGCCGTCCGCCAGGTGAAGGCGGGCGCCGGCGCCCTCGACTTCACCCTCGGGCCGGACGCCCGCAGCAAGCCGGAGTTCCTCGTCCAGGTCATCCGCGCCGTCCAGGACGCCGTCGACGTTCCCCTTTGCTTCGACTATCCGGAGGTGCAGACCCAGGAAATCTGCCTGAAGGCCTACGACCCGGCAAAGGCCGGCGGCGCCAAGCCGATCATCAACTCCATCGCCGAGACGCGCTGGGAGATGGTCGAGCTGCTGAAGATCCAGCCTTGCAAGGTGCTGCTCATGGCCTCCGAGCGCCTGGAAGACGGGATCGGCCGGCAGAACAGGACCGGGCAGGAGATCGCCGGCACGGCCAAGCGCGCCGCGCTTCGGCTGGCGAAGGAGCATGGCCTCTGCCTCGACGACGTCATCATCGACGTATCGATCAGCGCCATCATCGCCGACACGGCCGGCCTCAACCGAGCGGCCCTCGAGGCCATAGGCAGCATCGGCTCCGACCCGCAGCTGAAGGGGATTCACATGTCCGGCGGGATCAGCAACATCGCCCAGCTGCTTCCCGCCAAGGCGGCCGATGGCTCGGACCTCAAGGAGCAGGTCGAGTGCGCCTTCCTCACGGTCGCGCGGCCGCTGGGCATGGACACCGTCCTCGGCACTCCCTGGCACCACTTCCACACGCTGCCGGAGGACAACTACGTCTTAGGTGTCTTCAAGGAGATACTGCAGCTATCGGGCACCGACGTGATGCGCGCGGTGCGGAGGCTGTACCGCAAGAGCTAGTGGCTACCGCGCCGGAGCGCAGGCCGCGCTCCGAGCGTCCCCGTCTGCTCGCAGGCGGGGCTATCGGGGCCGCGCGATGGGCCTGTCTCGGTGCCCCCTCTCCCGGACGCCGCGATAGGCGAACGCCAGGGCGAAGACGGAGATCGCGCTCGCCGAGAGCGCGATGGCGAGCTCCCACCACGCCATGCCGGCCACGCCGAGAAGCCAGCCCCAGGTCGCTTCCATCGCGATCAGCGTAGACGCTGCTTTCTCGCGCGTCTAAGGCGCATTCGGACGGAGAACGCGGGGCCGAACGGCCCGTGGCCTCCTGTCCGTTGGGCTGCACCGCCCGGGCAGCTACTTCTCTGCCTCAGCTTCGACAGGCACGACAGCGGTGACGACCGTGCCGGCCGTCAGTCCCGGCTGCACGGTCAGCTCCCCGCCGAGCGACTGCGCCCTGAGCTGCATGTCGTGCAGCCCCTGGCCATCGGCGCTGCGCTGCGTCCCGGAGAGACCGAGGCCGTCGTCGCTGATGCTCATCTTGAGCTTGCCATCGTGCAAGGAGATCTCGGCGCGGACGTTGCTCGCTCTCGCGTGCTTGAGGACGTTGGTCAGGGCCTCTCGGGCGATGTAGTAGAGCTGACGCGCCTGTTCGGCGGAGAGGAGCCGGGAGGGGTTCCCGTTGCCCTCGTCCTGTATGACCAGCTGTGTGTTGACGAGCGTGTTCACCGAGAGCTCGCGCAGCAGCTCTGACAGGCTCTCCTGCAGCTCGCGGTTCTCGATCTCGTCTGGACGCAGGTCGAAGATGTAGCTCCTGATCCGGCGGATGACGGCGTTCAGGTCCTCGATGGCGCCGTCCAGCCGGCTCTTGGTCGGCGGCGACTTGCCCTCGATCTCGGCCATGCAGCTCTCCAGCTTGAGGCCGACGCCGTAGAGCGACTGGATCGCGCCGTCGTGCAGGTCCATGGCGATCCGCTCGCGCTCTTTGAGCACGCTGACTTCCTGGACGCCCTGGTAGAGATGCGCGTTCTCTATAGCTATCGCCGCCTGTACGGCGAGCGTCTTCACGATCTCCTCGTCCTCGTCCGTGAACGCGCGCTCCTCGTCGGTGAGGTAGAGGTCGCCGATGACCCGGCCGCCGGAGATAATCGGCACTCCCAGGAACGTCTTCATGGGCGGATGGTTCGGCGGGAAGCTGACGGAGTGCGGGTCATGCGCCATGTCGGAGGAGCGGTAGGGCTGGCCGCTGCGCAGGACGTGGCCGAGGAGACCGTGCCCGCGCGGCGGCTCGCCGATGGCCTTGCGCGCTTCGTCGCTGATCCCAGAGGTCATGAACTCCTTGATCCAGCCCTCCTCCACGACGGCGAGGGCGGCGTAACGCGCCTGAACCAGCTTTCGCGCCGAGTCGACGATGCTCTGCAGCACCGGCCCCAGGCTGAGGTTGGCCGTGACCTGGAGGCCGGCCTCGTAGACGGCCTGCAGCTGGGCGGTCCGGCGCTCCAGCTCGCGGTTTCGCCTTCGCAGCTGCTCCTGCAGGCGCTCGATGACGGCGAAGACGCCGCGAGAGAAGAGGACGATGCCGACGGTGCTCAGGCTGAAGGCGACGAGCACCGTCGCCAGGCGCGGCAGGTCGCGCGCCAGCACCTCGACCGTGACGACGAGAAGGATGAGGAGGAAGGCCGCCGGCAAGGCGACCGTCAGCCAGCGCATCCTGCGTATGACCTGCCGGCTGTCCTCGTCGCCCGCCTGCATCCCTACTCTCCACGGCACCTAGTACTCTAGCTTCCGATCGCCGCGGGACGCGCCGAAGGGTCGAACACGCACTGTTTTGGGGGCCAAACGGCTCTTTTTGGCCAGCAGTCGGAGGGTGTGCCGGCAGGCAGGTTTGGATCTGACACCGCGCTGGAGTACATGGCGTCCCTGGAGGGATTCGAACCCCCGACCCGCCGCTTAGAAGGCGGCCGCTCTATCCACTGAGCTACAGGGACGCTGATCCAACAATCGGCCGTCAGGCTGGGGCGGCCCGACGTCTCGTCCGCACCTTGTGGTAGCGGCCGCCGGCCCGCTTATCTACCGAGATGATCTCCATGCCGGCCAGGTCCGGGCTCGTCGTCAGATGCTGCTGGATGAGCCGGCCCAGCGGCTGAGCGACCGTGACCGCGAGGATGCCGGCGAGGACGGCGTTGCCCAGGCGGTCCCTGCGGGCGCCGTTGCCCAGCACGGCCAGCGTCGAGAGGCTGGCGAGCACGCCTGCGGTCGCCAGGTTGGTGCCGCAGAGGGGAGTAACCGCCCAGAACGCCTCGCCCCGCTTCAGCCGCGCCAGGCCCTCCTGCGCGCACTCGCTCAGGAGGTCGGACGGCACGTCGCCGTAGATGAAGAAGCCGTCGCCGGAAGCGCGGCCGATGAGGCGCAGGTCCGGCCCCAGCCGCGAGATCAGCAGCGAGACGGTGGCATGCTCCAGCGCGTGATTGCGGCGCACGTCGCCGATGAACCGGGCGAGCATCTCGCTCAGTATAGCAGTAGTCCCCTCAGCCTGAGGCCGTAGGCGCAGCGGTCTAAGACCGGCTCCCTTGTCGGGAGCGGCAGCCCGTGCTGCCATGCTAATGGCCTAGTTGCGCGTGATGCCCGGCGCGCCAAGGCGGATGACCTGGCTCATCTCCACGCTTATCGTGACGCTCTGATTCGTCCCCAGCGCCCGAACCGTCACCGTCGCGTTGCGCAGGCCGGCCGGCGCCCGCGCCGGGTCGACGCTGACCTCGAAGTGGCCCTGGCGGTCGCAGGGGGCGTCGCGGGCGCAGGGCAGGTCTTTGCCGATGGCGACGCCGGTGTAAGGCGTGATGCGCAGCCAGGGTACCGACGTAGTCGCGTACCAGGCGAGGACGCCGGTGCCCCCATTCGACACGTCGACGCTGCCGGTCATGGCGCCCGTCTCCGGCGTGAAGCCGACGCTCACGGTCTCCTTGCTGACCTGGAGCTGGGGCGTGCCGAGGATCTTCTTTCGCAGCGAGGGGCTGGGCCGCGCCGTCGGGTCGATGTGGAAGGGCTGGGGCGTCGGCATGTCCATCCGCGTGTAGGGGAAGACGAAGTTCGAGAGCTTTAGGGCGCCGGCGAAGACGGGGCTGTCGAGGTCGGGGAGGGTGACCTCTTGCGCCTGCCACAGCGGCTCGCCGTCGACGATGGGCGGCTGGGCGGCGCAGCCGAAGACCAGCTCCTGGTAGGGGTAGTTCGCGCGGTTGTGGCCCTTGCCGTCGCCCGTCGGACCGCAGCTGTAAGGGGCGCGCGGCCAGCTGTCGTAGATGGGGTCCAGCGGGTGGTTGCTGCGGTCGGCGCCGGGGCCGGTGAAGCCGTTGTAGCTCCAGACGGCGAAGTACCAGTTCTCGATGAGCTGCGGGTTGCCGTCCGTGTCGACGCCGGCGATCGGGCGGTTCTCCGGCGCTTCGTTCCACTTGTCGGCGAGGATGAAGGCGCCGCGGGCGATGTTGTAGGCGAAGTGGGTGGCGACCAGCGCCTGCTCCGGCGAGCCGCGCCCGCCCTCGCCCGTGGGGATGGTCATGCCGCTGGTCACCTGGGCGACGCCGTGGCCGCAGTCGAAGGAGATGAGCGCCGGGCCGATGGCGCCCCAGGGCACGTTACCCGCCGCCTGCGTGATGCTGCTCTCGATCCAGCCGATGGCCTTGAGGAGCACGGGCGGCACGTTGCCGGGCACCTTGTGACGCCCGTCGCGCGGGCCCACCTCCAGGTCGGGCAGGCCGAAGAAGGGGTCGCCGGGGAAGAGCATGTTGAACGCCGCCAGGTCGATGGTGTTCAGGAAGAGCTCGCGGTCCTTCAGGTCCTCGTAGGCCGTCGGCGTGAACGGGAAGGCGCATTGGTCCGACTCGGCCGAGCGGGCCGAGCCGAGGGCGGCGGTGACGGCGATGAGCGCCGCCGCGAGGATGGTAGACGCCCGCAGGCTAACGCTGAGTCCAGCCAAGGAACGTCACCTCTCCGGAAGCGATGGTGATGCGGCGGCCGTCCGCGCCGACGACGGCCAGCACCGAGCGGCCAGGCGCGGTGGCGGAGGCGCCCTCGAAGCTGCGGACGACGAAGCCGCCGCCCGGCGCTGGGGCCAGCGGCACGTCGAAGCCGAGCGCCGGGCCCGGCAGCGCCGAGCCGTCCTCGCCGGCGAGGCGGAGGACGCCGGCGCCCCGCTGACCGGCGGCGAGGCGGCCCACGGCCAGCTCGCCCGTGGCGCTCCAGACGGGGCTGAAGTCGTTAGCGTCAGTGGTGCCTATTGGGGCCAGGCGGCCGTTCGTCAGGTCGAGGAGGTGGGCGCGAGAGGAGACGCGCTCCGGCGCGAAGCTCATGGCCAGGTAGGCGAGGCGGTCGCCGGCCGGCGAGAGGGCCCAGTCGCGCGTCAGCCCGTCGGCCAGCCGGGCGACGTAGGCCTGGCCGCCGGAGGCCGGATCGACGACGAGGAGGTCCGAGCCGGCGGAGGACAGCTGGACGTAGTAGAGGCGGCCGTCCGGGGCAAAGCCAACGGGGAAGAGAGCCTCGGCCGCGGCGACGAGGAGGCGCTCGGCGCCGCTCGCGGCGTCGACGGCGAAGAGGGCGTAAGCGCCGCCGCTGCGCCGGAAGACGATCTGCTTGCCGTCCGGCGACCAGACGGGCCGGACGAGGAGGTCGATTCCCTGGGCCAGGCGGCGGGGCTGCGCGCCGGCCTTCAGCTCCGCCAGCCAGAGGTCGGCGGGCGTGTCGGCCGTCGGGGCGCGCGTCGCCGGCGGCAGCGCCGCGTAGGCGAAGCGGCCGCCCTCGGCCACCAGGCTGGGGACGACGCCGTACTCGCGCGCGTGCGGCGCGGCGAAGAGCTTCTCGCGTCGCGCCGGCTGCTGCGGGTCGGTGAGCCAGAGGGTGTCGGCGGTGCGGCCGAACTCGAAGTAGGCGAGGCGGGGGCCATCGACGCCGGCGCCCGCCGGCGCCGGCAGAGGCAGGACCTCCGCCAGCGACAGGGAGACGAGGCCGAGGAGGCCGATGCCGAGGACGGCGACGGCCCAGAACGCCGGGTGGATGCCCTTGGGAAACGTCGTTCCTGCTTGCATCGTCCACCTTCGGCCAAGGCCCATGCCCGGTAGCCGTCCGGGCAGCGGGCCAACCCCCGCCTGCTGGCGCGCTCAGGCCTCAGGTTCCGACGTCTGTGGCACCTCCCATGCCCGCCTGACGTGACGCATGACGTACCACGCCAGGAGCGCTAAGAGGACGATCGCGATGGGGATGTCGGCAGGCCGCATCCAGGCACGAAGGTCCTCCCAGTTCTGACCCAAGACGTAGCCCCCGGCCGCCAAGCCGAGCGACCAGGGGAAGGAGCCGATGAAGGTGAAGGCGGTGAACTGGCCGACGGGCATGCGCGCCACGCCGGCCGGCACGCTGACGAAGGTGCGGACGATGGGCATCAGCCGGGCGAAGAAGACGGCCCAGCCGCCCCAGCGGTCGAAGAAGCGGTCCGCCAGGTTCAGGTCGTGATGGGAGATCAGGACGTAGCGGCCGTAGCGCTCGACCAGGGGCCGGCCGCCCCAGGCGCCGGCATAGTAGGCGACGAGCGAGCCCAGGGTGTTGCCGACGGCGCCGCAGAGCCCGGCAAAGACCACCCACTCGAAGCCGAGCTCTTTCTCCTTGACCAGCATCCAGCCGGCCAGGGGCATGATCAGCTCGCTTGGTAAAGGGATGGCGGCGCTCTCGATCGCCATGAGGACGACGACGCCGGGCCACTGAATGAGGTCGTAAACGCTGCGAATGAAGTCGAGCAGCGCGGTCTCGATGTCGTGGATCAGTCGTCGCCACTCCCGTCCCGCTGTCGGCCCCGCCTCCGACTGATAACCGCCATCGAGTCTAGCAGAGTCGGGCCTCGCAGTGTCAATGAAGCGCAGCGATAAGTAGTGGGTCAGTTCCCGTTCGTCCTGAGCCTGTCGAAGGACGATCTGCTCAACTGGGGAACGTGGTTCGACAAGCTCACCACGAACGTACTATTGCGCTGCGTTCCCGAACTGACCCACTACCCAGAGATACAGAGTGCAGAGTTCATGAGACGCACGAGTACTCTGCGCGCTGCACTCTGCACTGCGTACGGCCTGGCGCCCCTATAATCGAATCCGGAGGCGACGTGACGGCTCAGACGGCCCTAGCGACGGACGCCCGGCGCGAGATTTACCTCGACCGGCGGGTATGCACGCTGACGCCGGACCGCATCGACGTTCACCCGGCGCGCAGCATCGTCTTCCTGCCGCTGCTGACGCTGCTCATCGGCCTCGCCGCCTTCCCGGTGATCTACTTCTGGGGCGGCTCGCTGTCCCTCGGGCTCCGGCTGCTGCTGACGCTGGGCGCCGTCGTGCTCGTGCCGCTCTCGGGCGTGGGCCTCGTTTACAGCATCGCCGGCGCCCACGTCGTCATCGATCGGGCGAAGCAGTCGGCCGTGCTGCAGCAGGGGTTCCTGGGCATGGGCGTCGGCACGCAGGAGCTTATCCCTTTCTGGAAGATCGACCGCATCCTGGTGCAGGAGCTGACGCCGCCGGGCGAGGACGTGGCGCAGTACGAAGTGTCGATAATCAAGGTGAGCAGCAAGCAGGTGCCGGTGGGCACGGTGACGGTCGTGCGCGCCGATGCGAAGGAAGGCCTGGCGCGGGCGCGCGAGCTGGCGTCGCTCATCGCGGAGATGGTGGAGAGCAAGGTGCGGGTGGCGCGGCCCTCTGGCCCCTCGACGAGGCTCGACGCCGGCAAGCCCCGTGCGCGGCCGATGCGAGGGCCGTCGCGGCCGCGTGACCGGCGGCGGGCCCGCCCGTGACCTGATGACCGACCTCGCGCCCCGCCTCTCGCTCGTGATCCCCGCCTTCAACGAAGAAAGGCGCATCGAGGCCTCCGTCAAGCAGGTCGGCGACCTCCTGAGCGGCCTCGGCTACGAGACCGAGGTCATCGTCGTGGACGACGGCAGCGCGGAGGCGGGCCGGCTGGCGGCGGAGCGCGCGGTCGAATCGCTGCCGGCGCCGGTCGGCCGGACGCTGCTGCGGCACACCCGCAACCGGGGCAAGGGCGCCGCCGTGCGCAGCGGCTGCCTGGCGGCGCGCGGCGCCTACGTCGCCTTCATCGACGCCGACCTGGCGACACCGCCGGCCGACCTCCTGGGACTCGTCGCCGCCATGGACGCCGGCGCCGACGTGGCCGTGGGCGTGCGGACGCAGGCGGACGGCACCGATATGCGCGACCAGCGCGCCCTGGCGCGCAGGCTGGCGGGACGCCTCTTCGCGCTGCTGATGCGCCGGTTCCTCCTGCCGGACATCGGCGACAGCCAGTGCCCGCTGAAGGCGTTCCGCCACGAAGCGGCGCAGCGGCTGTTCCGCCTGCAGCGCGTCGAGACCTGGGCCTTCGATGCGGAGCTGCTCTACCTCGCCAGCCGCCTCGGCCTGAGCATCGCCAAGGTGCCGGTGCGCTGGCACGCCGTGCCAGGCTCGCACCTGCGGCTGAACCTGCGCAGCGCGCTGGAGGTCTGGAACCTGCTGCGCATCCGCTGGCATCACCGCGGCGTCTCGCCCGCCCGGCTGGCCGAAGTCGGCCACGGCGTCTAAGCGCCGCTCCTAGTCCTTTCCCGCCGCCGGTTGCTATAGTTATGCTTTCTCGGAGGGCCGGTAGTGATCTCGGTCGGCATCCTCAACGTCAGCGGCTACATCGGCGCGGAGACGGCGCGTCTGCTGCGCCGCCACCCGTTCGTCAAGGTCACGTCTGTGACCGGCCGCAGCGCCGCCGGCAAGCCGCTGGCAGAGACCTATCCCCACCTGGCCGCTCTCGAGTTGGGCGTGTCGGATGAGCTGGGCGACGTCGACGTCGTCATCTCGGCGCTGCCGCATGCCGCCAGCGCTACCGCCCTGCTGCCGCTCATCGACAAGGGCGTGCCGGTGGTCGACCACTCGGCCGACTTCCGTCTCAAGTCGGCGTCAGAGTTCGAGGCCTGGTACAAGACGGCGCATCCGCGGCCGCAGCTGCTGCAGGAGAGCGTCTACGGCCTGACGGAGCTGCATCGGGACGAGATACCGGGCTCGAAGCTGGTGGCGGCGCCGGGCTGTTTCCCGACGGGCGCCGTCCTGGCGCTGGCGCCGGCCTGGCGCGAGGGCCTCATCGGCGCCGACATCATCGTCGACAGCAAGACGGGCGCCTCCGGCGCCGGCCGCACGGCCGACGTGCGCTACGCCTTCAGCGAGCTGGACGCAAACGTCGTGCCATACGGCCTCGGCGGTCACCGCCACCTGCCGGAGTTTAATCAGGAGTTGAGCCGCCTCTGCGAGTCGCCGGCGCCGCGCATCACCTTCGTGCCGCACCTGGTGCCGATGACGCGGGGCATCCTGACGACCTGCTACGCGCCGCTGGCGCCGGGACGGGAGTCGACGACGGCCGAGCAGGCGCAGGAGCTGTACCGCGAGGCCTACGCCGGCGAGCCCTTCGTGCGCGTCGGCGCGGCGCCGCCGGAGACCAAGCACACGCTGGGCAGCAACCTCTGCCTCATCTACGTCACGGTCGATGCGCGCACGGCGCGCCTGGTCGTCGTCAGCGCGCTGGACAACCTGGTCAAGGGCGGCGCCGGCCAGGGCATCCAGGACATGAACCTCATGCTCGGCCTGCCGGAGACGGCCGGCCTGGACGACGTGGCGTTGTATCCGTAAGGGCCTGAAGGCTGACGAAGGCCAGCCTTCAGGCTGGCGCGACGCGGGGCCAGGCTTCAGCCTGGCCTTCGAGATTCAGGAGGGAGCGATGAGCATCGAGACCATCGCCGGCGGGCACCTGACGACGCCGCGGGGCTTCCGCGCCGGCGCCGTCAGCGCCGCCATCAAGACGAAGGCGGGCGCCCTGGACCTCTGCCTGCTCGTCTCGGAGGGGCCGTGCGCCGTCGCAGGCATCTTCACGAAGAACGAGGTCAAGGGCGCGGCTGTCGTCCTCAGCCAGGAGCGCGTCGCGGCCGGGCGGGTGCGCGCCATCGTCGCCAACGCCGGCTGCGCCAACGCCATCACCGGCGTCGAGGGCTACGAGGACGCGAAGGAGATGACCCTCCTGGCCGCGAAGCACCTGGGCATCGACGCGGAGGAGGTCGCCGTCGCGTCGACAGGCGTGACGGGCGTGCGCCTGCCGATGGACAAGCTGCGCGCCGGCATCCCGCGCGTCGCTGTCAGCGAGGAGGGAGGGCCGGACTTCGCGCGGGCGATCATGACCACGGACACGCGGCCGAAGGAGATCGCCGTCAGCGTCGGCGGGCGCTACTCGCTGGCGGGCTGCGCCAAGGGTTCCGGCATGATCCACCCCGACATGGCGACCATGTTCACCTTCGTCACGACCGACGCCGACGTCTCGCCGGAGCTTCTGCGCGCCGTGCAGCGCGAGGTGGCGGACGAGACGCTGAACATGATCAGCGTCGACGGCGACACGAGTTGCAGCGACACCTTCCTCGTCCTGGCCAACGGCGCGGCGGGCCTGGCGCGGATCGAGGCGGGCACGCCGGCTGCCGAGGAGTTCAAGCGGGCGCTGCTCGTCGTCTGCACCCACCTGGCGCGCGAGCTTGCGCGCGACGGTGAGGGCGCCAAGCGCCTCATCGAAGTCGTCGTGCGCGGCGCCGCGTCGCGGGAGGACGCGCGGCGCATCGCCCGCACGATAACGACCTCGCCGCTGGTGAAGACGGCCGCCGCCGGCTGCGACCCGAACTGGGGGCGGATCCTCGTCGCCGCCGGGCGCGCCGGCGCCGCCCTGGACGAGTCGAAGGCGAGCCTGCGCCTGCAGGGCGAGCTGCTGTTCGAGCGCGGCCGCGGCCTGCCCTTTGACGAGCGGGCCGTGAGCCACAAGCTGGACGCCGAGGAGGTTGTCATTGAGCTCGACCTCGGCCTCGGCTCGGGCGAGGCGACGGCTTGGGGCTGCGACCTGACGACGGACTACGTCCACATCAACGCGGACTACCGTACGTAAAGAGAAGTGGGACGGCGCTCCGCGCCGCCCAGAACGGGGCAGCCCTGGACTGGATGTGACAGCCGCGTCGCCATGGCGCACAATGGCCGCATGACGCAGAAGCCCGTCGTCGTCAAGGTTGGCGGCAGCACGCTCGGCAGCCACGACACGGCTTTGGCCGACATCGCGGCGCTGCACGCCGCCGGGCGGCCGCTCGTCGTCGTGCACGGCGGCGGCAACGCGGCGACGGAGTGGCTGAAGCTGCACGGCGTGAGCAGCGAGTTCGTCGACGGGCTGCGCGTGACGCGCGAGGACGCCATCGACGTCGTCGTTGCCGTCCTCGCCGGGCTGGTGAACAAGCAGATCGTCGCGCAGCTGCGGACGCTGGGGTCGCCCGCCTTCGGCCTCAGCGGCGTCGACGGCGGCGTGCTGCGCACGCGCCAGCTCGACGCGCGCCTCGGCTTCGTCGGCGAGGTGACTGCTGTCGATCGGGGGCCGCTGGACGCGCTGCTGGCGGCCGGCTACCTGCCGGTGCTGGCGCCGGTGGGCTTCTGGGAGAAGGAGCCGGCGCGGCTGATGAACGTCAACGCCGACACGGTCGCCGGCGAGGTGGCGGCGGCCGTCGGCGCCGGCGACCTCGTGTTCCTCACGGACGTGGCGCACGTCCGCGACGCCGCAGGCGGCGCCATCGATGAGCTGCGCGCGGCCGAGGTCGAGGCGCTCATCGAGAGCGGCGCCGCCTGCGGCGGCATGATCCCAAAGATCCGCGCCGGCGCCCGGGCGGCCTTGGCGGGAGCGCGCTGCCTCATCGTCGACGGGCGAGAGGCGCACGCTTTGCGCAGCGTGCTCGAAGGCGCGCGCCTGGGCACGCGGGTGACCGCCTAACCGTGGCCTCCTTCCGCTTTCCCGGCAGCGAGGGCGACGACCTGGGCCCACCGCCGCCGCCGTTTCGTCTCCGGCGTCGCCGCGTCGACTTCCGCTCCTTCGGCGGCTACAACCGCTGGATCATCCTCGGCGTTGCGCTGATCCTCCTCTACGTCGTCCTCAGCACGCTGAAGAGCATCTACGTCGACTGGCTCTGGTTCGAGGGCGCGGGCTATCGCTCCGTTTACGCGAAGATCCTGCGGACGCAGGTGCTGCTCTTCCTGGCCGGCGCGGGGGTTTTCGCTCTGTTCTTCGGCGCGAACGTCTTCCTGGCGGGGCGGCTGGCGCTGCGCCAGCCGGCGCCGGGGCTGGCCGAGGCCGAGGCGGCGGCTCTGCGCCGGCTCTACCTGCTGGCGCTCATCGCCGGCACCGTCTTCCTCGCCGTCATCTTCGGCTCCATCGCCGCCGGCCGCTGGGACACGGTGCTCGCCTACCTGGAGCGCGAGCCCTTCGGCGTGGACGACCCGCAGTTCGGCCGCGATGTCGGCTTCTACGTCTTCACCCTGCCGGCGCTGCGCTTCTTCTACGGCTGGCTCATGGGCGCGGCCGTCGTGACGACGCTGGCGGCTGCCGGCCTCTACCTCTTTCGCTTCCTCGTCGCCGGCGCCGAGGAGGCGAGCGCCGGCCAGGCGAAGCGCCACCTCTGCCTGCTGCTCTTCCTCGTCGTGGCGCTGTTCTTCTGGCGCTACTGGCTGAGCCGCTTCGACCTGAGCTTCTCGACCTCGGGCGTGGTCTTTGGCGCCGGCTACACGGACGTGCACGCCCGCCTGCCGCTCATCTACCTCGGCATGGCGCTGGCGGCGCTGACAGGCGGGGCGCTGCTCGTCGCGCTCTTCCGGCGCGGCGTCGGCCTGCCGCTGACCGCCGTGCTCCTCTGGGCGGGCGTAAGCGTGGTCGCCGCCATCTTCTATCCCCCGGCGGTGCAGCGCTTCACCGTCCAGCCGAACGAGCTGGAGAAGGAGCGCCAGTACATCGAACGCAACATCGAGATGACGCGGCGCGCCTTCGCCCTGGACACGATCGACGAGCGGCCCTTCCCGGCGGCGCCGGAGGTGACAGCCCAGGAGGTGGCCGATAACCCGGAGACGCTGCGCAATGTCCGCCTGCTGGACGTGCGGCCGCTGCTCCAGACCTACGCCCAGATCCAGACCATCCGCCCCCTGTACGAGTTCCTCGACGTCGACATCGACCGCTACGTCATCGACGGCGTGCGGCGCCAGGTGATGCTCGCCGCGCGCGAGCTCAACTCCAACCGGCTGCCGGCGGAGGCCCAGAGCTGGGTCAACCGAAGGCTGCAGTTCACCCACGGCTACGGCGTCGTCATGTCGCCGGTGAACGAGGTGGTGCAGGAGGGGCTGCCGGCGCTGTTCCTGCAAGACATCCCGGTCACGGGCAAGCTGCAGGTAACGCGGCCGGAGATCTACTACGGCGAGGAGGCGGACCACTACGTCATCGTCAAGACAAAGGCGGAGGAGTTCGACTACCCGGTGGGCGAAGGGAGCATCCAGACCGTCTTCGAGGGCGGCGGCGGCGTCAAGCTGGGCTCCATGCTCACGCGCCTCGTCTTCGCCTGGGAGTTCGGCGACATCAACATCGCCCTCAGCGGCAGCCTGACCGGCGAGAGCCGCATCCTCTTCCGGCGCAACGTCCAGGCCCGCGTTCGCACTCTCGCGCCCTTCCTGACGCTCGACCACGACCCCTACCTGGTCCTCGCCGAAGGGCGCCTCTTCTGGATCCAGGACGCCTACACGACTTCGAGCAGCTACCCGTACTCGACTCCTTCCGGCGCCGGCTACAACTACATCCGCAACAGCGTCAAGGTGGTCATCGACGCCTACGACGGCACGACGACCCTCTATCTGGCCGACCCGAGCGACCCCATCGTCCGCACCTACGCCCGCATCTTCCCGGAGCTCTTCACGCCGATGGATGAGATGCCCGCTGTCCTGCGCGACCACATCCGCTACCCGGAGGCGCTCTTCCTGGCGCAGGTGGAGCAGTACCGCACCTACCACATCAAGGAGCCGGGGGCGCTCTACAACAAGGAGGACCTCTGGAGCATTCCCACGGAGCTCTTCGAGAGCTCTGAGGTCATGGTGCAGCCCTACTACGTCATCATGCGCATCCCCGGCGAGACTCGAGAGGAGTTCGCGCTCATCCTGCCGCTGACGCCGGCGCGGCGCGCCAACACCATCGCCTGGGTCGCCGCCCGCTCCGACGGGGCGAACTACGGCAAGCTCCTCGCCTTCCGCTTCCCCACCGAGTCGCTGGTCTTCGGGCCGCGCCAGGTGGAGTCGCGCATCGACCAGGACCCGGCGATCTCGGCCCAGTTCAGCCTCTGGGGCCAGTCGGGCTCGCGCGTCATTCGCGGCAACCTGCTGATGATCCCCATCGGCAGGGGCAACCTCTTCGTCGAGCCGATCTACCTGCAGGCGGAGACGAGCCAGCTGCCGGAGCTGAAGCGCGTCGTTGTCACCAACGGCAACCGCATCGCGATGGAGGCGACGCTGGCGCGCAGCCTGGAGGTGATCTTCGGCGGGGCGCCCTCCAGCCTGCCGTCCGGCGGTGCCACGCCGGCGCCGCAGCCATCGCCGACGCCCGCAGCCGGGGCGACCGTGACGCCGACGCCGACGCCCGGCGGGCCCGTGAGCGTCGCCGAGCTGGCGCGGCAGGCGGACGCCGCCTTCCAGCGCGCCCAGGAGGCGCTGCGCAACGGCGACTTCGCCACCTACGGCCAGGAGATCGCCCGCGTCGAGGAGCTGATTCGCCAGATCGTGGCGCTGACACAGTAGACAACTTCCGACCCTCACCCTAGCCCTCTCCCTTGAATGGAGAGGGGATAAGTTAGCCTCCTCTCCCTCCTAGGGAGAGGATTGAGGTGAGGGTGCGGTGCTTCGACAGGGCAGCCTGCAAGGAACAGGAGGAAGGAGACAGGGAACAGGCGGGTCGGCCCTTGCCCCCATTCCCGGTTCCTGGTTCCTTGTTCCTACCTGATGCTACAATCGATTCTCCCGCGTTCAGACTCAGGCCAAGGAGCGTCCCTATGACCGACTGGAAGGAAATCGAGAGCCGCGTGTTCATGACCACGGGCCGCCGCATGCCCGTCGTCGTCGTGCGTGGTGAGGGGACGCGTGTCTGGGACGACGCCGGCAAGGCCTACCTCGACTTCTTCGGCGGGCCGGCCGTCCACAGCCTCGGCCACTGCCACCCTGTCCTCGTCAAGGCCATCGAGGAGCAGGCGCGGACGCTGATCCACGTCTCCAACGCCGTTTACTCCGTGCCGCAGCTGCAGCTGGCGGAGCTTCTCGTCGCCAACTCCTGCTTCGACCGCGTCTATTTCTCCAACAGCGGCGCCGAGGCGAACGAGGCGGCGATCAAGCTCGCGCGCAAGTGGGGCAAGGAGCGCAAGGAAGGCGCCTTCGAGATCATCTGCGCCGTGGACGCCTTCCACGGCCGGACGCTCGCCTCGGTGACGGCGACGGGCACGGAGCGCTACAGCGCGCCCTTCGCGCCGCTGCCGCCCGGCTTCGTCCACGTGCCGTTCAACGACATCGAGGCGCTGCAGCAGGCGACGACGCCCCAGACCTGCGCCGTGCTCCTGGAGCCGGTGCAGGGCGAAGGCGGCGTCAACGTGCCCAACCCCTCCTACTTCCCGGCTGTGCGCGAGTGGTGCAACGCCATGAACATCCTCCTCATGGTGGACGAGGTGCAGACGGGCATGTGCCGCACCGGCCCCCTCTTCGCCTACCAGGACATGGACTTCGAGCCGGACGTGATGACGCTGGCGAAGGGCCTCGGCTCCGGCGTGCCCATCGGCGCCATCCTGGCGAAGGAGGAGTGCTCCGTCTTCACGCCCGGCGACCATGGCTCCACCTACGGCGGCAACCCGCTGGCGACCGCGGCCGCGTTCGCCGTGACGAAGTACATGCTCGATGCGGACATGCCCGCCCAGGTCGAGCGCATCGCCGCATACCTGGTGGAGAAGCTGGAGGGCCTGCGACGCCGGCTGCCCGCGGTCACCGAGGTGCGGGGCAAGGGCCTCCTCATCGCCGTCGGCCTCGCCGGCGACCACGCCGAGAAGGTGGTGATGGACTGCCTGGCAAACGGGCTGATCGTCAACAACGTGCGCCCGAACGCCGTGCGCCTGGCGCCGCCGCTCGTCGTCAGCCACGCGGAGGTGGACGAGGCGGTGTCGATCCTGGAGGGCTCCCTCAGCCGCGTCATCCCTTCGATCGTCTAGGGCAGGAGAGCGTCGCAGCGTCGTAGGGGCCGTTCGCGAACGGCCCCTACAGCGCCTCGTCAGTCGACGCGCTATCATCCCTGCATGGCCAAGCCTCTCGCCGTGCTCGCCTTCTCCGGCGGCCTCGACACGACCGTCATCCTCCACTGGCTGCGCACGCGCGGCTGGGACGTCGCGGCCTACACGGCGAACCTCGGCCAGCCGGACGCCGACCTGGAGGCCGCGGCCGCGAAGGCGCGCGCCATGGGCGTCGTCGATGCCTTCGTCGAAGACCTCCGCCGCGAGCTCGTCGACGAGTTCTTCCTGCCGGTTCTGCAGCTCCACGCCCGCTACGAGGGCCGCTACCTCCTCGGCACGTCGATCGCCCGCATCCCGACGGCGCGGGGCCAGATGCGCTACGCCAAGCGCATCGGCGGTAACGTCCTCGTCCACGGCTCGACGGGCAAGGGCAACGACCAGGTGCGCTTCGAGACGGTCTATCGCGTGCTGCAGGAGGACCCGGCCTACGCGCTGCAGGACTTCGGCATCTACGCGCCGTGGAAGGAGCCGGAGTTCCTCGCCCGCTTCGGCGACGGCGGCCGCAAGGTGATGACCGCTTACGCCATCGAGCACGGCATACCGCTGCCCAGCGGCGGCACGGACGAGGGGCCGCCCTACTCGCAGGACGCGAACGTACTTCACATAAGCTCAGAGGGGCGGGCGCTGGAGCGGCCGGAGGACGACCACCGCGAGGTGCTGCTCACCTACATCGCCCGCTGGGACGAGACGCCGGACGCGCCGGAGCGCGTGCGCGTCCACTTCGACAAGGGGCGCCCGGTGCGCGTCGAGCGGCTGGACGAGGACCGCAGGCACGTCGTGACCGGCGTCGAGGTCGGGCCGGGGGAGTCCGTCCTGCCCGTCGTCGAGTACCTGAACCGCGCCGGCGGGCGCCACGGCGTCGGCCTCGTTGACATGGTGGAGTCGCGCTACGTAGGGCTGAAGTCTCGCGGCGTCTATGAGGCGCCGGCGCACTCGATCCTCCTGGCGGCGCACGAGGACCTGGAGTCGCTGGTGCACGACCACCGCCTGCTGCACGAGAAGGCGAAGCGCGCCTACGACGTGGCGGAGGCGGTCTATCAGGGCAAGTGGTTCACGCAGGAGATGCAGTCCTGGCTGGCGGCGAACGCCGTCGAGCAGGCGCGGGTGACCGGCTGGAGCGAGCTGCGCCTGTACAAAGGCAGCATCCTGCCCGTGGCGCGCCACAGCCCCCACTCGCTGTACGACGAGGCCGCCGTCTCCTTCGACACCGCGTCGGCGGAGTACGACCCCCAGAGCGCCCGCGGCTTCATCGACATCCAGGCCGTCGAGCAGCAGGCCCAAATGCGGCAGCGCCGGGGGCTGGAGGGGAGCTGAGCAATGGATGATGACCTTCTGGCCCGCATCCGCAGGCTGTATGCATCGATTGAGAGCCTTGAAGAGTCGAACCTTGATCGTCTTCCTGCCACACGGATCCAAACAGAGGCGACCATTGGCTTCTTGCAAGACTTCAGAGGCGGACTGACTGATGAAGAGCTTTCGAACTTGATTCACTCCGTCGTCTATAACGTTGCGAATCTCCGAAATCACGTGAAGGCATGGGCCAAACGCACGAGAGGCGACGCTAGCCGCGTTGATGAACTCTTCAGCAGCAGTTCGTCTATCCGAATTCTGGCTGACCTAGCGAACAACGATAGGCATCCCTATCCGCCGAGAGGCGGCGGTCACTCGGCAAAGGCGCCGCGGGTTTCGAATCTCAACCGGGTTCTGCGTCTCTCGACCAGGCCAGCTGTTGGATCGCGCGTAGGCATCACTCTCGGTCCAGACGGATCGCCTCGGATCGTTGGTGATGGCACTGCGCAAGCAGTTATCACGGCGGATGTAGTCGATCGAGACGGAGTTCGACTGGGTGAGCTGAGTCAATTCGTCGCTGAGGCAATCGAAGGGTGGGAGCAACTCTTCAGAGCGTTCGGACTCAGCACCAACGATTCTTAACTGGTCTCCCGCTACGAGCCACCAAACGACACTCCAGCCTGAAGGCTGGAGCATGCGAGGCCCATGCCGACGCCTTCAGGCGTCGGTGTTGCAAGCATCCCGCTAGCCCCCCTCACCCCGAGCCGCTAACATGGCCTCGTGACCAAGGAAGAGCCCGAGAAGCCCTGGGGCGGACGCTTCGGCGAGGAGACGCACCCCCTCGTCGAAGCCTTCACGTCGTCCATCGACGCCGACCGGCGCATCGCCCTG
>Ga0209108_10000168_pt1 | contig 34560 bp, 32 predicted proteins | sample Rifsed10ft1_FD_184003 | JGI IMG/M metagenome (GOLD analysis project Ga0209108, IMG submission 184003) | Soil microbial communities from Rifle, Colorado, USA - sediment 10ft 1 (version 2) | ecosystem: Environmental > Terrestrial > Deep subsurface > Rock core/Sediment | place: Rifle, Colorado...
ACTGAATATCCCTCTCTTTCTTTTTGTCATCCGAGTCATCCGCCCCGGCGGTCATAAGCCCTCTCATCATTAGATTTGTAACTGCATACCATATCATCCCTCCAATGAGGGCGCTGTTAAAATGCGTAAGCGCCGCTGCCCTATCTCCGCTTTTTACGGCACTGAACGCTTTGTAAAGCGAGACCGGAGGTACAGCGAAATCTATGGTGACGCTAAGTAGGTTTAGTGGGGTTTTTACAAACGGAATCTGAGATCTGAATGCAAATCTTGCCGGGCCGCCAACAAGAGGAAATTCAGAAAGATAATTCTCGAAGTCGGTCACATACCCTTGAATTTTTCCAGAGAGTCCTGTCTTCTGCTGAAATACAGCCTCCAGCCCAGCTTGCTTTATTTTTTCTGCACTCTCTGCATCCGGGAAGAAAATAAATTTATCAAGCTCAGTTCCCTTTAGTCCTTTTAGCTTCCCGATCTCTAGGGCCTTTCCGAATTTTGCTGCTGTAGAAAATGGCTTGTCGCCGAGGGCGAGCGCGCGAGATACCGCAACTGCAGGGAGTCCAAATACGGCTTCTGCTATTCCATTTAGGTACTGCTCAAAATCCTTTTTCTTTTTACCGGTCGTCATCCGGTATAGATCAATCCACGATTTTACAACATCAATGCTTTGTCGCAAATCTCTGTTTTCGATATCTTCGGATGTTGATCCGTAGCGAATTGCTTTGCCGGCCAATTTTAGCCCGGGGATAATCCCCCTCTTATTTCCTTTGAAATACGCAAAGGCATCCACCTTTCTGTCTTTATCGATCCACCTTTTCAGAAGCGTATATTCGGCTCCTTTTGAAAGAAGGTAATCCATTGCACTCGCACCACCCCTTCTAAGCATCATTAGTGGCTGGATAAGCGCGTTTGCGTAGATGTTTGTTATGAGAGACTTCGTTGTGAGAAGGTTTAGCTGCATGAGAGATGTCATCGTGTCCCAAAACCTCTTGTCTCCCCTAAATAGCTCGCTCAGTTCCCTGTTTGCAATCTCTGCATCGAACACGGCCTTCTCCCACTCTTTTCTCTTCTGTTCTTGTTCGGTCAAAAAATTAACTTTCTGCTCTTTTGTGAGCGGGCCTACTTTCTCTGCGACAATCTGGTCATCGAAAGATTTCTCAAACGCCCTGGATGCTGTTTCGGCTTTTCCTATAACACTAGAAAGTTGCAAAACTTTTTGCATCATCTCATTTGTCATGGTCTGCAAGCCCATTGCCTTGGCATAAAACTCCTCAAATCGTTTGTCCGAAAGAGCTCCGATGGTGTTTAGCTCTTCAACAGAATCCGCAAGAAGCTGACGGCGGTTCTCTTCCGAAAGATTCGACAGGCGCTTTTCCCACCTTTCAAGGATAGTAGATTTCTGAGTTTCAGAAAGTGGCTTTTTCTTCGGGATAGGAGTGTCTTCCCCCTCCATCCTTTCCTTCCATGTCAACTCAAAATCCTTATCGAGCCACGCATTCTTCCAGTTGGAGTTTACGTAATCTTTTGCTGCTTTGATGGCGTTTGCTGTGCTTGCTCCCAGCAGGCTTGACTTCTTTAATATCTCAACAGCGCCATTGTATATAGCAATAGGAAGCCCCATTGTGGCATCGTACAGCTTGCCTTTCGTGTCAATTTTAAACGAGTCGAAAAAGTCAACGATCTTCTTTTTCGTCTCTTTGCCAAACAGCGCCTCTCCCCTCTTCTCAATTTCTTCTGCCACTCGAACCTCAATGATTCTCTCCACATCCTCCCCATAAACTTCTTCGAGTGCTGCTTTTGCATCTTTGAGATCCTTTCTTTTTGGATCGATAATTTTCTCCCTCTCTTTCTCCTGATGCTTTCTAACGGCGGCGACCATCCCTTCCGGAGTCTTTTCGGCAAGACGCTTCCAGAGTTTTGCTGCGTTGATGGTTAGCCCGGAGTCGTTAAATAGTTCGGCTGCAAAAACTGTTAGTCCAACTATATTATCAATAGCATCCTGTCTTTCTTCTAATGTTTCGGCAGAGTTTTTCTTTCTCTCGTATGCCTCCACTAATTTTGCCGCTATGGTTCCACGAACGACATTTCTCATGCCGTTCTGCATATTCATAACATTGGCATTTGCTTTATCCAGATTGTCGGACTCTTCGAATGCTTTAACGTATGCAGAGGCATCATCGTTTGTTATCTTCAATGATGTCGGCACATACTTATACCCCTTCTCCTCAAGCCCAGATTTTATATCCTTATCAATAAACTCTCCCGTAGCCACGCGCTCGGCAGTCTTCATGTTTTTCTTTTCGTCCTTCTTTTTTTCTTCGTCCTTCTGCTCTTGCTTCTCTGCTTTTTGAAACACGCCACCCACACCAGCATCGAACTCTTTCTCGTCGATAATCTTTGCGTCAACCATCTTCTTAAATATGACACTCCCCTTTACTGACTTGAGGGCTTTCTCGACCGATTCTGCAACAGAAAATCCTGCATCGATAGACTTGTGAGCGATCTTCACAGCGAGGTCGATTAATTTTCTTGCGTCGACGAACCCGGACTTTTTCACATCTTCATCCTGAGAAGAGATGATATTTAGATCTTCCAGGTCTTGCTTGAGAAGCTCAGCGCCAACAGAGATAGCATCTTTTATCCTTTGCTTGCGATCTGCCGTCTCTTTCTTACCTCTCTCCACTACGGTTTCATCCAGGGATTTTCTGTAGGTGTAAGCAGACTCTTTTGTTAGCTTGCCTTCTTTGACGGCCTGGTTGATCCGCATGTTGACTGCGGTGGACTTCATCTTTGTTTTGTCGGCAGGGAGTTTTTTGATCGCATCGAGATCTTTGTCGAGCGTCGAAATAACATCCTTGTCATCAACGACATTCTCCGGAGCTACTTCTTCTTTAGCTTGTTCAGCGTCCCGAACACGAATGCGTTCTTGCGTTTCCCCGACAGTCCCAGTTTCTTGGCTTGCGCCTTGAGTTTCTTTTCCACCTTCTTTGGCATTGGGTTCAGTTTTAGGTTTATAAAATCCTTCTATGTTATCCTTTTTGAATTTCGTTTCGCTTATGCCATACATCGAAGAACCTTCGACAGACACGTTCTTCGGGCCGATCTTAGTAACGAAGCCTTCGTACACATTCCCGCTATCATTCTTCACAGCTACATAATCTCCGACCTCCAAATCTTTTATGTCTGTTAATTTTGTTTTTGTATCTATCGTTGACTTCTTCTCGTCAAAAACTTCTTTTTCTGTCTTCGCCACAGGTTCAGCTATTACTTCTGGAGCAGGAGTAACTTCCGGAGAAGCAGTAGTTTCTTTTACGGGCACAACCTCTTGCGTAACTATGGGAGCCTCTTTCGTCTCAGCTTTCACTTCCGGAACACGTTTCACCAACTCTTCCATTCTCGTTTTGTCTTCCGGAGTGGTGACGCCTTCTTTGTCTGACAGCTGCAAGAATTCTAGTTCATCCATCTCGTCCTGATTCAGAGGAGCAGGTTGCTCCTCTGATTTAGGCGCCTTTAATACATCGGCTTTTTTACCGGTTTCTTTACCGGCTTTTTCTTCTTTGCCATCTGTTTCTGTTTTTGGTTCAACTATTCCTACACTATCCTGAACTTCCTTTGTAATCGCATCAATTTTTTCATCTACGATCGGCTTGAATGAAGAGTCCGTCCCTTTTGCATCTTCCTCCATCTTCATCTTCTCCATCATCAGCGGAAGAGCATTTATCTTCTTCATCACATCCATGCTGGCTGGCATTTTTGTGAGAGCAGTAGACGCATTGTCAATAATTTTCCCAAGTTCCAGAGATTTCTCTTCTGTGATCGTTCCGTTCTTCACCATCTCTTGAATGGCCTTAGTTGTCTCCATTGGATTCAACGCAGACAAATACAAGGATTCTTTTTGTAATTGATTAGCGCCACGAACACCTAGTCCTCCAAATGGAAGTGAGACGAGTGTAGTGAGAACGAACTGCTCCGCCAGAGCATCTCCGATGTTCTCATCGGTCTGCATCTTCACCCCTGTGATTGTGTTGGCGAGGTCCTTGTTCCCGAGCTCATCGAAAAACTGCATTGTCTCCTGAACATTCTCGCCAATCACATTTTTAAACAAAATCTTAGAGGCGTCTTGCATCGCCACCTTTTTAGTAACCCCTTTTGCAAGTCTGTCAACATACGTTTTAGCGGCAGTTCCGAACAATCCCTTGTTGAAAAGTTTCATTTCGGGGTTTATCAACTCAAGCATACCCTGCTGAATTGAAACTGTAAATGCAAAATTATTAGCGTCAGACTCATTCATCCCGGCTGCTTTTGCATCCTTATAATAGTCTTCTGCTGTGAGGACCGTTCCTGCCAACACTGTGCCGATAGAGCTTGCTAGGCCGCCGGCTACTCCGCCTGCGGCAAGTGTTCCCCCTGTAAGGTATGCCGATCCGACAAGCAGACCCATGTCGGAAAGAGTCCTGATTGTTTTCGGAAGAATTAGCTCCGCATCCAATTTCCCGTTTTCGAATAAAGGCTTTGTGAGTTTTGTGGGCATTGGGGCGATCGTAGAATTCAGCTCCTCGAACATGTCGGCAGATGAGTCGTAGAATTTATCTGTCCATCCAAATTCATCACCATCACCAACCATCTTTGGGACATAGCTCAACTTCTGCAAGAATCCAGTGACAGCACCAATGACTTGTCCTCCGGTTTTTGTGAACTTATCGAATTCGGGGTTTACGTCTGCAAGAATATCAATAGCGGCCTGTTTGCTTTTTACCTCTGATAGCTTCTTCTTTAATTCAGGATACTGATCTATAAATGTCTCCGCTTCTTTTGTCAGTTTTTCGTAGCTGTCGTGAACGCTATTTATTTTGTTCATTGACTCATTAAACCCTGGCTCAGAATTTATCTGATCTAGCTTCCCGCTTACATCTTTATATTGTCCCACCATCTCATTGTGAGCGGTGATCAGTTGCTGAATTTCTTTTTGCTCTTCTGGAGATTTTGGAATAAATCCCTGGTCTGTCTTCTCAAATTTCGAAAGACGATCAGCAACAGCCTTTAAATTTTCAGAGAGCCCCTTCTGTTCATTCGCATACTGCTCGCTTAACTTGAAATCTTCTTTGTATCGAAGATCAAACTCATTCTTCGCCTCCTCGTATTTAGCAGCGAACACAGATGCTTTAAAATTCAGCGCACGATTATAGAGTTCCGCCTCGTATTTTTCTGTGTCCAGTTGCAGCTTCTTTTTCTCCTCTTCGCTTAGGGTTGGATCGGAAATCTTCATCAGGTAATCTTTCTGCGATTCCTGCTGACGCGAGGTGAGATATTTTAACTCAGAAGGATCATTGTTCATTAAATAATCCTTATACAAATCAAGGGTGTTCTGCTTGTCGATATTTACATCCAGGACATCTCCTACTGTTCCTTTTGTCTGCTGATAGGTGTCATAGAAATCTTTCAACTTCTTCCCGGATAGCTCCTTCTGATTTTGAACAATAGTCTCTTGCTCCTTTATCTGCTCTTCTTTGGTCCCAATTTTTATAGGCTGAACGGGACCGAGGAATTCTTTTCCGGGAATTATCTGTGGGACATTAATGGTCTTCTGAGTTACCTTTCCTAAAGGAGAGGTGATTCTAAGCTGTAGTGTTGTTGGCGCTTGGCCCGACTTCTGTATCTGTTCCCACTCCGCTTCCGTTGGTAGTTTTATCGGGCCCGTAGGCTCTTGTGAATCCAATGGCCCAGGAGCCGATACGGATGTGCCACCAGTTAATTCCAATGGTGAAGGAGGCGCCCCGACCGTTGATCCGAATTTCGATGGTAAGGGAGGCGCTACGCCTACCGGCTCGTCCGAAATTTTTTTTTTCGGTGGAGGTGGCAAATCCTCAGTCACTCCCAAATTGCCTTTCTTTGGAGGGGGAGGTGGCAGATTATCTTCTTTCAATATTGACATTACAAGTAGATATCGTTTAGTTTCGCAAACTCCCCCTTATGAAAATGAGCATAATAATTATATGTAAGCGCCGCCTCTTTTTCAGTTTTAAATCCGCCCATTCTTTTAGTTACCCCATTGTGCTTACACGAAGCAACATAAGATTTTCCATCAAAAAAAACTCCCAAATATTTAGATGTAGCAGACGCTCTTTTGGTTCTGTGGGACATGTTTTGGGAATGGGTAGCTACGCGCAAATTGGACCTTTGATTATTTAATCCACTCCCATCAACATGATCAACCTTCAATCCTTTATCGGGCATCAATATTTCTCGGTGCATTAAAATAGCTCGGAAGTCATCTTTCTTACCCTCGTATCGCCTCGCATAAACAATAGGAGTGTCGCAATGATAAAGCTTCATGACAAACCACCTATTCTTGTTTATTTGATCGTAGTCCTCGTCGTCAACCATAGCAAAAAAATCCGTCAAATGATACGGGCCCTTTGGCGAATCTGCTCTCCACAAAAAAATCTTCTTCATTCTACGGTGTATCCTTGAGATTTATAATAATCAACAAGCTCTTGCTCGGTGTATCCAGCCCACTGCGGATCACTCATCTTCCCCTTTATTGTAGACAGCGACGTTTTTTTTACCCCCGACTGATTAATCTCTTGATTCTTCTGATCCGCTTTTTGCTTATAAATATCAACCGGGATTCCGGTCTTCACCGTTCCATCAGAATTCCATTCTTTCACCAGGCTGTTTTCGATCTCGCTCATTGGGATAGAAACGGAACTTTTTACGTCTTGTCCGGCCAAATTTTTCTCAGTGTATTCACCAAAAACCATTGGGACGTATATCACATTCCCTTTTGCCTTTGGGTCTTTCAGTTGTTCTGGAGTCATCACAGACCCGTTAACTGGATCTTTAGGATCTTTCGAATTAAAATATGTAGGAGCAATAAACGCCTTCCCGAGAATTACATCTTTAACCCCAGTGGCTCCAGATGGGAGTGATCCACCCTTGTCAAAATCAATCATCTTCGTCCCTGCCGGGATAGTGACCTTTACCGGTTTCTTGAATGTAATTCCGTCAGAGGTAGTAATCTTTCCAGCTTTCAGTCCGCCGCCTGTCTGCATCACATTTACATTCACATCCTGCGGCTCATTGGAAAAATCATCATTAGTATATTTGAATCCAGCTCCATCGCCAGTAGAAGGATTAAACTGATTCCCGGCATGACTTACCGTTCTCTCTACTTTTGTTCCAAGAACAGACTTTAGTCTCTCAACAACATCTTCTTTCTTAAAATAAGATCCATCTCCGTAATGGGTTTTCATAATCCCATCTGCAAGAGAGTTTATTTTATCGGGTCCGGTTCCTGTGGTTTTCGTAGTAACTATCAAATCGTAGATCCCCTGATCAGAAGTTCCAGGGTATGAAGTTTTCACATCCTGGATCAACTTATCAACAGAGTCATTAACAACTACGTCCAGGTTATCTTCTGCCCTGAGTTTTAATAGCTTCGAGTTTACCGTATGTCCTTTTGGGTCGAACGGGTTTGATGCTAGGCCGTCCACCCCTTCCATGAAATCCTGCAACCCTTTCTTGGTCTGTGGGCTGAGGACGAAATTTTTATCCTTGTCTTTTGTTTCCAGCTGGGCTGCATATTCAACCAGCTTGTCTTCCATATCCTTCACGGTGTTCCATGAACGGTTCCACTTCTGGAATGATATATCCTGGTTTAGCGCATCTGTCCATTTCGATCCGTACTTTTTCTTTGAGTTTTCTACCCACTGACGCAGACCTGTATAATATCCTTCATCAATTTTCCCTTGAACAGAGGAATGTTTTGTAACTGGCGCCTTGTAAATTTTCTGGAAGTCATCGATCTGCTTTGCCTTTTTCAAAGCGGCGTTTTCGATCGCCCTCTGGCGGGCGTCGAACACTCCAAACGGCGCAAGGCCGCCGGCAGCAAATATTGGCATACTCCCTATTTCGCTTCCAGAGTAAGACCCTTTATTGATCTGATTGGAGGCGGAGGGAAACATTGTTTCATGAGGTAGATAGCCGGGAGCCGGAACCCTCTCTTTCTTTAAATTTTCTTCGTAGATCCTCTTTTCGTATGGAGACATCTCCGGAACAAAAGTGTAAATGTCGTTCGCAGTTACCGTCCCTGCTCCAGGCTCCTGTGGCTTGGACACAATACTATCCAGCACCGACTCTTTTTCTTCCGTATCAATTATCGGCTCTGCCATGTTAAAACTGCGAAAGCAGGCTTGAGGAAGTGTTAAGATCTATTTCTGTTCCGTCAGCTGGCATCTCGGATGTTATCTCTCTGTTTACAAGTTGATTTTCATCCATCATCACCGGTTCTACGGGCTCGTTACCTTGTTGGGTAAGAAGCGAGTCAAAATTTATATCGGTAGGCGTTGTTTGTCCGCCAAGGCTAGGGACTCTAGCGATAGCGTTTGCCATGTTTGCGTAGGCGTCCTGACCTTTCTGTGCGCCTTCGGCGAGAGCCTGTGCTCTTCTGGAAAGTTGAAGTTGCATCTTGCGGGCCGAGATCCGGTTTAGCATGTCGGCATAAACACCGGTGAAAAATTTCTGGTCCTGAGCGCCCTTTGCAAGTAGTTCGTTTGTTCCTCTTCCTGTTGTTCTCTGTGAACGAAGGAGTCCTTCTATGGCACCTCCTGCGTCTCCTCCTGATGATTTCACGATTGCGTTGGCTGTTGTTCCGGCCTGTTCTTCGAGAAGCCCGGCTCCGGCAGCAAACTCTGCTCCGGTGTTCATCGCCTTTCTCTTTTGGCCGATCTCTGCAAGAAATGCAGCCTGATTGGGGTCAATGAGTTCAGGCATAGCACTCTCTGCTTTGCTCTGATTTCTTAGACTCTGAATATTTTGGATGATAGAACTTATTCCGCCGAAAGCAGCTCCTGCATTTGAAGGGTTGCTTCCGATAGAATTAAGAACTCCTCCTCCAGCGCCACCCCCATTTTTGTTGCCGCCCATAGATCCACCGATCTGTCCGCCAATTTGACTTCCGATAGCAGTTCCTGCTCCGGGAGCGATTGCAGTTCCTGCGGCTCCGCCGAGGATACTGCCTAAAAGTTTGCCAAAATCTTGTGCCATGTTATTTTATGAGCTTATATTGGACACCAGTAGAAATGAGTTTGAATGGTGAAGCAAAGCTATGAATTATTTTGTAGACTAGAAGGCGCCCTTGAACGCGGTCTCTAGTCAGAGAAACAGACGCGAGCTTCCTGTCGATAAAACCTTCAAACCCCCTGTAATTCTTTAAATATAGCGGCCCCTGCGAAGGATCTTTAAAACATAGCAATGTTCCGTTATATTCATCGTAGAATTCCACCCGAGTAGGCTTCACGTTGTTTCCGGTATTTATCCTGATGCGAATAAATTCTTTATCTGCCTGTGGTTGCATTGCAGAAGCGTGAGTGGCCTCGAACACTACCGGCTGTCCGTTTATGATAAATCCTTTTCCAAGTTCAAAAGTTTCTTCATCTCTCATGCCGAACATTCTGTCGTCCATCGAAAGGAATTTGTCGAACCCGTAGTCGTTTGTCCCGTGCCACATTCCAAGCTTCTGTCCGAAGACAAATGTGTTTTTAAAACAGTTTGGGTCCGCTCCGGCTCCACCGCAGTCGTCAATATGCAACCAGTATTCTTGGTTGAATTCGTCGTACACTCCGGTGACTTTTGTCAGGTATCCGGGCTGGACTGTTTCGAGAGCCGGGTTTATGGTGTTAAAAAATTTCGTTCTTCCGATGTCATAAAGCTGGTTGTCCATGAACCGGAACGAAGATTTGTCGTTGGAGAAAAAGAGCGCTTCTACCAGAACTTCCGGAGATCCTTCTGGGGTGACGGGCACAAATCCTTCGGCTGCCGATCTCCACATCTCGTCGAACATTCCCGTGTTCTTGTTGAGCCAATACTGCTGTTTGACGAAAGTATCTGCGGCCATGTATGCTAGTTCTCCGGCATCCAGATCAGAAAGAATACTCTTCTTTGTAACGAGAAGGCATATCCCGGTATTGCAAAATGCGTACAGGTTTTCTCCTCTTGAGGAAGTCGCCTCCCATGCTCTTTTTATCTCTCCCTGATCGTCATCGATATCAAAAGCGTTGTTGGCAGGGAATGTACGTAAGCCGGGCGCATCCTGTACGTTGATGGCGCGAGGAAGAGACCACATTATCCTGGTGCAGAATTCTGTTTTTTCTGTGAACCCAAACTCCGGACGAGAGACATATTCTTTTGCCGACTCATTGGAATAGTCTGGGTTCACCTGTTGTAAGAATCTAAATCCGCCCCATTTCCACTGCGTCTTTTCGTCTTCTCCATACGCAGTAACATAATCTTTATAGATGTTTTGCTCTTCGATAGTTTTGTCGATGTCCCAGCGATTTGGGCGCATCACATAGTTGATCAGAGGAAAAAATTGAAGCGGGTATGCGGAGTTAAATGAATAGGGAAGATGAATTCTGCTTTCGCAGCAGAACATCACGCACAGCTGGCGGATGTATCCCAAGAAAGACCAGGATTCATTTTGTATCCTGTCGATACCGGTAGTTCTTTTGATTACATAATGCCTCGGGTTGAGCTTCATGTGGCGATACGGAAATCCTATGCCCATCGCGAACATTGTGTCAGAAGCGTCATCATGAGCATCCGCCTCGCGGTCGATAGGCGCGAATATCGCTTCTCCAACAACCGTGTCTCCGCCGAAACATCTGATTGGCGCGGTGTTATCATACCGGACTAAAATTTTATCGTCCTGCTGAGGATAGAAGTTCGGGTAAGGAAAGTCTATTTCAAAGAACCGGCTCTGGTTATTAACATTCGTATGTGTATAAATCCCTACGACATTAGGACCAAAGAACCCGTTGTTGGCGATATCTGAAACTATTGTGGCAAGCTGGGCGGGCGTCTTGAAGGCCACGTTCATCCATTTTTCAACGACGTTGGTGGTAGCTCTTTTGATATACAGATACCGGTCAATATTTGCGTTTGGGTGGGTGGAAGAGAGGGCAGGAATACAATCTTCCCATCTTTCGTCAACGAGGATAAATTTCTGGTTTGCATTCCCGTTCCCCTGACCGATGATACTTTCAAGTTTCTGATAATGCCCGATAGATCTATACTGCTCCATGTTCTGATCGCGAACGATGGCTCCATCCGCAACGATGTTAACCATGTAGAACGGCTCGGTGAAATTCTTCATGCCGTCATCCTCAAAATTGTCATCGCTACTTCCTCCTGTGCTTGCCGTCCCGTAGAAATCTGTTGTTATCTCTATGCCCATGTAGGTCCCGCGACCTTCTGCGATCCTTTCTACCGTAGCGATGTCAAATAAATTATCGCCAAGATCACCTCCTGCGAACGCTGTTGGTTGCTGTTGTTGGTTTCTCCACTTGCCGTATCCAACGTAGTTAAATCCATCTCCTCCCGGGAATCCCATATTTGGGTCTTCGGTTGGGTTCAGTGCGCCTCCTACAGCGTCACGTATCATTCTGGTGTAAGAAACCATATCGATCAACCTAGACCGATTTTCGCTTATTGTGTTGTTCTCAAAGTTGTATAGCTCTCCGAAATGTCCAAGCGGAGAGACGAACTGTATCTTATAGTTTTCCGGAGCGTCGATAATATCATTCACCACATCGCTTGCCACAACTCCATTTTCAATATCAGGAGAGAAGAACCAGAATTTTCTCTTCTCTTTTGTTGTGAGTTTTGTGTTTCCGAGCGCCGTATAAATTGCCGGGATCATGTAGTACATCCCTATGCCTTGGGCCACCACTCTTTTTGCTGCCTCGGTTCTAACTACAGAAAACGCTTTTGCCCATGCCGGGAAATTGCTAACTCCCGCGAGAGCGAGTCCCATAGAATAGTAGTTCGGAGCAAATCCTGGAGGGCGGTAGTCTACTCCATTGCTTTCTTGATCGTCAGGAGATACCTGTGTGTTCACAACATAATTGTGTCCGGTTACATCGGGGTCGTTCTGTCGAACGGGCGTATACGGATGCCAGTACGGATAAACGTCATTCAGTATGGTTACTGTCGCTCCGTGATTCTCTATCTCTCCATTTGTCTCGTCACAATCTTCGGTAACGATAGCCTTTGACTTCTGCCCGGACAGCCCAAGATTTTCTCTGCGGTAGATATTCTTGAACGAACACTTGTCTGTCTTTGCTATTGCATTTGAAAGGTCGAAAACTTCATGGGTTTGAGTAATTGAGTTTGCGATACTTGCAGCCTTTACATTTCCAAGATACGAGAACAGGTCTGTGTCCGGATCTGTGGTTATCCTTCTGTTTGGAAATTTGTAATTCTCAAACCCGGGAACTTTGGTTGCAAATCCTTTCCCGCCTACACCATCAAACAGCTGGACGGCAAATCCGTACCGCTCGCCGGCCATATACTTCTTTTTGTAGGCGTGATTCCAGGGATCGTTATATCCGGCCTTCCCTAGATTATCGATTACCGGGAATGCAGTTTTTTGATTGTACTGATCAAACACTAGCGCCGACTCTTTAGAAGCAAGTTTTACATTCATCAGCACTGTGCGCTTGTCGAAGTAGCGAATCGTCTTCGCCGCTTCCACATACGCGATCTCTCTTGTTGTCTCTTCGTCAGAAAGAGAAATATCTGTGTTGGACTCCACAGGATCAAGAAATTCTCTTACAGAGATCTCCTGATTCACTATATCGATTTTCGCAACTACTTTTGCTGTTGGCGTAAACCCTATTCCGGCTCCTGAGTTGTGAGCGAGCCTAGTTATTTCAATAAAGTCGTAGTTGAAAAGGTTCGTTACGCGGAAGCGCAATTTAATAGCATACCTAGTCTTTGAATTTGGATCGGGCGATGCTCCGTATGTTTTTATGAACGGATACTGGTCGCTAGAGCTTGACAGGTTCTGAACCACCGGAATGAGTGGTGTGGGTGCGCTGAAATTTGTTCTGTCCCCTTCCTTGGAGGCATAGCGCATCTGATATTGGTATTCTCCCACCGGTAAGCCGCCGCCGCCACCTACGTTCACTAATTCAACGAACACAGGAATATCTAAAGGAGAAGAAAGATTTACAGAGTAAAGAAGCGGATCGAAATTTGAAAAATATTTGTTGGGGTCGCTAACCAACGAGTCGATCATGTCCTGCACATTGAATATCATCGGGGGGATACGGAAGTCGGTCAAGAAGACTTCTCCGCCGATACAATTTTCGTTTTTGTCAAGTTGCAGCGGGTGGGTTACGCGAATGTCGAACAGCGAACTTTGAAGAACTGCCACTCCATCAATTCTCACAAAAGAGAATTCTCCGGGAGTAGGAGAGGCCCAAAATTCAATGACGCGACTATTTACAGAGATCGTTCCTGTGCAGGTGTAATTTCCGGCCACCGTCCTTTGATAAAGCAGCTGCTCTCCCCTTATTTTATTTGCGTCGCCCGTATCTCCATCTGTGGATGTGGGTCTGCCGTTACGCAGGATTATATAAACACCGGAGTTTTCAAGCGCTCCGGTGATCTCCTTTTCTGTGGAGGTGTCAGCTCCGCGAAAATATCTTTTCCAATCCCAAAAATGATGTTCTTGATTAGGCATTATTTTTATACTTAAAAGAAAAAGCGTGTGCTCCGGAATTTATACCGTTACAACGCCTCCATATCAATGTTCGATCTATTTTTAATCCGATAGCCGCATGAGTAACGCTTTTCCACTCTTTTATAATGTCTCCATTTTCGTTAATCTGTAAAACTGGTATTGGTGAAAACGGCATCCTCTTGACAGGGGCTATCTTTAATATAATTTCTCCATCCTTATATCTCCACATAAACCCTCCGGCAGAATTAAATCTTCTGCCCATGCAAACGAAACTAATCCTGGCATGATCAACACTATTAGCGTGAGAAGCGTTTCTTATTGACGGGAACTCCTTGATAAATTCTCCGCTCAGGCTATATTGAAGAACCGGCTTTGATCTCTTCGAGATGGACCCAGCAAGCTCTGCCCCTATTCCACCATCCATCATATTCACAAGTTTTGCTCCGGAAGCCTTAAAAAGGTTTATGTAGTGCCTTTCCCAAAACCTCCAATCGCAATAAGGAACTTCGTCAATAATGTCCATTTTCGGCTTCAAGCCAACAGCTCTTAGCGACTTAGACCAGCTCGACTTTTTGTTTGTCTCAAATTGACAACAATGCTTTATGTATCGCAGCTCTGGAGTGTTTGTTTTTCCGACATATCGAACAAGACCCGTTCTCGGGTCAGTCAACGTATAGATATTTGTTTTTTCCGGATACACTACCAGGCATTTTTCGAAAGATATTCTTTTAATTCAGCGCGTTGAGATGTATTCATGTTTTTGACAAACTGTTGTGCCTTTCCCCAGCTCCCTGTTCCGATACCGTACCGTTCGTCCATATTTAATCTCTGTTCGTAGATCTTCCACAGCCCACCCCATTTATTGGTTTGGTCTTTTGCCATGCGGATACGTAGCGTAAACTCGCACACGTAATCCTTTACTGCGGCACGCAGGAACATTGGAACGATCGGGACATCTCCGATGTCACATCCGGTCCCATTGAACTCCAGCATCACGCTTTGATAGCAGGCGCACTGCTTACTAAACATCACCATTCCGTTTTGCACTTCGTAGAAGTACGCACGGTCAAGGGTGTTTCTGTATCGGATCAACTCTTTGCTTTCGTAGCGGTCAAGGAAAGAGCTTCCGGAGATGAATGGGTCTCTTGTTTGCTCCCCTTTATTGTTAGCGATATACCCCTTTCCTTTTGTGTAGTAGTTTCTTTTCCACCACACCTTTCTGCTGTTCCAAATATTACATTCTGTTCCGTTGAATATGTAGACGTTACGAAGGTTGAATGCCCCTTTTGGCATCATCATCGTAAGTGTTTCTACTGGGAATGGCTCGGTCTCTCTGCGCTCATCGAAGAATGTTTCAAAGGCCAGGGCTTCGAGCGCTTGCTGGATCATCGATGTGTAATACCCTTTTGTGTTTACCTCCAGGCGCTCGTCATCAACAAGCGGCAGGATGTCGTTGAGTAGCTCATCTATAGATACAAAACTTGCTGGAGAAATATCCATTATTGTTCAGGTTGTTGCTGTTGATTTTGATTTACGGAAACCAACTTTTGCGTTGGTGCCGCTTGATCGGACGAAGCCCCATCGTTTCTTCTCTCTTCCGGAACGAGCAGTGAGAACCTTCCAAGATTAAGCACCTCCATTTTTAACTGTGATACCAATTCGTCAGGAAAATCAAACGGCGCATCGATATCAATAGTTGTAACTGGATCAATCGTCATATAAATTCCGATCTCCACCGTAGGAACGTAGACTTGCTCAACACCTAAGAAGTAGATAAAATCTCCTATACGGTAGAAGTATGGTTCTTTTGGAGACGGTTTTTCATACGCGCTCATGTATCGAACTCTCGACTTCTTTGGAGTAGTTCTACTGAATGTGATCTTGGTAAATTTTGGCGGACATCCAGGAGACCCGTCGGACTCATACGCGATATAGTCTATCCCTCTATCGTTATTGAAATCATAAATTGTTTGCGGAAGGACGATATGCTTTCTTCCTCGAACAATATTTTTATTCTGATTTACCGTAGGTAGAATTACAGGAACTTCTGTGAATGTTGACAAGAACGCGCCGGAATCTCTTTTTGCGATGTGCTGAGATTTCAGCCGGTTTGCCATGACGATAATCCAATACGCCACTTGCGAATGCTGGATTTTTTTGTCGTCAAATGTCTGCCGAAGCGAAACTAGAATATCATCAGCAATAGTTCTTACGGTAACGCTCATTTTTTATCGTATTAATCCAACGAGTCGCGATACCTCTCTTTCAGAAATAGAATATAAATTTGTCGCATCTCCTTGTTTGAAACTTATAAACAATAGCGCCTTCTCCACAATCAAGTCGATCATTGGATCAGGAAACTCAAGATTATCTGTTGGAAGAAGTATTTCGTTTGGATACTTTAAATACACAATAGCAACATATTTTGCTGCTACTGACGGTCGAACTTCGATCTCAAACGGAACTGGATTCACGTATGACTGAGAAGAATAGTCTGCAAAATCCAGGTACGCATATTTCTTTAGCGATCCGGTAACTGTTGTGTTCCCGGGCATGAAAACATTTTTCTTGTTGTCATTCCACTCTTCGTGTGTAAGTCGGGCAGCCCCTTCCTGGTCACTGCTGACAAAAGAAAGATTTGGCATAAATACAGACTGTGCCGGGATTGCCAGCTGGTTGGGGTTGCTGAACGGAGTTGTTTTGATGTCGGGATAAACCGCAAGGACAGACCATAATTTTTGCCCTACTACGGCCGGGTCAAACGCTATTCGAGAGAATGCGTTTGCCTGCCACACTTTTACCTTTATAAGCTCCCTAAGATTCTCTGCGGCTAACTTCTTTTCGGACATCGCCTGATTTACGGCGGTAACGATCCATTCTTGAGCATAGCTAATTGCGTACTTGTAATCCTGGTCAAACGTATATCGCTCAGATCCTTCTGCGTCTAGCGATGACGCCATTCTGTTTATAACTGTTTGAACCGGGATTGGCATGACACAAATATAATAAAAAATAAAGCCCGCCTACTATTGGCGGGCTGTGCCCTACTGTTTCTCAAATAGGGGAGGCGTTATTTAAAAATTGTCGTCTCGAACTGCTCTTCAACACGCTTTGCTGCAGCAACCTGTTCGTTTGCTTCCTCATCCTCTGCCATTTTGTATGCGAGGGTGATCCTCATAGAATGAAGATTGTCTGTGATCGGAACAGATCTCTCTTTGCACCGCTGGATGATTCCGTGCTGATCCAAAGAATTGAGAGCGTTCATAAAGTTCACCATCCGGTTTGCCTTTTTTGCGTTGCCCTGCAAAACATCTTTTGCGCTTTCGAAGAACATCACTCCATAGTAGCGGTGATTACGCAGCCACTCCTGCTCTCTCTTGCTATGGCTTTTGTATTCGCAATAGGTGCTGAGTTCTTGGTATTTTCCGGCCTGGAATCTCTTTGATCCCTGGAACACAAAGAAAATTGATTTTCCGTAGGGAGTCCTGACAGCTTGGCCTTGTCTCACGTCATCAACGATGAGGTATCCTGTGCTGTAGGCGCAGAAACTTACTCCTACTTGATCGTAATCATCCTTATCAATATCACGTTCGTCGATGTGTCGGCGCACGTCATACTTCTCAGAATCAGGACGATCCTTTACTGCTTTGATTACTTCTGCAAGTTGATTTGCTGTCATCCCGCCCGGCATTACTCCTGCCTGTGGTTGGCCTGCCGCCTTTAACAAGGCAAGCTCATCTTGCATGCTTTTAAAATTCGCTAAGAGCAGTTCCATCTGCTCGTTTGTTTCTTTTTTTTCCGGCTTGTCGCCCGCATTTCCTTTAACAAGTGTCATATTTCAGATTTTTGGTTTAAATAAAAAAAAGTGTAGCCGAATTTCTCCGGCTACACTAGAAAGACTACTGAACATCCAGCCAGAAGGAGGCAACAGGATTATCGTGACGGATGGACAACTGTCCACCTACCCACCAATCCTTGAACCCTTCGCGAGTTCCATTACTTCCTTTGTCGAGAGTTGATCCCATCTCGAAAGATGGTATCCCTTTCATTTTCACAGGGGTAACGGTCTCCTGATCGAGAACGATGATCTTGCGAGCCCAGTCAGCAGGGAAGCAAGAACGCTCGCGGAACAGCTCACAAGGAACTGGCACGAAATTCATTGTTCCGAGCTTGTACTGAAGCAAGTTCAGGTTCGCGATTTCATCGCTAGGAGCGTAACGAAGTCCTGGGTCTTTGAACACTTTGCTCAGTTCGTACAGGATCTCATCAGTTCCATAGATGAAACGGGTGGCGCCTTCTTTTTTGAAGTTTGTCTGGAAAGCGAGAGTTTCGAAGGCTGCTCTCAGGCCGGCCAGGGTCGGGTTCGCGCTCATGGAACCAGCAGCAACCATCGTAGGATAGATACCGCCCATCGCTTTTGCGATGTAACCGTTTGAAATTTGGAATTCTCCACGTTGACCGTTCCAGAATGAGTTGAACATGTCGATACGCAGTTGTTTGATCTTCTGCTCTTTGTCAACTACAAGGTAGTTGGTTGTACCGGCATTCTCATACTTCTGGAGTTCGATTCTTCCCCAACGGGCTGCGCGCAAGAAAAACTGCACGAAGTTGTACCGTGTGATGACGTCCATCCTCTCATAATTCGAGAAGTAGTCCATGGCATCACTGGTGATGGTGGACTGGATAGAGAAGATGTCGTTTGGAGCAACTGCAGGCAAACTGTCGCTTGTCTGAGAAGCTACGTTGATCGTGTTACCCGGGCCTACAGACTGGATCACAGCCTTTTGGTTGTTAGGGTAGATGATGATCAAGTCAGGAGTTATGCGGGTCATCGACGTCGCTGTGAGCGTGATGGTCTGCAATACCTGGGAAAGAGGAACGGCAGGAACTGCTGCTGATGCCAGAAGCGCTTCGATCACAGAGCGCCCGAATGTGTTTTCGAGATATTCGAATTCGTCCAGGTTCACGTCCTCGAAAGGTTTCGCGAAAAGGAGTTTCAGCGCATTGTACTGCTCGGGGGCAGCATCAAAGATCGCTTTCTTGATTGCTTTTGCGATCAAGATCTGCTCAGCAGGGGTGTAAGCCGAGATCTGAGCATATTGTGAAGCCTGCGGGTTGGTATTTAGGTTCCCAAAGGGAGCGTTACCAATCGCGGGGGTATACGAAGTATTTGACATAATTGGTTTTTTAAAGGATTAATAAGTGGGTTTCTTGACTACTCCTCCTATCAGATTTTCTACTTCCTTTAAAACCTTTTCAGATGGCTTCTCGCCTCCGGTTGTTTTCACCGGGTTAGGTTTATCCGCGCCACGAGTAACCAAATCTTCGGTTGCCTCATTTGCGCCACGCTTTGCAGCAACGTCCATGAACTGCGAAATAACACTTCTTCCATGTCTGGCAAGCGCAAGCATCTCTGCTGCCTCTTTCTTGAACGAGCCATCCGTGTTGAAGAATAAACTATTTATGTCGCCGCTTTCCATTACAGAAGATATCTCTTTGATATCTGAATCTGGTAGGTCAGGAAACGACTCTTTGAGTGCTGAAACGGAACCTGCGACGGAAGCTCTTCTAAGTTCAAGCTTTTGCTTGCCTTTTGCCACGTCTGCGGTGCGTTTCGACTCATAGCCAATCTTCTCAGTGCTAAACTTATCTATGGATGCCTGCTCTGCTATTTCCAGAGCGGGCGATTTTGATTCTGCTGTAAAATCCTCATCGGTAAATTTACCGGGGAAATAATGATTCACAAGAGCCTTCGTATCCTGCTTCTTTACATCTACCGAATAGTCAAACTTCGGCCTGTTCTTGATAGGCTCTTCCCAGTTACCTCCGTTAAAATGCGTTTTTATGGCATCTAAAAGAGGCTCGGGCATTTCGGTGAAAATATTTTCAAACTGAGCTACTTTTTTCTCAGTGTCCTTGAATTTTGAAGCGTCTTTCCTCCACCCTTCGGCAGAGGTGAGGAACTTTCCAAGATCCTTTATCTCTTTCACATCCTGACCAAAATCCTTTTTCAGAACGGTCGCAACCTGTTCAAAATTCTCAAATACAACTTCGTCTTTTTTCTTCTCTTTGGCACCAACCTTTTTCTTGCCGCCAAAAAGAGGACTGTCGATTTCAATTCCTGCGTCAACGACAGGGGTTTCTGTGGTGGCAGGAGTTTCTGCTGGAACAGTTTCTGTTCCAGCTGGAGGGGCTTCTACTGGCGGAACTACGACAGGAGGAGTTTCTACTGGTGCGACTACTGGAGCCGGTGTTGTTTCTGGCCCAGAAAGATCTTTTATTGCCGCTTCCGTTCCTTTCAACCCAGAAAGAGCATCTATGACAGAGCTCATTTTGTTTTCTTGTTGAACTGGAGGTTGCTGGACGGGCGCCTGCTGTTGGGCGGGCGTTTGTACTGGAGGTGTTTCTACTTCTGGCATGATCCGATTTCTTTTCTTCTTGCGATCAAAGGTATGTTACAATACTTTATTTTGCAAATCTGCCGTTTTCTCCGAACCTTTTTCCATCATTTTACCAAAAGACTTTGCAAAAACCATATCTAGGTCGTGCTGATCTTTACCCATCTGCTTGCTTTCTTCTTTCGCTTCCATGTTGTCGAGCATCTGCATTTGTTCAGCTTTGGATTTCTCTGCTTCTGCTGCTATCTGTCCGGCTTGAGCTTCGTCGGCTTGGCCCTGCATGCGAGAAACTTCTTTCTGTTCTTTTGCGGACTGCCTCAGTGCGCGTGCAACATCATCCGGAGTTGACCTTCCATATAGGTTCGCCATTCTATCTCTATCAAGAAGACCCATCTGAACCATCTGCATGATCATTGTGTTTCCTGCATTAATAAGAATATCGTCTGGGTTGTCGCGCTTCACAAAAACCCGGAAGTCTTCAAGCTTCATGTCCTTCGATATATTCAGAACCTCCACGCCTTCGTCACCGGTTATGATGGCCAGCTCGCGCTGATTGTCGGCGTATATCCTTTTCCCTACCGTTGCGATAGACTGGTATGCCTGCAGGAATATCTGTGTGATAGCATTATAGAATGGCTCTTGCATGAGCGACCCGCGCTGAATAAGCAGCTGGGTTACGCCAACAAGCTGGTCGCTTCCGGTGGACTCTCCTTTGAGGGCTTCGTTCACTCCCGTGACATCCTGAATATGACCTTTCATCACGTCTACAATGTTGAACATCACCATTGTACCCTGCTTCACGGTTGAGTCGTAGGACCCTATAACATTCTGTATCCCACGTCCGCGAGCATTCACTCCTACCGGTTTACTCTGGTTCATGTTTTGGAGCATTTCATTTTCTCCGTCGGCCTGGTCAACCGCCGATTTGTCATAAACTGTTCCCGATCCGCGAGAGTTGTTTATTTGATTTTCCGCTACTGACAATACTCTGTTGATAAATCGCTGTGGATTGATAGCATCGTCAATGGGGGAGAGTATCTCTCCGTCGATATATCCCCAGCAGTAGCACTTGAATGGGAACTTCACACTTGAAAAATCCAGGTTGTGTGTTTCTTGATACGGGACGATGCCCCAGTCGAGAACAATGTCTCCCACTTTTAGGTTGGGCGCTGTTGCGTCGGCTAAAACTTCTTGCGGGACGAAGACGCACATACGAAGCACATCCACATAGATAGATTTCTTTTTCTTTCCTCCAAGAACGCGTTTTTGTCTTTCCGTTTTAGGATCGATCAGGTCCGCGTCTGTATATCTTGGATTCTCTTCTCCTTCGTATGTGAAGTTGATCTTTGTGAGCATCGGATATCCATACTCGTCCATCACATATCCGTATTCGTATTTCTCACAGTCTCTCCAGTAAGAATGAACTACCGGAATTCGCCCGGTGTTTTGGTACTGCTCGCTGCTGATATTTTTCTGCCACTGGGTTCCGTAGCTCTCGATCGATTTCCTTTCGTCTTGCGTGAGGCTAGGATAGTGCTCGAAAATTTCCGTGGGGAGCATGTATGGCATTTTGCCCATGTATTCGGCGTCTCCGAGATCATAATCCTTTGCACTTCTATCAAAGAAGAAGTCTTCCGACTTCATCACATCAAAAATCTGGTTGCCTGCGTACTCCATTCCTTCAAGAACGGCCAGCCCGGAGAGCGCCATCTCTTCTGCTACTCTCACCTGCTTGTCAGAAAATTTGTTCAGGTCTGCCACATACTTGAGCAGCATGTTAATCTTTTCAACATACTTATCAACATATATATTATCAAAGATCTGCGATGTCTCTTCTTTGGTCTTCCCGATAGGTAGTTTCTTCTGTAGGACGCCAGCAAAAGATGGTTGCTGTGCTGCGACGTCTGTGTAGAACATCAGCTCCGCCAGCTTTTCTTCTCTTCTGTTTATAGCTTTTGGGGAGACGCTTCGGGCGCGGGCATTGAACTGCATGCGTATTGCGTTTCCGCGATACTGTTCTACCATTGGACGGATCAGATTCTTGATCACCTTGATCCTGTTTCTGTCCTGGCCGGAATCGTCTTTTAGGAACGCCTCCAGGTCTTCGTTCTCTCTCCACTGATCTCCCTTATAAAAATCCTTATTAAGTTTTATCTTTTCGAGGAACTGACTCTGGAGTCCGTTATTGGCGTTGACCGCACAATATCTTCCGAATTGACAGTGGTACAATTTATCTTTTGGTCCTTCGAGTCTGTTGGGGCGTGTTTGCCCATCTGTCAATAGGAAAAGCATTATTCGTTGTCTTTAGATAAATGAAATCTGTCTATCGCTTTTGTTGCAGACTCTTCTCCGCTTTCAGAATCAGATATTCCAAATCCATCTTCCATTTGCCCAATCAGCCTAGGAAGCGTCTCTGCTATTTTTGAGCAACTATTAATATAATTTTGCCGGGCAGAGAAATCGACCTCCTCTGTTATCCCACCATCCTTATCTTTTGAAACTTTCTTAAAATCCTGGTCCAGATCAACCTCTACCAGCTTCTCGAAGTTCTCGACGATCTTTTCCACCATTCTTCGTGCCCTTACTCTCACAGAAGGGTCGTACTGCCGCATCTTCTCGATTGCAATTTTTACAGAATCCGGAAAGTTGCCGGCCTGGTACTTCTCTTCCCTCAGCGTGTCCTCTTCTTTGAACGCTGCGGCGTATGCTTTTGTCCGGCGTATCCTGTCGTTATTCTCAGATGCTATCGGACTTGTGGGGTTTGCATAATGCCAGACGAACAGCATCTCTTGCAAGGTGAGCTTTTTAAATTCGGGAACGTTTGCCAATTCGGGATACTGCCTCCGAAGGTCTTTCCCTGTTTGCGGGCCGAACAATAAAACCTGTGGTTGATCGCTCATCAGCTTATTCTTTTTCTAACCGGCACCCTTGTTAAATTCCAATTTGCATCACGTCTCAATTCATGCCGGATCACTGTTCTCTTGTCTTCGCTATCAATCTTTTCCGGAATTTCATTGATGTAACATAGGCTACAAATATATGAAAAAACGCAAGCAAACAGAACGTCATCCTTGTAGTAGCGCCTGTCTACGGGCCCCCAGCTTTCATTCCCCTTCTGATTGACCGTACACACGAATGTTTTCAGCTGAATGAAAAACTCTTCAATATAAATTTTTGTTCCGAACGCCTGTATCATCTCAAACATTTTGTCGATGATCATTTTTGATCTCATCCCTCTGTTATCTATCCCGACAATGTTCCCGGAAGATGTCTGCAGGTACTGTGGTAGCTCAGCATTGAAAACCAGCGAATCAAAAAATCCTTTGTTCTCCTTGTACTCCCTGTACGCGAGACCGATGTTTGTCTCCAACAACTCCTTTACCCCATAGCCTCTTTCAATGTCATAATACATCCCAAGGAGCATCGTCTGCAAGAATGTCTCCTTGTAGTTTGTCGCACGAAAATTCACCACGCAGGAGACTGTTTTGTAGTAGTTGTCCCATATACCGGATGCCATATTTGAAAGACCCGTATCGGAAGCGATCGGGTCAGTGCCCTGATAATATCTTTTTCTCCAGTTCTTTTTTGGCTCCTGAAACATTATCACCACTCCGCGAGGATCTCCGTCTGGAACGGCCACAAAATCCACCCCGATTATATTGAAAGGGATATCGGCTCCTTCCGGCATAGATTTGTCGCCAAGAACAGCTTCGAAATATCCTCTTTTGGGACGAAGTATGTGCGAGTGCTTTCTGATGCGATCAAGCTGACTGTTAATGTATTCCTGAGAGACGATTGTCTTGGAGGAAGAGAGAAACATATCTTCTATGCAGGATGGGTACTGTTGCTGAAACATTACCCGAGAGTCTTCTGCGTCGGGGCCTTCTTTGGAGTAAAATTCTTCCTTTTTCTCGTCATAAAATTCCTGTGTTATCCCAGGTCTCGTGGACCAGTCGAAAAACAGTGGGATGATGCCGCTATTGAACTTCCTTGCTTGCCATCTGCGGATAGCTGCCATGAATTCTCTCTCGAATGCTTTTCCCCCTTTCTCCATGTCTCCACCAGTCCCCCACACGATCATCTGGCGCTTCATTTCCATCTTTCCGGTCTTTGGGTTCATCCAGTACATCGTTGGGTTAGCATCCTCTATGATGGCTGTGAGGATGGGTATGTTTCCGGCCTCATCGATGAACGAAAGCTGTGGTGAACCGCCGGAAATGGCTGTTTTTGACGGTGCCACGACCTGTAATTTCGAGTTTACCCCTTCCCGATCACCCTTTTTGTCTTTATATCCGAGGGCAAACAGGCGATCCCGGTCGTTTTTCACGTCCGGTTTCATCCATTCTGGTAGTTCCGAGAATGGGTACTTGATTTTATCTTCAAAAATCTCCTCTCCCTTTTCGGCGTCTTGCGTGACGAACTTTAGGAAGAAGTTTCGATTAAAAATGATCTTTTTGAGTCCACAACCACCTAGCGTTGAGGTAGCTGCGATCTGGCGGGGCTTCCCGAGGTAGAACGAGTACCCGCAGTCGAACAGGTAGCAGATGATTTCGTGGCACTGCTTGGCGTCGTAGTCCCGTGATCCGGATGCCATGTCTCCCTCCTTGAGTTTGAGGTACTTATTAAGAAAGTACATGGTATTTTCGGTACATCTTTCGATTTCGCGGTCCTTGTATTCTTCTTTTGCCTCCGGGGTGGGTTGTTCTGCTACGGACCCCCCTTCTGATATCCAGTCGTCGCACTGCTGGACGTACATGTTGAGCCGGCCATATCTGGCTCTGGACTTGAATCCAATGAAGTTCATCGAATCTATCCAGTTTACGAAGGCTTTGTCGTGCTGCATGGTGCTTTCGGGCATCCAGTCCTTCCTTGAGATGGGAACTTTTTGACCGGTATATATCTGGCTACCATAAAGATAGACGTGCTTTTTGTATTCAGACTCGTACAGAACGGTGTCGTCTGGCTCTACGAGAGATTCGGACTCTATGTCGATGAATCTATCTACATGGGTTTCTTTTTTGTTTTTTACGGAGTGGTCTACGAAGGATGGCGGTCGGCCTTGTGGTCTTTTGACTTCTTTTGGTATATCTCCGTCGATATACTCTGCTCTTTTAAGCAGCGCAATGCTCTCATTTCCAATATCTATGCCTTGGGAATAGAGGTCATACAGGAAGTCTAGTTGATTTTCTCTTGCTGGGGAGTTTGTTGGTTGGTTCTTATTCATTTTACCAGTTTCCTTCCGGACATTCTTCCTTTACGCTCCTGAGCTTTGCGCTCAGCGGGCAGTTACAGTTTCCGCACACCATCCCTTTCACTTCTTTGATCGGCTCTTTGCCGATAGACTCTAAAAATTTCTGTTCTACGGCGAGATCGCACGTAGAGCATATTTTAGCCCGCTGTATAGCAAGAAGCTCTATCAGCGGGCTTTTAAAGGCAAAATTCTTCCACCCTTCTACTATCCTACGAAACTTGTTCATCCGTAGGGGTTATTTTTAAAGCAGCGTGGTGAGATATGCAATCTGGACGTCTGCGGCAGCAGTGAAGTCGTTGATCGCGTCTGTGAACGCTACTGTGAATAGGATCTCCGCGTTATCCAAATACAGGCTACGGATAAGGGAAGCGTCGATGGATGCTTTCATCGCTTCGAGTCTCCCGATGTAATCCAGGGCTTGCGCTGGAGTTGGGTTTGCTACCGGTTCTGCTAGCGGACCGGTGTAGTTCGTAGGGAAATACGCTGGTAGAGGCTGGCTGATTTGGTCGAAGCAGAAATTTACCATTACCGCAGCTGCGTTGGTGGCATCGAGAGCTCCGTCGTTATCTGCGCTTAATCCGTTTGCCTTGATGTTGTCGGCAAGGAATTTGATTTTTTTGTAGAGTGCCTCGCAGAAGATGTTCAGCGGGGATATTCTGGAGATGGGAGTGATTTCGGTCAAGTCTGACATGTGAGTAGTTTTTGTTTGTGAACAAAAATAGAGAAATATATTTACATTTACACCAGTGCCCTGGCAACACGCCTTGAAACGACGAGCGAAAATCTTAGGGGATAGTCCTCCGACCCGGTTTAGTGCAATGTTGGGGCATTACTTTTTTTATTCTACATTTGTCAAAACTTAAAAACTAATCACCATGTCCGCTATTGCAAGACCCTTTATCAATTCTGCTTCGGCAGTAAATAACACTGAGATGATTCCCGTTGAGCTCGTAAGGGCGATCACGCCTCTTGATATTGTAGGAATACAAAATCAGCCGGCAGATTACCAGATCGTGTTCAGCGTACTTGTTCCCGGCGCGACCCCGAACAACCAGGTGCTTCACTATCTGACCGCCGTTGATCGCGATGCTGCTCTGGCGGACATCCTCACTACGATTTCTACTCCTGTAGTATAGTCAGGATCGAGAAAATAACGGGCCTGTTGAAAACTTTTTGACGGGCCTGTTATTTTTTTGTTTTAGTTTTGTAGCGAATTAATTTATTCTTCATGCCCGACGAATCAAAGATATTCTTACTGTCTCTGCTTGCGGACGACACACACCCACAGACCGCCTCCCTTCGTCGGGCAGGAGGGGATGTGGTGTTTTCTAATAAAGGCGATCCGCGAAGTCTCTACCTCGAGAAACTTGATCCACCTAATAAAATCGGAAGGCTCTTGGATCGCGTAAATAGTCCACTCCTTCCGGAGGCAGATGGAAAGTTTTGCTACCTTTTTCCTTTTCTTCTTTGTTTACTATTATTCTCTGGACTTGTTAATTTTCTTTGTTCTTTTCCTTTTAATGTAACTTTACGGGAACAAAAATCCTGTTTATGATAAAACCCTTCCGAAAATACGTAACCATCATGGACCGCCTCAATGGGAATACCGGCGAGGCGCAGTCGGCCCAGCTCACCATCAACCTTTACGATGTCAGGGACTGGGAGGAGTGCACTGATGATTTCAACGATAAGTCTCCCGTAGGGCGCACGATCATCACCATGCACAACGGGCAGAGCACCGCTATCCGCGTCCCCTATTCTTCTTTCGACGAGATCATGGACCGGTTCCTAAAAGAAGCGGGACTTCTGGATCTGGGCACCATCAAAAAAAAAGTAGATAAGAACGGCCCTGTGAAATTCCATTTCAACGGAACAGGACAATTTATTATCGGGTGCGCTTTCCCCGACTGGTACAAAATAAATCAGTTCGACCCCATAGGGGTGAATGAACACATGATAGATCACGGAGTAACAACACTAAACTGAAACGATGGCATTCGAAGCACTGTTCAAAGGATACCCTTACGATGGTATCAAGTCAAGAGAGACATTCAAACACCGGCCGGTATTCAAATTCGACTCCAAAGAAAGAGTCGTGATGACATTCATCCCGGGAGAATACAAAGTCCCTCCGGTGATGACGGATCAGGAGCTGAAAGACTTTCTCTTCCACCGCTGCTTCGACTTCCAGCAGGCCCTACGCACTGCAGAGACGCAGATCGCGGACATCTACATCCAGAAAGAATATCCGTTCATACCCGAGGACTTCGGGTTTAAAAAAGTGGTAGTAGAGGGGCCTTCGGAGTCGGCTACAGTAAATCTCTATAATAATGGGTGCTTCACCATTGTTCGCTCGACGGACCCGCAAGGCCCCTCGGACGGATGGCTGGTGGGCGTCGATAGAGAAATAATAAAAAGGGTGGTGAGGATACCGAATATGCTCGTCGCCCACGCTCTCTTCACCGCACTTGGGGTAATCAAGGAAGATGAAGAGGGAGAGACTTACGTAGGTCCTTCGATGACGGCGGAAGAGGTTGAAGAAGCCAACAAAGCCAAAGAAGCATGATCGTAGATAAAGAAGGAAATTCCCTCTCCACAGAAAAGGAGTCGCACATCAGGAAGAGTTTGAAAGCGCTCCTAGCTAACCATATCCCAATGGCTACTACAGAGCAGGTGAACCTGGTGTCGGATCTTATGGAGCACTCTATCATGGAGAATCTCATGCAGAGTTACAGGGAGGGTTTTCACAACGGAGGGGTGAGTAACGGAGGGATGAACCGGGCGGCGAAGATGGTGCTTTCTTTTCAGCGGGCGTGCGGCTCGCCGTCAATGTTCTCTCCAACAAAATGTGATGACGATAGAATCTACATGTATTTGTCCGAGCTGGATGAGATAGTAAATGAACTGGAATCGATCACAACAATTCAAGACGAAAGTGTTCCGGAAGAAGGGTTGCGAATACTTTCTAAGATGATGCACGTACAGATGCGACTAGCATGGGAGTTAGGAATTGCAGACATGATGACAGAGGGTTTTGAGGAAGTGCACGCAGCCTATATGAGTTTTGCCAATGAGAAAGGCGTGATCGCTATAGGTAAGAATGGCTGGCCGACGAAGGGAGACAACTACTCCCCTCCAAAAATAAAGCCGCTGATCGACAGAAAGTTGATGGTGGCCGACAAAATCAGGAAGGACCTCGAAGCCCTAAAAGAACTTGAGAACGAAGATCACTACAAACGACCCCTCACCGTAGAGGACATAATGCCAAGGACAGATGACAAAGAAGAAAAACGGGAAGAGCCTCCCCAGTAACGCGCAGCTGCTCGTTGACCAGTACCCGGACGTAGCTTTTCTGACGGCGGACGGGTTCGACGGAGCTATCATCGGCGTGGAAGAGATTGACATGCGGGTGATCTATTCCGTGAAGAAGTGCATCGAAATTCTTATTGAAGACGAGGAGATGGAGGAGGAAGATGCGCTGGAGCATTTCTCTTATAATGTATCTGGAAGTTTCGTCGGAGACAAGACCCCGATCTGGTGCTACGATAGTATGTTTAACTAAAAACTGATAAAAATGACAACAGACACGGTATTATGGATGATCCTTTTTTTTGCTCTAGGAATATTTGTGGGACTTTCTTTTTTGAAACTTGTAACCAAAAAACAAAAGGCCCGTACAACAACCCCTCGAGCAGAGGGGACTCGCCCGCCGGCACAAGAACAGGTAGACGAATACTACGCTCTCAAACAAGAATACCAACAGCTTCGGAATAAGCTGGAGGAATACTACCGAAAATACAAGGAGGCGCGGTTCGCCAACTTCTTCGGGATAAAGATTAACTGAAAAACGGAAAGTATGAAAAAGCCAATCTACATCACCATCCTCGGATTTATCCGCATCACCATCACAGAGCAGATCTCGTACATCAAAATATTTAATTTTGGAATTGAGAGATATAGTTCCGGCGGAGAGAAACATTTAGCGTTTTTCCGGGACTGATGGAAAGACAAATGGAAATTCCTGGTCTTTTGTGGTCGAGCCCGAACATTATCACTTTTCATTCAGACGGAGTCAGGGCGGACGAGGCCAGAAGCCATCTTGCGACACGCGCTATCCCGCGCGAAATAAGCGGGAATCCGGATATTTCAGATCCCACCGGGATGGGAACCGGCACCTGCCGTTTTAAAATGCCGTATCCTCTTCGGTACGCTCCAGAATCCGCCCGCTACGCATCGCGCATGATAAAAAAATGATTTACACCGACACCATACATCTTATTTCCGACAGCTCCGTCGAGGAGCTGCACCGGTTCGCTGTTTCCATCGGTCTTCTGCACGGATGGTTTCAGGATCACCCCCTGCGTCCGCACTACGACCTGACGACGGTAAGAAAAAGAAAGAAGGCATTGGACGGCGGAGCAAAAAAAGTTTCTCCGCGAGAGATAGTAGAAATTCTCAGGAGCACTCCGTATATCAACGAACGGGCGAAAAACGTGAGGGGGTTCAACTATGTGTCCGGGAAAAGGTTCATCCACATGAAGCATCCCGACTCTCTGGAAAAAACATTGTGCATGCAAGACATCGGGATAATGTCGCACGTTCAAAATCCCAATATCATGGAATATCACCTATGTAAAACCTGTCTAGGTAAATCAAAATGAGAAAAATTGTATCTTTACATTGGCACTACGTTCGTTGATACTATGAAGAAACTGTTTGGACGCGGGTTCGAATCCCGCTAGGTCCACAGGGATGTTGAGGCAGATACAATCTAACAGTGAGTTCGTGACTCCGCTGGCCTCCATCCTTACGGGCCTACCTGGTTTTGACAGGCAGGAAGACGCATAGAGGAGAATATTTTGTCACAAATAAACGGCATACAGCCACAAATGAAGATGGCTGCGTAAGCAGTCACAGGTGATCTCCGGGGAACAACAGTACCCGGAGATTTACTAAGAAACTTTTAAACTGAAAATAGATGTCAAACATCTCTACAAACATTCCGGCACAGAGCAACCCTCAGCAGAGGTACGTGAAATGTCCTAAGTGCAACAAGGCGCACCGGTTGCAAGGGTCGCAGATGCTGAACAACCACTACTGCTATCCGCCGTGCAATGAACTTGTGTGGGACGGGAAAACGAAAGCGGCGCCGATACGTCCCACTACAGAGATGCTCGAGCATGAAGATCCGGACTTGCCGGAAGTGATAGTCGACGATCCTTCTATGGAGATTGACCATGTGAAAGAAATTCTTTTGTCGGAAGAGGGGCCACTGAATGTAGGCCAGCCAAATCCTATTCCTCCGGATGTGCCGGAAGGATTTGAAGAGATTCCAGAAACAACAATAAACCCTGACACTAACCCTGAACAGTAGTATGAATTCTGTATTCGGATGGATGATCATCACGCGGCGCGGAAAGCCGGTGGTGACAGATTGCAAGCTGCCGATCTACGCTTTGCGAAAGATAGCGATCGAAGAAATGAAAAACCTTTATTTGGATGGCAAGGGCCACTCGGTAGTAAAGGTGATGATCGACAAGACATCGCCTCCGACAAAGCCGTCGCGCAAGAAAATATCTGCACTAAACATTTCCCCGGGCTGGCCCGTCAGAAAAAACAAATCTTACGAGGCCACCGTGAAGCGCACCAGGGGGGACAAAGGAATTTTTATTCCCGATATGCCATGATTGATCCGATAGCAGAAAATAAAGGCAGGCGCGTGGTTTTGTCGGAAGAAGGAGAAGCTATTTCTCCGAGAAAAGTGGGAGTTGTTGCAACTATAGTTGGCTTCTCCAAAGACTGTACCTGTTGTCGTGTCCAGTGGGACGGAACAAAATATTCCGGCTCCTACCACCTGTCATTCCTCCGCTTCGCAACAGAAGAGGACGAAGAGAAAAGTGAAAATTATTTCCGCGAGCTGCGCCAGCGAGAGCTGGAAAAGCCGGAGGTTGCTCCCGATCCTGTGCCGCTTGAAAATCTACCCAATGACAAGCGGGCTCTCGCGGACCACGCAGAAACCAGAAAGGACTTTGCGGGGCAAAGTGAGGTGGTGCGCCCGTCACTAGAAAACCCGGAAGCGAAGCCGAGCAAAGAAGATCTATTCGAGGTAGAGCAGATGATGACTCAGGCGCTCGAGACAAAATCGGCAAAGACTGCTGAGAGATATAATGATGCGCTGTACAAACACCAGCAACCTAAAGGCGGACGGATCGTTCGGCACAGGGGCAATGAGAAGTTTGGCCGCACAAAAAATTCCGATATGAATATCCCTGGCAAGGTGATGGTGTATATGGATGACGGAAGGAAATTATTGGTCGGCCATGAGCTAGTGGAGTACATTGGATTTTGGGATTAACTTTAAAAAATTGAGAGGATGACACTTGATGAGCTAAGTAAGAAGATAAAATCTCTTCCGGAAGATCAGCGCGTGATCACGCGCCCGTCAAGCATGGGGCACAATCCGTTCACACCATACACCCCATTCAGTTTTACTTTCTGCGACCATCTTTTCGTCCGCAAAGATGTCTACTGGCAAGCGTGTGAAAAATGCGGGACGCTTAAACCGATCGCGCCATGAGCACGAACTCAAAAACATATTTCCAAAAGTATTATCTTCTCAACAAGGAGAAGATGAATAAAAGAAATAGCGATCAGGAGCGCCGCCACTCCAGGGGTCTTACTGACGGATATATCAAAAAGCTCCTTGTTGCCAACTATGGATATGTAAGAGAAAAAATCCCGGCAGGCGCGATTGTCGCCCATCGAGAAAAAGTAGCACAAGACAGAAGAGAAGGAAAGTCAAAACCGCTAAGCACATGATCGACCAGGGAGCAATTTTTTCAACAGACAGAAAGCACCGGCATTACTTATGGCGGATATGGGATGACGAAAATCCGATGGTCATGTTTATTGGGCTAAACCCATCCACCGCAAATGAGTCAGAGAACGACCCGACGATAAAAAGCGTAATAAGAATTTCGAAAGCTAATGGGTACGGAGGGGTTTACATGATGAACTGCTGGTCGTACATAGCCACGAAGCCCGAGAACTTGATTATTCACCCCGAAGAAACAGCGGGGAACGACGACCTGCTAAAAACTATCGGCAAGCGCTGCCTGAATATTGTCTTCGCATGGGGAAATTTCAAGATCGTTCGCGACACCGGTAGAGACAAAGAGCTTTTAGAGATGTTCCCGCGGGCGCTTGCTCTTCACATAAATAAAAACGGGACGCCCAAGCACCCGCTCTATTGCAAGTCAGATACAAAGCTAATTTCATACAACTCATGAGCGACACCACAGACAACTACGAGAAGGAGATAAAAGTATTGGCTGATGCCTACATAGAATCTACTGGTTCGCACAACCGTCCAGATATTACCCGACATGATTATCTCAGAGGGATAATAGATTTTTGTGACACCATCCACAAGCGAGTAGTGGAGGAGAAGGATATTGTAATCGGAGCACTTCTTGATGATGATGTTGCTCAATTCAATCAACTTCATCATCAATCCGCCGAGATAGAAAGGCTCAGAGCGTTGTTAGTCGTCGCCAATGGTTGCCTAAAAGAAGTAGGAGCGTACCCAATTACAGTAGCTAAAATCACCGAAGCCCTCAAACCTAAAACAGAGAAAGAATGAACGCGCTAACACCAAAAGAAGTGAAGGTAATTCAGATGGCACTAGAAACCCTTATCGAGGACAGCAAAGCCGCGCATCGCGCCGGTTTTAATCCCGAGGCTAAATTGCTTCTGAAAGACATGCTTGAAACGGCCATGTCTGCTCTTTCGAAAATCCAGAAAGCCTCCGGATATGCCGTCCGGCTCGATCCATACAAAGAAGGAGATGAAAAAGAGTTTTTAGCAAAGCCTCATCAAAGAGAAGTAGGTGATGAGCATGATCAATTTTCTTAACCTATAAAAATCAAAGAATGAAAAGACTAAGGAGACTTTACTATAGAATTTTCAAGACCTACAGGGTTCTGGAAACGCAATTTGTTACCTATGAAAAAGCAAACGAGATGCTAAAAAGAACAGAGATGTTTCCCGAAGACCTCCGCTGGCAACTAGCGCCAGAAGAAGACTGGAATCTCGTGAGCGGATTTGTTTACCTGTGCAGAAAAGAGAGGATATGGCAATGAATGACCCCGAAAAAATTCTTTCTATGCAAGAGGTTCTGGAAGAACTAAAAAAGTTCAAGCAAGAAACGCTCGGCGAGCTAACGAAATTAGAGGATCGCATCATCCAATCCTTTGGGCCCGACTACTGCAAATATTGCAATAAGGCTCCGTGCGAACGGGCCGGCATGAGTTTCCCGGGAGAAGAGGATGATGAAGAACCGTGTTTGATCTGTCACGAATTTGGCTGCGCCGGTCATCCGTCGCCAGCGCATGCTTCAACAGCGATCACCTCTTGTAATATCTGCGGGGAGAGGTTCTGCCGCTGTGCTGCGCCCGCTTCCGGCAACCAAACAAAATTCCCATGAGCACAGAGAACAGTATCACAGACAAACAGATCGACGATCTCATCGAGATCCTTCTGGGCACCTGTAAGTCTATGGACGAAGCCTGCCTCCAGCTGGAGATCTGCTGGGAGGACATCTCCACCGCCCAGCACGAGAAAATAGATTTCGAGATCTTCCGCTGCGAAGAGTGTTCGTGGTGGAGCGAAACCGAGCACCAAGGAACCCGGGAACAGTGTTGCCAGGACTGCGCGCCGGAGGAAGATCAGGAAAACGATTCCTAGCCCCCAGGATCGCCCGTCAACCCTACTTCAAGCAAATCCTCACTTCTAGCCCAAGCTCTCCGCAAATACGCTCTAATACATCCAAAGGAACCCTTTTCTTTCCCCTCTCTACCAAAGAATAGTTCAACCTGGCAATGCCAACTCTCTTTGAAATATCTAATATCTTGATACCCTTTGCTTTACGAAATGTCCTCAAAACAGTAAGATCCATAATTATAACTTTTATTGGTTCGCAAATGTAAGGTTTATTTGCGAGAGAACAGTCAACTTTGCGTCTTGTTTGTATTTCTGAGCCAAGTACCCGTACTAGGTACCATAAACACCCCTCCGGGGTCTTTTAAAAGTCCTATCCCAAGATCACAAATCGCAAGGGTGGGGGTGGCGATTATAAGATATAATTGATAGTCAGATAGCTATAGAGTAAGTTACGATCTTAATTACATAAGAACCGGTGATCATGTAGTGAAAACCACCGGAAAATGTCTGAGTGGGTATCCATACCATCCTTTTGGCCCCTCCCCCCTCTCACAATCGGAACCCCTAAGCCATCCTGACAGCGTGGTGGGGGTGCTCTTTATTCATAGTTGCATTATTTACTACAGTTCAGCCCTTTACGGCCGCCCTGTCATGCCTCAGCATCCTGTCAT
>Ga0209108_10000169_pt1 | contig 34550 bp, 28 predicted proteins | sample Rifsed10ft1_FD_184003 | JGI IMG/M metagenome (GOLD analysis project Ga0209108, IMG submission 184003) | Soil microbial communities from Rifle, Colorado, USA - sediment 10ft 1 (version 2) | ecosystem: Environmental > Terrestrial > Deep subsurface > Rock core/Sediment | place: Rifle, Colorado...
CAATGTCGATGGATGCGGCGCGTGCCACGCGCGCCCGAGTTGCACCACCTGCCACATTGGATCGGGCGCCTCCGACGTGCTGGCGCGCCTTCCGCTGGCCGAACGTGGCGGCGCCCCGGGCGTTCTACTCCGCCTGCAACCAGTGCGTCTTCGCGCTGCCTCGCCACTACTCACCGCGCGTGGCGACACAGACGCCGCCCTGCCCAGGATCGTGCGCGTGCACGGCGCCAATGTCCGCGGCACACACGGTGTCGAGGCGTCCGCGGGAGCGCTTTCCTGCGCGGGCTGCCACGAACAACGATTCTGCTCCGATTGTCACGCCGGGGAAGGGACGCGTCGCTTCCACGCGGCCAACTTCGTGCAGCGACACGCCGCAGACTCGTACGGGCGCGAAACCGAATGCTCGTCCTGTCATAACGCGGAGCTGTTCTGCCGGAGCTGTCACCGCGAGTCGGGACTGGCGTCGAAGGGCCGGCTCGACGTGGCTTTCCACGATGCGCAGCCGCTTTGGCTGCTCCAGCACGGGCGCGCGGCGCGGCAGGGACTTCAGAGTTGCGCCACCTGCCATGCACAACGCGACTGCATGACCTGCCACTCAACGATCGGGTGGGGAGTGAATCCTCACGGCCCAGGGATCCGCGCCGAGCGCCTGTCCAGCCGCAACGCCACGCAGTGCCTGATGTGCCACCTGCAGGTCCCGGGGCGACGTTAGGGCCGCGCCATTCGGCGTCGCGAGTTCGTCGCTCGACGGGCCACGTGGCAGCGCCGACCGTTGGGGACAAACGGCCTCATGGGGAAATCCCTGACGGAACCATCGTCAGGTGGAGTACACACATTGAGTATCGGGACGGACACTGGCCCGGGCGACCCCACTGGACATTGCTGATGTCGGGATCCGTCCGGCTCCCGATGGTAGCTCTTCCCTGTGGAGGTGACCCATGATCACCGCGACGGAAACGCCCGAAGCGGGCCTCCAGTCGGTAGTCAATGACGCAACAACGCTCGGTCCGATCCTCGTGGCGACGGACGGAACGGCGTCTGCAGAGGCTGCTCTGCGAGCGGCCTCGATGCTGGAACGGCATACCGGAGCCGAGGTGGTCGTGCTGGCTGTACTCGAAGGCCTGCCGCTGGTCGCGGCCGACTACGGCATGCTGATCCCTCCGATCGACTCCGATGAATCGCGCCGTCTGGCCTTGAAGGAGCGCGTTCGCGCGCAGGTCGAACAGGCGAATACGCTCGGCAGCAGGTGGAAGGTCGAGATTCGTGACGGCGATCCGCCGGCGACCATCGCGCGGGCCGCTCGTGAACTGAAGGCGCGTCTCATTGTCGTGGGGTTGGGCCACCACGAGCTTCTCGATCGCCTCTTTGGCGGCGAGACCGCGCTTCACGCATTGCGCGTGGCGCGGGCGCCCGTTCTGGCGGTGCCGCCTGATTTTGCGCACCTCCCGCGGCGAGTGGTTGTCGCCACCGACTTCAGCGTCGCCAGCGTAAAGGCCGCGCGAAAGGCGTTTGCCCTCATCGACACGGCCACCATGGTGTACCTGGTGCACGTCGCACCACGGTTGGAGTTGCAGCCGGAGGCGTTCGCTGCCTGGATGTCGCTGTTCGGCGAAGGCGTCGGACCGGCGTTTGGGCGGGTCGAGGCGGAGCTGGGTCTGCTGGCAACGGTCCCTGTTGAAACGGTCGCGCGCAACGGAAAGCCCTCGCGCGAGATCCTGGAGTTTGCGCGTTCCACCCAGGCGGACCTCATCGTCACCGGCAGTCGCGGGGCGGGTCTGGTTGACCGGATTCTGGTCGGCAGCACCGCGACCGGGATTCTTCGTGGCGCTCAATGCGCCGTTCTTGCGGTTCCGGTGGGGCCCGGCGACCGCCAACTCACGTGGCCGCCATCGGCGGACCGCGCGCGGATTGCGACCGCCGATTGGGCAGGCGAACTGGAAGCGTTCACGAAGCGGAACATCGGCCGGCTGGCCTCGCTCGAGGTGGACGATCCGGAGTTGGGCGCTCAGGCCCAGGAACACGATTATCCGTTCCTTGGCGCGGCCTGGGACCATCACGATGAACGCGTCGAGATCATGCTGGGCGATTTCGAAGGTACCGGCAGGCACCTGACGCGCGGGATCGGTGGCGTCACCGGGATCGACATCCTGCGTGACGAGAAGGGGCGCGACTGGATCCTGCGGATCATGCACGGCGCGGGCCAGACCATTCTCGCGCTCGCGCGTTAGGCAGTCCGATTCGTGAGGAGGCGTCGCGTCGTGAGGCGCGACGCCTCTGGCTTACCAGAGGAGCCAGAGCGCGCCAGCGCCGGTCGCCATGAGGGCCAGCAATCCCGCTGTCGCCAGGCGACGGTATCCCGGCCCGCCCATCGCGAACGCCAGCACCACCTTGAGCGCGCCATTGCCGAGGAGACCGATGGCGATGGCGTGCGCGGCAAGCTGAACGCGGTCCGGCGTCGAGCCGAGCCGGTTCATTGAAAGCGTCAGGGCGTCCATGTCCGTGAGGCCCAACAGGGCAGCCGACGCCAGTACTCCGCCCCGGCCGATATTCGTGCTCACCCAGGAGATGAGCATGAGCGAGACCTGAAGCGCCAGAGCCATCCTGATCGCGGAAACAAGGCGCAATGGAGACTTGATGCTGTCAGCCTTGCGAGCCTCCTGGTCCTCGCCCCAGTGCCTCGCCGCTGCAAACGAAAGGAGCGCCAGTCCCACGATGAACGGTGGAAGCAGGTAGGGGAGCAGGGCACGAGCGACGCTGGCGTTCAGGACCGCGCTGACGACCACGACGCGCGGCAGAAGGACGGTGCTCGCGCCGACCACACCCAGGGCGAGGCCCGCGGCGAGCGATCGGTCTTCCCGGCTCAGTCGCGAGAACTGGAATGTCACGGCGGTGGACGAGACGAGCCCGCCCAACAGGCCGGTCACACCGTAACCGCGCCCGGGCCCGATGGCGCGCCGCGCGAGATAACCGGCAAAGTTGAGCGCCGAGAAGAACAACACCACGATCCACAGGCCTCGCGGATCGATGCCCCCCAGCGGGCCGTAGGCGCCGGAGGGAAGCAACGGAAGCACCACCAGTGCCAGGACGGCGAACTGCAAGCCGGCGCGCAGATCTGCCTCGCCGATCCGCGATACGAATTCGCGCATTCGTTCCTTCTCGCTGAGCGCGAGCACCATGACGGCCGTGGACCCGCTGGCCAGCTCGAGGAATCCCAGTCCGGCCAGGACGCCTAACGCGAGCACCATCAGCGCGGCGACCTCCGTCGTGCCTTCGATGGTGTGCCCCCCGGGGCGCGCCGCCAGGACATAGGCGGCGACCACCAGAGAGCACGCGCCGGCCAGCAGGACCGCCCCGGCCGCGCCCGCGCCTTGGCTGATCAGAGTGCCGGCCACCCCTCCCAGTGCCCCGATCAGGAAGAACGTGCGTAGTCCGGCGAACCTGGCCAGCGGACCGCTCGCGTGTCCCGACCATTCGCGCTCCAGCCCAACCGCCAGTCCAGCGAGAGCAGCCACGAGAAGGCGCGCTACGGTTTCGTCCATCGACTCTTCATGGGCTCAGGGGTGGGGAACCATTGGCCCCAACTGAGACTCCGGCATGGTCAGCGGCAAGCCCGGGATGCCTGACTCAGCCGGAAACGGCGACGAATCAGGTGTCCACGGTACAGGAAACGCGTCACGTAGGGGAATTCCCGACGAATTCATGAGGGTCCGACCGTCATCTCTGGTCCCCAGGAGCCTTTAGGCTCTCTCTCAGGATGACAGGGTCGCAGGCAGCGAGGAGCGTTGTGAAGGAAACCCCCGTGGCGATACTACCGAAAACGCTGACGGGGCGGAGAGAGTCGGCATCGTATCTCCCCGCCTGGATCGTCACGCTGCTGCGCGTGCCCCTGGTCGCGAAAATCGCCGGGGCCAACGCGTTCATCGTCACGGCGGCTCTGCTGGTCGCGCTCCACGGCGGAACCGACGGGCAAGCCACGAGGCTTTGGCTGGTCCTGCTCGCCTCCCTGGGCTTGGGCCTGGTGGTCAACGCGACGCTGGTGGTCATCGCGCTTCGCCCCTTGAACGAACTCGAGCAGACGGCGCGCCGTGTCTGGCAAGGTGAACTCGACGCTCGCGTGCCGTCCTCCTCGGTCGCGGATGCCGGGATCCAGAGAGTCGGCAATACCCTCAACATCCTCCTCGACGGACTGAGCGCGGATCGGTCGAGGCTTCGCGCGCTCGCCAAGCAGGTGATCGAGGCCGGTGATCGTGAGCGCGCGAGCATCGCGAGGGAACTGCACGATTCCACGGCGCAGACTCTGGCGGCGCTCCTTCTCGAGCTCAGCGTACTGGCCGGCGAGAACGCCGATCCGCGTCTCAACGGCCGGATCGCGCGGGTTCGCGCCATCGTCGGCGACGTTCTCGACGAAGTGCGCCTTCTCGCGCACACGGTGCACCCACGCGTTCTGGACGATCTCGGACTGGTTGCCGCGCTCCAGCTGCTGGCCAGGGAGTCGATGGAGCGGGGCAGCAGCCTGGTGGAGTACATCGGCCCGCTGAAAGTCGAACCGCTCGATCCGGCGTGCGCGTCCGCCCTGTACCGCGTGGCTCAGGAAGCTGCTGGAAATGCCATGCGCCACGCCCAGGCGAGGACCATCTCAATCCGACTCAACGTCAGTAACGCGGAAGCGGATCTCGAAATCATTGATGACGGCATCGGGTTCGTTCCCGCCGATGTCGAGCGCCGGCGGCCGGGAATGGGGCTGTTCACGATGCGCGAAAGGGCGGCCCTCGTCGGCGGCCGCCTGACGATTCAAAGCGATGCTGGACGGGGAACACGAGTGGTCGCGACAGTGCCGCTGAGCGCGGCATCGCCTGCGCCTACCGAACGACTCGCGACAATTGGAACCGGAAACTCATGGAAACCGAGGGCAGAGGAATGACTGGAGACCTGATTCGCGTCGTGCTCGCCGACGACCACACCGTGGTGCGCGCGGGCCTCAAGGCGGTGCTGGGAACCGCGAAAGACATCGATGTCGTGGGCGAGGCCAAGAACGGCGAGGAAGCGCTGGCGCTGGTTGAGCGATTTCATCCACACGTGGTCGTGATGGACCTGTCGATGGTCGGGATGGATGGCATCACCGCGACCAAGGAACTCGTGGCCCGCAAGAACGGGACGCGCGTGCTGGTGCTCACCATGCATCCGGAAGAGGACTACCTGGTGCCGCTGCTCGAGGCAGGCGCCGCGGGGTATCTCGTGAAGAGCGCGGCCGATCGGGAGCTCATTGACGCGGTTCGCGCCGTCGCCAAGGGCGACGTGTACGTCCGGCCGGCAGCGGCCCGCGTGCTGGCGAAGGGCCTGACCAAGAAGGATCCTCACCAGCAGGACCGCGAGAAATTCGAGCGCCTCACGGAGCGCGAGCGGGATGTGCTGCGACTGACGGCTCAGGGCTACTCGGCTCCCGAGATCGGCGAGCGCCTGTTCATCAGCCCCAAGACGGTGGATACGTACAAGCAGCGCATCAACGAGAAGCTTGGTCTGTCGCATCGGGCGGACTACGTGCAGCTTGCCCTGCGACTTGGACTGCTCGCTCGCGAGTGACGACGCGGCGCCACGCTCAGCGCGGCGCCACCACACGGAGATCGCATGACGGCGGCACAGGGCATCACTTCCCTGGGGCGTTGGGGACGCGAGCGCGTCGAAGGGATGGGGCGTTCGGGCCGGTTCATTGGTTACACGCTCGTCGGCGCGCGCGACGTGTCAACGTGGTGGCCACAGACGACGCTTCATGCGCGCGAGCTGGGCGTTCGGTCGTTGCCGATCGCCATGTACATCGCCCTGTTCACCGGGATCGTGCTGTCACTGCTGGCCAGTTACTCGTTTACCGGCGCGGTACCGCTCTACTTCGTCGGGACGCTGGTCGAGAAGACGATCACGATGGAGCTCGCGCCGGTGCTCACGGGACTCGCGCTTGCCGGTCGCGTCGGGGCGAACATCGCCGCGGAACTCGGCACCATGCGCGTCACCGAGCAGGTGGATGCCCTCGAGACGCTCGCCTACGATCCGTATGCGTACCTTGTCGTTCCGCGCGTACTGTCCGGGACGATCATGTTTCCCGTGGTGGTCGGACTCGCGATGGTCGTGGGCATTCTGGCCGGCTGGATGGCTTCGATCGCCCTGCTCGGCATCTCGTCCGAGGAGTTCCTGAAAGGGCTCCGCCTGTTCTTCACGACGTTCGACGTGCGCTACGGCCTGGTGAAATCAGCGTCGTTCGGGACTGCGGTCACCTGGATCGGCTGCATGCAGGGCCTCTCCGCCCGCGGTGGAGCGCAGGGTGTTGGACAGGCGGCGACGAGCGCAGTGGTCTACTCGGCGGTTATGATCCTGATCCTTGATGCGTTCTGGGCAGTGGTCTGGTTGCTGGGGAGGACCCCGTGAAGCGTGCGAATGACTTCGTGGTCGGTCTGACGATGCTGATCGGAGCGGCGATCATCGTGGCCGCCACGCTCTGGGTGAAGCAGGCGGATTTCGGACGCGATCAGGCCATCGTTACGGCGCGATTCCGCGACGTGGGCGGGGTGCGGATCGGGACGCCGGTGGTCATTCGAGGCGTCCGCGCCGGAAAGATCGAGGCCATGGAGCTGAGCGATAGCGCCTTCGTACTGGCGCGGATGTCCCTCGATCCCGAGGCGGACCTTCCCGTTGATGCGGTCGTGCTCCTGAACGAATCGAGCCTCTTCGGAGAGTGGCAGGCGACGATCATGAGCCGCGATGCCGTCGGCCGGGACCCGGATGTCGTCCGTCAGATATCCGAGACTTCGCGCGGCGGAGACGTCCTCCCCGGCGCCACGTTACCGGACATCGCGCGCCTCACCGCGGTCGCCGGACGAATCGCCGGAGACGTCGCCTCAGTGGCCGAGCGTGTCCAGGTGGCGTTTGACGAACAGGCAGCGCGCGATCTCCGGTTATCGGTGCGCAATTTTTCGGAACTGTCCACGATCCTGGCGCAGACTGTTCGGGAGCAATCGAACAACATGACGACGATGTCAGCCGACGTGCGTGGCGGCGTCCAGTCGCTGGTCCGGTCGGCGGAGCTGCTCAGAGCCGTCGCAGAGCGCGTCGACTCGTCCACCACGCGTGGCGAGGTGCGCCGCATTGTCGACGATGCGGCCGAAGCGGCGCGCCAGTTGCGCGAAACCAGCCGCCGCCTTGTCGGCATCTCCGAACAGCTGGGGCGGTCCCAGGGCAAGCTCGAGTCCTTCCTGGCGACCAGCGATTCGATCGCGCAGAAGATCAACTCCGGGAACGGATCGTTGGGTCTCATGATCAACGATCCGACGCTCTATCGGAATGCGGATTCGGTCCTCCGGCAGCTCAGCGTGCTGCTGGCTGACGTGCAGAAGAATCCGCGGCGCTATATCAGCCTTCGCATCTTCTGACGGCTACCGCTTGAGCGCCCCCGGCGCCTGCGGTTAACGTCGGTTGTGCTCGAGCCCCGCCAGTCCACAGCGAACGAACCTCCCCCCCCGGGTGTCGGGGGGAGAGCGGCCCTGCCCATCGCGGTGGTCGCGGCGCTTGCCCTTGTCGTGCTGGAGACCCTGAGGGCCATGGACGTGGCCGGTCCGTGGCGAAGACCCCTTGGCGTCATCCTGAGTGTCATCGCCGCCCTCGCGGTCATCGGGGCGCTGCGCGTCGTCGCCCGGGATCGTGCTGCCCTCCGCGCGGCCCTCGTAGAGTTGCGCGCATCGGAACAGCAAGCCGCGGGCATCACGTCGATCGCCATCGACGCGATCATCACCATCGACGAACAACAGCGCATCCTCGTCTTCAATCATGGTGCGGAGACCACCTTTGGCTGGATCGCCGATGAGGTGATGGACCAGCCGCTGTCGATTCTCCTTCCGGATCGGCTTCATGAAGTCCACGCCAGGCACATCGCGCGGTTCGGTGCCGGCGCCGAAGTGGCGCGCCGCATGGGTCAGCGCCAGGCAATCGTCGGGCGTCGCCGGGATGGATCCGAGTTCCCGGCCGAGGCGTCGATATCACGACTCGACCTTCCCGGCCGCCCTTTGTACACGGTCGTGCTGCGAGACATCACCGAACGCCATCGTCAGCAGAAGGATGAGCGGTTCCTTGCCGGCGCTGGCGAACCGCTGAGCTCCTCGCTGGATTACGAATCAACCCTCGTCAGCGCAGTGCATCTCGCCGTCCCGCATCTCGCGGACTGCTGCGCGCTCGACCTGTGCGACGAAATCGGCATGACTCGTCGGATCGCGAGCGTCCATGAGGATCATGACCGGACCAAGGCGCTTCGCGCGCTCGAGCACGCGCGGGAGGCACCGTCCGACTGGCCGTTTCCCGTTGCCACGGTCATGGAGGAGCGGAGCACCGTCACCGTGAACGGCGATCCGGGCGCGAGAGAGGGTGCACTTCGTGACAAGCGCGCTGGTATCGTGGCGAGCCTGGGCATCAGGTCTCTCACGAGCCTGCCGCTCGTCGCACGTGGCCGGCTGGTCGGGGTCCTTACGCTCATTTCCACGGACGAGAACCGGCTGCTCGACTCCGAGTGGATCGGTGTTGCCGAGTCGGTCGCGAGGCTCCTCGCGCTCTCGATCGACAACGCTGGACTGTACCAGACGGCCCAGCGGGCGACCGTCGCCCGCGATGAGATCCTCGGTGCGGTGTCGCATGACCTGCGCAACCCGCTCGCGGCGATCAGTCTCTGTGCTCGTGCGTTAAGCAGCGAGACGCCCGGCCAGGACCGGCGCGAGATCGTTGGTGCGATCGTCGAATCGGCCGGGATGATGAACCGAATGATCGAGGACCTGCTTGACGTGGCGACAATCGACTCCGGGCATTTCCAGGTAGACCCGTCGCCACAGGCGGTGGAACCACTCCTCGACCGCGTCATCGAGATGACGAGCGGAGCGGCCAACGAGGGGCACATTGACGTGCGCTGCACGATGCCACCGTCACTCCCTTACCTCAACGTGGATCCGACGCGATTCGTGCAGGTGCTGGCAAACCTGGTCGGCAATGCGGTGAAGTTCACGGACTCGGGTGGAAGCGTCATCGTCTCAGTGCAGTCCAACGGCGATCACGCCGTCATTTCAGTGCGCGACACAGGAGTCGGGATTCCCGAGGAGCACCTGCCACATCTTTTCGACCGGCACTGGCACGCGCGTCGAACGGCCAGGACGGCGGGCACCGGACTCGGCCTGGCGATTGCCCGTGGAATAGTCCATGCCCATGGCGGGCGGATCTGGGTCGACAGTACCGAGGGAGTCGGCAGCACGTTTTCGTTCACTGTCCCCATCGCTCCAGACTCAACGCCCGGACCGTCCTGACGCGATCCTCATGACCTCCTCCACGCCCGTCTTCCGAGACCTCGCCTTCGGGGAGATCGAGGCGATGCTCAAGGAGCACAGCCACGGCCGCCTCGCGTTCACGTTTCGCGACCGCGTTGATATCGAGCCCATCCATTACGTATACGACGATGGGTGGCTCGTGTGTCGCACCGGCCCGGGGACCAAGCTCACCCAGCTTTCGCATCACCCATGGGTCGCGTTCGAGATCGACGAGGTGCGCGCCCTGTTCGAATGGAGAAGTGTGGTGGTGAAGGGCACGGTGTATTTCCCCGAAGCCGACGGGAGCCCCGCGAACGACGAGAAGTGGCAGTCATCCGTTGAAGCCTTGCGACGCCTGGTTCCCACCGCCCTCATGCCCGATGACCCCACCCCGGGCCGTAACGTGGTCTTCCGGATCCACATCGATGAGATGCACGGGCGCGCCGCCGGACCGCGCCAACCCGACGCCTAACGCCGAATGGCGTGATGCAGCGCGATCCCGCCCGACAACCGCAAGCGCGTCGCCGCGACAGTGAACCCCGAGCGCTCGAGTGTCGCGCTGAAATCGCCGGCTGTCGTGAAGTGCGCGATGGAACGCGCGATGTAGCCGTACGCCATCGGCTCCCGGTGCCACCACCATCCAACGGCGTTCCCCGAGACCGACAACCAGCCGAGAAACGTCGCGCGCCACGCCGGGGACGGCGGGAGATAGAAGTCGAGCGTGAACAGGTGGCCGCCCGGCCGGATGACGCGCGCCAGCTCGGCGATTGACGCCCGCCAGTCCGGGGTATTCCGCAGCGCGTACCCGGCGGTGACCGCATCGAGCGAAGCTGCCGCGAAGGGGAGCGCGCTGATGTCTCCCGCGGACACCGTCACCCGCTTGGCCGGTTCGCGCTCGCCGCGACCACGAGCCAGCGCGAGCATCCGCGCGGACACATCGGTGGCCGTGATGTCGAGGTCCGGCCGCGCGTTGTTGAGCGCAAAAGCGAGATCGCCGGTGCCGGTCGCCACGTCCGCGACCGTACCATCGCGTGGAATGGCGCCTCCGGCCATCGCGACCAGGGTGGCCTTCCACCGCCGGTCCATGCCGAAGGAAAAAACCCTCGTGAACGAGTCGTACCGCGGAGCGATCAGGTCGAACATCGGGGTCACGTATGCCTGACGGAGCCCGGGGTCGGCCAGGTGGCGTTCCACGTCGAGCTCTCGCAGTGATCCGGGAGGGTTCATTGCCATCGTGTGACTTTGGCCCCGACGTGATTGGCGATGTGTCGAACGCGTGCGGCGTCGGTAGTTTACTGCTCCACCTCAACGCCTGCTCACGCCTCACCTGATGGTGTCCATTCATTCTGCAACCGCCGCCGCCGGGCCGGCCACGGCGACCGCGGAACAGCCCTCACCGGTCGAAACCACGCCGGTGGATGAGCAGTTGTGGGCCGTCATTCTCGCGGGCGGCATTGGATCGCGCTTCTGGCCCCTCTCGTCGCCCGAGCGCCCCAAGCAGGTGCTCGCTCTGGTGAGCGAGCGGCCGCTGATCGCCGAGGCCGTCGCGCGACTGGAACCACTCGTGCCTTACGAACGGATCCTCGTGGTCACCAGTCGCGATATCGCCGGCCAGATACGGGCGGCGATTCCGATGATCGCGGAAAGGAATGTGCTCGTGGAGCCTCGACCGCTGGGCACCGCGGCATCGCTGGCGTGGGCAGCCGGTGAGATCCGTCATCGGGCGGGACCGGATGCGATCTTCTGCTGCCTGCACGCCGACCTCGCCGTGGCCTTTGTCGACGCGTTCCGTCACGTGCTTCGCGAGGCGGCTCGCGTGGCCGCGACGGCCAACGCGCTTGTTGCGGTCGGCGTTCAAGGCACCCGTGCCGAGACCGGTTTCGGGTATCTCGTCCCCGGTTTGCCGCTGCGCGAGGATCTACCGCTTTCCGAGGGTGGGCCTTGTCATGTGATTGCATTCGAGGAGAAGCCCGCCCGTCCGCGCGCCGAGGCCCTCATTCGTGAAGGCGCACTCTGGAACAGCGGCATTTTCGTCTGGCGCACCCGCGTGATCCTGGAAGCGCTGGCCCAGCACTGCGTGGAGATCGGCGGCTCGATGTCGAGCCTCGAGACGCGTGACCATGACGAGTTCGTCAGCGGCGTGAAATCGGTGTCGATCGAGCGCGGACTGCTCGAACGGTGCAGCGGCCACCTGGTCGTTCTGCCGGGCGAATTCGGCTGGGACGACGTTGGCACCTGGGCGGCACTGCGGCGCGCGCGCGAGCTCGACGACACCGGGAACGGCGCCTCGGGCCGTTCGCATTTCATGGACGCCAGCGGCAACGTGGTGCACGCCGAGGGCGCAGCCGCGGTATTGTACGGCGTGGATGGACTGCTGGTGGTGACCCTGCCCGGACTCACGTTCGTGACGACCGTGGAGCGCGCGGCCGACCTCAAGCCTCTGCTCGACTCGCTGCCGCCCGACCTGCGGCGCCCCGGTCGTCCGCCCGGCCCGTGACGCCTAACGCTGACGCATGAAACGAGTGCGACGGCCGGCCGTAGTGCTATCCTGATGACATCCGTCCTGCCGGCCAGCCCCGGTTCCCGCCAGTCCTACTGGGCCGCGACCCGATCGCCACGGTACAGCCTCACGTTCGCGGTGCCGCTGCTCCTCCTGTACGAAACGCTGGCGGTGGCGCTGAACCAGGGCACCGGGGTGGGCATCCGCAACGGCGCCGATGTGCTTCTCCGGAGCCTCGCGGCCACACTGCTCGGGGACCGCGGCCCCGTGCTCTTCGGCGGACTGGTCGCGCTGCTGCTGATTGTCGTGGCGGTGCGTGACCTCCGGCGCAGTTCGGGCGGCCTTCGCCCCCGGTTGTTCGTCCTCATGCTCGTCGAGTCGGCACTGCTGGCCGTCGTCTTCGGATTCGTCGTGGGCGTGGTGACGGCGCAGCTGGTGAACGCGTTGCCCCTCCTGACCATCGGGCAGGCCCAACCAATGGAGTGGCCCGTCGTGCTGATGGTGTCGTTAGGTGCCGGTGTGTATGAGGAGCTCCTCTTCCGGGTCCTTCTCGTGTCGGGCCTGCTGCTCGCGGCCCGCGCCATCCTCGGCCTGGGAACGGTTGCGGCCTCGATCTTCGCGGTCACCATCGGCGCGCTGATCTTCTCGGCGTTCCACTACATCGGTCCTTACGGCGATCCGCTCGACCTGCCGTCGTTCGTGTTCAGGACCATCGCCGGCCTGGCGTTCAGCGGGCTGTATGTGACGCGTGGTTTCGGCATCACGGCGTGGACGCACGCGCTGTACGACGTCTTTCTCCTGGCGGCGCGCGGCTGACCCACGCTCGGCGCGAGCGGTAACTTCCGGGTCCGCAATCCTCCCCGGACGTGCCGGGGTGAGAACGATCAACTCCTCCCTCGCCATGAATCGCCGTTCCGTCCTTCCTGCCACGTTGCTGTTCGCCGCCTGCGTACGCGCCGGCGCACCGCCGTCCACCCAGCCTGCAGCCGCTGCGTCGTCGGTCGCGACGATCGAGCGCACGCGAATGCTGCTCTCCGCGCTGGCTGACGACTCCATGGAAGGGCGTCGCGTGGCGACGGCCGGCGAGGCGCGGGCGGCACGGTTCATCGCTGCGCGGCTGCGCGAGGCCGGAGTCGAACCCGCCGGCGACAGCGGGTATTTCCAGCGGTTGCCGATGGCCAACACGACCACGCGCACCCGAATGGCCAACGGGCAGGAACGCGTTCGCACCGGTGCGGCGGTCCTGCCGACTTTCGCCGACCTCGACACGGTGCCGGCAGACCGGCGCCTGACGAGCGTCAACGTGCTGGGCGTGTTGCGAGGCTCCGATCCGGCGCTGGCGTCCGAGGTCGTGATCGTCGGCGCTCACTTCGATCATGTCGGCATCCGGCCCGCCGTGAATGGCGACTCGATTGCGAACGGTGCGGATGACGATGCCTCAGGGACGGTCGCGGTCATCGAGGCCGCGCGCATCATCGCCGCCGGCCCCCGCCCCAGACGCACGATCGTCTTCGCGGCGTTCACCGGCGAGGAGGCCGGGACACTGGGCGTGCGCTGGTATTCCCAGCATCCGATCATGCCGTTGGATCAGCACGTCGCCGACGTACAGGTGGAGATGATCGGTCGTCCTGATACCGCCGCCGGGGGCCCGGGCAAGGCATGGCTCACCGGATTCGAGCGATCGACCATGGGAGCCACCCTCGCCGGCGCGGGTTTGCCAGTCGTTGCCGATCCGCGGCCCACGCAACGGTTTTTCGAACGGAGCGACAACATCGTCTTTGCCCGGCTTGGCATTGTTGCCCACACCCTGTCGTCGTTCAACCTGCACGCCGAGTACCACACCGTGAATGACGAAGTGGAGCTGGTGGACTTCGCGCACATGTCCGCGATGGTCAACCTGACGGCGCGCGCGGTGCGATTGATTGCCGACGGCCCTCGACTGCAGTGGAATCCGGGCGGTAAGCCGTGAGCTGATGAGCGCGGGTTTTCCATCTCGAATCCCCCATCTCCCATCTCCCCTCCGCAGCATGCGCTTCGAAACCCTCTGCGTTCACGCAGGCACCGGACCTGACCCGGTGACCGGCGCCATCACGCTGCCCATCCATCTGTCGACGACCTACGAGCGCGACGCGGACGGTGAATTCCGCCGGGGCTTCAAGTACGCGCGCGACCTCAACCCGACTCGTCAGGCGCTCGAACGGGCCATGGCGATCGTGGAGGGAGGAGCCGCCGCCCTCGCCTTCGCGTCCGGACAAGCGGCCACCGCGGCGGTTTTCCAGGCGCTGCAGCCCGGCGACCACGTGGTCCTGCCGGACTCGGTCTACTACGGCACACCCAGGCTCGTGAACGAGATGTTCGTGCCCTGGGGGTTGCGCGCCACCACGGTTTCAATGAGCGACCTGTCCGAGGTACGCTCCGCGGTGCGCGACGGCACTCGACTGATCTGGGTGGAAACGCCGTCCAACCCGCTGCTCACCATCACCGACATCGCTGGCGTCGTCGCGATCGCCCGCCAGGCCGGCGCGATGGTGGTGGTCGATAACACGTGGGCCACACCGGTGGGACAGCGTCCCCTGGAACTCGGCGCCGACATGGCCATGCATGCAAGCACCAAGTATCTCGGCGGCCATTCCGATGTGATGGGGGGCGTGCTGGTGGCGCGCGAGGACAACGAGTTCTTCGCTCGCGTCCGCTCCGTGCAGCATACCGCGGGCGGAATCGCCGCGCCGTTCGATTCCTGGCTTGTGCACCGTGGCATAAAGACCCTTGCCTGGCGCGTGCGCGCGCAAACCGCGAACGCGACCGCCGTCACAACCTTCCTTGCCGCTCATCCCGCGGTGGAAGTCGTGCACTATCCCGGACTCGGCTCGCATCCCGGCCACGACGTGGCGGCTCGACAGATGCGCTTGTTCGGGGGGATGGCCTCGTTCCAGGTTCGTGGCGGACGCGCCGAGGCGTTGGCCGTTGCCGGGAAGTGCAAGGTATTTACCCGGGCTACGAGCCTGGGCGGTGTGGAAAGCCTCATCGAGCACCGCGCGTCCGTGGAGGGAGCCGCAACGCGCGCCCCGGAGAGTCTTCTCCGGCTGTCCATCGGGCTCGAAAACGCCGATGACCTGATCGATGACCTTGGCCGTGCCCTCGCGTAGACGCATTCGATACCGTTGGGAACGGGGATCCGGGGCACGGGTACACGGGCCCGCAGGCCGATACGTTGGGCCTGTCTGCCGCGTCGCTAGTGCCGTTCCAACCATCCCGCCAAGTTGGTTCCAAGCCGGCTCGTGTCTCTGAGCCTTTGGCGAAACAAGTTGGAACGGCACTAGATATCAGGACCGTCCGGGCCCGCGGCGGCCCGGGTGTCTGCTGTTACCGAGCAGCTCTATCTGAACCGACGTCCAAGGGAACCTCGTGAAGCGATTCATACTGTTGGCGCCGATCATTGCACTCGGCGCCTGCAAGGACTCTCCGACACAGCCGCTGACTCAGACCCCGGCGGTGGTGGCGATCACCACGCCGCAGACCATCCTGGTCGTTGGCAGCACCGTCACCTTGACCGCGACGGCCTTCGATCAGAACGGCAGGAAGATCAACAACGCCACCATGGAATGGAGCAGCCTGACGCCAACGGTCGCCTCGGTCTCGGCGTCCGGTGTGGTCACCGGGGTGGCGACTGGCCAGGCGACCATCGAGGCCGAATCCTCAGGGCGAACCGGCTCAGTGACGCTCACCGTCGATCCTGATCCGTGCACGAATCCGATTGCGCTTTCCGCCGGTCAGGTTCGAGTGCTGCCCGGACCAGGCGCCGTCGCTTGCGTGACACTTGCGCCCACGACCAGCTCGTCGGACTTCCTGTTCATCACCGCGAACGCCGAACAGGCTCAGGACAACACCGGATTCTATTCCGTCGTGCTTGCCAGGGGCGACGTGGCTTCAATGGCTGCCGCGGTCCGGGCGATGGTCTTCGACCCGCAGGCATTTCTCGAGTTGCAGGCGATACAGCAAGTCGACGTCACGGAGGAGAGGGTTCGAAGTCAGGAGAGAGCGCTCTTCCGGCAGGTTCGTCCGGCGGTTCGTGATGCGATTCGCCGCGAACCGCAGGCCGCGCTTTCCGTGTCGAGTGCCGCCGTCGTGGAGGGTGACACGATTGCGATTCGCGTCCCGGACCTGAACAGCTCCAACCTCTGCACGACCGGGTACAAGGAGATTCGCGCCGCGGTGAAGAAAACCACGGCCCACGCAACCATCGTTGAGGATGTCGCGGCGCCCAGCCCGGGCTTCTCGCCCGCCGACTATACCGAGATCGGCGCCGAATTCGAATCGCTGGTCTATCCGAGCGACACGCTCTACTTCGGCCGCGAGACCGATCGCAACGCCGACGGGCGCGTGACCATTCTGTACACCCCCGAGGTGAACCGCGCCACGCCGACTGGCGCGCAGGGCTTCGTGGCCGGGTTCTTCTGGGGCGGCGACCTGGTGAAGAAGTCGGAGTACGCCGAACTCGGGATCCCGTGCCCCCAGACGAACGAGCAGGAAATCTTCTACATGCTCGTCCCCGATCCCGCCGGGACGATCAATGGGAACCCGCGTTCGGTGTCCGTCGTCAGGCAGAACACGCGTGGCACGATCGCGCACGAGTTCCAGCACATGATCAATCAGGGACGCCGCCTGCTGAACACCGCGGTGGACAGCTCCGAGACGACCTGGCTCAACGAAGGGCTGTCGCACTTTGCCGAGGAAGTCGTGGGACGGGCCAAGCGCGGCTTCACGGACTTCCAGAAGCTTTCATTCAACGACGTCAACCCGACGCCAGCGTCGGCTGACGACTACAACGCGTTCTTCCGGCAGAACCTCGCGCGGTACCGAAGCTGGATGCAGCGGCCCGATACCTCGTCGCCGACGTCGAATACCTCACGCAATCAGCTCGCGCCACGCGGCGCGGCCTGGATGTTCCTCCGCTATGCGGCCGACTTTCACAGCGGCGGGAATCTGAGGTCGTTCCTGCGTGGCATCGTGAGCGGTCCGGACATCGGACTGCGAAACCTCCTTCAGCACTCGAACGGGGCACAGTTCGACGATCTGCTGAGCGGCTGGCTGATCAGCCAGTTCACCGATGGGCTGAACATCCCCGGGCTCCCGGCCCGGTATCAGATGCTCAGCTGGGCGGTGCGAGACAACATGGCCGCGGTGAACAGCAATGTCTTCCCGCTGCTCGTGACGCCTCTGCCGGCGACCGTCGAAACCAAGTCGATTTCCGGCTCCGGGAACTACTTCCGCCTGACGCGTGTGGGTCCGTCGCCCGAGACCACGTTCCGCATGATGGCGCCCAGTGGTTCGATGGTGGGGTTTGCCGGGGCCAGGGTGTACGTGGTGAGGATCAGCTAAGAGGCAGCGATGAGCAATGAGCGACAAGCGATCAGCGACAAGCGATCAGGCATGACGTCCACACGGACGCTGTTTTAGTCCCTGTTCGCTGATCGCTGATCGCTAGCTCTCCCTCAGTGCCGCCATCGGCGTCTCCCTGAAAACGTCGCGGCCGGCCAGGAGGCCGATCGAGACCGTCAGGAGCAATAGCAGTCCGGCAATGGCGCCCGCTTCGAGGAACGCCGGCTCGAATGGCCGTTCGAACACATAGCGCAGCAGCAACCAGGCGCCTCCGAACGACAGCACCATTCCGGCCAGGCTGCCCAGGATGCCGAGCAGCGCGTATTCGCTGAACAGGATGCGGGTGATCTGGCGCCGTGTGGCGCCAAGGGTCTTGAGCAGCACGCCCTCGCGCACGCGATCCCTCCGCGTCGCCGACACCGCCGAGAACAGCACCGGTACCGCCATTGCCAGGCTGAAGATCGCCAGGAAGCGGATCGCCGTCGTGGCCCGGTTGGAAATCTCCGCGACGGTCCGCCTGACGAGCGACAAGTCGAGACTGGCGACGTTGGGATAGCGTCGCACGATATCGCGCTGGAGCGCCGCCACCGCCGAATCGTCAGGCGCCATCACGAGTGCCGCGAAGGTCTTTGGCGCCCGCTCCAGTGCCGCCGGTTCGAACACCGCGAAGAAGTTCAGCTCGAAACGCTGCCAGTTGACCTCGCGCAGGCTCGTCACGACGGTCGGCACCTCGAGTCCCTGTACGTTCCACGTGATCGTGTCGCCCAGTTCCGCCCCCATCGCGTCGGCGACTTCTTTCTCCATGGATACCTGTGGCACGCCGCCTGGCGCCGTGGGTTGGTCACCGAACCACTTTCCGGCGAGCACCTTCTCGGTTTCGCTGACCTCGCTCCGGTACGTCGATCGATACTCGCGACGAAGCGCCCACGGACTCTCGCGCCGGGTCGTATCGGCCATGATGTCGGTTACTGATCGTCCGTTGATGGCCGCCACGCGCATGGTCACGATCGGCACGCGTGCTGCGTACTCGCGCCCCTGCGCTGCGACCACGGAGTCCACACCCTTCACCTGGTCATCCTGGATGTCGAAGAAGACCAGGTTGCCCCGGGCGTTGAACTCGGCCTGCCGGAACGTGGCCAGCAGGTTCGACTGCACCAGGTAGAGTGTGGAGACGAGGAAAGCGCCGAAGCCGAGCGACAGGACCACGCTTCGCGTCTGGTTCCCCGGCCGGTACAGGTTTGCGACACCCTGCCTGACGACGTACGGCCACCCGGTCCGGAGCGCGCGGCGCGCCGCCAATGAGAGGACCGCGGCGCTGGCCGCCAGGACCATCAGCGCTCCGGCAATCCCGCTGCTGAAGGCGAAGACCTCCTTCAGGTCTTCGGCGCGGGTCGCGGAAAGTCCCACCACGGACAGGGCCACGAGCAGGTTCACGATCATGCGGGGCGGGTCACGCCACCAGCGGCGGGCCGGCGATCCGTCGTCGGTGCGGCGCAGCGCCTGGAGCGGCGAGACGCGCCGCAGGGCGATCAGGGGCCGGAGGGCGAACGCCAGCGCGATCCACAGGCCCAGCAGCATCCCCATCCCGATGGCCCGTGGCTCGAGGCGCACGGCGACGTCAACCGGCAGGACGTCGTTGAGGACGCCCGGCAGCAGGAACTGGATCAGGACGCCTAACGCGGCGCCGATGGCCGCCCCGAGGAACCCCATCACCAGCGCCTGGGTGATGTAGATCGTCATCACCTGGCGCGTCGTGGCGCCAAGGCAACGCAGGATCGCCACGGTGTCGATCTTTCGCATGACCCATGCATTCACGCCGCTGGCCACGCCGACGCCCCCCAGCAGCAATGCGATGATGCCGACCAGCCCGAGAAAGTTGGAGAGTTCCGTAATGCCTTCGGTGATGTTCGACTCCTGCTGGCGGATCGTGCGCGCGCGGAGCTGCGCTGAATCGAGCCTGGCATCGAGAGATTTCACCATCGCATCCGGATCGCCCGACGCGAGTCTCGCATACGCGTCGTACTCGCCACGGCTCCCGGTGATCAGCAGGCGTGTGGCGGCCATGTGCTGGTCCGACATGAACAGGCGAGGCGCCATGGCGCCGGCAATGCCCGGATCACCAGGAACCTGGTCAAGCGCTCCGATGATCTCGAAGGTCTGGTAACCAAGCGAGATGGTATCGCCGACTCTCGCGTCGAGCCCGATCATGAGCGCGGGATCGAGGAGCACGTGCCGGCCATCGTGCAGCCGTTCCCACTGGCCGGGCGGCCGCGTGGTGATTCTGCCGTAGAGCGGGTACGCCGTCCCGACCGCGCGCACCTGAGCCAGCCTGGTGGCGTTCGTTCGCGGCGCGTAGGCCATCGAGGCGAACGAGGTCTGCTTCGTTATCGTGGCGCCGCGCGCGGCGAACTCGTCGAGCACGGAATCCGTGGCCGGCGTCCAGCCGCTTCTCACCGAAAAGACGATATCGCCGCCGATCAGGGCGCGTGACTGCTCGCGGACGGACCGCGTGATGTTCCCGGCGAAGGAGTCGATCGCCACCAGGGCCGCGACGCCGAGCGAGATCGATGACATGTACAGCAGCAGCCTGCGCCGCGTGCTTCGTGATTCGCGCCAGGCGAGACCGAACAGCACGATTCGTGATCCGGAATTCGTGACTCGTGACTCGGTGGTGCGTCCGTCGGCGCTCATGCGTTGCCACCCGCGACAGAATGTGCGCCCGCGCTCTCGCCCGCCGCCCGGCCCCCGTCGCCCGTCCCGTCGGTATCCTCGACGACCACGCCGTCAGCAAGCTGGATCAGTCTCTGGGCGCGACGGGCCAGCGTCAGGTCATGCGTTACGAGTACGATGGTCGTGCGCGACTCGCGATTCAGTTCCTCGAGCAGTTCGAAGATGCGACCACCGGTTGCGCCATCGAGGTTCCCCGTGGGTTCGTCGGCGAACAGGATGGCGGGACGGTTGGAGAACGCCCGCGCTATCGCCACGCGCTGCTGTTCCCCCCCGGAGAGCTGCGTCGGCAGGTGATCGAGCCGGTCGCCCAGTCCCACGCGCTGGAGCAGCTCGGTAGCGCGGCGAGAGGCTCCCGAATCACCGCGCAGCTCGAGCGGTACTTGTACATTCTCGAGCGCATTCAGGGTGGGGATCAGTTGAAAGCTCTGAAACACGAACCCAACTTTCTGTCCGCGCAGCCGCGCGCGCTCGTCCTCGGTCATGGCGGTGAGGTCGGCGTCGTCGAGCAGCACGCGTCCCCGCGTCGGCGTATCGAGCCCAGCCAGGAGGCCGAGGAGGGTCGTCTTCCCGCTTCCTGACGGACCGACGATGGCGACAAACGTTCCCTGTGGAATCGAAAACGACACGTCTCGAAGCACCGTAAGGTGGTGCGAGCCGCTGTCGAATTCCTTGGTGAGGCCCTGAGCGACGAGCATGCGAATCGGATTGATGTCGTTGGCTGTGCGGTGTTGTATCGCGACCTTGTCCCTTTCGGGATGTGGGGCCGAATCGGGGAAAGATACGCCGGTGGATACAGCGGCCGTTGGATCTTCGGCGGCGCCGGTCAATGCCTCATCGGCAGGAGTCGATCGCCGGCCGGCATTGCTGCTTGTCGGCACGTCGCTGACCGCTGGCCTTGGCCTCGATGCGGACAGCGCCTATCCGGCGCTTCTGCAGCGCAAGCTGGATTCCGCCGGCGTCGCCTATCGAGTGGTGAACGCCGGGTTCAGTGGAGAGACGTCGGCAGGCGCGCTTCGTCGCATTGAATGGCTGCTCCGGGACTCGGCCAGTGTGGTGATGATCGAGACCGGCGCGAATGACGGTCTTCGCGGCCAGGACGTCGATTCCACGCGCGCAACTCTTCGAGCGATCGTCCGTCGCGTCAAGGCCGTGCTTCCCGACGCGACCGTGTTGCTCGCGCAAATGGAATCCCCGCCGAACCTGGGTGAACGCTATACGACGGCGTTCCGGGTCATGTTTCCTGTTGTCGCGCGGGAAGAGGGAGTAACGCTCGTGCCATTCCTCCTGGCGGGTGTCGCTGGCGTACCGGCCCTGAATCAGGGCGACGGCATCCATCCCAATGAGGCCGGTTCCAGGATTGTGGCGGATAACGTCTTTCGGTCGATACTGCCGATCCTTCAAAGGCGATAAGGTCTGATCAAGCGAACGCGGATCTCGCTGGAACTACGGATTGGGCTGATACTGGCCCGTCAAACCCACAAAGTTCTATCCGTGGAACCCGCGCGATCCGCTGATCCGCGTTCGCTTTGGAGTTGCCGCGTGATCGCCTTTTCCTGTTGTTGCGCGATCGTAGTTGAGAGGGTTGACCGCAAGGATCGTCGCCGCTAACATTAACGGCTATCTAAACTTACACTGTTTCCAGTCAATTCGGCGGCAATCGTAGTCATGGCGATACCAGCAACTCAGATCAGGCGCGGCATGGTGATCGTGTTCGAGGGTCAACCGTGCCGAATCATAGACTTCCGGCATCACACCCCGGGCAACTTGCGCGCGATGGTGCAGGCCAAGCTCAAGAACATCCGGACCGGCGCCGGTTTCGAGCATCGGTTCCGCGCCGATGACTCGGTCGAGCGGGCGTCCATGGAGACGCACGACCTGGAGTTTCTCTACCAGGGCGGCGACACGTACCACTTCATGAACGTCGAGAATTACGACCAGCTCGAGCTGGATACCGAGACACTCGGCGACAATGCGCAGTGGATGGTGCCGAACATGCGGATCCAGGCGGAATTCTATGACGGCCGTCCCATTGGCATCACACTGCCGCAGGCATTGACGTTCGAAATCGTCGATACGTCTCCCGTCATGAAGACGGCGACGAAGACCTCATCGTTCAAGCCGGCAAAGCTCGAGAACGGCGTGACGATTCAGGTGCCGGAGTTCATTCCGTCGGGCGTGCGTGTCCGGGTGAATCCGAACACCGGCGAGTATCTGGATCGCGCCAAGGACTGAGTGGTTTTCTGCGGTTGATCGAGCCGGTTAGTCGGCTTAAGATGCAAAGCTTTTGCTGGCGCACGAAGCATCCAGCAAACAGCACTCAGCAATACCTGGTGACTGTAGCTCAATTGGTTAGAGCACCGGACTGTGGCTCCGGGGGTTGCGGGTTCAATTCCCGTCAGTCACCCCTGAAAAACGGACGTAGGTCGGTAGCTCAATTGGTAGAGCACTGGTCTCCAAAACCAGCGGTTGGGGGTTCGAGTCCCTCCCGGCCTGTTGAATCGAGATGGGAGATGTGAGATGGGAGAATTGAGATAAACTGCAACTGGGATTCCAACCGATATCAGTGGCAATCTCACCGCAGCTTATCTCCCATCTCCCCTCTCCCATCTCAAATCTGAAGTCTGGCGGTATCGTCTAGGGGCCCAGGACACAGCCCTCTCAAGGCTGGAACACGGGTTCGAATCCCGTTACCGCTATGGGAAGATGGGAGACGTGAGATGGGAGACGTGAGATAAACTGCACAATTGGATTCCCACAGAATCGCCGTGGTAATCGCCACGCAGTTTCTCTCCCAGCTCCCATCTCCCATCTCGGAGAGGGCCCCATCGTCTATCGGTTAGGACGGCACTCTTTCAAGGTGCAGAGAGGGGTTCGACTCCCCTTGGGGCTGTGAAGGGGAACGCGTTAGGCAGTCGCAGGTGTTCGCGGGGGCTGTAGCTCAGCTGGTTAGAGTGCCGGTCTGTCACACCGGAGGTCGCGGGTTCGATCCCCGTCAGCCCCGTAGGAATCGAGACGCGAGATGGGAGATGCGAGACGCGAGATAAACTGCAACCTGGATTGCCACGGAGTTTCCGTGGATATCGGCCTGGCAGTTTCTCTCAGTTCTCACCTCTCACATCTCCCATCTCGAAGTACGCCCTGGTGGTGAAATTGGTAGACACGCCATCTTGAGGGGGTGGTGCCGCAAGGCGTCGCGGTTCGAGTCCGCGCCAGGGCATGTTTACAGCAGCGAACAGCGAGTAGCGACCAGCCAACTGGCATAGCGTTCGATGGCATTCTGATCGCTTGTCGCTAATCGCTGGTCGCTAACCGGCCAGCGTAGCTCAGTGGTAGAGCACCCGATTCGTAATCGGGCGGTCGTCAGTTCAATCCTGACCGCTGGCTCCTTGAGATATCAGACGTGAGATGGGAGTCGCACCCGCGCTGTTTCCTATACGACTCCGCAAACGGTCGCTCTGGCCGTTGATCTCACATCTGCCCTCTCCCATCTCATATCTTGAGTTCGTCGCGGGCGTAATTCAGTTGGTAGAATGCCAGCTTCCCAAGCTGGACGTCGCCGGTTCGAGTCCGGTCGCCCGCTCTGATCGTTGAGGAAGGATGACGTTGCCCGACGCCGGGCATTGCAGGTGCCGGATCATTGGTCACGGCATCGAAGCCGATGTCAGCTTCCATTCTGCGCGCACTGGGCCCGCCGAAGCGGCGTGACCGAAGTCGTTGATCGCGTCTGACGTTTGGCGGGAACGCGGGGCTCAGACCCGGCGCTCAGTACTGAGTGGTGGTTCCCTTGAATCGCTCGCCAGTTCGACGAAGTGCCGCGACAATGCGTCATCGGCGCGGAGGTGTACGCGGCTCTGGGTGCAGCGGCGCCGGTATTCACTCTGCGTGGTGGATGGAAGGTGTTGCCACCACTCCCGGTTCACGACGATGGCCGTGACGCCGGTGAGCACGCCGGATTCGATCTCTCCAAGCGCTTCTTCGAGGGTAGTGCGCCGTGTGATCATGTTTTTCTCCCAGGTGTTGCAGCCCTGCGCCCTCCGCAGGGGGTCACTGCTTCAATGCGCGCGTCCGACGGCCGGCCTTCGGCTTCGCGGCAATGTCGCGCAGCGTCAGGACCAGGGCGTTGAGGTCCGGGATTCGCTGCGCGCCGATTTCATCGAGTACCGCGGCATACCCTGCCGACGCGGCCCCGCCCGCAATCAACACCATGGAGCGCGGCAGGAGTGAACGGAGGCGACGCAATTCCTCGTTGACCGACACATCCCCGGCTGGATGGACCAGGCTCAGGCCAACCGCGCGCGCGCGCAGTTTCCGTGCGGCTTCGGCGATGTCATCGGCAGGGAGGTTCGCGCCAAGCCACGTGACGGACCATCCCTCCGCCGCCGCGGCTGCGGCCGCGATCAGGGCGCCGAGTTCGTGAACCTGGCCCGTGATTGTCGCCAGCATGAGCGTCGGGGCGGGTGCAGGCGTCGACACGGTCGTGCGCTCGAGCACATGGCGTACCACGCTCGTCGTGAGATGTCCATGGATCCGCTGGAGCGTTCCTTCGCGCCAGCGCTTGTCAACCTGTTCCAGCACTGACGCCACAACCTGCTCGAGGAACACCGTCGCCGGCAGCGCGACTGATGCGCGCAGCAGCACGGCGTTCAGCGCGTCGGGATCGAAACGCTCGACGGCCCGGAGACTGTCCGTCACAAACGCCGCGTCCGGACTTTCGTGGTCCTTTGACTTCCGTCCGTCGTGCCTATCGACGCCGCGAGCCAGCTCGGCATCGGCATCCTGGCGGAGCAGCTCCACCAGGGCCGGGGTCGAGAGTGACGCGATGAGCCCGATGCTGCGTCCCCCGAGCGTGGCCCGATATAGCAGCGTGAGTCGTTCGATCTCCGAATCGGAGTAGAGCCGGCGCCCCGTCTGCGTGCGCGCCGGAACAACGACGCGGTACCGTCGCTCCCAGACCCTAAGGAGTTCTGCGCTGAGCCCCGTGCGGCGCGTGACCACGCGCATCGGGTGGCGGTGGGTTTTCGCGCGCGCGACGACGCGGTCGCTGCTCAACGGAAGTGTTCGGACGGGCACAGTTGTCAATGTTATGTTCTGGTCAGAACATTGACAACACCCGGTCCCGGAAGTTGATTGAAGGTCGCGGGACGGCGCATCGGGCCGGCCGTCCGGCGGCATCCAGGCCGGCCCGCCAAAGGCACCAATTGACGTCGAGCTCGGACGAACCGCGCGTTGATGAAGCGACTCTGGTCCCGAACGAGACCGCCGCCGCGACTCTCGAGTCTTCCGCACACGACCACGACATCCTGACGACGGCCGAGGGCTCGAACAGACTCGGTGTCTTCGTCGACTTCATGCGGGCCGCGGATCTCTCCACCCTGCTCCTGGGGGAAGGGCCGTTCACGGTTTTCGCGCCGACCGATCGCGCGTTCTCGAAAATGTCGTTGCGCGATCGCGATGCGCTGCTGGCCGATCGCCGTCGCCTTGGCCAGGTGATGCGCGGTCACGTGGTCGCGGGCGCAGTAGCGGCACCCACCGCCACCGGGACGTCCGTTACGACGATTGCCGGCACGACACTGTTCCTCACGTCAACCGACGGGACCTTTCACGTCGCTGGTGCGCGCCTGGTGCAGACAAGCATCCCCGCCTCGAACGGCATCATCCACGCGATTGACTCGGTCCTGTTGTCCACCTGAAACGCCGGCTGGCTGTTCCAGCGGCCAGCTACTCACCCGATCAGCGGGAGTACACCGATGAAGCCCACCGCCAAGCAGAACGGGAACAAGCAGTCGAATCCGCAGCACGCCACGCCAACGCCCGAAGTTCAGACGCCTGCGGTTCCACGGACGCGCCGCGAGTCCAAGACGGGTAACGGCGCCGATGCGCTCGTTGAGCGCTCGCCCTACGCGGAGTCCCTCCTCGAAATGTGCGCTGCAACTCCTCGGCTGCAGGCGTTCAACTCGGCGGTTGGCGCCGCTGGTTTGGCGAAACTGCTTGGCGGAGACGGAGTACTGACCATCTTTGCGCCGACCGACCGTGCGTTTGACAAGCTCCCCGACGACGAACGGGCCGCGCTGCTTGGCGACACTGGCCGACTTACCGACCTCATCCTGCACCACGTCGTGTCGGGACGGGTGAAGGCACCGCGCGACAAGAAGCCGCGGAGTGTCAAGCCACAGTTCGGCGACCAACTCCGGCTGACCGCCGAGTCGGGCGAGTACCGCGTAGATGACGCCCGCATCGTGAAGACGAACATCCGGGCGTCGAACGGCGTCATTCACGCCATCGATACGGTGCTCGACCCGGGCTGAGTGGTCGGGAAGCACTTGGGCGGGGTCACCAGTCAGCGTCACTGGGTCCCAGTCAGCCGGGCAACGATGGCATCGCTGAGGCGCTTGCTGGTGTCCAATTCGGGACCTCCCCTCAGGCGGGCCACCCGGACCCCTCGGCTCGCCGGAGGTTCGGTTCGTCCCACTTGAGTCGCCCGATCGGTCTCCCGCCAGGTTGATTGCCATGCGAAACGCCCTTCGCACATCACGTTGTCGCATCGCCTGCTGGAACCCGAAGCCACACCATCGCCCGCGTTTACCCTGAGCATCGCGACCCCCCCAGCCCCGGGGCGGCGTGCGATGCGATACCGCGCGGCTGCTCTTGTACTTGCCACGTGGACGGTCTACGGACTGGTCCACGCGGCGTACTGGATCACGACCGCGGGGTCGCGCGACCGTTGGGGATGGATGCTGCTCAGCGCGCTCGTCATGGCGTGGACCTGGGCGGCACTCACGCCGCTCCTCTTCGCACTCGCTCGCGTCGCTGATCCGGCACGCATCGGATGGGTGCGCTCGCTGGCCGCTCACGGTGCGGCGCTCACCGTCGTTGCGCTCGGCATGGGCGCGCTTCGACTCGCGCTCATCCTTGCCTTCACACCCACCGCGCCCGACGGCTGGCGAATCCAGTTCTCCGCTGAACTCTTCTGGCCACGGGCGGTCTTCTGGGCCGACGTAAACCTGTTCACGTACCTCGCTGTAGTGCTCACGGGCCGCGCGCTCGCCTCGCACCGGCGCTATCTCGATCGCACCCTGCGGACGCACGTCCTGGAAACGCAACTCGCCCGTGCCCAGCTGCATTTCCTCGAACTCCAGCTCCAGCCGCACTTCCTGTTCAACTCGCTCAACGCGATCCAGGAACTGGCGCACGAAGCGCCTAACGCCGCGGAGCGCATGCTGCGGCGCCTCTACGCGCTCCTGGCCCGTTCCCTCGAGCGCAGCGGGCAGGACGAGCACTCGCTGGCCGAAGAACTCGCTGCCCTTGAGCCGTACCTCGACATCCAGCGAACACGTTTCGAGTGGCTCGCGGTCGGCCTCGACGTGAATCCCGACACCCGCTCGGCGATGGTGCCGCACCTCATCCTCCAGCCGCTGGTGGAGAACGCCATACGGCATGGCCTGGCCGTGCGGCACGGACCTGGCCATATCGAGGTCTTTGCTGAGCGACGGGGCGATCGCCTGGTGATGCAGGTGCGTGATGATGGGGTGGGCCTCTCGACGGAGACTATTCCGGGGCGCTCCGGCATCGGGCTGCGGAACGCCAGCGAGCGGCTGCGTCAGCTCTACGGCAGGGACCATCGCTTCGAGCTCCGCCCGCGCGAGCACGGGGGAGTGGTGGTCGAGATCGACATTCCCTTCAGGCACCAGCCGGCCGGCGCGCCGGAGCCGTCGTGGACGGAGAGCCCACGCTCGCGCGCGGTCATGCCGGAAGTCACGGTTGAAGAGGTGTCGGCGTGGCGCACCGGTGAATTCGCGGCGGCGGTCCTGCCCGCGCCGACCACCAGCCGCCCACCGTTGGGGATGGACCGGCCGCGCCAGGTCGTCGCTGCCCATCCGGGCGCTGAAACGCGCCAATCAGAACCGCTCATCGCCGCCGTGGAGCGCGACCATGAGCCGTTGGCGCCTCTCCTGACGCTGCGCACCTGGTTCCTGCTGGTCGCCCTCTGGTTAGGCACCGCCGCACTCTGGACCATCCAGATGCACGGCTACATCTGGCTCACCGACGAGATAGCGTCCGGCTGGCGCTGGGACATCGTTCGCCTGCAGTTTGCGGCCGCGATGTACTGGACGGCCGCGTCGTTAGGCGTCCTCGCGCTCGCCCGGCGGTTCCGTCTCTACGGTCGTCGCGCCGCTCCCCACCTGGCGATCCACTTTGGCGCCGCGGTGGTCATTTCGTTCGGGTTCCTCTGGGTGCTGCAGGCGGTCGGACTCAGCACGGCGCCGATCCTGGATGCATTCAACGTCAATCCGCTGACGGGAAACTTCTTCCTGTACTTTGCCCTTCTGGCATGGTCACACTCCCGCGACTTTGCCGCCTGGTACCGCGCCCGCGAGCTCGCGTCGGCGCAGCTCACGTCGGAGATCGCGCGATCGCGGTTCCAGGCGCTGTGCGTGCAGGTGCGCCCTCAGTTCGTCCTCGGCACGCTCGACCTGCTGGCGCGTCTCGTCCACGTGGACGTGCCGCGGGCCGACCGGCTCATCGCGCGGCTGGCCGACGTGCTGCGCCTCACGCTCGACACGGCGTCGCAGCACTCAACATCGCTTCAGGAGGAACTCGACCTCGTGAATGCGAGCTGCGAGGCGCACCGCCTCGGGATTCGGCCCGGTGTCACGCTGGTCGTGGACGTTCCGCCCGAAACGCTGGGCACCGCGCTCCCAAGCCGTCTCGTGACCACGCTCGTCGACGACCTGCTGGCGACTGATCCGGATGGCCCGACGGGTGCCGCGCTCCCGCTGGAAGTGCAGGTGAGCGCTGAACGTGCGATCGACGCGACACGGATCCGGGTTCGCGGTGTAAATGTTGGCCCCGCCACGAACAAAGGGCCGCACGACTGGTGGCGGCGCAGGAGTGCAGCCGAGGCGGCGGTCGCCGACGCTGGTCCATTGGTGACGGTGGCGTTCCCGGACCGCGCAACCGCGGTCCTGATCGTGGCAGACAACCCTCCCCCTCCGGTGGCGCGGGCTGAACCCGCGGCTGCCTGACTTGCAGGAGATTCCCATGCCCATGCGTGTATTGATCGTGGATGACGAACCCATCGCCCGCCGGCGAATCAGCCGACTCCTCAAGCTCGAGGACGATGTGGAGGTGGTGAATGAGGTGGGGAGCGGGACGGATGCCGTCGCGGCCATCCGTGAACAGCGGCCCGATCTGGTGTTCCTGGATGTCCAGATGCCGGATCTTGATGGCTTCGGCGTCGTATCGGCGTTAGGTGAGCCTGAGACAATGCCGGCGATTGTCTTCGTGACGGCCTATAACGAGTATGCGGTGAAGGCCTTCGACGTGAACGCCGTGGACTACGTCCTCAAGCCGTTCGATGGAGAACGCTTCCGGTCCGCGTTTCAGAGAGCGCGCTCGACGCTGGAGCAGAAGAATTCGGCCGAGGCGGGGCGGCGGATCAAGGCGCTGCTGGAGGAGGTCCTGGGCGAGCAGCGGGCGCAGGCGCTGGCCGCCGGCGGCACGGTGAACGGCGCGACGCCGGCGCCGACAGTGCCGCGAGCGCGGTACCTGGACCGGCTGATGGTGAAGCACGACGGCCGGGTGTTCTTCGTGAAGGTGGCGGACGTCGACTGGTTCGAGGCCTCGGGGAACTACGTCCGGGTGCACGTCGGCCGCGTGTCGCACCTGATTCGCGAGACGATGCACGGGGTCGAGGCGCAGCTGGATCCGAACCTGTTCGCGCGGATTCACCGGGCGGTGATCGTGAACATGGACCGGATCCGCGAGTTGCAGCCGTGGTTTGCGGGTGACTACATCGTGATCCTGCGGGACGGACGGCAGCTCAAGTTGAGCCGCACGTACCGGGAAGCGCTGCAGTCGAGGATGCACCGGCTGGCATAGACCAGGTGGGAGATGGGAGATGGGAGATGGGAGAATTGAGATCACCTGCGCCATCATGATCAGATCGGATGCAGGGCGGCCGACTATCCAACGGATTCGGACCTGATCGCGAGTGCAGGTTATCTCCCATCTCCCATCTCCCATCCAATCACGAGTCACGTGCGCCTTCTGATTGCGCTGGGCCTGCTTGCGCTCCACACACCGTTAGGCGCACAAACACTCGGGCAACGGCTTCAACAACGCCTCGACTCGTTGCATCGAGCGGGGCGTTTCGCCGGTGCGCAGATCGGTGTCGCGCTACCCGATGGGTTCACGCTGGCGGTTGCCACCGGATTCGCCGATACGGCGAAGCGGGAGGCAATGACGACGCGACATCTCCTGCTCCAGGGGAGCGTGGGGAAGACCTGTGCGTCCGCGGTAGCGCTGCAGCTCATCCATGAGGGCAAACTCACCCTCGACGATCTAGTCACCAGTCACCGAGGCTGCCCAACCCACCGCCCCCGCAGCTTGAGAGGCGATGATCAGCATCGCGACGCGTAGCGCCTCCGGATCTTCCGCCTCGAACGGAGCCCGCACCATCCCGGTGTAGAACGCGGCCGACTCCAGACGAACGCGCGTCCCTCGACGATCAGCGCGCCGGCGGTGAAATCGGCGAGCGCCCTCCCCGTACCGGAAGTGCTGCTGGAAGAAGGAGGCGAATGTCAGTGGATGCGCGTGGTGCACCACGGCCTCGGGCGCGTATACGAGCGGCCGGCTGGCGAGCAGGCATCGATCGCTCCAGTCCCGGTCCTCTGACGCGAAGCGATACGATGCGTCGAACGGACCGACCCGCGCGAACGTCTCCGCGCGCACGGCCAGGTTGTTCGTGGTCAGGAACGGCAGGTGCCCGCGGGCTTCCTCGTGGTAGTACCGATACAGGTGCGTCACGAGCAGTTGGCTCGCCCGTGCATAACGATTGTCGAGCAGGGCGTTGACCACCCGCCCGCCGACGGCCGCATCCGTATGCACCGTCAGGCGCGTCACCATCGCGCCAATCCATCCTGGATCGGCGACACAGTCGTCATCGACGAAGGCGAGGATGTCACCGCGAGCGCAGGCGACGCCGGCGTTCCGCGCCGTGGCGGGACCACCGTGCGGAACGTCGATGACCTCGACGGACCCAGCCGACTCGAGGATCCCCTTCGGCACCGAGACTCCCCCGTCGTTGACGACGAGGATCTCCAGGCATTCCCGCGGATAGGCCTGCGCCGCGAGCGATGCGACGCACCGCGCCAACGCCTCCGGCCGGTTGCGGGTCGGGACGATGACGGACACGAACGCGCGCTCGCTCATGCCGGAACCACCCGCTTGCCACGCGGTTCATTGCGATAGAACTCCCACGCCACGAGGGTGGCCCGCGAACGACCCGCGCCGGACAGCGAGCCAAGGCCCTGGCCAAGGCCGTCCGCTACGAGTCCGACGAGCAGCGTCGGCGCGAGGAGGGCGACGCGGGACAACGACCACCCGGCACGCCGGGCCTGAGTCAGGTGACGGGACAGCCTGACGAGCGGAATGAGGGGCGAGGCGCCGCCAAATGCCGCGCGCCGCCACCAGGGCCACGACATCGCCCGCGTCGCCGCGAAGACGCGGCCGGCATGAAACGAGACATACAGCCAGGTCGACAATCGCTCGAAATTGGTGTGCGCCACCCGCGCCCTGGAGTCGAGGTAGAGCGACTGCCCTTCGGCGCGCAGCCGCCACTGCAGGGGGGTCTCCGCTTCCATCAGCGCAGGCAGCTCAGCGCCGAGCGCGAGCAGGGGGCCGCGCTTGTAGCTGGTGTTGTGTCCCGGGAGGTGATCGCGCGGCCCGGACGTGGTCGGCGCCAGCCATGGGCCATAGCCCATGAGCAGGTCCGCCCAGCTTACCTTCGTCCCGGGGTTCGCGTTATGCACCGCCGGCCCGACGGCCGCGTGAGGCGCCCTGTGCGCGTCGACCAGCGCACTTGCCCAGCCTTCCTGCGGGAAGCAGTGATCCTCGGCGAACGCGATGATCGGCGCCCGGGCTTCGCGCACGGCGGTCGCCCGCGCTTCTCCGCTTCCCGCGCCATAGGCAACCGGGATCACGCGCACGGAATGGAAGGCGCGGGCAACACCGGAGTCCACGGACATCGCCCGGCCTGCCGGCGCCAGCACCAGGAGCTCGATCGCTTCCGCGATGTCCTGCGCGGCGAGATGGGAGACGGTCCGTCGCAGGGGATCGAACGAATCGGGCGTCAACAGCGCCACCGACAACAGCGGTTCGCCCGCGCTCATGTCACGCGCCAACCGCGCTGGTCATCTGGCGCGCCGCGTCGATCACCCGGAGGGACGCCAGACCGTCCTCGAGCGTCGGCGATCCGTCACGCCCGTCGCGGATGGCCGAGATGAACGCGTGCAGCGATGCGGCGAACGATGGCTCCTGACCCGGGGCGCGGCCTTTCACGAGACCGTACGGCAGCGCTCGAACCTCGCGTGCGGCGCGACGGATCGACGCGGCGATACCACCGGTCGCGCGGAGAGGAACCTGTTCGACCACCAGCGAATTGTATCGGTCGATGACGAGCTTCCCGTCGCTCCCATAAACCTCGAAGCGATCCTCCTCGGCGGTACCGTAGGTGACCAGCGTCTGCACGTGCACGCCGTTGGCCAGCGTCAGCTGGAGCATGGCCGCCTCGTCGTCTCCGCGATTGGACCAGGAGGCCGCACTGACGTCGGCGATCTCGGTACCAAACACGAATCGCAACAGGTCGACGTGATGGGAAGCCAGTTCGAGCAGTGCGCCGCCGCCTCCCGACGGCGAGAGGCGCCAGGTCGCCTCCGCCGGCCAGCAGGCGGTGAGTGCGGTGCGCACCGCGACCGGATTCCCGATCCTGCCGCCGGCGACGCCCACCTGCAACTCGCGGTATAGCGCATTGAAGCGACAGTTGAAGCCGATCCGCCCGATGGTGCCGGCGCGACGCCAGGCCGCCACGATCGCCTCGCCGTCCTCCACTGACGCCGCGATGGGCTTCTCCAAGTACACGTGCAGTCCACGGTCGAACGCCAACGAAGCCGCCGCCAGATGGAGCAACGCCGGCACGGCGATCACCACCGCGTCGAGTTCGGCATCGGACAGCATTGCCTCGAACGACGGGAAGTACGTCGCTGTGGGGGCGTGCTGTGTGAGGTAAGGACGGGCGCCCGGGTCCGGGTCGCCGACGGCCACCACCCGCGCGCGTGGATCGGACTGGAGTGCCTTCAGGTGCGCGAGCCTGACGATGCGGCCGGAACCCGCGATGCCAATTCGGATAGGGGGCAACGAAGTCTGGTGACGGTGGAAGTCCTGGAGCCCACGGGCCAAAGATAGACCGTTGCGCAACGCAGGCCGTCACCGTTCCGGAAACATCGCGCGGGATTCGTCGTAATATTTCTGTACTCGGACCTCACTCGGAGTCAGAACGTGTCTCTCCTGAAATTCCTCCTGTTCGGCCTGCTCGCGATGTTCGTGCTGCTGCCTGCGGCGGGAATCCTCATGCTGGTCGGGCTGCCGGTTCTCGCCGTGCTGGCGGTGGTGGGCCTGCCGGTGCTGGCGCTCCTGATGCTGGTTGGTTTGCCGTTTTTCCTGGTCGCCGTGGTCTGCATGGTGGCGTTGGGGCTCGTCTTCGGGCTGCTGGGACTCGTGGTCGGTCTCGGAATCGCGGCGCTGAAAATCGCGTTCTTCATCGCGCTGCCGGTGTTCTTCATCGTCTGGCTGGTGAATCGGGCCTCGGCCCCGCAGTCAACGGAGCGCGCGACGTTTTGAGCGTCGCGGCGTCGCCGCGTTCAGCTCGTTGCGCTAACCTTGGAAAGGTGGACGGCGCGCACAACGTGCGCGCCGTCTTTCCGCGTCACACGCGGTGACACCGACGCCTCGACCTGGACACAAATGTCCGACCACATCAATCACGAGCGCCGTCGCTTGCTCGGCGGCGCGGCCATGACCGTTGCCGGCGCGCGGCTCGGCGTGTTCGGCGCTGCGGTGCAGCGGATGACACCCGCCGCGGTCCAACGACCCGTCGAAGGTGAGTTGGCTTCGCTTGGCAACGCGACCGAGTGGCTCAACTCACCGCCCCTGACAGCAGCCGGCCTGCGCGGAAAGGTCGTCCTCATCAACTTCTGGACCTACACCTGCATCAACTGGCTCCGGACCCTCCCCTACACGCGCGCGTGGGCCGAGAAATACAAGAACCAGGGGTTGGTCGTGATCGGCGTGCACACTCCCGAGTTCGCGTTTGAGCGCAACGTCGAAAACGTCAGGCGAGCCGCGACGGACCTGGGGGTCGATTATGCGATCGCGGTGGATAACGACCACGCGATCTGGCGTGCTTTCAGGAACCAGTATTGGCCGGCCCTCTATCTCGTCGATGCACAGGGGCAAATGCGACATCGACACTTCGGCGAGGGCGATTACGAACAGTCAGAAATGATGATTCAGCGGCTGCTGACCAATGCCGGAGTCCTCGGCATTAGTAATGAACTGGTTTCGGTCGATGCCCGTGGTGCTGAAGCTGCTGCCGATTGGGGGAGCTTGAAGTCCCCGGAGAATTATCTGGGCTATGAACGCACCGAGAACTTTGCGTCTCCCGGTGGTGCCGTGTTGGATAAGCGTCGCGTTTATGCTGCTCCGGCGCGGTTAGGCCTCAATCACTGGGCCCTTTCGGGTGAATGGACAGTGAAGAAACAGTCCACAGTGCTGCACAA
>Ga0209108_10000170_pt1 | contig 34439 bp, 31 predicted proteins | sample Rifsed10ft1_FD_184003 | JGI IMG/M metagenome (GOLD analysis project Ga0209108, IMG submission 184003) | Soil microbial communities from Rifle, Colorado, USA - sediment 10ft 1 (version 2) | ecosystem: Environmental > Terrestrial > Deep subsurface > Rock core/Sediment | place: Rifle, Colorado...
CCGAGGTCCTACGGCGCGGGTTGATCGCCCTTGAACGGGAAACCACCGACCCCTCATCGCACCCGGTGCTTCGGCTGGTCGGTGCGGCCGCAAGCGAGGCGCGATCCGCGGCGTATGATGTCGCCCGCGAACACGATCGACTTCTGGCCTCGGTGAACGACCCTCCTCCGGCGCGCAGACCCACCAGGCGGTCGCGGCGTGGCTGAGCTCTTCGTCGACACGTCCGCGTGGTATCCGGCCATTGTCGCTTCTCATCCGGACCACTCGGCGGTCGCCGGCGCGCTCACAGACGCGCTCAGCGCCGGTGCTCGGATTGTCACGACCAACCTGGTGGTCATGGAGACCCACGCGCTCCTGCTGATCCGGGTCGGACAGAGCGTGGCATTGAACTTTGCTCGGACTGTTTCGGAACCGCCGACCGTGGTCGTGTCGTCAGGGCCTGAGCTGGAGCAGCGTGCCGTCGACGAATGGCTGGCACGGTATGCAGATCAGCAATTCTCGTTCGCTGACGCCGTCAGCTTTTCGGTCATGAAGGCGCGCGGAATCTCGCAAGCGTTGACACTCGATGCGCACTTTGTCGTGGCGGGATTCCAGGTCCTGCCCGCGGTCAGTCCTCGTCGTCGGAAACGATGAGCACGCGGCGCAAGGAGCGTGGTCATCATTCGTGCTGGTTGTGCAGGCGGGCTTCCGATGCGACCATATCCCGGCCTCTCACCGGAGTCGCCTCGTGTTCGTCCCGCGTATCCTCACCGCCGGTGTACTCGCCATCGGCGCCTTGGCGTTACCCGCTTCGGGCCAGCGCCCATTGAAGGTCTACATCTCGGTCGACATGGAAGGCATTGGCGGCGTCGTCACGAACGAGCAGCTCGGCCCGACCGGGTTCGAGTACGCGCGTGCACGGCAGTTCATGACTGACGAAGCGCTGGCTGCCATTCAGGGTGCGCGCGAGGCAGGTGCAACGGAGATCCTGGTCAGCGACTCACACGGCAACGGCCAGAACCTGCTCATCGATCTCTTCCCCGCGGATGTCACGGTGATCAGATCCTGGCCGCGTCCCCTCATGATGATGGAGGGGATCGATTCGACGTTCACAGCCGCGGTCTTCGTCGGATATCACGCGTCCACCGCGAATACGAGCGGCGTGCGCGCCCACACGATGTCGAGCGCGTCTCTGACGGGCGTGAAGCTCAACGGGGTGGAAGTGCCGGAAGGCGGGTTGAACGCGGCTATTGCCGGATACTTCGGCGTGCCGGTAGTCGCCATCACCGGAGACGACGCGGCCGTGGCGGAGGTGAGCAAGTTCACGGGTCCCGTGCCCGGCGCCGTGGTGAAGCGAGCCATTTCATTCCATTCCGCGGCGACGATGACACCGAAGGCCGCGCAGGATCTCATTCGTGCTCGCGTGAAGGCCGGTATCGAACAGCGCGCCTCGGCGAAGCCTTACGTGCTTCGCGGACCGGTGACGCTGGAGATGTCGTTCAAGAACTACCGCGCGGCGGAGCTGCTGGCCTACCTCCCGATCGTGACCCGGGTGAACTCACACACGATCCGGTTCGTGGGAAAGGACATCGTGGAAGTCTCGAGGTTCATCGAGTTCGTGGGCTCATATTCGCCCGACATCACGCCGTAGGTTCGATCGGGGCAGTGCGTTGCGCTCTGCCCATCAATCCAGCGACTTCCGGAACCTCGTCGCGCTCAGCGTGATCAACACCAGCGCAAACGCGCAGAGCGACAGCACGTCCTTCCAGATCGCCTCGATGCCCGTCCCCTTCAGCAGGATTCCCCGGAGGATACGGAGGAAATACGTGAGGGGGATGGCGCCGCCGATCCATTGCGCGGCCGTCGGCATTGCTTCCCGGGGGAACATGAACCCCGACAGCAGGACCGACGGCAGGATGACCAGGAACGACAACTGCATCGCCTGCACCTGCGTCTTCACCGCGGTCGAAATGAAGAGCCCGAGGGCGAGGCTGGCGAGAATGAACGGGGCAGTTGCCGCGTACAGCAGCAGCAGGCTCCCCTGCAGCGGCACGTCGAAGACGAATCGCCCCAGCAGCAGGATCACGGTGATCTGGACGTAGCCCACGAGCGCGAACGGCAGAATCTTGCCGAGCATCAGCCCGGCGCGCGTCACGGGCGTCACGATCAATTGCTCCAGCGTCCCACGCTCACGTTCGCGCACGATCGACATCGATGTGATCGCCGACAGCGTGAGCGTAAGGATCAGACCCGCGACGCCGGGCACGATGTAGATCGCGCTCTCGAGCGCCGGGTTGTACCACGGGCGCACTCGGATCTCGAGTCGCCCGGTTCGCGCCGTGGTCGGCGCGAGGGCGGCGTTCCGCGCGGCCGATGCCAGTGCGGCCGCAGCGATGGCCGCCTGTGAGGCAAGCGGGTCGGCGGCGTCGATGATGACCTGAGCGGTCGCCGTCCTGCGCCGCTTCAGGTCGGTCTCGAAGTCGGGCGGGATGACGACAGCCGCCCTGGCCTCACCGCGTTCGATGACGCGACGCATTTCCTCGCGATCAGCGACGGGACCGATCAGGTCGAAGTTCCCCGTGTTCACCATCGCCTGCGTCAGCGCGCGGCTCTCGGTCGTCTTCGACTCGTCCAGCACGACCGCCGGGAGGTGCCGGACCTCCATGCGGATGGCGAACCCGAACAGCAGGAGCTGGATGGCCGGAATGCCGATGAGCATGCCAAGGGTGAACCGGTCCCTTCTCATCTGGACGAGTTCCTTCCAGAGCATGGGCCACAGCGGTGACTGACGAAGCCTGTCGAGCATGGGTCAGGGAATCGGGAATCGGGAATCGGGAATCGGTCTCCTGGTTTCCCCTCTGGCCTCTGGCCTCTGGCCTCCGGCCTCCGCGTTCTGGCCTTCGTCTCGCCGCTGCAATTCGATGAACACGTCTTCGATCGAGGGTTGCCCGAACGCATGTGAGACTTCATCGACGGTGCCTAACGCGATGAGGTGACCGCGCGACAGGAATCCCAGGCGCTGGCATCGTTCCGCCTCGTCCATGTAGTGCGTCGTCACCAGGATCGTCGTGCCCCCGTTGGCGAGCGCGTAGATCCAGTCCCAGAAGAGACGCCGGGACGCGGGATCGACGCCGGCGGTGGGCTCGTCCAGGAAGAGCATGTCGGGCTGATGCGCGGTGGCGCAGGCGAGGGCGAGGCGCTGCTTCCATCCGCCCGACAACGTACCGGCCATCTGGTTTTCCCTTGGTCGGAGACCGAGTTCATCGAGCAGGGCCCGCGCGCGTGTTTCCCGCCTGGCACCGCGCAGGCCATACATGGATCCGTAGAAGCGCATGTTCTCGGCGACCGTCAGGTCGTCATAGAGCCCGTATCGCTGCGACATGTAGCCGATGCGGCGGCGCACGCCCTCAGGATCCTTCACCACGTCAATCCCGACGACAGTCGCCTGGCCGGCCGTCGGCTCGAGCAAGCCGCAGAGCATGCGAATGGTCGTCGTCTTGCCTGATCCGTTCGGTCCGAGCAGGCCGAACACCTCCCCCCGGTGAATGTCGAGGTCGAGGTCTTCCACGGCGACGAGCGAGCCGAACACCTTCCGCAGCGCGGCCGTATGCACCGCGACATCGCCGTTCGAGGCGGCGCGATGGATGGCGGGCGCGGACGGAGCGGTCATGGGTGGCGATCGTTCGACGAGTCTTTCCTTGGAGGTCCGCCATCCGCCATCCGCCCTCCGCCATCCGTATTGAAGCGGGCCGTGGCGGGGAGCCCGGCCTTCAGCCGCCCCGTTGTATCAGAGAGTTCAAGCTTCACGCCGAAGAGCAGGTCCGCTCGCTCCTTCTCCGTGAGCGCCACTCGCGGCGTGAACTCGGCCGCCGTGGCGAGCGCGGTCACGCGCGCCTGGAAGGTCTGGCCCTCCAGACCGTCGATCGTGAGGGGAACCAGGTCTCCCACCCGGATGGAAGCGAAGACGGGAGCCGTCACGTAGATCCTGACCCAGGCATGGCGGGCATCGCCTAACGACATTACCGGGACACCCGCGGCAAGGACCTCGCCGGGCTCGGCGTATCGCGCCATCACCTGCCCATCGACCGGAGCGGTGAGCACGAGATCACCGGCGGCCGCTTCACCCATGGCCAGTTGCGCGCGGGCGGTGGCCACGGCGGCGCGCGCCGCCGCGACTCTATCCGGGCGAGCCCCCGCCTCGAGAAGCAGGAGCGCCTCCCGCGCCACGTCGCGACGCGCGCCGGCAACGCGGGCCGCATTCGCCGAGGCGTCGAAAGCGGATTGACTGATGCCGCCGGCGGCGAGCAGTCTGGCAAGTCGAACCGAATCGGCCGCGGTGCGGTCCGCTTCGCTGGTCGCGCTCCGCAGTTCGGCGCGTGCGCGCTCCAGTTCCGCGGGCCGCGCACCGCGGACCAGGTCAGCGAGCTCGGATTCGGCCGCGGCGAGCCGGGCACGACGTTGCTGTATGTCCTGTGGAAGCCCGGTCTGGGTGAGGACCGCGAGCGTGTCGCCGGCATGAACCGTGGCGCCCTCCTCGACGAGCACGCGGTCGACCCGGGCGGGAACCGAGCCGGCGACATCGGTCTGGGTGAATTCGACGGTGCCGCTCGCGGTCGTCCCGTCGGGCCGATCGCAGGCCGTCAGGGCGAGGAGGAAGAGGACCCATACACCAGTCAGCGTGCGCTTCATGGAGTCGCTTTCTCGAAGGAGGAACTCGTTGACTGGCGACCGGTTGTTTCGTCGTCACGGAGGGCAGCGAGCGAGAACGCGGCCGCGTGCCGGCCAAAGGCTCGGACATCGTCCCTGGTGGGCCCCTCCGGACCGCGACCCAGCAGAATGCCGGCGATCGGGCTGGCGAGGACGAGATACCCAACCTGGGCGACCACCGAAATGGCGGCGAAACGCGGATTGACGGCTTTGCTGAATGTCCCTTCTTGCTGGCCCCTCTCGATCGCGGCGCGGAGTCGTTCGAAGAGGCCGGCCGAGAGGGATCTGATCGCGGGTTCGGCGTGGGCCGCTTTCCAGTCGATCAGTTCGCGGGCGAGGAGTACGGGGAGGTGCGGGTTGGCGGTGAGGACGGCCACCTGACTTTCGACGACGGCGGCGACGACATCCTCTGGGGCGGAGTCGCTTCGGATTCGGCTCGACGCTTCTACAGCAATCCTCTCGACCACGCGCTCCAGTACATGTCTGTATAGAGTGGCCTTGCTGTCGTAATAATAGTAGATTAATGCGCTGTTCTGCTTCGATTCTGTGGCTATCGTCTTGATTGTGGTCGCGGAGAACCCACGCGTGGCGAACAGCCGTTCGGCGGCGTCCAGGATTCTCTCGGCGGTAGCCTGTGTGCGTTCCACCGGCTTTAACTAAACGATTAATTGAGACGAGTCAAGCCGACTGTTATTCGTGACTCGTGACTCGGCTACCGGAGCGACATCCCTAGCCGAATGGTCCGCCCAGGTTCCGGCAAACCACACTGATCGTAGATCGCCGTATCGAACGCGTTGTCGATCGACAGCGCACCTCGAAGCCGGGACAGCAATCCCGTCCGGCGAACCGTGAACTCACGCGCAACGCTCGCGTCGGTGCTCGTCCGAGCGCGCAACTTCACGTTCTGGCCCAGGTCCGGATGCAGGCAGTACTGAGCCCCCTTGTAGTTCAGGGCCGCCGTCGCCAGCGATTCGCCGAACCTCACGTCCAGATTCACTCCGGCGCCCAGTTCCGGAACGTTCTCCGGTCGACGCGAGGTACCCGACGCCGCCGGATCCGAGACCCGCACGTGCTGGATCATCAGGTCGGCGCCCAGCGTCACCAACTCGCCACTCCAGTTGCCAAGTAGCTCGACGCCTGTGCTCTTGAGCCGGTCGCGGTTGATTCGCTGGAATTTCCCGTCCGGCCGCGTAATGCGCAGAATGGCGTCGGACAGGGTGTTGCTGAAGAAGACACCCTGCAACTGCGCGCCCGAGGCAAACATCGTCGCGCCGGCCTCCAGGCCGGAAAATCGCTCCGGCTTGAGATCGGGGTTCGGTTCAAAGCGGTTCAGCGCGCCGGAGTACAGTTCGCGCAACGCCGGGAAACGCGACCGCCGGTTGGCGGCTGCGTGCAGGCGCACTCCGCTGGAGAGCACGGTGCTCAACCCGAAGCGGAATGCCCCCGCGTCCAGCCCGGGCTGAGTGGGGCGACCGCCAGCCAATGGCGTCTCCGCGGATTCGAGAGCGCCACCTATGTTGGCTCGCAGGAGTCCAACCAGCGGATAGTCCAGCTCCGTCGCCAGGCTCGACAAACGCTGCCGGTATCTGCTGGCGGGATCGGAATCGAACTGCTCGCGATAGTTGATCGTCGCCATCGTGAAGGCGTTGCGCCATTCGCCGCGCCCGACCGAGTGATCAGCCTCGACGCGCATGGTGATCGTGCGCTCGTCGCCATACTCGGTGGCGTCAACCTGGCTGTACGTGGCCGAGGTGTAGTTGTCGATCTGCAGGCTGCCATCGTTCACGGCCACGACGAACTCCACATCGCCGCTGCCGAACGGCGTGCGCTTGCGCCCCAGCCCGCCCGAGAAGACACCGATGATCCGACGCGTGTCCGGATACCGCCAGAGCCGCGGCTCCGCGATGTGCAGCTCGGGCGGCACTCCTCGCTCGGCCTTATATCCGCTGGCCGAAGCGGCCAACCACTGCCCGGCGTCGGTCGTGTGACGCAGGCCCAGATACGCCTGGATTTCCTCGAAGTCGCTGTTGGTCCGCTCGTCGTTGGTCGTGTACTGGTCCGACACCTTGCCGCTGACCGGGAAGCCGTTGCGCGAGCTGTACCCACCGCCGGCCCTCAACGTGAACTTTCCACTGGACGAATACCATGGACGCACCACCGAGCCAAACAGCGCGCTCGCTCCCACCTGGTCGATGCCGGTTCTCACCTCGACGCTTGTCTCCACCGTGTTGTCGGTGTCGCCCCGGTTCAGGTCGACCGCCACGGCGCCGGCAATCACGTTAGGTCCCTGCAACAGTGTCGACAGTCCGCGGGCGACCGCGATGCTGCGCGCGCCACCCATCGGGATGAGCGAAGGATCCGTGCGGCTGTCCCACCCCAGCGTGAGCGGTATGCCATCGTACAGCACGACCTGGTGCCTCGAGTCCGACCCGCGAATGGAGATCTCGTTCTCCCCGCGCGAGTTCTGTCTCACGAGAACGAAGGGGATCTCCCGAAGCACATCGGACAGCACCGGTGACGGCGTGAGTCGCATGGAATCCGGCGAGATGACGAGGACACCCACCCCACCGACCGCCGTCGTCAGCGGCGGCCGCGTGGCGGTGATGGTCATGCGATCCAACCGCCGTCCCGAGTCGGCTCTTACCGTGTCCCGCTGCGCCGTGGCGCGCGCCGGATCGAGGACGAGGCCAACGAGGACGACGGTTATTCCGATGACGAAGCGCATGCTTTTCGGGCCGGTGGTGGTGATGGCCGCGCGGGGCCGTAGACCGAGCGTGGATGATCAACAATGTCATCACTGGGAACCAGACTCGGCCAGTCGCCGGCCCATAACCTGAACGGCTGTATCGCCTGTCGCGTTGAGAATCACAGGACCGCCACCATACTCCAGGCCACGAACCTCCATGTTGCCGTACGACGAGCCCACAAAGTGAGCATCACGATCCGCCTCAAACGCAACGGCCCGTACCTGATAGCCCTCGATGATGCGGCACAGGTCACGGTCGTTGACGCCGAAGGAAAACCTCTGGTTCCCGAGCCTGGCCGCTCGATTGCCCTGTGCCGCTGTGGAGGCTCATCGACGAAGCCATTCTGCGACGGGACGCACCGTGGCAACGGATTCGTCGGAACGTCAGAGCCCGCGGCTTCGAGGCCGCGGCCCGAGGCCACCGATCCCGGGATCACCCCGCGGTGACCGCCGGCTCTCGAGGAGATCAGGCCCCCCGGAGCGAGTCAGAGCTCGAGGAGCTCCTTGCTCGGCCCTCGGTCGGCGTGATCCGCGCCCTGGAGGACTGTCCCGGAGACGTGGCGGTTCTGGGAGCCGGTGGAAAAATGGGTCCTTCAGTCGCTCGCATGGTGCGACGGGCGGCGGATCAGGCCGGCGGGTCCCGCCGCGTCCTGGCAGTCTCCCGCTTCGGCAGCGGGCCCCTGGCGGACCAGCTGACCGAGGCCGGCGTGGAGGTGGTGCGGGCTGACCTCACGGATTGGGCATCACTCGCCTCGCTCCCCGAGACGCCTAACGTCATCTTCCTCGCCGGCCAGAAATTCGGGACTCGCGCGCTCCCGGCAACCACCTGGGTCACCAACACGGTCGTCCCGGCGCTGGTGGCGGACCGCTTCCGTGGATCGCGCATCGTGGCGCTGTCCACCGGAAACGTCTATCCGCTCACACCGGCGAGCGCGGGTGGCTCGGAGGAGGACGACGCTCCCGGGCCGATCGGTGAATACGCCTGGTCGTGCCTGGGACGTGAACGCGTGCTGGAGCACGCATCGCGAACACGCGGGACGCCGATCGCGATCGTCCGGCTGAACTATGCCGTCGACCTGCGTTATGGCGTACTCGTGGATCTCGCGTTGAAAGTCGCAAACGGGACCGGGATCGACCTTCGAATGGGCTTCGTCAACGTCATCTGGCAGCGGGACGCCGCGATGCAGGTGGTGCAATGCCTGGCGCACGCCACCGTGCCTCCCTTCGTGGTGAACGTCGCGGGACCCGAGGTATTGCCGGTGCGCGACGTCGCGCACGAATTCGGCCGCCTGCTCGGCAGGGAGCCGGTGTTCACCGGCGTGGAGGCGGCCGACGCGCTGCTGAGCAACACGAATCGTGCGCAGTCCCTCTGGGGGCCGCCGTCGGTTTCCGCGTCTCAGTTGATTGAATGGGTCGCGGATTGGGTGATGCACGGCGGGATCACGCTCGGGAAACCGACGCACTTCGAGCAGCGCGAGGGAAGCTTCTGAACGTCCGGCGCCACCTCCTTCGCGGTTGGGTGATACCGGCGCATCCGCTGGCCCTCACTCCGCGGCGCACGCTTGACGAGCGGCGACAGGCCGCGCTCACGCGGTACTACATCGATGCCGGCGCGGGCGGAGTCGCGGTGGGCGTTCACACCACGCAATTCGCCATCCGCGCGCCCGGGCATGGACTGCTGCAGCCCGTCCTGGAGCTGGCGGCGACCACCGCGCGCGCGTGGAAAAACGGTGATCGCATTGCCCTCATTGCCGGCATATCCGGTGTCACGCGGCAGGCAATGGGCGAAGCCGAATTGGCTCGAACGCTGGGGTACCACGCCGGGCTCGTGAGCCTGGGCGCCCTTCCCGACGCCACCGAGGCACAGCTGGTGCAGCACTGCCGGCGGATCGCCGACGTGATTCCCGTCTTCGGATTCTACCTCCAGCCGGCAGTCGGTGGTCGCTCGTTAGGCTGGCGCTTCTGGCGGGAACTGGCCGAGGTTCCCGGCGTCGTGGCGATCAAGATCGCCCCGTTCGACCGGTATGCGACGCTGGATGTGGTGCGCGCCGTTGCCGACTCGGGGCGCACCGACATCGCGCTCTACACCGGGAACGACGACGCCATCCTGAGCGACCTGGTGACGCCATTCCCCTGTGTGGTGGGCGGCGAAGTCATGACGCGGCGCGTTGTGGGGGGCCTGCTGGGCCAGTGGGCGGTATGGACACGCCGGGCGGTGGAGCTGCTCGACCGGGTGAAGAACGCGAAGCAATCAGGCCCTCGCGGTTGGGCCACCGAGGCAGCCGCGATCACCGATGCCAATGGTGCCATCTTCGACGCCAGGAACCGCTTTGCCGGGTGCATTCCCGGGATCCACGAAGTCCTGCGGCGCCAGGGACTGATGCGCGGGACGTGGTGCCTGGACCCGCGCGAGCGACTTTCTCCGGGGCAGGCCGCGGAGATCGATCGCGTAATCCGGTCCTATCCACAGCTCACGGACGACGAGTTTGTACGCGAGAATCGTGATCTCTGGCTTCGGTAGTGAGACCCACGGTTGATCCGCGCTGATTCGCCCAATTTGCGGAAATCGGCGTCCGGATTGTCGCCGGATTCACGGCTTCGCGACGAGGCCGTTCGCGCCGCGAAAACCCTGAGCGCGGATGCTCGCGACTCAAGCGGATTCGCGCGAGTTCACTCGTGGGAGCAAATCCTGATGCCAGGAATCTGCAACGCGACCCTCGAATTCTGACCGGTATGCTGAGGCGGTTGTTACGCTGGTGTCAAACACAGTCGTATCGAGATCGACATCGCCGGTCGCAGCGCGAGCAGTGAATTCGCCGCGCGTCGCAGACTTCACCTGGCCATCGCGAGCCCGATAGAACACACGACCGCCACCCAGCATCGAAGTGCCGAGCGTGCTTTGAAGGTCTTGAAGCAGGTGAAAGAGCGCGTCGATGGAGCACCCGGAGGCGCCCGCGGTCGATTGATCGACGCCGATCACCAGGAAGCGATCCTCACGCCACTCGCGGGCGCAGGTCAGCGGCTCGCCGTGGGCCTTCCACTCCGAAAGCCACTCATCGACCGCGGCCAACAATCGATCCGCCCGTTCGCCGGTGACGGGATCGGTTGCGGCGAACACCCAGAGGCGTGCGTCGTCAGGGAGAGAGCGGAACGGGACTGTGGGCATGGGATCGTGCCTCGTGACTCGGCTAACGAGCAAGCGCGGATTGGACAAGCTGCGGGACACCCGTCCCCACCGCGTCGGGGTCTGGCAATGTTGACAGGAACGCGCCTTCCAGCGCCTTCCTCCCATCCGACAGCAGAAACGCGGCGAAGCGCTCCGCCAACTCGCGATGGCTCGCGTTCAATGGTATGGAAAAGGCGTACCGAATAGGTGCTCCATGCATGGTAACAGTATCGTGAGCCGATGCACCGATGACGCGAACCGATGCCAGCGCGTACGACACGCGCTGATCTGCACTGCTGAGGTCGATCGCCGCGGGCAGCCGGACGTGTCGAATACCCGAAGCCCTTGCCATTGACTCGTAGAACCAGGCGTAGTCAAGGTCACCCGACTCGAGCAGCGCCACCAATTCGATCTCCTTGGGACGCATGTTCCGTGGCGATGCCGCCTGCTCCAACAACGACGCAAGCCCAGGAGTGTTGTATCGTCGCTCGGCGAGTTGGAATACCATCAGCGTCCGATAGCCCGCGGGGTCGATATCAGGGTTCGCACGTCCGATCTCGAGTCCGGGCCGCTGAAGCACCTGCCACCAATTCGTCGAATCGATCTCGGCGGCAAAGCGTGACCGGTCGGTGTACGCCAGCACAATCCGGTTTTCGGCAAAGCGCACGTACCACCTGACGTGAGACGGCACGAGCAACTTCGGAAAGACATCCTCGTCTGCAAGCGCGATCACGTCGGGAATTTTTCCGAGCTCGGTCAGCTTGCGCGCGGTCTCCAGACTTCCCGCTGCTTCCAGCTCGAATCGCACGCCAGTGCGCGCCGCAAACGAGTCCAGCGCAGCACGCATCGGCCGGGCAAGACTTCCAGCGGTGAAGACGACCAGCGGGCCGCCGGCATCGGCAACTTCTCCGCGGGCACAGGCAAGTGCGGCGACGGTCAGCGTCAGGCAGGGGAACCTTCGGACCACGGACATCGTCAGGCCGACCTGACCTCGTACGCGAGAGCCTCGCGGAGCTCTGGGTGCTCGAACTGGAACCCCGAGTCGAGCAACTGGCGCGGAATCACCTTCTGCCCGGACAGGATGGTCTCCTGCCCCATTTCACCGAACATCATCCGTATGGCGAACTCGGGCACCCTGGTCAGTGCGGGGCGTCCCAGCACGCTGGCGAGGGTCTTCATGAATTCCTCGCTCCGCACGGGCGTCGGCGATGCCACGAGCAACGGGCCGCCTAACGACTCGTGCAGCGAGGCCCAGGCCAGCGCCCGGATGGCATCGGTGAGGCTGATCCATGACAGCCACTGCCGCCCGCTCCCGATCACCCCCCCGAACCCCAGCCTGAACACCGGCAGCAACCTGGCCAGCATTCCGCCGTCGGGGTGCAGGACCGGCGCCGCGCGTGGATGGACGACACGAATGCCGGCCTCGCGCGCGGGATCGGCCGCGCCCTCCCAGGCCCGCACCAGCTCCGCCAGAAACCCGGAGCCGGCCGTGCTATCCTCGTCGATCTCCTCGTCACCGCGATTGCCGTAGTACCCAATCGCCGACATGTTGACGAGCACCCGGGGATGCGGATCGACCCTGGCGATGGTGCGCGCAAGCAGGTCGGTGGTGCGCTGCCGACTGTCGATCAGCCGCTTCCTGGCCTCAGGCGTCCAGCGCTGGTCCGCGCTCTCGCCGCAGAGGTTGATCACGATGCGCACGCCGGCAAGTCCCGCTGGGTCGAGCACGCCGTTGTCTGGATCCCACTTGATGTTGCCGTGACGGGGATCTTCCCGCCGTCCGATCCGGATGACCGCATGACCCAGGCTCTCGAGATGCTTCGCCAGCGCCGATCCGATGAATCCTGATGCGCCGGCGATCGCGATGCGGCGCGGACCCTTGTTGGGAGTCATGCGGCCTTCGTGGCCTTGAGCTCCAGCACACGCCACATGTACCACGAGCCGACCGTGCGATACGGCGCCCAGGACGCGGCGATCTTCTCCACACGTCTCGCTTCGGGAAGCTTGCGCAGACGATAGGCCCGCTGCACGCCCTTGCGGATCCCCAGGTCGAGGACCGGAAGGATATCCGGTCGTCCGAGCCGGAACATCAGGAACATCTGCGCCGTCCACACACCGACGCCCTTCACCTGGATCAACTGGCGCGTGACCTCCTCGTCAGGCAGATCAGGAAGGTGAACGGTGTTGAGGCTGCCGTCGGCCGCGCGCGCCGAGAGATCGCGGAGATAACCCAGTTTCTGTCGGGACAGGCCGGCGCCCCGGAGCGCGTCGTCGGAAAGGCCGGTCAGCGGACCCGCGGCGACAGCGCCTCCGCAGAGCGCCTGCACGCGACCGTGGATCGTCGCGGCGGCCTTGGTGGACAGCTGCTGGTAGATGATCGCACGGGCGATGAACTCGAAGTGGGATCCGTCGGACTGCGGTCGCAGCCGGCACGGACCGACCTGCTCGATGACCTTCCGCAGTACAGGGTCAGCTTGCCGAAGATGTGCGAGAGCCTTTCGGTGCATTGAACTACGAGGAGGCAGGAAACAGGAAACAGGAAACAGGCAAGAGGGAATGAATAACCTTCGATTGAAGCAACGCGAGGCCGGGGATAGTTTGCGTTCTCGTCAAACGACCTGGAAACTGCCGTGAACCGAAGGCTTCTTCCGATCGCCCTGCTCCTGTTGCCGTCCGTCGTCGCCTCGCAACAGGCGACGCCGGTCGTGGTGCTGCGACACGCCAACCTCGCGGACGGAGCGCGCGGCGCGATTGCGACAAATGCGGCGCTCGTGATACGGGACGGGCAGATCGCGCAAATCGAGAACGAACCATTCAACCCACCGGCCGGCGCGACGGTCATCGACGTGGGCGGGCGATACGTGGTTCCGGGGCTTATCGATGCCCATACGCACATCTCGACGCTGGCCAACGCGCGACGCGCACTGGAGTCGGGCGTGACGACGGTTCGCAGCGCGAGCACCAACAACTATCAGGACGTCGCGCTGCGTGACCTGGTGAAGCTGGGCGCCGTAGCGGGTCCGGACGTCGTCGCCGCCGGCGTGTTCATCACCCCGGAGCTCGGCGAGACGATGCTGGCCGATGCCCGGCTCGGCGCACTGAAGGACGGCGTGACGACGGAAGCGGCGCTGCGCGCCGTGGTGCGCGTGAACCTCGATCACCACGTGAACGTCATCAAGACGCGTGGCACGGAGCGAGCCGGACTGCCGAACACCGATCCACGCAAGCAGACGTACACGGAACAGCAACTGGCGTGGATAGTGGACGAGGCCACGAAGGGTGGCGTTCCGGTGATGGTCCACGCTCACGGTGACGAGGGAGCGTATGCCGCGGTCCGCGCGGGCGTGCGGTCGATTGAACACGGGACCTATCTCTCGGATTCCACCCTCGCCCTCATGCGTCAGCGGGGCACCTTCCTCGTGCCGACGTATATCACGGTGGTGGACCTGACGCAGCCAGGCGGCGACTATGACGACCCGGTGCTCACCTTGCGCGGCGCGCACATGTTGCCGCGCCTGGGCGAGACGGTGCAGCGCGCGCATCGGATGGGCGTGAAGATCGTGACCGGCGCCGACACGCAGTACGGACCGGAGAGTCTGTCGCGAATATCGGGTGAAGTCGCGTCGCTGGTTGAACTCGGACTCACGCCGGTCGAGGCGCTGCGTTCGGCGACGACGGTAGCCGCGGACCTGCTTGGACTTGGCGGAAAGACCGGCGCGATACAACCCGGAATGGAGGCCGATCTCATCGTGGTCGAGCGCAATCCGCTTCAGGATGCGCGCGCACTCGCCGACGTTCTGGTCGTGATCAGCAATGGCCGAGTGGCCCTGAACCGACTGCCCTTCGGCCGGTAGAATCCTGATCATGACGTCCCGCCTGCATCTTCGACTGGCGCTGCTGGCGACTGCGATATCGCCGCAGTTCGCGTGCGCGCAGCGTCCCTCCGGCGGCAGCGAGGGCGCGATCAGCGAGGCGCTCATCCGGCGTCACGTCAACGTCATCGCCGACGACTCCATGCTCGGCCGCAACACGCCGAGCAGGGGCCTCGACCTGACCGCGAACTACATCGCGGCGCAGTTCAAGCGACTGGGACTCAAGCCCGGCGGCGATTCCGGGTCCTTCATCCAGCGATATCCGCTGGGGATGGCCCCGATGGGCGGAGCGAACGGCGGTTCCCCGCCGACGCCCCTGGGTTTCGATCCGCTGTCCGCGCCAAACTCGGTTGGCATTCTGCGTGGCACCGATCCTGCGCTTCGTGACCAGTACATCGTCGTCTCGGCGCACATGGATCACGTCGGCGTCAATGGCGCCAGCGTGAAGGACAGCATCTGGAATGGCGCCGATGACGATGCGTCGGGGACGGCGGGCGTGCTGGCCCTGGCCGAAGCGCTCGCGAAGGCGCCTCCGCGGCGCTCCATCATCTTCCTCACCGTAAGCGGCGAGGAGCACGGCCTGTGGGGGAGCTCGTGGTTCACCAGCCATCCGCCGGTGCCGGTCGATCGGATCGTCGCGAATCTCAACCTCGACATGATCGGCAGGAACTGGAAGGATTCAATTGTCGTGATCGGGCTGGAGCACTCCGACCTCGGGGGCACGCTGGCGAAGGTCAATGCCGCGCATCCGGAACTTGGCATCACTGCCATGCGCGATCCGTGGCCGCAGGAAAACTTCTTCGGCCGTTCAGACCATTACAACTTTGCGCGTCGCGGGATTCCGGCGCTCTTCTTCTTCAACGGCGTGCACGCCGACTACCACCAGCCGAGCGACTCGCCGGAGAAGATCGACGCGGAGAAAGAGTCGCGGGTGGTGCGGCTGATCTATCACATGGCAGTGGCGGTCGCCAACGCGCCGGCGCGGCCTCAGTGGAATCCAGAGTCGTATAAAAAGATGGTGAGGTAGGGTCGAGGCTCGAGGCTCGATCCTGCCCACTGTTCCCTTCCCTCGAGCCTCGAGCCTCGAGCCTCAACCCACCCGAGAATACGCCCATGCCTTCCTCAGATACCGTCACCTTCTACAAGTGGTCAGACGTCCCGCTTGAAACGGTCACCCCGATGCTGGATCGCAAGCTGATCACGGGCGACCGGATGATGCTGGCGCAGGTCTTCCTGAAGAAGGGATGCATCGTGCCTCGCCACCAGCATCACAACGAGCAGTTCACGTACATCCTGGATGGTGCGCTTCGTTTCTGGATCGGCGAAGACGAGTCACAGGTGCAGGATGTGCACGCCGGCGAGGTGCTCTACATCCCGTCGAACGTCTGGCACAAGGCCGAGGCGTTGTTCGACACGCTCGACGTGGACGTCTTTTCGCCGCCCAGAGAGGACTGGCTGAAGAAGACCGACGATTATCTGAGAAGATGAGACCGAGGCCCTGAGGTTGGAGGTCCGAGGGGTGCGTTTCCTCCTGACCTCCGAGCTCGGACCTCGGACCTCAGCCGCGGAGACGGTGCCGGACGGCGGCCACGATTCCCACGAGAACGCCAAGTCCCACCATCCACAGTCCCATTGTTGACTGGGCGACCTGGAGATCGGCGACGGCGACGGCTGATAAGCCGGCCGGCATCAGGCGGGTGCCGTCGCCAATACCTGTCAGCGCATTTCGCGCGAAAGCGAACAGGCCGATTCCGCCCAACACCATCACGAGGGCGGCGGCGTCGATAACGCGATCGGCGTAAGTGGGGGCTCTCTTCATGGGCTGATGGCTGCTCTCGCCCAGTGGACGACTGGACGCGGATTGCAGCCACGAGAACGGGTTTTCCGGGGATTGTCGCGGACGTCGTATTCGCGGTGTGCCGCGGGTCACCAACAGGGGCAAAACCCGCCCGGACCCCGGTTGCAGGCCGTTCGCGAAACTCGTCTTCGAGGTGATGCGCGTCCCTCGATTCCGTTCACGCCAATTGCTTCGCTACTCGGCCATTGGCGCCTCGGTTCTTTTTTCCGTTCCCATTGCCCGCGCCACCACCGCGTTCGGGAATTCCGAACGCGACGGTAACCGGGCCGAATTGGTGAACGTTCCTTCGAGGAGCGCCGTGCCCACGACGACGCTGGACTCGCTCGCCGGCCGCAGCGGCGCGCTGCGGGTCGCGTTCCTCACGCCGGAAGATGTCGAGCAAATCCCGTCTCTGGTCCATCACTTCGGACCCGACGCCCGAACGCCGGGCATCCGCACGCTCTCATTCCCACGCGACAAAACCAGCTTCGCGTTCGTGACACTGAAACCGTGGCGCGAGAAGCAGGGCAGCTTCATCAACACCTACCACGTCGGCAAGTGGCCCGGTGAGCGTCGCAACATGCCCAACAACTACGAGAACCCGATCGGGTTCATCGAAGTGACGCCCGAGAATGCCGATCTCAGGCTGTCGACGCACTTCTCGCTCCGGAGCTTCATCACGAACGACCAGGACCGCGTCTGGCCCAAGTACGTCGTGATGCGCGAAGAACTCCTCGACAAACTGGAACTCGTCCTGACGACGCTCGAGGCGCAGGGGATTGCGACGCGCAACGTGGTGGTTCTCTCCGGTTTCCGGACGCCACAATACAACCGGCGGGCCGTCTTCGAGGGCGCCGCCTACGCCAGCAGGCACCAGTACGGCGACGCGGCAGACCTCATCATCGATGCGGATGGCAACGGACGCATGGACGACCTGAACCGCGATGGTGTCGTCAACTTCATGGACACGGACGTCATCAATCGCGCCGTCGAGCGTGTCGAACGGCAGTACCCGGACCTGGTAGGCGGCCTGGGACTGTATCGTGCGATGGGGCCGAGCGGCCCGTTCGCTCACATCGACGTGCGCGGGACTCGTGCCCGGTGGTCGGATTCGCGTCCGAGGCGCACGCTAGCGGCGAACGCAATGGTCGACGCGCCCCGCCGCGTCACTCCGACCGGCACGTGCAAGGCGCCACCGGAATTCGCGTACTTGTGTGGAAGGAAATAGTTGAGAGTTGAGAGTTGAGAGTTGAGAGGGCGGTCTCAACTCCGCACGATGGCGTAGATCAGCTCGTCAACAAGCTCGCCGTCCTTGACGGCGCTTTGACGAAGGCGACCCTCGCAGGTGAATCCGGCCTTCTCCAGCACGCGCGCTGACGCCGGATTCCACGCGAAGACTCCGGCCCACACCCGGTTGATGCTCCAGGTCCGGAACGCCCAGTCGGTGACCGCACGGACTGCTCCGGTCGTGATTCCTCGTCCCCAGTAAGGCTGCGCGAGCCAGTAGCCAAGTTCGACGGAACGTCGCCAGATGTCGCCGCGATGCTCGAAGCCAATGGCGCCGACGGCCTCATCACCGACTGCGATGGCGAACGCGCTCTCCGGATTCTCACTCAGACAGTGAGCAATGAAGCCTTCGGCGTCCGACAGTGTGTACGGATTCTGGAACCGATCCTTCAGATTGCGCCAGATCGCTCGGTCGTTCGCGTGACGCGCCAGCGATGGCGCATCTCCGGGAGACCAGGAGCGGACAGAGCCGCCATCGAACTGAATGAGCACCGGATGGAAGATGGGAGATGGGAGACGGGAGACGTGAGATAACCTGCCAAGCGGATTGCCATGATACTATCGGCGGAAATCGCACCGCAGTTTATCTCGATTCTCCCATCTCACATCTGCCATCTACTTCTTGTGGCCCGCCCCGCGCGCCGTACATTCGCGCCATGCTCTCCCGCCGGACATTTGTCAGCTGGCTGAGCGGTCTGGGTGCCGCGCTCGGCCTCGGAGTGCGCGCCCGATCGGGCGACGCGAAAGGACTGGACGCGGTCGTCCCCGAGCAGGCCGCGACCCTCGACCGCACGATGGTCACGCGACTCGCCGAGGCGGTGCTGCCGGGTGAACTGGGGGATGCGGGAGTAAGCCGCGTGAGTCGTGCATTTACGCAGTGGGTGGCGGAGTATCGGAAGGGCGTCGAACTGGTTCATCCGTACGGCAGCTCGAACCTCCGCCAGACCGGCGAGTCGCCCGCGGGGCGTTGGCGCGCTCAATTCGCCGCGCTGGACAGCGAGGCGCGCAGGAAGCATCGGCGGGGATTCGGCGCGCTGACGCGAGAGCAGCGGCGCGAGCTGGTGACCGCCGCCATGTCCGCCGATCGCATCAACCGGATGCCGGAACCACTGGATGCCAACCACGTGGCGATGGCGCTCGTCTCCTGGTACTTCGCCACGCCGGAGGCCACGGACCTCTGTTACCAGGCGAGAATAGGACGGAACCAGTGCCGACCGCTGGTTAACGCGCCGCGACAGCCACTCCCGCTGGCAAACGGACGGCGGCAGACCGGGGACTCGGTGTCATGACGGCACGCGTCATCGAAACCGACGTTTGCATTGTCGGCTCGGGGATCACCGCCGCGATGGTCGCGGAGAAGCTCGCCGACGAGCGCAACGTGCGCGTCGTGGTCGTCGAAGCGGGAGATGACATGCCGCCCCTTCAGGACTGGTACCGCCTGAGGCGTCGCTTTCTCGACTACGGCGAGAGTCCCTGGCCGTCGGACCATCTCGACGACGCCGCCGTGGAAGGCATCCAGTCGCGTTCGATGTGTGTCGGTGGACTGGCGATGCACTGGGGCGGCGTGACCCCGCGCTTCAGCCCCGAGGACTTCCAGCTCAAATCGACGTCTGGCGTCGGCGATGATTGGCCCATCACGTACGACGATCTCGATCCGTTCTACCAGGAAGCCGAGGAACGGATGGGAGTCTCGGGCGAACAGGGGCCGGCGGATATCGATCCTCGTGGCAAGCCGTTTCCCCTGCCGAAACTCCCGCTCTCATACAATCTCGAGAAACTGCATGCATGGGTGACCGCGGCCGGGATTCCCATGTGGAGCCAGCCGTCGGCGAAGAACTCCGTGCCCTACAGGGGACGCAGCGCCTGCTGTCGCAACGACACCTGCACGCCCATCTGCCCGGTCGGCGCCAAGTACTCGCCCGATGCCACGTGGCGTGCCTTGCGTACCGGACGACGGGTCACGCTGCTGACGCGCACGCTCGTCAGGCGGCTCATTCCAGCTCCCGACAGTGATCGCATCGAAGTGGCGCAGGCATATTCACGCGAGCGGCCGTCAGACGAGATCACGATTCGTGCTCGCACCTTCGTGGTGGCCGGAGGCTACGTCTGGAGCGCGCATCTCCTCCTGCTATCGCGCAGTTCCCGTTTCCCTGAAGGCCTGGCCAATCGCTCCGGCCTGGTCGGCAAGTACCTCACGGGGCATCGCAACGTCAGCGGTTTTGTCGCGCTCCCGATCAAGCTGTACCCGGGTCTCAATGGGCAGCATTCGCTGGTGTCGAAGCAGTTCATGCGCCGCCCGCGGTACGACCGCTACCTCCGCCACGATCTGCGCGTGTGGGAGTCGGCCGTGGACAAGGGTCCGCGGCTGCGCAATGACGCGGGTGCGCTGATGCTCGGCGACGCGATCATGGACGACTGGCGCCAGCGCACAGAGACCGGAACGGCGCGCGTGCGATGCTATTACGACGTGATCCCGGCGCGCGAGAGCGAGCTGACGCTGGACTCCACGCGGCGCAATGCGCACGGCGATCCGTTGCCCAAACTCTCGTGGCGCGACGCGGAAGTGTCTCGTGACCTGCGCGGCTGGACCGAGGAGCGGATCCGCGCGTTGTTCGAGACGCTGGCGCGCGCCGGAAACGGACGAGTGATCCGCACGGCCAGCGACAGCTTCCAGGATCATCCCGCCGGCGGCTGCCGGATGGGCCGTGACGCGTCCACGGGCGTCGTGGACTCGTGGGGCCGCGCGTTCGAGCACCGGAACCTGTTCGTGGTCGGGGCGCCAACCATGGTCAGTGGGAGTTGCGCGAACGCGACGCTCACTTTCTGCGCGCTCTCACTGCGGTCGGCGGCAGAGATAGGGAAGGAGTTTCCCACCAAACGGATGGGAGATGGGAGAAGGGAGACATGAGATTACCTGCAATGCGATTCACGCTGTGTTTCATGGCAGCGACGGCGGCCTGGTCTCCCATCCTCCGCGCGCAGCAAGCCGAAGCCGTGGCGGTGACCGCTCGCCGCGTCATCGACGGCGCCGGTCGCCAGCTCGACAACGCCGCCGTCGTCGTCGAAGGCGATCGCATAACGAGCGTCGGCCCGCTGCCCGCGTCGTTCCGCGGGCGGCGTATCGACCTGGGTGACGCCACAATCCTTCCCGGGCTCATCGACGTCCACTCGCACGTGGTCTGGCACTTCAACGCCACGGGCCGCTACCACACATCCAGCGACGGCGAGACACCGGTGCAGTCCGCCCTGGCGGCCGCCGGCAACGCGTACCAGACGCTCCTCTCCGGCGTCACGACGCTACAGAGTCCTGGTTCACCAGAGGACCGCGATCTTCGCGACGCCATCGCCCGTGGCGCCGTTCCGGGGCCACGAATCCTCACGTCGCTTGGCTCCATCAGCGGAGGCGAACCGGAACAGATCCGCCAGCGTGTTCGTGACTTCAAGACGCGTGGCGCTGACCTGATCAAGATCTTCGCGTCGCGCAGCATCCGCGACGGCGGAGGGCCGACGATGACCGCCGAACAGTTGGCGGCGGCGTGCGGCGAGGCACATGCGCAGGGGCTGCGGGCCATGGTTCATGCGCACGCCGCGGAGGCCATGCTGCTCGCGGTCGATGCCGGCTGTGACCAGATCGAGCACGGCGTTTTCGCGACCCCCGAAGTCCTGTCGCGCATGGCCGCCCGCGGGACCTACCTGTCACCGCAGTGCGGGCTGGTGTTCAGGAACTACCTGGAGAACCGCGCGAAGTACGAGGGGATCGGCAACTACAACGCCGAAGGCTTTGCCTCGATGGAACGGGCGCTTCCGCTGGCGGTGGAGGCGATCCGCAAGGCGGTCGCCACGCCCGGCCTGAAAGTCGTCTTGGGAACGGACGCAGTGGCGGGCGCGCATGGCCGCAATGTCGATGACCTGATGTGCCGCGTGAATGAAGCCGGGCAGAAACCGATGGACGCCATCACGTCGGCGACCTCCCTGGCGGCGGAATCGATGAAACTCGGCTCTTCCATCGGCACGCTGAGGGAAGGCCTGCTCGCCGACATCATTGCGGTGCGGGGTGACCCCCTGGCGGACTTCACGGCGATGCGTCGCGTGATCTTCGTGATGAAGGAAGGCCGGGTCTACCGCAACGCGCCCTGAGGTCGCGTGATCCTCCGGACCCGCATCGCTGTCACGTTAGGCATCGCCGCGCTCGGGACGGTGGGCATCTGGCCGGCATTGAGGCAGGGCCGGGGCCAGCTCGTCGAATGGCCGGTGTACGGCGGCGATCCTGGCGGCATGCGGTATTCGACGCTGGACGACGTGAATCGCGACAACGTCAGCCGCCTGACGCGAGCCTGGACCTGGGCAACCGGCGAATCGCCGATTCAGCAGACCGACTCCACCAGAGCGGCGAGGCCAGGCACGTTCCAGGCCACGCCGCTGATGGTCAACGACACGCTCTACCTCAGCACGCCCTACAATCGGGTCGTGGCACTCGACGCGAGCACCGGGCGCCAGCTCTGGCGTTTCGATCCCGGCGCGCACAGGTACGGCCAGCCGTCCAATGGCACTGGATTCGTCCATCGCGGCGTGGCGCTGTGGACCGACGGCCGCCAGCGACGGGTGTTCATCAACAGCCGTTGGCGCCTGATCGCGCTCGACGCCTCGACGGGGAAACCGGTCTCCTCGTTCGGTACAAATGGGGAGGTCGACGTCACAGCAGGTCTGGCCTGGCCGGTCAACCCGCTGCACTACACGAACACGTCGCCGCCGGTGATCTGGGGCGATCTCGTCATCCTCGGCAACGGCGTGGGTGATCGGTTGATGTACCGGAAGGATCCGCCAGGCGACATCCAGGCGTTCGATGCGCGCACGGGCCGGCGCGTGTGGCGATTCAGGACGGTGCCCGAGCCCGGTGAATACGGCAACGACACGTGGCGCGATGGCTCGTGGCAGCACACGGGCCACACGAACGTGTGGGCACCGTTCACCGTCGACAGCGCGCGCGGACTCGTGTACCTGCCGGTCGGGACGCCGAGCAATGACTGGTATGGCGGCCGGCGGAAAGGCGAGAACCTCTTCGGCGAGTCGGTGCTCTGTCTCGATGCGCGCACGGGTCGCCGGGTGTGGCACTTCCAGGTAGTGCACCACGGGCTCTGGGACTACGACCTGCCGGCGCCGCCCAACGTGGTGACCATTCGTCGCCCGAGCGGGCCCGTGGACGCCGTGATCGTGCCGACGAAGCAGGGCTTCGTGTTCGCGTTCAATCGCGTCAACGGCGAGCCACTGTGGCCGATCGAGGAACGGCGCGTCCCGTCCAGCGACGTCCCCGGCGAGGAAGCATGGCCCACGCAGCCCTTCCCCTCGCGGCCGGCGCCGGTTTCACCGCAGGGCTTCTCCCTCGATGACGTCATCGATCTGACGCCGGCGCTGCGCGACTCGGCTCGTTCCGTTGCCTCTCGATACCGCCTTGGTCCGCTCTACACGCCGCCCTCGATGCAGGGAACGATCACGGCGCCGGGTTCGATCGGCGGCGTGGGTTGGGGTGGTGGCGCGTACGACCCCGAGACGAACACGCTTTATGTGAAGGCGTCGAACGCGCCCACGCTATGGCGCATCGTGAAGCGCGACGCTCCTTCCGACACCGTCGACTTCGACTATGCGCCGGACCTGGGGAACTCATCGATAGGCGTGCGCGTCCCGGGCCCGTCGGGCCAGCGGACACCGGCGCTGCCGATCAACAAGCCACCGTACGGCACGCTGACGGCGATCGACATGATGACCGGAACATTCCGTTGGCAGATACCGATCGGCGACTCCCCGGAAGTGCGCGGCCATCCGGCGCTTCGCGGGGTGACGTTGCCGCCCATGCTCGGCGTGTCCGGAGCGCCTGGAGGAATGGTGACCCGGGGCGGGCTCGTCTTCCTCAGCGGCGGAGGCAGCACGCTCTACGCTGTCGACACCCGCGATGGCACCATTCGCTGGTCAGGTGATCTCGGACAAAGGGCGTACTCGAACCCTATGACCTATCGCACCCGTAGTGGAGCACAGTTCGTGGTGATAGCGACCGGTTCCGGTGAGGGCGCCACCTTGCAGGCGTTCGCGCTACGTTCGGAGGGCCGCTGAGGGAAACCCCGGGCGCGGTGCAGACCGAATCCGAGGTTCACTATTCCGAGGAGGGACGCATGGGACTGATCTGGATGTGCCTGATCGGGCTGGTTGCTGGCGCGCTGGCCAAGTGGATCATGCCCGGGAAAGATCCAGGCGGGTGGTTCATCACAATGCTGCTCGGTATTGTCGGGGCCGTCATTGCGGGCTTTCTTGGACGCATCGTGGGCTGGTACGAGCCAGGTGAAGGCGCTGGTCTGATCGCGTCGGTACTCGGCGCGATTCTTGTGCTCTGGGTCTACCGGAAAACGAAGACCGGGACAGCGGGTGCGTAGTCGTCGAGCTGGAGGGAAGCACATGACGAAGGAACGGCGGGCGTCGAACGCCCGCTCGAGGCACATGCGATTGGTCCTGGCCGCGCCGCTGGCGCTTGCGCTTGCTGCGCCGGCGGCGTGGGGCCAGGCTCCTCGGCAAACCGACTCCGATCACTACACCCGTTACGAGCTCCTGGCGCCGGGGAGCGCGAAGTTCAGGATCATCTACGAAGTCACAGCAACGACGGCCGGGGCCACCCGCTACTTCAATCCGATCCGTCGTGGAAGTGTCGCGACCGACGAGGCGGTCTTCGACCGGATGACCGGCCAGCCGCTCAAGTTCGAGGTCGTGCGCGGCGATGTGGCCCGGGCCGGTGGCGTCCGCGGCGCCGACTCGACGAGTGAGTACATCATGGTCCACCTGGCGCGGCCGGTGCCCGCGGGGGGTGAAGCCCGGATCCTCATCGACAAGACGTACGAAGATGCCACGTCGTACATGGCCGGAGGCGACACGCTGGTGTTCAACCGGCCGTTAGGCATCAAGAAGAACTCGGTGGTGCTGCCGGCCGGTTATGAGCTCACGAGCGTCAACTACCCGTCGCAGGTGCGGCAGGAAGCCGACGGCCGTCTACAGGTCAGTTTCATCAACGTTGGCACCGCGCAGGTTCCGTACCTCGTGAAGGCGAGGAAGCGCAAGTGAAGACTCTGCTCGCTGTATTCGCGATGCTCGTGTTCGCGACCGTTGGTGCCGCGCAAGGAACGGCGCCGACGCTGGGCGCCAATCGCACGGGACGGCTTTCCGAGCGCGCGCGGCAGGACCGGGAGATCGTCTACTTCCTGCAGCAGCCGGAGACGCATGCGTTCGACCTGTACCACGACTACACGGAATCGCGGCCCGGCGTGGACAAGTATCTCAACGTCGTCCGTGGCGGCAGCGCCGCGTCGAACCCGTCGGCGCTGATTCTCGACACGGGCGAGAAGCTGGTGGTCGAAACGCTCAAGGGCAGCCGAATCACTGACGCGCGCATCGACATCGGTGAACCGGTCACTGAGCAGAGCGAAGTCGTGGTCATCCGTTTCGCGCCCGTCAAACAGGGGCAATCGGTCCGACTGCGAATTTCGGAGACCTACACGGACCCCGGCCGCTACGTGTTGGCGGGCGACGAATTGATCTGGGACCGCGCCTTTGGACGTCCCGCGAACGCCATGGTGCTGCCGCAGGGCTGGTACCTGACGAACTGCTCGATACCAGCCACGGTGTCAACACAGGCCGATGGTCGTGTGCGACTGGACTTCATCAATCCTCGCAACGACAACGTGGAGGTACTCGTTACGGCAAGGCGCCGTTAGGCAGAGCCTCCTGACGCGGTCTGTTCGATCCCGCAACTTCCGGAACGGCGAGTCTTCGCCGATGAGGCGAATCAACGCAGATTGTATATCAGTTTTCTTGATTCGCGCTCATCCGCAAGATTCGCGGTGACTCGCCGTTCCGGCAGTTGCTTTTTTCTGCACTCACCTAACGCCTGCCGTCCGGAATGATTGGACGGACGCCGCTCAGGAAGGGTGAAGTGACCGCGTTACTCGCCGGCACTCCCTGCTTCGACTTCGTCACCATGCGCTCGACTTCGGTCATCAGCCGGGCATTCTCGATGACGATTCCATCCTTGATGGTGTGCACGATACCCTTCGTGCGGAACATCTTCCGATCCTTGTCGATCGTCAGGTCACCGAACGCATAGAGGAACTTCAGGTTGTAAGCCGGATTCCCGTCCACGATGATCAGGTCCGCCAGGTAACCGGGACGAACAAGGCCAAGCCGGGGTTCGCGAAGCGTTTCGGCACTGTTCCGTGTGGCAGCCTTGAGCACTTCGAGCGAGTGCATGCCCGTCTCCCGCAGCAGCTGCAGCTCACGAATGGCTGAGAAGCCGGGCGTGGCCCAGATGTAATTGTCGTCGGTGCCGTACGCGACGCGGCCGCCGCGCTTGTTGAACTCGGCGATCAGGTCGCCCCACAGGCGGAATGCATACGTCCAGTAATACTCGTCGTCCGACGTCCAGTCGTAATGGAACGCCCCATGATACGCGGGATTGGGCAGGTTCCAGTTGATCAGTGACTGGTGCGTGTACTTCTCGAGCCATGGCAGGCTCGATGACCTGATGAAGTCACGATTCGCTTCGTAGACCACCCGCGTGGGCAACATCGTCGCGCCGCACTTCACCAGCGAATCGGCCACCTGCGACAGCAACCGCGCGCGATCCGCCTCGAGCCACACGGAGCCGGCGGCGCGGAAGCGGTCGTTCTCGTTGTCGAAGCTGTAGGTGCGCACGAAATCCTGGGTCTGCCGGTTGAGCGCCGATTCGGCGTACCCGTAGTGATGCTCGATCATCGTGGCGCCGAGGCAGGCAGCTTTCACGGCGTTCACGACCGCGATGGTGGAGGGCGGCAGGTGAATCGTCGTTATGCCTCCCGCCGCCCATATGGCTTTGGCGACCGCGCCGAAGAGCGTCGTATCCCAGGTGACGTCGCCAAGGGAAACCACTCGCGCGCCTTTCGACACCATCTCGCGCGCGATTTCGGGCGCCATCGTCGGGTCCTCGAGCTGTTCCCGCTTGTACGAGGAATTGGCACCCCAGCCCCAGATCGGAAACATGCGCGGCGCGAGGATGCTGTTGTCCTGGGACCGCTTCTGCTGGTACAGCGCCGAGTCGAGGCCGCGGTCAGGAGCATTGACCATGGTGGTGACGCCGTGCGCGAGGCGCAGGTACCAGGCGTACTCGTTTTCCTGAGGGGCCGTGCGGATGTGCGTGTGCAGGTCGATCATGCCGGGCATGACAAACTTTCCTGTGCCGTCAATCACTCGGTCGCCGGTTGGGCGATCAGTGTCTCCGCGCCGCTCGGCCGTGACGGGATCGAACGGAATCATCTGCGTGATGACATTGCGCTCGATGACGATGTCGTACGGACCGGCCGGCGGACCGCCATGTCCCGGGATGACCATCGCGCCACGAATGACGAGCCGATTGTATGGACCCGCCGCGAGCTGACCGAAGTTCGTTTGACCCGATGCTGGAGAAGCGATAAGGGCGGATACAGCGAGGACACGGATCACGCGGATAACACGCAGATCAACTCGGATCGCTCCGAGCACGGTCGACAGTTCCGTCAGCATGGCCAGGGAGATTGGGGTGAACTGCAACTACGATGGCGCTGAGGGGCCTGCGCAGCAAGCAAAAGGGGCCCGGAATCCCGGACCCCTGCCCTCTGCCCTGTGCCCTGTGCCCTTTGCCTACTGCACAATCTTCGTCGGCTTCTTCCCCGCATTCTTGACGTAGATGTCCAGCCAGGCCGTCCACCGTCCCCACAGGTCGAGCAACGTCTCCTCCGTGGCCGGTCCGTGATCCTCGTAGGGATACATGTAGAGCGCTGCGGTTTTCCCTTGCGCGCGGAGGGCCTGCATCATGCGGATCGAACTGATGGGATTGGTGCCCACGTTCTGGTCTTCCAGTGCGTGATACATCAGCAGGGCGCCCTGCATCTGGTCGACATACAGCATGGGCGACAACTCGAGGTACGTGCCCTGCCCGTCCCACAGGTCGCGACGCTCACTCTGGAATCCCGTTGGCGTCAACGTGCGGTTGTACATGCCGTCGCCGGCGATGCCCGCCTTGAAGAACGGCGTGTGAACGAGCGCATTCGCAGTAGTGAATGCGCCATAGCTGTGACCACCGATACCGAGCCGAGTGCGATCGATCCAGCCCTGGCGATCCAGCTCGTCGATGACCGCGTAGAGGTTCATGCGGAGATCGGACACGTAGTTGTCGTTCATCCTTCCGGTCTCGCCCATGATGGGCGGGTTGAAGTTGGCCACCGCGTATCCTTGCGTGGCCAGGTACTCGATCGTGCGAGTCCCTCCTGCCGGGAACTGGTTCACGTTTTCCGTCCGCAGCGTGCGGTCGTACTCGGCCTGGCTCGTGTACTCGTACGGATAGAGCCAGAACATTCCCGGCAACCGAGTCCCTTCCCTGTAATCGGCGGGCAACGTCACCTTCACGACGAACGAGATGCCGTCTGGACGCGTGACGACGACCCGTTTGCGGACGGCGCGCGTGTAGTCGGGCGATGGATCGACGTTGTTCGTCAGGCGGGTCATCGCGCCCGACTTCAGGTCGCGCAGATACGAGTTGGCGACCTCCGACGCTGATTCGCGCACCACGATCGCCTTCGTGAACTCATCGTCGAGCGGAACGGCCACGGTCTCGACCGCATCCTTCGCCGCTTCGAACAGGCGCGACTTGGTGCCCGTCCGGATGTCGACGCGATCGACGAAGTCGCGCGGGGCATTCTGGAGGAAGTCGCGGAAGTACTGGGTGCCGCGCATGAAGACCGCGCTGTCAGCGGTGAGCATGGCGACCTGGCCGCCGGCTGACCCACGTTTGGTGACGAGCGTGCCCGGATTGTTGTAGAACGCGAGGGTGTCGTCGCCCACCGCGCCACCACGACCGCCCCCACCAAAGCGACCACCACCCCCACCCAGCGACGGCGTATAGCCGCGTTGCCGGACGACCGTGTATCGCCTGGCCGGATCGTCAAGACGGACGGCAAAGATCTCGCCCTGATTGTTCGCCGTCGCCGCGCCAAAGACCATCTTCGCGTCGTCGGTGAACAACACGCCACTCAGCGGGCCTGTGTGACGGTACAGAGTCGTGGTGTCGCTCTCACCGAAGGGGGGATTCCACTTGATGAGCCGGTCGGGACGGTTGTTACCGCCACCGGCTCCGCCTCGACCTGCGCCACCCGCGCGACCGCCGACGGTGGCAGGCGTCGCCGAGGAATCCCCGCGCGCCGGAGCGTCGGAGGCGAGGTAATAAAGACCCGTTCCTGATGGCATCCACGCCAGCGCGCGTCGCGCACCTTCGCCGCCCGCTCGGCCGCCGAAGCCTGTGTCACCGCTGTCCGGTGCTTCGCGCAGTGCGCGTTTTTCGATCGTCGCCAGGACCTTTCCGGTTCCATCCCATACTTCTTCGGTCGTGCCGAACGACGAGTACTGCACGACGTACGAGAACGGCTTCTGCATGGTACTGACGCGGAAGTACTGGCCGTCTGGCGACGCGTCCACGCTCCGGATCATCGCCGGAGACCCGACCTTCCGGACGGCCTTGGATTTCACATCGATGACCGCCAGTTGTCCAGTCACGAACCATTCCATCAGGTCCCTGTCGAACGGCTCTTCCAGGAGGCTCCAGAAGTTGCGCTGTGCTGATTGCTTGCCGTCAGTCCAGACGCGCACCTGGGGACCGGTGGCGATGGCTGGCTTTTTCGGCTGCGCGGCACGAGGCTCCGGCACGAGAACGACAACGACGTTCTTCCCATCGACGGTCCAATCGACCGACGTCACCAGCGTTGCCAGCAACGGAGTCTTCGTGACCTGCACGGACTTTCGGGTCGCCAGGTCGGCGACGAACACCTGCGACGCTGTCTCGAAGTTGGCGATGTACGCGAGCTGTTTTCCATCGGGAGACCACGATGTGCCACTGACCGTCGCGTTCTTCGGCGTCTCGATCGTCGTAGACGCACCAGTCGTTGCGTCAATGAGGGAGAGGCCAACCGCTCCTCGTGTGGTCAGGGCGCGCGCCCTGTTGGCGGCGGGATCGACCTGAAGCCCAGCGAAGTAGAAATGCGGTTTGCCAAACGCAGTCACGGAGGGCAGGCCTTCGCTCTTCTCCTTCAGGAAGTACCGCCGGTCAGGACTTGGCTGGGTGAGGGACACGTTCAGATGACGGGGCGCTGTCACCAGTTTCTGGATGACTTCCGGCGGCCGGACGTAAGATTCCTTTGCCAGCAGGTCCCGTGCGGCTTCAATGGCGCTTGCATTCGCGTCCTGGGCGCTGGCGGGTGGGACCAGTGTGAGGACCAAGGCAAACGAGAGCGCAGCTTCGATCAATCGCCTGGGTAGAGACATGGGAGGGTCCGGGTAACGGGATACTGATTCGGAGGGAGCAGGATCGGGGTCGGGACGACGCTCTATCCAAGAGGTCACCCACGTTGATCCCGAAGTTCACGTCAGTTGGCCCGGACCGAAAGGGCTTGGCCACGGTTCCGTCTGCCGCGGCCCCGCAGGGGATGTGAGAAGGGAGACGTGAGATAAACTGCTCCGAACCTGATCTGTTCTGATTTGATTGGAGGCAGCCCTGTTTCGCACAATGATCAAAATCTGACCCAGGAAGTGAGCAGTCTATCCTCATGTCGCCCATGTCACGTCTCCCATCTCGAACTCGTTGGATCGCTCTTGCCTGCTTGCTGGTCCTCGCCGGCGCGAGTCCTTCCCATGCGCAGGACCGTCGGACGGTTTCCGGCGTCGTCTCCGACTCAGGCGGGCGACCGATTCCCTACGTGAATATTGACGGTGGTCCGAGGTACCGAACCCTCTCGAATGGATCGGGCGAGTTCACGCTTTCGGTGCCTTCGAAGGACGGACTCGACATCGCGATCCGTCGCATCGGGTTCCTGCCGGGCAAGATCCGCGTGGAGCCCGGATCGGACACGACGATCAACATTTCGCTCCAGCAGCTGGCAGTCCTGCTCACAACCCAGGTGGTTCGCGCCCAGCAGCAGGTCCGGGTGCTTGAAACCCGGGGCTTCTATTCACGCATGCTGGATCAGGAGCGCGGTTCGCTCGTGGGGGAGTTTGTGACGCCGGAAGAGGTCGAGATGCGGAATCCTCAGCGCGTAACGCAGTTGTTGGAGCAGCGGCGTGGGATCTCGGTGCGGCGCGCGGATCGGTGTCAGATCATCGCGACGTGTTTTCGTGTCTACGGCCAGGGTGGCTGTGCCGCTACAGTGTACCTCGATGGACAAAGGCTGAACCGCCTGGGGTCGGCGGCAGCGGATGCCAGCGAAGCGCCGGCGATCGACGAACTGATCCCGGTCACGGGCGTCTCGGCGGTCGAGGTGTACCCACGCGGTTCGTCGGCCCCGCCGAGGTATCAGTCGCTTGCGGGCACCTGTGCGATAGTGCTGATATGGACCAGATAGATGCGAGATGTGAGATGGGAGACGTGAGATAAACTGCTCAACTCTCTGATCAGGTCTGACTTGACTGGATAAGTCGTGCTTCCCAACGAAGATCAGATCGAATCAAGGATGTGAGCAGTTTATCTCAATTCTCCCATCTCACTTCCGGTCTATCGCGCTCCCGCCAACATCACGACAGTCAGAAGGGCCCACTGCGGCCCCAGCCAGCCCCGCTCACCGTCGTCGTAGGATTCGCCCAACGAATGCGCGCCCTGCCCCTCGCCCCCTCCATCGAGCGTGATCGCCTGGATGCCCAGGCTCATCGGCCAGTTGGCGTCGGTGCTCGACGCCGATCCGGGCGCCTCGAAGCCTAACGCTCGCGCCGCCGCCTGTGCGGTCTGGATGATCCGCTGCGAATCCGGCGGCGCGGCGGCGGGGCGGATGCCCATCGACTGGATATCGACCGTCACCTTCACGCGCGACTGGGGCCACCTCGCGTTCTCATCGGACAGCGCCTCATCGACGGCGCGCCGGAACGAAGCGTCCACCTTCGCCAGCTCCTCGGGCGACTCTGAACGAAGGTCCACTTCCATCGCGCCAAGGGGCGAGATCGTGTTGACCGACGTTCCACCCTCGATGATCCCGACGTTGAACGTGGTCTTGGGGCTCCGCGGCACCTGGATGGCCGAGATCTTCGCGATCGCCCGCCCCAGCGCATGGATGGGACTCGGCATGCCGAACGCGCCGAAGCTGTGGCCACCCGGCCCCGTGTACGACACCTTGTACCGGTTGCTTCCCACCGCCTTGCTCGTTAGCCCGAGTCCCGTGCCATCGACCGAGATGAAGTAGTCGATCCTGGCGGGTGGCTTGGCGAATAGATGTTTCACGCCGCGCAGATTGCCCGGACCCTCCTCGCCGACATTCGCCACGAAGTAGACGGTCCCCTGCGTGCGCACGCTGGCCGTGCCCATCGCCTTCGCCACGGCCAGCAACACCGCCAGACCCCTGCAGTCGTCGCCAATGCCGGGCCCGCGCATCATTGTGCCCTCGCGTCGCACGTTCACGTTCGTCCCTTCCGGAAAGACGGTATCGAGGTGAGCGGCAATCACCACGACGGGACCTCCGCCCGTGCCAGGCCGCTCGGCGACAACGTTGCCTATCGAGTCGATATGCACGTTCCGCAGGCCGAGTGCCTCGAAGCGGCGTTTCATCTCGGCGGCGCGACGCTCTTCCTTGAATGGCGGTGCGGGGATCTCGCAGATCGATATCTGCTGATCGACGGTCCAGGCGTTGTCGGCGCGGATGCGGTCGAGCGCCGCGCGAATGGCCGGATTGCCGCCCGGATCGTTCTGGGCGCGCGATGTCGCGGGGACACTCAGGGCGAGTGCAAGAAGCGTCGCGAGAGAGCGTGAGATCGTCATTGCACCGAAGCGATGAGTGTGGCAATGGCCGCGGGCTTGAGCCCTGCGGCAAGCGCGAGTGACAACAACATCCGTGCCTTCTGCGGGTTGAGATCGCCCGCACCGATGGTGGCGCCGCGACCCTCCGGCACATCACCCAGGCTCCCGGGATCCGTGGGACGGCCAACACGTCCGCCGCCCGTCCGGTTGCTGGTGACGACAATGACACCCTTCTCGATCGCGCGCCGCAGGGCGCGTGATTGGGAAGGCGTGGTGCCACCGCGACCGACTCCAGCCACCACCAATCCACGTGCTCCCGCCTCTACCAGAGCATCGACCAGCGCGCTGTCGGCGCCGATGTGGCTGTACACGATGTCGACGCGGGGGAACGCATCGACGCGATCGATGTCAATTGATGGAGCCGGGCAGCTTGCCGGCGCAGGCGAACGGAAGAAGATCCCGTCGGGATCGGTGACACCGGCCGGCCCGGCCTCGGGCGCCGAGAAGGCGTTGAGTCGTGTGGTGTTCGACTTGGTGACTTCGCGTGCGAGGAAGACTTCGTCGTTCATCAGAAGCAGCGCCCCGCGCCCGCGCGCTTCAGGTGAAGTGGCCAGCCTCACCGAGTTCAGCAGGTTGGCCGGTCCGTCCGCGCCCGCCCAGTTGGCCTGCCGCATGGCACCGGTGAGAATGACCGGGGCGCACCCGCCGACCGTGAGATCGAGGAAGAACGCGGTTTCCTCCATGGTATCGGTGCCGTGCGTGACGATGATCCCGGCCGGAGGATTGGGTTCCTGCAGAAGGGTGCGAATTCGCCGCGCGAGATCGCGCAGCATCTCCTGCGTGATCGCACCGGAGGCCACGTTGCTGAACTGCTCGGTCGTCAACTCGGCGACGTTCGCGATGCCCGGCGCATTGGCGACCAGTTCATCGGCGGTACGTCGTGGATCGTTCCCCATGTTGGAGATCGTTCCGCCGGTGGCGATGACGTGTACCCGTGGCTTGACCTGCTGGGCGAAGGAAGCGGGTGGGACGCAACCCTCGGCGGCCGCTACGAGGAGCGCGGCCGCAAATGCGGGGAATGGCTTCACGCGACAGCCGCCGCGGGAGCAGGCTTGGCAGCGGCGTCGGCGAGCCGGCGAGCGAGTGCTTCGTAGAGCTTCATCGCGATCGGCCCGGGCCGACCGCTGCCAACCGGCTTGCCGTCGATGGAAACGGCCGGCATGACATCGCTTGTCGTGCCGGTGAGGAAACACTCCTCGAGCGCCGCGATCTCGTGCCGGTAGATGGGCGTCTCCGACACGGGGATACCCAACTCGCGCGCCAGCTCGATCACGACGTCGCGCGTCACACCCGGCAGCACGTAGTTCGAGTTCGGATAGGTGCGGACCTCGCCACCGATCACTCCAAAGACATTGGTGTGCGACCCCTCGGTGACGACGGCTTCACGCACGAAGATCGACTCGTACGCCCCGTTGTCCGCCGCGAATTGCTTGGCCATTACGGCAGGCAGGAGGTTCACGGTCTTCAGGTCGCAACGCGACCATCGGTAATCGGGATAGGTCACCACCGCGACGCCACGGTTACGCACTTCGCTGGCCGGGACGAATGGAGTCGCCGACAAAAAGACTGTTGCTGGAGTGCCAGGGGGCGGGAAGTGATGCGTGCGCGGCGCCGCACCGCGGGTGATCTGCAGGTAGACAGTGCCCTGCCCCTCCAGCATGTCGTTTTCCCGCACCAGCCGTTCCTGCAAGGATCGGATCGTGTCGAGGTCGAGCCCAGCATCGATCCGCAGCTCCTTCAGTCCGCGCGCCAGGCGCCGAGCATGCCGAGCCCACTCGAAGAGGCGGCCGCGGACAACGCGCGTGACTTCATAGACGCCGTCGCCGAAGAAGAATCCGCGCTCGTCCACCGAGAGCTTTGCCTCGGCACGGGGGAGGAATTGGCCATTCAGATATACGGTTGACACGAGATCCGAGGTCAGAGGTCCGAGGTCCGAGGTCAGCGGGGTCTTCTCACATCCGCCATCCCACATC
>Ga0209108_10000172_pt1 | contig 34325 bp, 30 predicted proteins | sample Rifsed10ft1_FD_184003 | JGI IMG/M metagenome (GOLD analysis project Ga0209108, IMG submission 184003) | Soil microbial communities from Rifle, Colorado, USA - sediment 10ft 1 (version 2) | ecosystem: Environmental > Terrestrial > Deep subsurface > Rock core/Sediment | place: Rifle, Colorado...
CGATTCTTCGAAAAGATCGCGAGCGAAGCTCGCTCCCACAAAGAAGGCCGCGCCTACACGCGTCCCACGCGACCCACGAGCTCGAAAGTCACGGGCTTCGTTGCCGCGTCGGGCCAGAGCTCGGTGAGCATGCGATCGAGCGCAGGCATCGGGTCGGCTCTCTCTACCGCGACGTATCGCCGGTAGGCCGACCAGGTGCGCATGTAGTTCAAGAACGCGCCGCGCGTCCAGTCGTGGCGTACGGTGAACCCTGGCCAAGCCGACTCGCTGAACGGAAAATCGATCGTGCGATACTTCTCCATGATGATGCGATTGCCGGCGGCCCAAAACGGCGCGATGGCCTCGAGCAAGTGCGCCGCAACGATGCGGTCGACGTCGGCGCTCACCTTGCAGTACGAATAGCCCCAGATCGCGATGACTGCTCCCGGCACGGCGATACGGCGCACGCCCGCGTAGAAACGCGGCAGATCGAACCAGTGCGCGCCTTGCGCGACGGTTACGAGATCGAACTCGCGTTCCGCGTACGGCAATTCTTCGGCCGACGCAACGCGATACTCGACTTTCGGGTGCGACAGCGCGACGGCGATCTGCTGGGGGCTCGAGTCGAACGCCGCGACGCGTTCGAAGTACGTCGCAAGATCGACGGCGGCTTGTCCGTTGCCGGTAGCGCAGTCGAGCGCGGCATTCCGCCGGTCACACAACGAAGCGAGATACGCGAACAGCGCATCGGGATAGCTCGGTCGAAAGACTCGGTACTCGTCGGCGGCGAGCCCGAAGCTGTTCTTGTTCTCCATCGCGGCCATCGTCGGGGAATTTGCTTGTGTTGACAATCAGGAGAAGATCGCGAGCGAAGCTCGCTCCCACGATTGGTTACGGGCCGCGGATCGAGAGGGCAATGAGATTGGCGAGAAGCGAAGCGCATGCCATGACGCCGAGCATCGGCAGCAGCGTGCCGTCGTAGAAAACGCCGACGAGCGCGCCCAGAATACCGCCCAATGCGAACATCAGCGTCGTGTAGACGGAGGATGCGCTGCCCGCGAGCTCGGCGAAGAATCCCATGTAGCGCGCCGATCCCGCGGGCCCGACAAGCCCCAAGGTCGACATCATGACGACGATGAGCGGCACGACGGTCCAAAGATGGGTGGCCCCGCTGCCGACGACGACGAGCAGCAACGCGATGGCCGCAATCTGGATGCGCAGGCCGCTACGGAAAAACCGCCCCGCGTTGCGGCTCGTCAAGCGCCTCATACTGAATAGATTCAAAGACATGAACCCCAACACGCTGAGGCCGAAAAGAAGCGGAAATACCGCAGCCGAGACCGCGAAGTACTCCATGTACACGAACGCCGCGTTCGTCACGAAGGTCATGAGCACGCTCGCCGACAAGGCCATCGACAACGCGTAACGCAACGGCAACATACGGCCGTCGACACGGCGCACGAGCACGCGCGCGCACTGCCGGAAGATCGACAACGCCGACAACTGCGCCCACCCGCCGGCGCGTGTCTCCGGCACGATGAGCGCATAGACGATGAACAGGCCCACGGCGTAGGCCGCCTTCAGCAGGAAAATCGATTGCCAGCCGAGGGGCAGCATCAGGGAGCCGAGCGCCGGCGCGACGAGGGGCGCTACGAGCACGATCATCGTGACCGTCGCGAACCGCCGACCGAGCTCCTCGAGCGGATAGATGTCGCGCACGGACGCCATGCAGATGACCGTCGAGAAGCCGCCACCGACGGCCTGAAAGAATCGCAGCACGAGCATCTGCTCGACCGTCGCGACGAAGGCCATCGCGAACGTCGTCGTGACGTAGACGCTCAAGCCGATGTAACCGATGCGCTTGCGGCCGATCTGATCCGAGAACGAGCCGCCGAAAAACTGGCCGATCGCGTAGCCGATGAGGAACAGGCTCAACGTGTTGTTGACCTCGACGATGCCGACGCCGAAGTCCTCGGCCATGAGCGGAATGGCCGACAGATACGCGTCCATGCTCAAGGGACCGAGCGCGACGAGCGCGCCGAAGAACGCGATCAAATACCGGGGCACGCGCGCGCCGTTCAGCGGCCCGGTCGCGGCCGCGGCCGCGGCCGCGGCTTCTTGCGATACGTTCATCGAAAACTAACTGCCGACCAGGGGATGCTCGCACAGATAACGCCACAATGTCGCGGCGACCAACGTGTGATCGATGGAATTATCGCGCAGTCGCGCTTCGAGCTCACGCCGCGTCAAAAGCACGACTTCGGTATGCTCGCGGCCCGTGTTTTGCACCTCGGCCACGCGCTCGACGCCATGCGCGTAGAACGAGTGCAGACGATTCGTGAACAGCGCGGGGTTCGGGTTCATGGAGCCTAGCGAGCGAAGATCTCTCGCGAGATAGCCCGTCTCCTCGAGACACTCGCGCGCGGCCGCCGCCGCCGGCGCTTCGCCGGGATCGATAAGACCGCCGGGGACCTCGAGGACGATGCTGCCGGAGCCGTGCCGATACTGCTTGACCATCACGATCTCGCCGTGCGCCGTCACGGCGACGATCTGCACCCAATCGGCGCTGCGAATGCGCGCGAAGTCGTGCCGGCTGCCGTCCTCGGGCGAGATCGCGATGGAACGCTCGACCCGAAAGATCCGGCAATCGAGCAGATCCTCGGCGCCGATCTCCCGCCAAGGTTTCGCGTGGCTCAAGCCGAGGAGCCCACTTGATATATGAGAAGCGCCGCCGTATAGCCCAGCACGGTCATATAACCCCATGCGAACACGGGCCAGCGCCAACTGTTGGTCTCCCGGCGGATCACGGCGAGCGTCGCCGCGCACTGCAGGCACCACGCATAGAACACGAGCAACCCGAGGACCATCGGCAGAGTGAAGACGAGCCGGCCGTCCGGCCACGTCGCGGACGAGAGCCGCGCCGCGAGGCTCTGCTCGTTGGCGTCATCGCCCACGGCGTAGATGGTGCCGAGCACGGCCACGACGACCTCGCGGGCCGGAAACCCCGCGATGACGGCCGCTGAGATTCGCCAATCCCAACCGAGCGGCGCAAACACGGGTGCGACCATCTGCCCGGCGCGCCCGAGCCAACTCTGCTCGAGATGCGCCGCTGCGGCCTCGTTGTCGATCTCCGCGATGCGCTCATCGAGCGCCGGACCGGTCAACGTCGACGCTGCGGCGTCGACCGCCGCCAGACGCTGCTGCTCCAGGGCGTCGGAGCGCGGGAAATAAGCGAGCGCCCAGACCACGACGGCGACGGCGAATATCACCGTGCCCGCGCGACGCAGAAATATACGCACGCGGTCGAGCAGCTTCATGATCACCGTACGAACGTTCGGCAGGCGAAACTCGGGCAACGCGAGGATGAACGGCGGATTCTTGCCGCGCAGCACGGAGCGGCGCAAGAGAAACGTAGTGGCGACACCGCCCACGATGCCGAGCACGTACAGTCCGAACAGCACGAGGCCTTGCAGGTTGAAAATGAAGACCGACTGCGCAGGCACGAAAGCCGCGATGAGGAGAGCATATACGGGCAGTCGCGCCGAGCACGTCATGAACGGCGATGCGAGGATCGTCGCGATGCGGTCGCGGCGGTCGGGAATCACTCGCGTTGCCATGATCGCGGGCACGGCACAAGCGAAGCTCGAGAGCAGCGGAATGACCGACTGCCCCGACAAGCCGATCGAACGCATCGCACGATCGACGAGGAACGCGGCGCGCGCAAGATACCCCGTGTCTTCCATGAGAATGATGAACAGGAAGAGAATGAGAATCTGCGGCAGAAAAATGATCACGCTACCGACGCCGGCGATGACGCCGTCGGCGAGGAAACTCGCAACGGCGCCTTCGGGAAGCGATGCGGCGACGGCAGCGCCGATACCGCTCACGCCCGCATCGATCCAATCCATGAAAACAGTCGCCCACGCGAAAACCGCTTGAAAGACGATCGCCATCGACAATACGAACAGCACCGTCGCAGGCCAGGGCTGATTGATCCAGTGAATCAACGCCGCGCTTCGCCGGCGAACGACGGAGCCCGTGGTCTGCACGTCGCGCAGCACGAATCGAATCCATTCATAACGGTGCCTAGCCTCGACCGCGAGCGCGGGCTCCGCGCCGAACAACCCCGCGCGCAGCGCATCCACGTTCGCGCGCGCCTCCGCCGGCAACGGCGGTAGATTCGCGCCGGCCCGGAACTCGTCCGCGCCTTCGACGAGCAGGCGCTCGATTTCGGCACGTTGCAGCCCGGCGCCTTTCGCGCCGAGGTCCGGCTCGAGCTCTCGGACCGCGTGCTCGAGCTCCGGCCACACGGCGGGCACGCGCGGCGCCGCCGCCTGGGCGAGGCCCGCAAGAGCGGCTCGGAGCGGCTCGAAGCCCCGCCCCGTCGTTGCGACGACGGGAAAAACGGCGGCGCCGCCGAGATGATGGCTCAACCGCTCGACGTCGATCTTCAAGCCCTCCGCTTGCGCGGCGTCCGACATCGTGAGCGCAACGGCTAGCGGCCGGCCCAAATCGAGCAGCTGCTGCACGAGGTACAGGCTTTGATAAAGGCGCGTGGCGTCGACGACCGCGAGAATCGCGTCCGGCCTCGGTGTGCCGAGCACGCGCCCGAACAGCACGCCGATCGCGATCTGCTCGTCCATCGAGTTCGCGCTCAACGAGTAGGTGCCGGGAAGGTCGATGAGATCGACGACGGCCGCGCCGAGCCGGGCCCGCCCCACTCGGCGCTCGACCGTGACGCCCGGATAGTTCGCCGTGTGCTGGTTCATTCCCGTGAGCCGGTTGAACAGCGAGCTTTTGCCCGAGTTCGGGTTGCCGACGACGGCGATCGTGGCACTCGCGCGCCGCGTGATCGCCACGTTGCGCAGCGGAACCGCGATTTCCGGACGGCTGCTCATGACAGGTCTTGGTAGGAGCGAGCTTCGCTCGCGACGGAATCGCGAGCGGAGCTCGCTCCTACAGGCGAGACTCTAAAACACCGTGCGTGCTCGCGGCGCAATGAGATGGCCGCGCCGAAGACGCGGAACTCGAGCGGATCGCCGCCGAGCGAGGCACGCACAAACGTGACCTCGGCGCCCTCGACGAGTCCGAGCACCATGAGGCGCTGAACTGTGGTGTCAGCGGTCGCGATCGCTTCAATCCTGACTGTTTCGCCTGGTTTGAGGTCCGCCAAAGTCACCGTAGTTACACATCCTCTAGCCGCAAATGCAAATGATTCTCGTTATTATAGACGAGAATTGGGACTCGCGGTGGTCCTTGAGCTCAATCGAAGGGGTGTCGGCGCAGGATCACCGCGTCGCGGCTCGGCCCCGTGGACACGATGTCGACGGGGACAGCGAGTATTTTTTCTAGCCGATCCAAATAGTTGCGCGCGGCAGCAGGCAATGCCTCATAGTCGGTGGTCCCGAGTGTCGGCCCCGGCCAACCCGGCACGGATTCGTAAATGGGCAGACAGTCCGCGTAGCGGTCGGTCACGAGCGGCGGCGTGTCGAGCCGCTCGCCGTCGAGCCGGTAGCCGACGCAAATCTTGATCTCGGGCAGCCCATCGAGCACGTCGAGCTTGGTCACACAGAGGCTCGTGAGGCCGTTCGAGAACACTGCGCGACGCAACGGCACGGCATCGAACCACCCGCAGCGCCGCGGCCGGCCCGTCGTTGCGCCGAACTCCGCGCCGACTGAGCCTAAGCGCTTGCCCGTGTCGTCGTGCAATTCCGTGGGAAACGGTCCGGCGCCCACACGCGTTGCGTAGGCCTTCACGATGCCGAGCACGCCGTCGATGGCCGCGGGCCCGACGCCGGTGCCCGCCAATGCGCCGCCGACCGTCGTATTCGACGAGGTCACGAACGGATACGTGCCGAGATCGACGTCGAGCATCGCTCCCTGCGCTCCTTCGAACAGCGTGTTGCCGCCGGCGTCCCGCAGGGAGCGCAGAAACTCCGTGACGTCGACGACGAGCGGCTTGACCCGTTCGCCGAGTGTCGAGAGCGTTTCGAGCTCGCGAGCGACATCGACGCCGGCCACGCCGTAATAGCGCGCGAGCAGAAAATTATGCAAATCGAGCAGCTCGCGAACCTTCTCCTCGAGCGCGCGCGGCACGAATAGATCGGTCACGCGCACGGCGCGACGCGCGATCTTGTCCTCGTAGGCGGGCCCGATGCCGCGGCCCGTGGTGCCGATTGCCTGCGCGCCGCGCTTGTGCTCGCGCGCTTTGTCGAGGGCCACATGGGACGACAAGATCAATGGGCAGGCCGGCGAGACCCTGAGCCGCTCCGCGACGGGCACGCCGCGCGCGATCAAGGTGTCCATCTCTTCGACGAGTGCCGGCAACGAGACGACGACGCCGTTGCCGATCAAGCAAGTCACGCCCGCGCGCAAGATGCCGGACGGAATGAGATGCAGGACCGTCTTTTCGCCGTCGATGACGAGCGTGTGGCCCGCGTTGTGCCCGCCTTGAAAGCGTACGACCGCGTCGGCGCGCTCGGCGAGCACGTCGACCACGGCGCCCTTGCCCTCGTCGCCCCACTGCGTACCGATGACTACGACGTTGCGCCCCATCTCACGACCTCACGACGAACATCAGCACCAGGCCGGCGATGACCAAACCCAAGCCGAAAGTCCGGAGCTGCATGTCGTCGAGCCGCGCGAGCGACGCGAGTCCGCGGCGCCAACCTTGCGGCGTCGCAAACGGCAACAGACCTTCGAGGATCAGGTAAAAAGCCAAGCCCGCAAACAAATCTGCCCAGGCCACAGCGTGAGCCTCCCGAGTTTACTGCGTGGATTCCTCTAATTGGAAACGGCGGCGGACCCTAATTGATTCTGCAGGTACCGGAAGAATTCGCTGTCCGGCTGTAGTACGAGCACGTCTTGCTCGCCGCCGATCGATTCGCGGTAAGCGGCCATGCTCCGGTAGAACGAGTAGAAATCGGGATTCTGCGAGTAGGCGCGCGCATAGATCTCCGCCGCGCGCGCATCGCCTTGCCCGCGCAGCCGTTCTGCGTCGCGGTAGGCTTCCGCGAGAATCACGGTGCGTTGCCGGTCGGCGTTGGCTTGGACGCGCAGCCACTCCTCCTCGCCCTCGGCACGCAATTGCGCCGCAGTACGCGCGCGCTCCTCGCGCATGCGGCCGTATACGGACTCGCTGACCTCGTCCGCGAGTTCGATGCGCTTGACACGGACGTCGACGACCTCGATACCGAGCTCGGGCGATCGGCTCCGCGCCTCGATGAGCATCTGGCTCATGAGCTCGGAGCGCTCGGCGGAAACTACCTCACGTACCGTCCGCCGGCTGATCGCGGCCTTGATGCCTTCCTTGACGATGGCGGACAGACGTTCAATAGCCAATTCTTCGTCGCCGCTGACGCTGCGGTAGTACTGCGCGGGATCGACGATGCGCCAAGTGACGAAGTAGTCGACGATGAGATTCTTCTTCTCGCCCGTCAGAAACTTCTCCTCGGAGTTCTCGTAGTTCAAGATCCGGTTTTGGTAACGCGTCACTTGGTTGATGAACGGAATCTTGAAATGCAGCCCCGGCGCATAGTCCGACCTCACGATCTCGCGAAACTGGAACTTGAGCGCGTGCTCGCGCTCGTCGACCGCGAACACGGACATGCGCACAACGATGGCGGCGACGGCGAGGAGAATCAAGACGAGGTTGAATCGAGGGCTCATGTCCTTGCGTTTCCTCAGCGCGATCCGCGGTCACGCGATGCGCGCGGCGCAGAATTGTCCGACAGCGGTACGGGGTTGACGGGCACTCGGTCGTTGGCGCCGCTCGAGCGCGACCGTTGCATGAGCTGATCGAGCGGCAGGTACAGCAGATTGTTGCCGCCTTCGGTATCGACGAGCACCTTGGTCGAGTTCGAAAGTATCTCCTCGAGCGTCTCGAGATAAAGACGCTCGCGCGTGACGTTGGGCGCCTTCTCGTACTCGGCCAGGATCTGCACGAAGCGGTCGGCCTCGCCGTCGGCATCGGCGATCACGCGCTCCCGGTAGGCCTCGGCCGCTTGAATCTCCCTCGCGGCAGCGCCGCGGGCGCGCGGCAAGATATCGTTCGCGTAGGTTTGCGCCTCGAGAATGCGTCGTTCCTTGTCCTCGCGCGCCTTGATCGCGTCTTGAACGCTCACTTCGACCTCGGCGGGGAAATTGGCGTCCTGTAGATTGACCTCATACACCGTGATGCCCGTGCCGTACGCGTCGAGCGTGCTTTGCAGGAGCTCCTGTGCCCGCGCCGCGACCTCGGCCCGGCCTTCGGTCAAAATGAAATCGAGAATGTTCTTGCCGACGACCTCGCGAATGGCGCTCGCCGTCACGTCTTCGAGCGTATCTTCGGCGTTGCGCAAGTTGAACAGAAACGCCGTGGGGTCGGTGCGGCGGTACTGCACCACGAGCGAGACGATGACGATGTTCTCGTCGCGCGTGAGCATGCTGCCGCGATAGTCCCAGCTCACCGTTTCGCCGGTATTGACGGTTTCGACCCTCTCGATGGGCCACGGGAGGTGCCAGCGCAGACCCGGCAGCGTCGTGTTCACGTGCTCGCCGAAACGCAGCACGATACCGCGCTCGGCGGCGTCGACGGTGTAGAAACCCAACAGCGCCCAAACCCCGACCAGGACGACCACGGCGAAGCCGATCACGCCCGGGCTCACCGACGGCCGCTTGCCCTCGCCGCCCCGGCCGCCGAACCACGCTGCGAGCTTGCGTCGGAAATCGCGAACGATGGCGTCGAGGTCCGCGGGACCTTTGTCGCCGCGCGGCCGCCAGGGGTTACCTTTATCGCCGTCGTCCCACGCCATTCTCATCACGCTTTCTGACGAACGTTGTCACTCGATAATCCTTCCGATCGGCAGAGCTCGTGCCAGCGGCGGGCCGAGAGCTCCACGTCGATCGTCCAGCCGCCGGAGGCATTGAGCTCCTCCTTGAGGACTGCGTGCCAGTCGAAGAGTTTCGCTCGGAGCCGACTCTGTTCCGGGCCGAGATCGACTTGACCCGACACGGGCCGGCCGATCACTCGCGCTCGTATTTCACGGACCAACGCCGGGAGGCCCTCGCCGGTCACCGCCGACACGTAGAGCTTGGCGCCCTGAGCGCAGCCAAATTGCCCTTGCATGCCGTCGCGAGCCCGATCGAGTTTATTGTACACCCGTATAGTGTCCACGTCCGAAGCGCCGATCTCCTCGAGCACGGTTTCGACTTGGCGCAGCCGGTCCTCGTGGTGGGGATCGCTCGCGTCTATGACGTGCAGCAGCAGTGTCGCGTCGCGTGTCTCCGTCAGCGTCGCGCGAAACGCCGCCACGAGCTCGTGCGGCAAGTCGCGCACGAAGCCCACCGTATCGACGAGCAGCACATGCTCTCCCGGATCGATCGCCAGCCGCCGAATGGTCGGATCGAGCGTCGCAAACAACTGATCCTTCGCCTCGAGGCGTGCACCCGATAAAGCGTTGAACAAGGTCGTCTTGCCGGCGTTCGTGTAGCCGACGAGCGCAACCGTGGGGATTTTTGTGCGTTGCCGCTCGCGGCGGCTGACCTCGCGCTGCCGCTCGGCGCGGTCGAGCTTGGTCTTGAGGCGGCGAATTCGGCGATCGATCAGGCGCCGATCGACCTCGAGCTGAGTCTCGCCCGGACCGCGCAGGCCGATGCCGCCCTTTTGGCGCTCGAGGTGGCTCCATCCGCGCACGAGGCGCGTCGACAGATGATCGAGCTGCGCAAGCTCGACCTGGAGCTTGCCTTCGAAGCTCGCGGCGCGCTGCGCAAAAATATCGAGTATCAGACCGTTCCGGTCGAGCACGCGAACCTTGATCGCCTCCTCGAGATTACGCTCTTGGCTCGCGCCGAGCGGCTGGTTCACGAGCACGAGCTCCGCTCCGGACGCCTGGGCGAGCTCCGCGACTTCGGCGACCTTGCCCTGCCCCACGAAATACCGCGCGTTGGGGCGCGCGAGTTGCGCACGCGCTTCGGCGGCAATCTCGGCGCCCGCCGATTTCGCCAGGGCGTTGAATTCGGCGATTTCATCGGCGTGACAGGCACGCCCTAAGCCAATGTGCAGGAGAAGACAGCGCTCCCCGCTGCGCGGACGTTCAAGCAACAGGCACTTCCCGCCGCGAAAGCCGGCCGTCAATCTTCGCCGTCGCCATCTTCTTCGGCGGACAAACGCACGTTGCGCGCCGGAACAACGGTTGAAATGGCGTGCTTGTAGACCATTTGATTCACGCTGTTGCGCAGCAATACGACGAATTGGTCGAAAGAATCGATCTGCCCCTGCAACTTGATGCCATTGACCAAGTAGATTGATACGGGAACCTTTTCCTTGCGCAAAGCATTAAGAAACGGATCCTGCAAAGACTGTCCTTTGGCCATGACTATCTCCTTTATTATTAGCTTTCTCGAGACCAGGCCCGAAGTGCTGGCCGCGCACAATGCGCTTCCTGAAATCTCGCTCCGATATTAATCCCACTCGCGGAATAATTTTAACCCCACACGACCTAAATGTTAACACGTGTCGCGGGGTTCATGCCCACTGTTCGAGCCGGCGGACCACGCGCTCGCTGAGCTGCCGACCGAGGTCCGACGCGAAGGCGGGCAAAGATTCGCATGCCCGGTCCGAACGCAACCACGTCATCTGACGCTTGGCGAGTTGCCGCGTTGCGACAATGGCGCGGCGCCGCGCCTCGTGCCAATCATAGTCGTTCGCGAGGTAGCCCCATATTTGCCGATAGCCGACAGAGCGCATCGCTGCATGGCGCGCGTCGAGCGCCGGCCGCGCACGTAACCGCCGCACCTCTTCGACGAATCCCCGCTCGACCATGCCGTCGAAGCGTCGCTCGATGCGCGCCGCGACCTGGCTCCGGTCCGCGGGCACGACGGCGAAAGCCGCGATCTCGATCTCGGGCATGACGCTTTGCACCCGGCGCCGCGTGAGCTCGGCAAGAGGCCGGCCCGTGAGCGCGTGCACCTCGAGCGCGCGCTGGATGCGTTGCCGGTCCGAGGGCTTGATGCGCGCCGCCGACTCCGGATCGGCCTGGCGCAGCCGGTCGTGCATCGCCGCCCAGCCGTGGACGCGCGCTTCCGCGTCGATCGCTTCACGAACCCGCGCATCGCGCTGCGGCAAATCGGCAAGCCCCTCGCGCAGCGCGCGTAAATACAGGAGCGTGCCGCCGACGAGCAGCGGCCAATTGCCGCGGCTTTGCACCGCAGCGAATGCCGCGACGGCGTCGGTGCGGAATTCTCCCGCCGAATACGCATCTTCCGGATCGCGGATATCGATGAGATGGTGGGGAAATCGCTTGAGAACGTCGGGCGGCGGCTTCGCCGTGCCGATATCCATGCCGCGATACACCATCGCGGAATCCATACTGACGATCTCGAGCGGGAGCTCGGCAGCGAGCGCCAGCGCGAGCTCCGTTTTGCCGCACGCGGTCGGGCCCGTGAGACACAGCCCGCGCAGCGGCACTCGTTCTTGAACCACGTCCCGCGCCTATTGCCCGCGCAGAAAGAGCGCGTCGAGCTCGGCGATCGTGATCCGCATCCAGGTCGGGCGCCCGTGATTGCATTGGTCGATGCGCTCGGTGCGCTCCATTTCCCGCAATAGGGCGTCCATTTCCGCGAGCGCAAGCTTGCGGTTCGCGCGCACCGCGCCGTGACAGGCCATCGTGGCCAGCACTTCGTTCACGGCCGTCGCTAAGCGCCGGGCACCGCCGCTGCCGGCGAGATCGCCGAGCACGTCGCGCACGAGCGCCGCGACGTCGGCGCCCGCGAGCAGCGCCGGAACCGCCGTAATGTGGACCTCGGCGGGACCGCGGCGCACCAAGCTCAAGCCGAGACGCTCGATGTCGGCGGCGAATTCCTCGGCGGCCTCCGCCTCGGCGAGCGACACCTTGCACGTCACGGGCACGAGCAACGGTTGAGCCGTGACACGGTGCGCCTCGAGCTCGCCCTTCATACGCTCGTAGGTGATGCGCTCGTGCGCCGCATGCATATCGACGATGATGAGACCGTCGGCGCTTTGTGCGAGCACGTAGATCCCGGCGAGCTGCGCGAGCGCGAAACCGAGCGGCGGCAGCTCGCGATCCTCGATGCGTGCAGTCGAGCCCGAGGCTTGCGAATGCAGGCGCTCATAGAGCGGCAGGTATTGCGCGTGAGCGCCGTCGAGGCCGAGCGTGTTCTGCCTCCCGGAACCGAGTGAATCGCCGGGGCGCGACTCCACGTCGGCGCCGGCCACGGATAGTCGCGGGACCGCGTCGGCCGAAGCCTCGACAGGCGACGCAACCACGGCCTCCACGGTACGAAACACGAAGTCATGAACGAGGCGCGAATCGCGGAAACGGATTTCAAGCTTCGCGGGGTGTGCGTTGACGTCGACGCGCTTGGGATCGAGCGAGACGAACAACACGTAAGCGGGTTGGCGGCTCTGAAACAGCACGTCGGCGTAGCCCTGCCGAACCGCATGGCGCAGGAGCTTGTCGCGCACAAATCGCCCGTTCACGAACGTGAACTGCAGGTCTGCTTGCGGGCGCGAGAAAGTCGGCGCGGCAAGCCAGCCGCTGAGACGGAGCCCCTCGATCTCGCGCTCGAAGTAACGCGCATGCTCGAGAAACTCGTCGCCGCAAAGTTGCGCGATGCGCCCCTCCTGCTGCTCGCGCCCGACCGCCACGGGCAAATGCAGCCACCGGCGATCGTTGTGCTTCAGGGAGAACTCGACGTCGGAGCGCGCCAGCGCGAGATTCTTGATGACGGTGTCGAGATGCGCGAACTCGGTGCGTTCCGTGCGCAGAAACTTGCGGCGCGCCGGCGTATTGTAAAAAAGGTCGCGGACTTCGACGCAAGTCCCGCCTGCGTGCGGCGCCGGGCGCTCCGCGCCGATCTCGCCGCCGTCGCAGGCGATGCTCCAGCCGTGCGACTCGCTCGGTAGGCGCGACGTGAGCTTGAGGCGCGCAACCGACGCGATGCTCGGCAGCGCTTCGCCGCGAAAGCCCAACGTGCGGAGCGACTCGAGGTCGTCCAAGCTCGCAATCTTGCTCGTCGCATGGCGCGACAGCGCGAGCCCGAGCTCGTCGCGCGCGATGCCGCAGCCGTTGTCCGTGACGCGCACGAGGCGCGTGCCGCCGGCCTCGATTTCGAGATCGATGCGCGTCGCTCCGGCGTCGAGCGCGTTCTCGACGAGCTCCTTGACGACCGCCGCCGGTCGCTCCACGACTTCCCCGGCGGCGATTTGATCGACGAGCTGTGAGGGAAGAATTCGAATGGCCACGAATGCCATTCTAATTGGCCCGGCCTCGACGTGGGAGCGGCCTCTTTGTAGGAGCGAGCTTCGCTCGCGATTCTGGTTCTCCGGGGCGAGCCTTGCGCAACAAAAGAAATCGCGAGCGAAGCTCGCTCCTACAAGGGAATCGTGATGACTTGGCCGACGCGGATGGTATCGCCGCGGATGCCGTTCGATTGCCGCAGGCTCACGAGACTGACGCGATACTGGGCCGCTATTTCGGACAAGGTCTCGCCCCGTTTGATGACGTGACGGACCGGCGCTGCCGCCGGCGGCGGCGGATTGTGCGCGAAAGTGCTTTCGGGCGGCGCATTGAGGCGGAAGTAGTTCACGACGCCGGCGCCGATCGCGTGCGCGAGGTCACGCTGGTAACCGGGGTCGCGCAGTGCGGATTCCTCGCGCGGATTCGAGATGTAGGCGGTTTCGACGAGTATGGACGGAATATCGGGCGCAGTGAGCACGAAAAAGGAGCCCTGCTGGACGCGCGACTTGCGCATACGCGTCACGGAGCTCATCTGGGCGATGATCTCTTGGCCCGCGGAGAGGCTCGCGCTGATGGCCGCACTTTGCGACAGATCGAGCAGCACGCGTGCGAGCACCTCATCCTTGTCGGCAATCGAAACACCGCCGATGAGATCTGCGGCGTTCTCGCGCTCCGCGGCGCGGCGTGCGACCTCATCCGTTGCTCGGCCCGTGGAAAGGGCATACACGGTCGCGCCGCGTGCGCTCGCGTCTTGGAACGCATCGGCGTGAATCGACAGGAACAAATCGGCTTCCGCGCGGCGCGCGATACGCATGCGCTCATCGAAGGAAACGGAGCGATCGCTCGTGCGAGTCATCGCGACGCGAATGCCCGGCCGGCGCTCGAGATCGTCTGCGAGCTGCCGCGCGATTGCGAGCACGACGTCCTTTTCGCGCGCGCCGTGAGGTCCACTCGCACCCGGATCCCTGCCGCCGTGCCCGGCATCGATCACGACGACGAGGTCGCGCCCCGCGGTGCCTTCGATCGCCGCCGCGCGCCGCACTTGCGGCGTACCGCCGGCCGGCGACAAATCGACGACGAGACGGTGACCGTAAGGCTCGCTCGGCGGCAACAGGAAGCTCTTCGGCTTGACGCTCTCGCGAAGCTCGAGCACGACGCGTAACGTGCCGTTCGCCTGCGGTCCCGTGCGGACGCGCGTGACGACGCCGCGCGCTTCGGGCATGGGCGCCGACGCGGCGAGGTCCGAGACGGCGAGATCGATGACGAGACGGTCGGGATTCGCGAGCGTGAAGACCCGGTGCTCCGCCGGCGCGGACAGATCGAGCACAACTCGCGTCGCCTCGGGCCCCGAATGGACGCGCACGCTTTGAACCTCGGCCGCGTGCGCGAGCACGCAGTGGCCGAGCCAGGCCAACGCCGCCATCCCTTTGAGCAGTCCCCCGAATCGCACCGGCCGCCGTCCCCTTGAGCGGGAGTCTTATGTTTACAGCTTCCGCGGTCGGAATTCAATAATTCCTCATAAAATAGGGCATTAGCGCATTAATTTAATCTTGTCCCAGAAACCGCGTCGAGCGCGCGCCGCCCGACCGCTGATGATGCCGTCACGACGACGTCACGGGCCGTCTCTCCCGCCGGCGTGAAATCGAGCACCAAATCGCAACGCCCAAGCAGCGCGGGCGCACGCTCGGGCCACTCGGTGAGCAACCAGACGTCGGGCGCGCCGAGCTCGTCGCGGACGCCTAACGACTCGAGCTCCGCGGCAGCCGTGAGCCGGTACAAATCAATGTGCACGACGCGGCCCGTGCCGACGCGATATTCCTCGAGCAACGTGTAGGTCGGAGACGGCACGCGGCCCTCGTAACCGAGACCGCGCAGCATTGCGCGCGCCCAGGTCGTCTTGCCGCTGCCGAGGGGTCCGCGCAACCCGACGAGCAACGTGCGGAAGCCATGGTCGCGCCAGCATCGGGACAGCTCGGCCGCGCCCGCCGCAAGCTCGGCTTCCGTCGCGAACTTGAGCTTCAACGTGGATTCGCCCGGCGGCGGATGTGCGGCAGCAGGTCGCTTGCCAGCGTGCCGCGCTCGCCGGCCGCGGCGGCGTCGTCACCGGCCTGCGCATGCAGCAGCACTCCCGCGCGCGCCGCGATGCCTGCATCACCGCATTGCACGAGCAGCGCGCCCAAGACGCCCGACAACACGTCGCCCATGCCTGCCGTCGCCATGCCCGGATTGCCTCGATCGCAGACGGCGACCGAAACCTCATTCGATTCATCCGGTTGTGCGACCAAGCTCCGTGCTCCCTTGAGAACGGTGACGGCCCGAAAGCGACGTGCGATCGCGCGTATCGCCGCGAGCCGGTCGTGCTCGACGTCGCTCGGTGAGCTCTCGAGCAGCCGAGCCGCCTCCCCCGCATGCGGCGTCAGCATCCAGCGCTCGCGTTCGACGGGGTATCGAGCGAGCAAGTTGAGCCCGTCCGCATCGAGCACGAGCGGGCGCTCGACTTGCACGAGGTGGCGCCAAAGCGGCTCGGCCCAGCCGGTCTGGCCGAGCCCGGGGCCGAGCACGATCGCATCGCACGGTCCCACGAGCGCGTCGACATCCGCGGGGCCGTCGACGGCGCGGCAGATGATCTCGGGGCGGCCGGCCATGACGGTCGCGACACTCGCCGCGTGCGTGGCAACGTAGACGAGGCCCGCGCCCGCTCGAAGCGCCGCCTCCGCGGCGAGGCGAATGGCCCCGGCCATGCCCGGTCCGCCGCCGACGAGCAGAAGCCGCCCGTTCGAGCCCTTGTGGGCCGTGCGCGGCCGCCGCGGTAAAGCCATCTCGAGGTCGTGATCGTCCAAGCGCGTCATGGCCGGCGCCAATCCGCGAGCCGCCTCCGCCGGCAGCCCTAAGTCGGCGCAGGCTATGTCGCCGCAGTAGTCGGGTGCGCGGCCCAAGTAGAGGCCCTGCTTCAAGGCGACGAACGTGATCGTGAGATCGGCGTGCACGGCGGCGCCGCGCGGCAGCCCGGTGTCCGCGTCGAGCCCGCTCGGGATGTCGATGGCGAGCACCGGCAGGTCGAGCGCATTGACGTACTCGACGGCAGCCGCGTAAGCGGGATCGAGATCGCGGTCGAGCCCCGTGCCGAGCAACGCGTCGACGACGACGTCGGCCGCGAAGCCCGCGTCGAGCCGCTCGGGCCACGTCCGTAGCGGAACCTTGGCCTCGGCGCATTGCGCCCAAGCCCGCGCGGCATTGCCGCGCAGGCGCTCGGGGGCGCCGACGGCGACGGCGCGCACACTCATTCCCCGTGCGTGCGCAAGTCGCGCCACGAGGTAGCCGTCGCCCGCGTTGTCTCCGGCGCCGCAAAACACCGCAACGCTCTCGGCGTTCGGCCAACGCTCGAGCAAGGCCGCAAACGCAGCCTCCGCGGCCCGGGTCATGAGCTCGAACCCGGGAATGCCGAACCGTGCGACGGCCGCTTTGTCGAGCGCCCGCACTTGCTCGTTCGTGTAGATGGCGGTCGGCACGCGGGTCTCGGGTTTCATCGCGGGGATTATACTGATCGACCCGGGTCACCGATCGCGCCATGAGAGACGTCACCGAGGTCGACCTTGCCGACCTCGCCGAAGAGATCAAACGGCTCGGCGAGTCGCTCGGCTTCCGCAAAATCGGCATCGCCGATATCGCGCTTGCCCGCGACGAGAAATACCTGAATCGGTGGCTCGAGCTCGAGCGTCACGGCACGATGTCTTACATGGCACGCCATGGGACGAAACGGGCGCGGCCCGCCGAGCTCGTGCCGGGCACGGTGCGCGTGATCGCGGCGCGCATGGATTATCTGCCGCACCCGTCCGCCGACGCGCAGCGCGTGCTCGCGAACCCCGATCTTGCCTACATCGCGCGCTATGCGCTCGGTCGCGACTACCACAAAGTCCTGCGACGACGCCTGCAAGCGCTCGCGACGGAGATCGAGGAGCGTGCCGGGCCCATGGGTTATCGCGTCTTCGTCGATAGCGCTCCCGTGCTCGAGAAAGCGTTGGCCCGCGACGCGGGCTTGGGCTGGATCGGCAAGCACACGAATCTGCTCGACCGGCGCGACGGTTCTTGGTTCTTGCTCGGCGAGATCTACACGGATCTGCCGCTGCCCGTCGACCGGCCCGTCGCCGGGCATTGCGGCTCGTGCACGGCTTGCCTCGACGTATGTCCCACGCGCGCAATCGTCGGCCCCTACGAGCTCGACGCGCGGCGCTGCATCTCGTACTTGACCATCGAGCACAAAGGCTCCATCCCGGCGGAGCTCCGCACGGCCATCGGCAACCGCATCTTCGGCTGCGACGATTGTCAGCTCGTCTGCCCATGGAACCGCTACGCGCGGCTCGCCGGGGCGCGCGACTTCGCGCCACGCCATGGACTCGAAGCGGCGCGCCTCGCCGAGCTTTTCGCGTGGAGCGAGATCGAGTGGGCGGACCGCACGGCCGGCAGCGCGCTCCGCCGCGCCGGGTACTTGGGCTGGCTCAGAAACATTGCGGTTGCGCTCGGCAACGCGCCGACCAGCGCCGCGGTCATCGCAAGCCTCGAGAGCCGCGCCGATCATCCCGCCGCGCTCGTGCGCGAGCACGTCGCCTGGGCGCTCGCGCGCCATCGAACCGTCCCCTGAAACGGAGCGCGTAACGAATGTTCACACCCGACTCGCATGCGCTCATGGTGCCGTTCGACGGCCGTTGCCGGCTTGCCGACTACGCGACGCTTCCCGATGCGGACACGTTGGCCTCGCGAGACTGGGAAAAACGTCTCGACAAGCAACGACGAGAACTGGGCCGTTGGCAGCATAAGCTTTTCGCCGACCAGCGCTTTGCGATGCTCGTGATCTTTCAGGCGCTCGACGCTGCCGGCAAGGACAGCACGATCCGTCACGTGTTCACGGGCGTCAATCCGACCGGCGTGCGTGTCGTTTCGTTCAAGCGCCCGTCCGCTACAGAGATCGCGCACGATTTCTTGTGGCGCACGACGGCGCAGCTGCCCGAGCGTGGCTACATCGGCGTATTCAATCGCAGCTATTACGAGGAAGTGATCGCCGTGCGCGTGCATCCGGAGCTCTTGGCGGCGCAACGCCTCGCCGCGACCGCAACGCCCGACTTCTGGCAAGAACGCTATCGCAGCATCGTCGAGCACGAAGCTCACCTCGCGCGTTCCGGCACCGTCATTCTCAAGTTCTGGCTCAACGTTTCCAAGGAAGAGCAGCGACGGCGCTTGCTCGCACGCATCGAGCGGCCCAACAAGCGCTGGAAATTCGACCCCAGAGACATCGCGGAACGCGACCATTGGCACGCCTACACCCAAGCGTTCGAGGACTGTCTGTCCGCGACCTCACGACCGTGGGCCCCGTGGTACGCAATCCCCGCGGACGACAAAGACTATACGCGATGTATTGTCGCAGAAATAATTAATAACTCATTGAAAATATTGAATATAGATTTTCCGCCCGTCCCACCCGAACGCGAAGCCGACTTGGCCGCGGCGAAGCGCGCGCTCAGCGGCTGACGCCCCCGCCGCCCTGTAAGACTGCCAACTGCATCACTGACAAGGCTTGAGGCCGCTTTACCATGCAAGATATCGACCCACGGACAGGCTCAATGAGCACCGCCTCTACCGAGTCGCTGAGCCCCACCATCATCGACACGGATTTCAAGCGCTCGCTGCTCAATAGCATCGCGCTGTTCCGCGGCGTCGATCCCGAGCAGATAACCGATCTGTTGTCGAGTTGCGGCCGGATCGACGTCGAACGCGGCAAGACACTGCTCTCGCCGGAGATTCCGAATCGCTGCGTCTACGTCGTTCTGAGCGGCCAGCTGCGCGTGCACATCGGCGGGCTCGAAGGCGCCAAGATCGTCGACCTCACACCCGGAAGCTGCGCCGGCGAAATGTCGCTGATCGAGGACAAGGATCCGTCCGCTTACGTCGTGGCCGCGGAGAATTCCCATCTCATGGTGATCAGCCACAACTTACTGTGGCGCATGGTGGAGCGCTCGCATGAGTTCGCGAAGAATCTTCTCGTCGTGCTTTCCGAGCGTGTGCGCTCCGATAACGCGTTCATCGCGAGCAGCTTGAACGTTCTGCGCGAGGCCAAGCACCACGCCGTCACCGATGCGCTGACCGAGCTCGGCAACCGGCATTGGATGCACGACACCTTCGACCGCGAGCTCAAGCGCGCGCAAAAAGACGCGGCATCGGCCTGCCTCATGATGATCGACATCGACGGCTTTAAACGCTTCAACGATCAATACGGCCACATTGCCGGCGACCGCGCTCTGAGCGCCGTTGCCGGCGTGCTGCGGAAGCATTTGCGGCCCACGGATTTGATCGCGCGCTTCGGCGGCGACGAATTCGCCGCGTTCCTGCCGCGCGCCTCGCTCGACAAAGCCGCGAAAACAGCCGAAAGGTTGCGCGAGAAGGTGCGCAAGATCTCGCCCGCGAACCTCGATCCGCCGGTCACGATATCGATCGGAGTCACCTCGATCGCAGCCGACGAGGATCTCGACGACGTCATTCATCGCGCGGACGCGGCGATGTACGAGGCCAAGGCCGCGGGACGCGACCAAGTCATCGCCAAGAAACCGTAGGTTTTGTCTTTGTAGGAGCGAGCTTCGCTCGCGATTCTTGCCGAAGATCGCGAGCGAAGCTCGCTCCTACCAGGCTGAGATCGCGAGCGAAGCTCGCTCCTACAGAAGAGTCGGCTCCTACACATGCAGATTATCGATGAGACGCGCTTTACCGAGCCACGCGGCCGCGAGCACGATGAGCTCGCTCGGCTGGTCACGGCCGTTCGGCTTGGTCAGATCCGCGGCGTGCCGCACTTCCACGTAATCCGGCTTGAAACCGGCTTCGCGTAACGCTTTCATGGCGCCCGCCTGCAACGCGACGAAGTCACGCTCGCCGTTTTGGAGGGCCTCTCTGACGCGCATGAGTGTCGCGTGCAGCTTGGGAGCGTGGCTCCTCTCCTCGGCGGTCAGGTAGCGATTACGCGAGCTGATCGCCAAGCCGTCCGGCTCGCGCTGCGTCTCCCCGGAGATCACGTGCACGCGCAGGCGCAGGTCCGCAATCATGTGCTCGACGAGAATGAGCTGCTGATAGTCCTTGCGGCCCAGCACGATCACGTCCGGACCGACGATATTGATGAGACGACAGACGACCGAAGCAACGCCGTCGAAGTGTCCGGGCCTCGTGGCACCGCAAAGCTCGCGGCTCAGCGCCGGCATCGCGAAGCGCACGGCGTTCTCGGGCCCAAAAGGATAGATCTCTTCGACGCTCGGCACGAAGAGGCCGTCGACGAGCCCGGTCTCCGCCATGAGCCCGCGATCCTCGGCGAGCGTGCGTGGGTAGGCCACATAGTCTTCATCGGGCCCGAATTGGGTCGGGTTCACGAAAATGCTCATGACGATCTTGTCGGCGCTCTCGGCCGCGAGCTCCACGAGACTCATGTGGCCACGGTGCAGGTTGCCCATCGTCGGCACGAGCGCGACGGTCTGGTGGGTCGCGCGCCACCCCTCGACGAGCTCGCGAATGTGGCTGGCCGTGCGCGTGAGGACGGCGTCGGACAAGGAGCCCCCGATCGAATCTGACGTCGGCGGATTGTATCAGGAGAAGCAGTGTTCCTTGGCCGGGTAGCCGCGGTCCTTGACGGCCTGCACGTATCGTTTGACGGCGGCGAGCGGCGAATCCACGCCTGCCATGAAGTTTTTCACGAAGCGCGGCGTGCGCCCCTGGGTCACGCCCAAGATGTCGTAGAGCACGAGAATTTGGCCGTCGACGTCCGGCCCGGCCCCGATGCCGATCACGGGCGCCGCCACTGTGCGCGTAATGGCGCGGCCCACTTCGTTGGGCACGCATTCGAGCAGCACGATATCCGCGCCGGCCGCCTCGAGCGCTTTTGCGTCCTCGGTCATCTTTGCGGCCACCGCGGACTCGCGTCCTTGTACCTTGAATCCGCCGATCTTGTGCACCGACTGCGGCTTGAGCCCGAGATGGGCGCATACGGGGATGTCATGGCGTGCCAGATACTCGACCACCGCGACTTGCCCCTGCCCGCCTTCGAGCTTGACCATCATGGCGCCGCCTTCCTGCATGAGGCGCACGGCGTTGTCGAGCGCCTGCACGGGCGTCGTATAGCTCATGAACGGCATATCGGCCATGAGAAACGCGTGCACCAGTCCGCGCGCGACGCTGCGCGTGTGATAAATGACGTCGTCGACGGTGACGGGCACGGTCGTGTCGTGCCCTTGAATGACCATGCCGAGCGAGTCGCCGACCAGCACGACGTCGGTGCCGGCCATGTCGACGATCTGCGCAAAGCTCGCATCGTACGCCGTGAGACAAGCGATGGGCTCGCCGTTCTGCTTCATCTCGCGCAGCGTCGAAATATTGATCGGCGGCGACGCCATGTCGCGTTGTTGCAATTGTTTGTACATACTCGATCCTCCGCGGCGCTTTAGGATAGCTCTTGAGCGGCGGGATTGAAGAAATGCCGGCCCCGCTTGATGCGCACGATGGTGCGCAGGAGCTCTTGGTAATCGGCCTCACGATGGATGGGATCGATCGAGGCCGCATTGACGATGAGCAACGGCGCATCGTCATAGTCGTAGAAGAATCTCGCGTACGCCTCGCCGAGCCGCTCTAGGTATTCGACCTCGATGAGCTGCTCATAGGGAACGCCGCGGCTCGCGACGCGCTTCATGAGGACGTGCGCCGGGGCTTGCAGATACACGACGAGATCCGGTTGCGGCGGGTCGAGGTCGAGGGTCGCGGCAACCTCCTCGTAGAGCCTGAGCTCATTCGCATCGAGATTGAGCTTGGCGAACAGGCGATCCTTATCGAGCAGAAAGTCGGCGACGCGAACCGGGGCAAACATATCCGTTTGGCGCAGCTGCTCCATCTGTCGCGCGCGCTGTAGCAAGAAGTACAGCTGTGTCGGCAACGCCGCATAGCGGCGGTTGCGGTAAAAGCGCTCGAGAAACGGGTTTTCCTCGGCCTGCTCGAGCATGAGCTCGCTCGCGAAGCTCTCGGACAAGCGCTTGGCGAGGCTCGTCTTGCCCACACCGATCGGGCCTTCCACGACGACATAGCGAAGCCCGCCGAGATCGAGAGCCTCGGGCCGGCCGTCGGTCGCTTGCGCGTCGTCAGGTAACGGCATCGCGTGCATGACCGCGCCCTCCCCGTCGGCCGCGCCGGCGCTTGTGCCCGCGCCGCCGCACACCGAATGCTTCGCGTTGCGCAGCGGGATCCCGAGCCTGGATCTCGGTCCACCAATCGGCGACCTCTTGCTCGACCTCGCCGCAATGCGCGCGCAACAGCAGAAAGTCGTAGGCGACGCGAAACAGTTTGTGCTCGAGCATGCGCGCCGCACGCGCACCCTGTCGATTGCCGAAACGATGCTGCATCACGAGCATTTCCCTCATCGGCACGCTGAAGCGCTTGGGCAGCGCGGTTCTCGCGACTTGCTCGGCAATGATGCGGTAGCACGCCTCGCTCATCGACGCGAGCTCGTCGCCGCCCGTCTGCGGCAAGAGCTCTCCGGCGAGCGCCTTGATCGCGGGCCAGAGAAGCACGGCGTAGAGGAACGTCGGCGTAATGGGCTTGTTTTCGACGACGCGCCGATCGGTGTTCGCAAGGCCGTGGCGAATGAAGTCGCGCGCGGCGGAGCCGTGCTCGCCGGCGAGCACGGCCGCGGTCGAGGGGAACAGGTAGCCGAGCAGCTTGTGTTCCTCGAGCAGATCGAAGCTCCGCTCCGCGTGGCCGAGCTGAAACATCTTGAGCACTTCTTCGAACAGGCGCGCCGAGGGCACGTCACGCAACAGCGGACCGAGCGCGAGCAGCGGTCGCGCCGTCTCGGGAGCGAGATCGAAGCCGAGCTTTGCGGCGAAGCGCACAGCGCGCAACATGCGTACCGGGTCCTCGCGATAGCGCGTCTCCGGATCCCCGATGAGCCGCAACGTACGGCTGCGGATATCCTCGAAGCCCGTCGTGAAATCCCAGACGCTGAAGTCCGCGATGTTGTAGTAGAGCGAGTTGACGGTGAAATCGCGCCGCCAAATATCCTCTTGGATCGTGCCGTAGACGTTGTCACGCAGAATGCGGCCGCTGTCGGAATGCGCGCGTTCGTCGTCGTCGCCGCCGTTGGCGGCGGCACGAAACGTCGCCACTTCGACGACGTCGCGGCCGAAACGCACGTGCGCGAGCCGGAAGCGCCGCCCGATCAGCCGCGCATTGCGGAACAGATCTTTGATCTGCTCCGGATGCGCGTCGGTCACGACGTCGAAATCTTTGGGATGCTTGCCGAGCAAGAGGTCGCGCACGCCGCCGCCGACGAGAAACGCGGCGAACCCGGCGTTCTTGAGCCGGTAAAGGACTTTGAGCGCGTTTTCGGAGACGTTGGACCGGCTGATTCCGTGTGCGGAGCGAGGGACGATGATCGGGCCGGGTCGCGACTGCGGATCCGTGTCGTTCAAAAAAGTACCGTTGGTGAGTTTAACCAGGCTGCGAAGGCCGGTATGATAGCAGCCCTCACGCAGCCCAGGCACCTCGTGCTCCCTTCGTCTAGCGGTCCAGGACGTGGCCCTCTCAAGGCTAAAACACGGGTTCGATTCCCGTAGGGAGCGCCACCACAACGTGGCGTGTAGACCGCGCAGCTAACGGTCATTAACTGTTAATAACGCGAAATAACTACTGGTTGCAGGGGCCCGCCGCTAACATCCGGCTCCCTTCGGCGCCGCCGTGGATTGCGAGGTAGGAGCACATGCACCGTACGGAGTCTTGGCTGTTGACCTTGGGGCCATTGGCCTTGAGCCTCGCGGCATTCGCCGCGACGGCCCAGGAAACACCGGAGGACGCGGATCGCGAGGAGCTCTTGAGGCGCATTGACGAGCTCGAGCAACGCGTCAACGACCTCGAATCGACCGCAGTGATGTCGGAGCCCGAGACCCGCGTGCGCCGCATCGAGGTGTGGGTCGACGAGAACGGCGTCGAGTATGACGAGCCGCGGCCCGGCACTCGGAGCGTCGTGACGTATCAACGCGAGCGGGCTTTCCGCCGTCAGACGATCAACGAAAAGATCGAGGAAGCCCTCGACGACGCGGCGAGCCGCAGCGTCGCCGTCGGCGTCGATGCCGCGATCGTGCTGCAGAACGTGCAGCAGACCGGCGGCCCCGACGCGGATGCCGATGGCAATAACTACGAGCTCGCCTCGGCCGACTTGTATTTCACGGCGGGCTTGGCGCAGAACACCATTTTTTACGCCGACATCGTGGGCTTGAGCGGTACGCCGCCCGATAACGAGGTCGGGGGCTTGACGCTCCTCAACGGCTATGCCGCGCGGCTCGTACGCCAAAACGAGTTGAACCTGCGTGAAGCATGGCTCATGACCGAGGTCTTCGATCAAAGACTTCAGCTCACGGCGGGTCGAGTCGACTTGACGAACTATTTCGACCACAACGCCGTCGCCAACGACGAGACGACGCAATTCTTGAGCGACGCGCTCGTGAACAATCCAATGCTGGGCCTATCCGAGAACGGCGCCGGATTGGCGGCGGTATACGACCCGAAGAGCGGCTTCACGGCGAAGCTCGGCTATCAGCAGAGCAGCAGCGCCGCGTTGAATCTTTCGGATTCCTTGTTCTATCTCGCCGAGGTCGGCAAGCTGTTCACGCCGTTCCACTTGGGAGAAGGCAATTATCGGGCGTGGTACCGCACCGACAACAGCAGCGGCAGCAACCAGAAGGCCTTCGGCATCAGCGTCGACCAGAAAGTCACCGCGGCGCTCACGCTGTTCGGCCGCTTCGGGTCCGCACAGACGGACGGTCCGCGCGACAAGTTCTCGAGCGTCGGGTTCCGGTTCGCGAACGGCGTCACTTTCAATCCCGAGGATGCGTGGGGAGTGGGTTTGGCTCGGACGGAGCTCGGCGCCGGCGACGAGGAAAGCCTCGTCGAAGGCTATTACAATCTCCGCATGACGCAGAAACTCGAGCTCTCGTTTCACTTGACGCGCGTGACCGAGGAACCGCTCGGAGCGGAGCAGGTCAGCTATCTCGTACCGGGCGTACGTTTGCAAGCGAGCTTCTAGAGCCGCGAGGAGGAAGAATGACTATCTCGAAACTTGCTGCGGTGGCGACAGTCGTCTGTGGCGCGTCGCTCAGCCCGTGGCTCGCGGCGCAGGAGCATGACGCGCACACGGCGGCGGGCAGCGCACAAGAAGTAAAAATCACCGACCCGACGTCGGTCGTCCTCATCGTGAACCGCGACTCGAACGACATCGCCTTCATGGACATTGCGACGCGCAAGATCATCGGCAGTGTGTTTCTCGGCAACAACGTCAATCCGCACATGGCGATGATGTCGCACGACGGGCGCTGGGTCGTCACCGGCGGCACGCGCGCCAACAAGGCCTATATCATCGACGTGCCGACCATGACGCTCGTGAAGGAGATTCCGGTCGACTTCGCACCCGAGCATTTGGCGTTCTCGCCGGACGGCCGCTACTACTATCAGGGCAATCCCGACGGCGACTCGATTTCGGTCATCGACATGGTGTCGCTCACGGAGATCAAGCGCATCCCGGGTCTGGTCGAGCCGCTCAACATCACGTTCACGCCGGACGGCACGAAGGCTTACATCGGCAACTATGGCGCGCACTGGGTCGGCGTCATCGATGTGACGCGTCACGAGCTGCTCAAGAAGATTCAGATCGGCGAGGTTCCGGGCGTGGCAAGGCTCGATCCCGAGCGCTACCTCGGCGAAATCAAAGGTGTCTCGAACGCGAGCATCAGCAACGACGGGCGCTACATTTACGCGGCCGACGGCGATCTCGGCATCGTCGGCGTCATCGACACGCGCAACGACAGGGTCGTGAAAACGATCCGCGTCGGCGCTGACCCTTGGCGTGCCTTCATGAGCCACGACGGCCGGTATGCGATTACGGTCAACAACGGCGACGAGACCATTTCCGTCATCGATACCGCCCACAACGAAGTCGTGGCGACGCTCGAGGCCGGCCCCGATATGACCGGCGTCAATTTCGCCGCCGGCAAGGCCTTCGTGATCAGCGCGACGAGCGGCTTCGTCTACGTGTATGACATGGCGAGCCTCAAACCCGCGGGCCGCATCAAGATCGGCGTCAACTTGCAGCTCGAGACCGCAACGACGGATACCGCGGATCAGACGCTGTATCTTGCGAGCTCGACGGATCACTCCATTTACGTCATCGACGCCGAGACCGAAGCGGTCGAACGCATTGCGAACGTGGGACTGTACCCATGGGGCACGCATATCATGGAAAGCAAGGACAACTATTGCCATTAGTCATGTCGCACGTGAATCGCAGGCTCGGCCTCCCGCCGTGCGTGTTGCTCGCCGCTCTGGCGGTGGGCTCCGGTCATTCGATCGATGACGCCGGGGCGCAGGGCGTCCGCGACCGGACTCGGCCGAGCTATACACGCGACTCAACGGTCAGCGAATCGCAGGCCGCCGAGCTCACGCTGACTCTCGCGCCCGTCGCGCGGCGAACGCTCCAGACTTGGGTGCGGACGGCGGCCACGCTCGACGCCGCCGGCAAAACACTCACGACCTGCATCGGCGGACCGGATGCCGCATTGATACGCGCGGGGCAACGCGTGCGCGCCTTCCCACCCGATTCGAAGGCATCGATCTTCCAAGCCCGCGTCGACCGCGTCGCGGCGCAAACCGATTGCGTGCTCGTCGAAGCCACATTGTCGGGCACATCTAACTGGGACGCCGCCCGTTACGTCATGGAAATCATCGTCGATCGCGGCCAGTTTCTCGCGGTCCCGAACGAAGCGATCATCGAAGAAGGCGACCGGCAGATCGTCTACGTCGAGCAGCATTCGGGGCATTACGTGCCGCAGGAGCTCGGCACGGGCTTGAAGGGCGAGCTTTACACCGAGGTTCTACAGGGCTTGAGCGAGGGCGACCAAGTCGTCACGCTCGGCAGTTTCTTCATCGACGCCGATTACAAGCTCAAAGCGCCTGACCAAGGCGCGACGAGCAATGCTCACCAGCATCATTAGGGCCGTCATCCGGTTGCGAGCCGTCGTGCTCGTGTCGGCAGCGGTGCTGGTGGCGCTCAGCCTGTACGTGGCGCGTACGGCACCGCTCGACGCGATTCCGGACATTGCCGACCCGCAGATCGTGATCTACGCGAAGTGGCCGCGGAGCCCCGAGCTCTTGGCAACGGAGCTCACGGATCCGTTGATCCGCGCTCTGATCGGCGCACCGGGCGTGGAAGCGGTCCGTGCGACTTCCCACCTCGGGTACTCGTTCATCTACGTGATCTTGAGCGACGCGGGCCGGCGCGAAGCCGTGAGGCAGCTCGCGCTCGACCGCCTCGACGAAGTGCGCCCCTCGCTGCCGACCGATGCCGTCGTAACCCTCGGTCGAAACGCGGGCAGCATGGGATGGATCTACGAATACGCGCTCGTGGACCGCGCTGGAACACACGATTTGCGCGAGCTCAGAACCTTGAACGAGAGCCGGATCGGGCCCGCGCTCGAGACCGTACCGGGCATCGCGGAAATGGCCTCGATCGGAGGGCTCGAGCGCCAAGTCGAGCTCAAGATCTTCCCGCCGCTGCTTGCCGCGGCGGGCTTATCGCTGCGCGAAGTCGTCACGGTGCTCGAGGGCGTATTCGAGCAAGTCGGCGGGCGCACGATCGAGCTCACGGGCCGCGATTACCAGCTGCGCGCGGTGCTAGACACCGGCAGCCTCGACGAGCTCGAGCTCATCGTCATCGGGCGCGGGCAAGACGGCCGGCCCGTGCGCCTCAAGGACATCGGCTATCTGCAGGTCGGCTACGACCTCCGCCGCGGGATCGCGGATCTCGACGGCCAAGGCGAGGTCGTCGGCGGCATCGTAGTCATGGAGCAAGAGCGCAATGTCGTCGCCGTCGCCGCGGCGCTCAACGCCAAGCTCGACGAGATTCGAGCTGCGCTGCCCGAAGGCGTCGAAATCGTCACGACGTACGATCGCTCGACGCTGATCCGGGCGACGCTCGAGAACTTCCTTACGGCGCTCGTCTACGAGCTCGCGATCGTGATGCTCGTGATCGTTTGGGCATTGCGCACGGGCCGGGCTGCGGTCGCGCCGCTCGCCGTGCTGTTGCTCGGCTGTCTGTTCACGGTGCTGCCGCTCGCGGCCTTCGGTCAAACCATCAATCTCTTGTCGCTCGCGGGTCTGGCCATCGCGATCGGCGAAATGGCCGACGCGACGATCGTCATCGTCGAAAACTGCACGGCTGAGCTTGCGAAACGCGCCACCACGACGTATGCCGAGCGAATCGAGACCATCGTCAATGCCACGGCCAAGATGACTCGGCCGCTGCTCTTCTCGTTGCTGATCATCCTCGCTTCGTTTCTGCCGATCTTTTTTCTCGGCGAGCGTGAAGGCCGGCTGTTCGATCCGCTCGCGTACAGCAAGACGTTTGCGATGGCCTTCTCGACTTTGCTGACGTTGTTCCTGCTCCCGGTCATCGTCGTTTGGATTTTCAGAAAAGAGGCCCCGCGGCCCCGGAAAGCGCGAGAAAGCGGGCTCGTGCGCAGGTATCAAGCCGCCCTGGGCGTTGCGATTCGGCTGCGCTACGCGCTCGTCGGCGCGAGCGTTGCCCTGCTCATCTTCGCCGCCGTCGTCGCCGGGGGGTTCCGCAAGGACTACATGCCGGAAATGGAGGAAGGGTCGATACTCTTCATGCCGACCACGTTACCCGGCCTGCCAGGGCGGGAAGCGGGCTGGATACTCCAGCAAATGGACCGCAAGCTCAAGGAATTCCCCGAGGTCGAGCGCGTGTTCGGCAAGCTCGGCCGGGCGGACACACCGACGGATCCCGCGCCGATGACGATGATCGAAACCACGATACTTTTGAAGCCCGAAGCCGAATGGCGCGAAGGCTTGACCAAGGCCGCGCTCGTCGCCGAGATGGACGCGGCGCTGCAAATCGTCGGCTACGTCAATGCCTGGACGCAACCGATCGCCGCGCGCGTCGTCATGCAGGACACGGGCATCCAAACGCCCGTCGGCATCAAGATCAAAGGTCCCGAGATTCCCGTCATCGACACGATCGCGGGCGAGATCGAAGGATTGCTCCGGACGTTTCCAGGCACGGCGTCGGTCATCGCCGAGCGCATATCGCAGGGCTACTACATCGACGTTGAGAACGATCTCGCGCGGCTTGCGGAGCAAGGCGTCACGGTCGACGAGGCCATGTTGACGGTGCGCTACGCGATCGGCGGCGAGAACGTCGCTGGCCTCAAGCAGGCCGACGGCACCACCGTGCCGCTCGGCATCCAGTACGCACCCGAGTACATCGACACGCTCGAGAAAGTCAGGAACGTGCCCGTCGTGACGACGGACGGCCGCACCGTTGCGCTCGGCTCGATCGCAGAAGTCGCCGTGCGCAAGATGCCCGAGATGATCCGCACCGATGACGGCGAGCCCGCGGGTTACGTTTACATCGATCTCGACGGGATCACGGGCACCGACTACGTGGCGGCCGCCAGGGAGCACCTAGCACGAAACCTCGAGCTGCCCGACGGCTACTCGCTCGAATGGACGGGGACGCATCGCTACGCGGAGGAAGCAAGAGCGCGGCTCGTCCTCGTCGTTCCGCTCACGGTGGTGATCACGTTCACGCTGCTCATGCTCGCGTTCAAGTCGGTCGCGCAGAGCGCGCTCATCGTGCTCGCGGCGCCTTTTGCGCTCGTCGGCGGCGTGTTGCTCCAGTGGCTCCAAGGCTATGCGCTCACGACGGCCGTCATCATCGGCTACATCGCGGTGCTCGCGATCGCCGTCCAGACGGGCATCCTCATGGTCGAGTTCATTCGCGACGCTCTCGCGCGCCGGGGCAGCGGGCAGACCTATGTCGAGGCCGTGATCGAGGGATCCGTCGCACGCTTGAGGCCGAAGCTCATGACCGTGGCCACCACCGTGCTCGGGCTCATTCCGATCATGCTCGCGAGCGGCGCGGGCTTCGACATCACGCAACCGATCGCAGCACCGAGCGTCGGCGGCATGATGAGCTCGACGATCTATGTATTGTTTCTGATTCCGTGCCTGTTCGCGATCGGCGACGATGTCCGGCGCTTGCGCCGCCGCAAGGCCTGACCGCGGACCACACACCATAATCCGGCTCAGCTTCCGTTCAGCTTCGCCGCGCTTAAATGCGCCATCGGTCACCGTCAAGGAGATTCGAGATGGCCAGGACCCCAGTCGCTTCGATGCTCGGCGCCGCATTGGTGCTCGGCGCAGCCCTGACCGCTACGAATGAGGCCCGGGCCGCCCCGGATACCGGAGACCGCGTGCTCCGCGCGGCCGAGGGAGTAGACGAAGAGCGCGGCGCCGACGGCCGGTTCGATGCCGGCGCATTCACCGAGGTGAGAACGACGGCCGAAGCCGTCGCCGCGCTCTCGAAGGGTCGCGGCCCGTCGGTCGCGCAAGCGCTGTCCCTCGGGGACCACTGGATTTACGATGCCGACGCCGTTCTTTACGACGATTTCGATAACGACGGCTTCTTCCGGTTCTTGAGCATCCGCATCGATGCCGATACGGTGTTCGATCAGTCGTTCGTCTACGCCGTGATCTACCTGAGCGACGACGGCGAGAATTTCGAGCACTTCTACACGACCAGCGATTTCGAGATCAACAGCGCGACCGCGGATGACGAGTTCTTCGTGGAAACCGAGCTCGTCTCCGGATACCCACCGGGTTACTATGACGTCATCATCGAGCTCTACGACGCGGACCTCGGCCTCTATATGGACGAATTCGGGCCCGCGCAATCGGAAGCGCTCGAGCTCTTGCCGCTCGAGGACGCGCGTTTCGACGAGCCCGACGGCGTCGTCGTTGTCCATGAGGAGGGCGGCGGCGGATCCATCTCACTGTGGACGCTCCTGGGCTTGCTCGGTGTGGCGCTTGCGCGTAGCGGCGTCTCGCCGCGATTCCGAAGATCGCGAGCGAAGCTCGCTCCTACCTTGATTGGACGCCTCTCGTAGGAGCGGCGTCTCGCCGCGATTCCGAAGATCGCGGCCGGAGGCCGCTCCCACGGTTAGGCCGCGCGTATCCAGCGCAGCAGGGTCGCGAAATTGGGCGGCTTGCCGAACATCAGGAGCCCGATGCGGAACACCTTGGCCGCCACCCAGAGGGCGCCGACGACGGCAGCGATGCCGATGGCGATCGACAAGGCAATCTGCCAGGGCGGCGGCGGGTCGCTCGAGGCGAGGCGCAACATCATTCCGAACGAGCTCAAAGGCGGCAGAAAGCTCACGACGAGGGCAAGCGTCGAATTCGGGTCGCGCGAGATCGGCGTCCAGAAGATCCACGGGCTCATGATGATCAACATCATCGGCGTCATGAAAGCCTGCGCCTCGCGCATCTCGTTGACGGCGGCGCCGATCGCCATCATGAGCGTGCCGATCGTGAAGAACGCGAGCAGGAAAAATACGAACAAATAGAAAATCAGCATGGGCTCGAGCAGCCCGAACAGCGAGAACGAGGTCAACGCGAGCAGGCCGAGCCCGATATAGAGACTCATCGCCAGCAAGCTGATGCCCATGTGACCGAGCAGCTTGCCGGCCATGAGCTGCAGCGGCGAGACGGCGGACAACAGCACTTCGGCGACGCGGCTCGCTTTCTCTTCGATCGTCGACGTCAAGAGCCCCTGCCCGCTGCCCATGACGCTCATGAACAGCAACAGCATGAATGCGAACGGCAGAATGAAGTTGAACCCGCCGACGGTGTTGCGCTCGCCGTCGCCGGATACCGTTACGGATTGAACACGAGGCACGGTCATGAGATCGTTGAGCCGCGCCCGATCGAAGCCTTGCGTGCGAGCACGCGCGCTCACGATCGCCTCGCGCAAGCTCTGGTGCACGGCAATCTCGGCGCGCGTGTCCTGATTGGGAGGCACGTACAGATCGTAGCTGCCGAAGGTCGTTTCACCGGGCCGCGGCTCCACGGCATTGGCATGGATCACGGCGAGCGCAAGGTGCGGTGAATCGGGCTCTTCGATCCCGAGCCACGCTTTCTCGCGCTCGATGTCGGCGCCGACGGAGCGCTCGATGAGCGTGAGCTTGGGCCGCGCGGCAAGCGCCTCGACGATCGCGCTGCCGCCGGCCACGTCGGCTCGCCCTCGCCGGATCGCGTCCGCGAGCCCGGCCGCGGGCGTGCCGTCGGTCAACGCGTCGCGGAGCTCCCCCGTGACCTCCCCCGTCGGATCGACGATGGCCACCTGCCCTTCGACCGCGAAGGGGCGATCGCCGAACAGCCGCGGACCGACCAAGAAGCCGAGGGCGAGCATCACGGGCAACACCATGAGCCCGATGATGAACGCCTTCGTGAAAACCGTGGCGACGAACTCGCGCACGGCGATTCGCCAAATCTTGCTCATGACGGTCCCGCAGCCGTCACGCCCTGAAGCTCGGCGCGCAGGCTCTCGTCGGCTTGGGTAGTGCCTCGGCCCTCGTTGACGATCTGCACGAAGATGTCCTCGAGGCGCGGCCTCTTGAGCTCGACACGCGCGACGGGCACGGCAGCCGTGAGCCGCTCAATGGCGCCGGCCGGATCGCTGCCGGGACGCAACAGCACCTCGTAGCCGCCGTCGACTTGGGTCAAGGACTCGACCTCGGGCAGCGCGCGCACGCGTCCGACGTCGGCGCCCGTTTGCAGCGGCTCGAAGACGATCGCACGCGGATCGTAACGCCTCCGGATGGCGCTCACGGGATCGTCGAGCATCTTGCGCCCGCGATGGATCATGACGACGTGATCGCAAATCTCCTCGGCCTGCGGCATGACGTGCGTCGAGAACAAGATCGTCGCGCCGCGTCGATGCTCGGCCACGACGAGATCGCGCAACTGCCGCATGCTGACCGGGTCGAGGCCGCTGAAGGGCTCGTCGAGAATGAGCAGATCCGGCTCATGGATGATCGCCGCCACGAATTGGATTTTTTGCAGCATGCCCTTCGAGAGGTCCTCGCACCTCTTGTTCTCGACGCCGAACAAACCGACGCGCTCAATGAGCTTGCGAATTCGCCCCGCGAGGTCTCGATCTTCGACGCCCTTGAGGCGAGCGATGTAGCTCAAATACGCGCCGATCTTCATCTTGCGGTAAACGCCCCGCTCTTCGGGCAGATAGCCGATACGGTCCTTCGCCTCGAGCGCCGACTTGTGGCCGAGCACGCTGAGCTCGCCGGAATCAGCAAAGAGTATCGACATGATCAAGCGAATGGAGGTGGTCTTGCCCGCGCCGTTCGGGCCGATGAAGCCATAGAGCCCGCCGCGGGGAATCGTGAGATCAAGCGCTTCAACGGCGGTCGTGTCACCGAAGGTTTTCGTGACGCCGCTTAAACGCACCGCCGCGCCGCCGTTTGCCGCATTCAAGACGTAGCTCCCGACCGGACGGAACCGTCCGGAGCGCGCAATCATAAACGAAACGGAAATTCCGGAGCTTAAGAAACCTGTGGGTGCTCGATGCGGAGGCTAATCGTTGGCCCGCGCCGCGGCCGCCGCGATGGCACCGGCAACCTCCTCGTCGATGGCGCGACCGACGCCCGAGATGACGAGGCCTTGGGGAGCCAGCGTGAACCGCCACCCGACGTGGAGACCGATCACGATAGGTTCGCCGTCGGCGGCGACGAGGATCGGCGAGCCCGACAAGCCCGGCCAGCTTCGACACGAATGCGCAAAGATGGCGCCTTCGTCGACTGTATCGACGCCCGCCGACGCCGCTTGGAAATGACAGTCGTGCTCCTCGGCTTCTCGACGATAAAGGAGAAGTCTGAGTGGCGCTTCCTCGGCGAGCAGCATGGGCGGGAGCTCTTCGGCCCGCAAGCGCCGTACGGTGCCGTTGATGCGGCGTGCGGTCAAAAGCACCGCCCAATCATGCTCCTTGTCGTCGCTGCGGCCTGCGGACCACCAGGCGGCTTTGATGTCGTAGGCGCGGTCCCCAGGGCCCGTGATCCGGCAATCGCGCCGCACTTGCTCGCCATTTGCAGGTAGCCCGTGAGCGGCAACGAGAACGACCTCGCCCGCCGCGGCAGTTCCGACCTCGAGTATGGCTCCGCGGCTGTAATGCGCGCC
>Ga0209108_10000173_pt1 | contig 34094 bp, 31 predicted proteins | sample Rifsed10ft1_FD_184003 | JGI IMG/M metagenome (GOLD analysis project Ga0209108, IMG submission 184003) | Soil microbial communities from Rifle, Colorado, USA - sediment 10ft 1 (version 2) | ecosystem: Environmental > Terrestrial > Deep subsurface > Rock core/Sediment | place: Rifle, Colorado...
TCGCCGCGGGCGCGTCGGGCGAGCCACAACAGCACCAAGCCGAGCGCCAGCAGCAGCAACGCGAGGTATAGCACGCCTCAGCCGATCGCGGATTGGGCCGCGATCACGGCCGCGGCTATGCCGGCCAGGAGGATCAGCAGCCACCCGAGAGCGCGCAGGCCGCTGGCCAGGAGGACCCGGCGTCCATGGCGGCGGTGCCAGGCCAGACCGGATTCCTGGGCCGGGGTCGGTGCCGCTGCGCGGCCCTGCCGCTGATACCACCAGGCCCGCCGGCAGAAGAGGTAACTCCCGATCTCCGACGCCCGGACGGTCTGCGCCGATGCGGTGGGGCGTTGGCCTTTTCGACTCATGGAGGAATGCGCCGATCGGTAGAGAGGTGCCGGGGTTCAGGGCCGAGCGAGCCTGGCTTCGACGTCCCTCAGCGCGGCTTTGAGGGCCTGCTGTTGGTGGGTGGTGGTCAGATCGCCTCGCGTCCGTTCCACGACGCCGCGGACCATGTCGGTGATCCGACGCAGGCCGCCGGTGATGGCGTCCGGATAATCGACCGTCACCAGCAGGTCGTAGATATCATCCATCGCCGCCAGCAGCCGTTCGGCCTCGACCAGTTCGCCATGGCGCAGCACATCCAGCGTGCGCCGGCGGAGTTCGCCCGCGGCTTCGCCCAACCCCGCCAGGTAAGCCGCCGGCTCCACGCCGATCGTGGCAGGGTCCGGGTAGGGTTCGCCGGCCACCAGCGCGTCGACCAGATTGGCCTCGGCGTACTCCTTGAGGGCGTCCTGGGTGTAGCCGGCATAGAAGAGATCGGGGTAGGGCTTGAGTTCGTCGCGCAGGAGGGCTGCCAAGCGCCCGGCTTCGGCCAGCTGCTCTTGCGCCTGTGGCCGCTCGCCGCGATGGACGGCCCGAATGGCGTGGGCGCAATGGCGGATCAGCGTACGCGAGGTCTGCAAGGCGCGGTCGCGCGCGGCGTTCTTCTCCTCCAAGTGGCGCAGGGCCTGTTCGCCGATGGAGCGCAGCTCGCTCATGCTCCCCCTTCCCCTTCGGGATGCCCCTCGGGGGTGGGCGGACCCGACGAAGCGCGATCCGGCGGCGCCTCGGCGGGCGGAGGGCGGAAGAGCTGCTCCGCCAGACTGCCGCCGGCCGGGATGGCGATTTCGCCGAAGTGGGCTTCGTAGCGTGCCAGGTGATCGGTCAGCGCCCGCATTACCAGCTTGGCGTTGAGGGGGGTCATCACCACGCGCGCCCGGACGCGCGCCTGCGCCACCTGGGGCATGATCTGGGCGAAGTCGACTACGATCTCCGAAGGGGAATTGGTGATGAGGGCGAAGTTGCTGTAGATCGGCTCCAGGCCCGCCGGCAGGTGGATCTGGACGCGCGGGGCCCCGGGGGATTTGGCTGCGGACTCCGGAGCGCTCGGGATGGCTCCGTTGCTGGAGGGTGGAGTGGCCATGGCGAGTCCCTCTGAGACGAGCCGGGGGGCGGCTTGAAAACGCCGCCCCCCGGCGCACGGGCCTAGAAGGGGATGTCGTCCTCGGTCTCGGGCAGGCCTATGGCACTGCCCTCGTCCGTCGGCGCAGCGCCGGCGTCGCCGCCCGGTCCACCCAGGAACTGCACGGTCTGAGCCGTCACCTCGAACGAGGCGCGCGGCGTCCCATCCGAGGCGTTCCAGATGCGCGGGTTGCCGTTGTCGTCCGGGTTGAGGCGGCCTTCGACCAGGACCTGGCGTCCCTTGCGCAAGTACTGATGCGCCGCCTCGGCCTGCTTGCCCCACACCGAGACGCGGAACCACACCGTCTGCTTGACCTGGTTGCCGGCGTTGTCAGTGTAGGTGCGGTTGGTCGCCACGTTCAGATTGGTGACGGCCTGGCCACTGGGCGTATAGCGCATCTCCGGATCGCGCCCAAGGTTGCCAACGAGGATGACTTTGTGGAACATGGGAATTCTCCTTACCAGTGGGGGTCAAGGTTCGTTCGGCCCGGGCGGCCGTCTAAGGCTAGCGGTTCCCACTGGTGCTAGAACAATTGTACTACAGGCAGCCGCGGCTGTCAAGCACCGGAATTCGAGAAGCTGGCTGTATTCTTGACAGACCGGTCAATGGCTCCGTGTTCTCGGGAACCACTCGCCGCCCAACGGCGTCGTATGCGTGAAATGACCTCTTCCCACCGCCTCTCCCTGGCCGCCCTGCTCGCCCTGACTTCCCTGACGTCGGCTTGCGCCGTTGACGCCGCTCTTCTTCCTGCGGCAAGCGCCACCGAGGCGGCGGAGACGCAGCTCGAGGCGACTAGGTCGGAACCGAAGCCGTCCGTCTCCAGTACGCCGACCGCCCCAGTTCCGGAACCGGCGGGCATTGCTCGCCTGGCCATCTCGACCTGGCTCGGCGTCCCGGAGCAGCGCGTTCAGATCGTTCTCGTTGAGTCGGTCGAATGGCCGGACGCCTCCCTCGGCTGTCCACAGCCCGGAATGGGTTACGCTCCGGTGGTCACCCCCGGCTTCCGCTTCACGCTGGAGGCCGGCGGACGGTCGTACTTCGTCCACACGGACCTTTCCGATGCGGCTATTGCGTGCACCGAGGACGGCCTCCCTCTCGCCCCCGTCCTCCCGGTCGTCCCCGGTGAGATCGACGACGGACAGCCCTGGATGCCGGTCTATTGATCGGGACGACGGCCGAGAAAACAACGGTCCCGCCTCGTGGGAGGCGGGACCGTTTTCGTTCCGGATCCGATAGAGCTACTTGGTCGGTCCCTTGTTGATGAAGGTGAACTCGTACGTGTAGGCGGCGTATCCCGTGAAGCCCTCCGGGGCATCAAAGGTGACGATCATCACCGCCTCGTCCGACCACTTGAGCACCTTGCGGAGCCCGATCAGGCCGGCCTCGGTCATTTCGTCCAGCTCCATCCTGACGACCTCGTACTGCCGACCGTTGCCGTGCCCCTTGGTGGCGACAAAGGTCACGGTAAAGTCGTTCTCGGTGGGCAGGATCTGGCTGATGTCCTGGAAGACGGAGGCGTCCGAGCCGTCCGAGATCAGCGTCCCGTCGACGTAGACGTTGTCGATAAACCACCCAGCCTCGACGAAGGCCCAGTCGGTCACTTCGCGGAAGGCGATCAGGATCGTCTGACCGGCGTAGGCGCTCAGGTCGAAGGACTCGTTGACCCATTCCCCGGGCGCAGTGCCGTCGCCGCTTGATCCCGTGAAACCAGGAACGTTCTCGACGACCTTGGGGTGCGCCTGGGGGTCGTAATCGGACCGCGTGTGGGCGTTGGCCAAGCTGGTCCAGGTGTGACCGCCGTCGGTCGAGACCTGGACGAAGCCGAAGTCCCACGTCACCTCGAGGTCGTACATCGTGTCGAAGGTCAGCGTGCCGCCTCCGGCCGCTTCGAAGATGGCCCAGTTGTCGAGCAAGTCGGCCGCGCCGCCCCACAACACGTTGCCATCCGAGGTCCATCCGCTGGGGAACATGCTGAAGTCGGCACCGTTAAACGTGAACCGCCCCAGCGTCTTCGGATCTCCGTTGATCCAGATGTAGTCCCCGCCCCATGGGGGCGCGCCGGGGGTGTCGAAAGCCTGCGGGTTCGGCGCCGCCGGCGTGCCGACGTCGAGGTTGAAGGTCTCGTTCTTGAACTCGTACCTTCCTCCTCCAGGTTTCTTCGAGTCGATCAGCAGCGCCACCTGCCAGTCGTGGAATACATCGGCGAAGTCGCGGTCGGTCCCTTCCGCGTTCAGCGCGCTCTCGATGCCCGAGATTCCGTTGCCGGTTTCGTGGAACAGGGCCTGGGTGAACTCCTGCCCGAACTGCTCGTAGAGATACAGCTGGAACAGGTAGGCCTGACCGTAGTCGGTCAGGATCTCCAGGTCGCCCTGGTCGCCCCAGACGACGAGCGAGTTCTCCGGGTTGGCGGCCGCCGGGCCGATGTGCCCGGCCAGGGCGACGTGGTAGCCGGTGAGGAACTCGGCGAAGTCCGACAGGCCTTCGTTGACGAAGGTCTCTTCGTCCGAGTCGTAGTCGTCGTGGAGCAGATGCTGGTACTCGTGGGCGAAGACGCCCTCGTAGAGGAACGGGCGCGTGCCCGACGGGCCGGTGCGGTTGGCCCAGTCAAAAGCGTCGATCGACATGACATTTCGATCGAAGTAGGCCTCCAGCGTCGACGAGTAGAAGCCGGCGATGTAGAGCGGGTAGGTCGAGTCGTAGTAGTTGTCGTCTCGGACGTTGGAGACCAGGACAATCTGCCGCCCGGCGGAGTCGGCATAGTAATCAGCCGGCAATCCTAGCGAGGGAACCAGCACCGGCAGCAAGGCGCCGCTGCCATCATGGGCATCGGGCGGCCCGAAGAAATCGATCTCGATCGGATGGATGTTGTCGTCGAACTGGCCCAGCATGTACTCGGCTTGCTCGCAGAAGATCTGCGGCGTGGCCCGCGGATCGCCGGCCGGCCAGGCCAAGTTGGCCTGGACCCATACCTGGGACTGATCGCTCTCGGCCACCAGGTTGAAGAAGGTCAGCTGGTAGGCGCCGAGGAAGTCGTTCAAGATCAGGAAGATCTTCGAGTCGAGCGTGCAGTCGGTCAGGGGTGTGGCGGTCGTCGTCGGCTCGGCCGACACCTCGTCTAGCGCCTCAGCCGAAAGGTCCAGGTGGGCGGCGTTGGCCTCCCAATCACGGACGTCCTCACTAATGGAGATCGGGTTCGGCCCGGGTGGTTGGGGGGCCGCCAGTGCCGGGAGGGCACTGCTCAATGGGCCGAGGGCGATCAGTGCCGCAGTCAACGTGCACACAATCTTGGACTTCATCAGGGTTTCCCCTCCGGTGTAGAGTGATGTCGACGCCAGGTCGACGATGATGTTCCGGCGTCTCCTGGCTCCTCGTTTGGGGTGAGTTGACCAACGAGCGGTCCCGCGACAGCCAGGCATGGCGCCGGATAGATAAGGGCTCCCGTATCGGAGCATCCCCCCCTTTCTCTTGGACTCGTTTCAGTGAAGCGGGACGAAGTCTATTCTACCACACGAACGAGATGTTCAAGCGGGAGTCGTTTCGGGGCGTTAGAGCACGCCCCTATCTGTGGCCCGTACACGAGAGGGGGGCCACCGCTGGCGTTGTAGAAGCATGGCAAGGGGGCGCTATAGCCGAGGGAGCTCACTGCTCGGGGTGAGGTCGAGTCAACTCCCGCAGGGCATCCGTCCCGACCCACCGGGCCGCCCGCGCATCACTCCGGCGCAAGGCCTTTGCCATGCGGATCGCCTCTCTCCGCAAGCCGGGGTTGCGCTTGCCAATGTTGCGCAGCGCCCAGCTTACGCCCTTCTTGACGAAGTTCCGTTCGTCGGCGGCGCCGCGGTGGATCAGCGGCAGCACGGCGATGAAGCGCGCATCGGCCGCTTCCTTGTCGTGCCAGGCCAGGCAGGCGATCAGCGCGAAAGCGGCGCGGCGGACGAACTCTTCCTCCCGCCGCGCCCATGACCGGGCCTTGCTCCAGGCGAGGGGGGTCTTGTCCCACAGGTTGCCGCACACCTGATCGCAGACGTCCCACGAGTCGATGCCGGCGACCCATGCGTCCATCTGGCGCGGCGTCACCTTGTCCGGCTCGGCCACCATCGAGGCAACGATGCGCGCCTCGGCGATCCCGGTCTTCCACAAGGCCAGGGCCAACCGATGGTCTTTCCCGGCCAGGCGAGCGATCCGCCGCATCTCGGGGACCGAAACGCCGAGACGGCCTTTGGCCGACATGCCGAAGCGGGCCATGCCGCGCACATTGCGCGCACTGGCCCTCTTCCGTAAGAGGCGCACGATCTCGTCGACGTCCACTCGCCCGCCGAGAAGAAAGCCCGGTCCTGGCGGACCGGGCGGCTGTTTCCGTTCAGGTGCCCCAGGAGGGAATTGAACCCCCAACCTTGGCCTTAGGAGTGCCCTGCTCTATCCATTTGAGCTACTGGGGCGGCCGGCCTCATTATACGCGCCCTCGCCCTGCAGCGGCATGGATCGAACGGGATGGCTTCCCCGAGAGGAAGTGGACAGTGGCCGGCGGTCGGTGGTCATATGGTCATTGCGAGGCGCGAAGCGACGAAGCAATCGCCCACTTGAGGAGAGTGCCACGCCGGCGCGCCCTTCGGCGCACCCGAAGGGGTGAAACCCCGGCTCGCAATGACGTCCTAACCACTGTCCACTGTCCACTGATCACTGCTTCTTCGCCGCCGACTTGTCGTCGATGGCGAAGGCGGTGATCGGCTCCTGCCGCCCCATCAACTGCAGCGGCGGCTGGCGACGGGCGCGCACCCCTTTCACCAGGCGGTACGTCGCCTCGCTCAACAGGATCTGCCCGCCGTCGGCCAGCTCCTGCAAGCGCTTGGCGACGTTGACCGTGTCGCCGACGACGGTGTAGTCCATCACTCGTTCCGAGCCGATGTTGCCGACAATGGCTTCGCCGGAATGCAGCCCGACGCTCAGCCCCAGGCCCTTCAGATCCAGACCGCCTTGCTGGCCCAGGCCGCGAAAGACGCGCATCATCTCCCGCCCCGTATCGACCGCCCGCTGCGGGTCGTCGGCCGCCGCCACCGGCGCACCGTAGAAGGCCATCAGGCCGTCGCCGAGGTACTTGTCGAAGGTGCCGCGGAAGTTGAAGACCACCTGGCTCAGCGCCGGAAAGATGCGGTTGAGTGTCTCGACCACCTGCGGGGCGGTGTGCTGCTCGGTGAAGCGCGTGAAGCCGCGGATATCGGCGAACAGCACCGTCACGACGCGCGCCTCGCCCCCCAGTTTGAGGTAGCGCTCGGGATCGGTCAGGATGATGTCGGCCACGTCCTCGGCCACGTAGCGGTCCAGCACCTGACGCAACACCCGGTTACGCGTCTCTAGATCGTCGTGCAGGCGTTTGATGCGCAGCAGGGAGCGCACTCGGGTCAGCAGCACGATCGAGTTGTAGGGCTTGCTGACGAAGTCGTCGGCGCCGGCTTCGAGAGCCTTGAGCTTCTCGTCCTCGCTGTCGAGAGCGGTGACGATGATGATCGGGACGAAGCGCGTCTGCGGCGACGACTTGAGCGCCCGGCACAGCGCCAGTCCGTCCATGCGCGGCATCTGAACGTCGAGCAGCGCCAGGTCGAGCGGAGCCGCTCGCGCCAGATCGAGGGCCGCCACCCCGTCGGCGGCGGTGACGACCTCGCAGCCGGAGCTGACCAGGTAGGCCTCCAACAGGTCGCGGTTGAGCCAATCGTCGTCGGCGATCAGCACGCGCGGGGCGCGGTTGAAGACCCCCGTCAGTTCGATCCCGCCCGACCCGCGCACGGCCATCGTCACGTCAGACGTCCCGTCGTCACCGCCTGTTTGACTTCGCCGATGGCGCGCGTCACCTGGATGTCGCGCGGGCAGGCCCGCGTACAGTTGAAGGCCGTATGGCAGGCCCACACGCCCAGGCGGCCGCTCAGAATCTGCAGGCGCTCGGCCCCGGCTTGATCCCGATCGTCGAAGAGGAAGCGGTGGGCCTGGACGATGGCCGCCGGCCCGAGGTAACCGTCGTTGCCCCAGAAGGTCGGGCAGGCGGTGGTGCAGGCGGCGCACAGGATGCATTTGGTGGTGTCGTCGAAGCGGGCGCGGGCCTCCGGGCTCTGGCGCCGCTCGCCAGCTTCCACCGGTTCGTCGTTGACGAGGTACGGCAGCACCGCCTTGTAATGCTCGAAGAAGCCGCGCATGTCGACGATCAGGTCTTTCATCACCGGCATCCCCAGCAGCGGCTCGACGGTGATGTCGGTGCCGACCTCGCGCACCAGCACCTTGCACGCCAGGCGGTTGACTCCGTTGACCCGCATGGCGTCCGACCCGCACACGCCGTGGCCGCACGAACGCCGATAGGCCAGCGTCCCGTCCTCGTCCCACTTCACCCGGTTGAGCAGGTCGAGCACCTGGTCGTTGGGCTCGGCCTCGAGGGTGTAGGTTTCGAGGTGCGCCTTTTGGTCAACCTCCGGGTTGTAGCGGCGGATGTGCAGGGTTACCTGCATGGGGAAGACTCCTGGTTCGATTCTACTCGGCGTTCCCCCTCCCCCTGCATGGGGGGAGGGAGGGGCCGTCTCGCCCCCCGTCCGGGCGGGCGCCCTGCGGGCGCCAGCCTGCGGGGCGAACGGCCGGCGGGCCGGGGCTCTCGGCCCGAACGGGGGGGGTCGCGCAGCGATGGCGTGGAGAACGCACAGGCGGGAACGGGCAAGCGAGCCGCGCCCCTCCCATCCCCTCCCGCGCCGCTTCGCTGCGAGGACCATGGTCTCCCTTGAGGGGAGAGGGAGCATGCGCCCTAGTAGACGCGCTCTTTGGGTTGAAAGCGCGTCACCGTCACTGGTTTGTAGGCCAACCGCAAGCCGTCTTCATCGCGGTAGGCGAAGGTGTGCTTCATCCAGGCGGCGTCGTCGCGCCGGGGGAAGTCCTCCCGAGCGTGCGCGCCGCGGCTCTCGGTGCGCGCCAGCGCCGCGACGGCGGTGACCTCGGCCACCTCCAGCATGCAGCCCAACTCCCAGGCTTCGAGCAAGTCGGTGTTGAAGACGCGCCCGGTGTCGTCGACGCGCACCCGGGCGTAGCGCTCCTGCAGGGCGCGCAGGCCGTCGACGGCCCGCTGCATCCCCGGCGCCGTGCGAAAGACCCCGACGTCGTCCCCCATGATCTTCTGCATCTCGCGCCGCAGGGCGCCGGCCCGTTCGATGCCGGCCCCATGGCGCAGGCGATCCAGCCGCCGGTCGACCTCGTCCGTCGGATCGGCCGGCAGCGGCGGGCGGGCGGCGCCGCGGGCGAACTCGGCGGCGTGGATCCCGGCCGCTTTGCCGAAGACGATGATGTCGAGCAGCGAATTGGTCCCCAGGCGATTGGCGCCGTGAACCGAGACGCAGGCGCACTCGCCGGCGGCGTACAGGCCGGGGACGAGCGCGCCGCGTTCGTCGGCCAGCGCCTCGGCCCGCAGGTTGGTCGGGATGCCGCCCATGGCGTAGTGCGCCGTGGGCTGCACCGGCATCGGCTGTTGAATCGGATCGACGCCCAGGTAGGTACGGCAGAAGTCGATGATGTCCGGGACCTTGGCCAGGATCTCATCGCCGGTGACGCGGTAGGGCGTGCCGTCCGGCCGGGTGCGGCCGTCCGCTTCGGCATAGCGGTTGACCGTCTCGGGTCGCACGTCCAGATACAGGTAGTTGCCGCCCCCGATGCCGCGGCCCTCGCTCATCTCGAGGTACATCGAGCGACTGATGATGTCGCGCGAGGCCAGGTCTTTGGCGCGGGGGGCGTAGGCTTCCATGAAACGCTCGCCGCGATCGTTGACCAGCACCCCGCCCTCGCCGCGCACGCCCTCGGTGATCAGGATGCCGAGTTTGTAGATCCCGGTCGGGTGGAACTGGAAGAATTCCATGTCTTCGGCCGGCAGACCGCGCCGCAGGCAGACGGCTACGCCGTCGCCGGTGTAGGAGTGGGCGTTGGAGGTGATGTCCCAGGCCCGGCCGTGGCCGCCGGTGGCGAAGATGACCGCCGCGGCGTGGAACAGGTGGATCTCGCCGGTGGACAGCTCCACCGCCACCACGCCGCAGACGGCGTCGCCGTCCCGAAGCAGATCCAGCACCTGGAACTCGTCGCAGAAGGTCACACCCTGTTTGATGCACTGTTGGTAGAGCGTTTGCAGGATCATGTGGCCGGTGCGGTCGGCGGCGTAACAGGCGCGCCGCACCGGCTTACCCGTGTCGTTGTTGGTGTGGCCGCCGAAGAAGCGCTGGGCGATGCGGCCGTCGGGCGTGCGGTTGAAGGGCAGCCCCATATGTTCGAGTTCGTAGATCGTCGCCACCGCCTCGCGGCACAGGAACTCGATGGCGTCCTGGTCGCCGAGGTAATCGCTGCCCTTGACGGTGTCGTAGGTGTGCCACTCGGGGCTGTCGGGTTCTTCATTGCCCAGCGCGGCACAGACACCGCCCTGGGCCGCACCGGTGTGGGAGCGCACCGGGTGAAGCTTGGACAGGACGGCAGTGCGCGCCTTCCGCGTGGCGTGCAGGGCCGCCATCAGCCCGGCGCCGCCGCCGCCGACGATGACGACGTCGTAGTCATGGATGGTGGTCATACGTTTGGCGACCTCGGCCGCAATTCAGAATCCACGGATTTCCTCACCCCTCCCGTACCCTCCCCTCGGCTGCACCGACCGTCCCATCCCGCGACCTTGGCCGAGGGGGAGGCATGAGAACTCCGGAGAGGAGGGGCGGCCCTGCCTCCCCTTCTCTCCGATTCCTCTCCCCCCCTCTCCGCCCAAGTCAACCCATGCTGAAGACGGTCCAAGGTCGGAGAGGGGGCAGGGGGTGAGGCTGAAGGCTTCGACTCTCAAAGATGGTCCGCCGGGCAATTGGGGCATGTCTAAGATGGAGTCTGCACGCCCCCCACGATCGCCACGGCGCCGATGGCGCTGATGACCAGCCACCCGAGCAGCAAGATCCAATCGAGGGCGCGCCGCGTGCGATGGCCGCGCACGTAATCGTTGAGCACGTTGCGCAGCCCGTTCATCCCATGGGCGAAGGCGAAGGCCAGCAGGGCGATGTCGTAGATACGCCAGCCGAGCGTCGCCCAGCGCAGCGCCACGTAATCCAGATCGATGGCATGCACCCCCACCAGGACATCCTGGATGGCGACGTGAACCCAGACCAGCGGGATCAACACCAACCCGCTGTAGCGCATGAAGAGCCAGGCGGTGGTCTCGAAGTTCTTCGGCCGGTCGACAGTGCGGGGGTTGGAGGTGGTCGAGGTCATGTGCGAACGTAGGGGCGAAGCATGCTTCGCCCCTACCCTCCTCCGAAGTTGTGCACGATCAGGCTGCGGCCCATCAGGTAGGCCGCCGGAAGCCACAGGGCGACGCTCAGCCCGATCGTCCACCAGAAGGATGAGCGCTGGCGTTCTTCGTTCCACAGCGCCGGGCGCAGGTCGAACAGGGCGATGCGCAGGCCGTTGATCCCGTGGTAGATCACGGCGAACACCAGGGCGATCTCGCCCAGCATGAACGGCGTCAGGCGGTAAATAGCGATGGCGTGCTCATAGAGCGAGGGGAAGAAGTAGACGGTGGAGGTGTCGAGAATGTGGATGGTCAGGAACAGCAGCGTCCCGAGGCCGGTGAGGCGATGGAGCAGGTAGGCCCACTGGCCTTCCCGGCCGCGATAGGCCAGGCTGCCTTCGAGGGGGACCCTGAGGCTGGTCATGCGCCCTCCATTTGCGATGAACCCGACCGGAGACGCGGGGATTGTAGCACAGGGGCAAGAGAACCTTCCCGGAAGCTCTCACGCCGCGGCCTCCCTTTGGACGTTCCGTGGAAGGCCGCGGGGCATAGCTTCCGGGAAGGTAGACGCGCGTAAGGGCGAAGTCAGCCCGTGTCCGCGGAGGCGCCCTCTGCAGAAAGCGGGGGCGCACGGCAGGGCGTCACCCGGTGGCGCCCCACAGAAACCACGTAGGGGCACGGCATCCCTCGCTTGTGCTCGGGACTATGTGCCATGCCCCTACGATGCGATTCTTCGCGACCGTAGCTTAGCAGGTGCTACGGCAGATTGGCGCCAGCGAAGTCGTAGACGAAGTTCTGCACGTCCTGGCGATCGGTGCGGAACACCCCACCCGTGCCCGCGCAGGTGGTGTTCAGGCCGAAGGATGTGATGCCGGCCACGATCTTCGTCTCGCCGTTCCCGGATCCCAGGAAGTTGGGCCCTCCCGAGTCGCCAAAGCAGGTCCCTCCGCTATGGGCGTTGTTCGAAAGCAGCAGGGAGAAGTCGCCCGTGAAGCCCGGCACGTTGATCTGGACCAGCCACGGCTCGGCGTTGTAGCGCGTCCGGCTTCCTTCCGTCAGGAAGGCAGCTGCGGTCGGGAAGCTCTTCTGCAGGCCGTAGCCGACCGCGGTGAAGGTGGTATGACGCCCTACGCGCAAGCTGTCAAGCTGGTTGATCGCTGGCAGCGTTCCGTACTCGGACGGGTCGAGAACAAAGCCAGGCTCCTCCAGGATCACGACGCCGACATCGTGAAAGTAGAACGGAGCCGTCTCGTAGAGTGGGTGGGCAGCCCAATCCACCGCCTCGATACTGTTCGGGCCGGCGAACGGGTAGTTGTTGGTAGTCCCGATGCCCGCCTGAACGTCCGATTCGGTGAAGATTCGCATCCCCGAGAACTCGAAATCGGGGAAGCCGTTGGTGCAATGCCCGGCCGTCAGCAGGACCGTCGGCGAGAGCAAGGTCCCGCTACACCTGAAGCGCGGCACTCCGTCTATCTCCATCAGCAACAGCACGACAGCCGGATGGCCGTCGCCGTCCAGCTCCCCATCCGTCACGGCAAAGGCCGGGACGACGGTGATGGCGAGCAGAACGAACACCGCCATGAGCATCAGTGCCTTTCTACGCATTGTTTGCCTCCTCCGGCATGCTTGGGCCGCGTTGCGCGGGGTTCCATCGGTGCGCTCGACGGCCTGCGGGGTTGGGTTCAGCCCATCGACGAAAGGACTTCCGCCACACCTCTCGGAAGTCCCCCCGGATCCGAACCTGCCTCCAGTATAGGACACGCGAATCGGCCGCGCAAGTACTTGCTCCGGGTGAACCCCGCCTTGCCCGCCCACCTCTTCCCTTGCGGCTCATCTACTCAACTGATTCTTATCCGACCGGCAAGATCCGATGGCATGGTTTGAGCTTGTTTGAGACCATTCCTCGTTCCGCTGGTCACAGATGCCCGACCGCGGTGCCTGCAACCCTTCTGCCGCTATCCGGATTCACTGCCGGGGCCGACGGCACGACAAGTCTCGTCCGCCCTCCGGAGCCAGGTGTCGCTCCGGAGGGCGGACTTGTTCGGCCTAGTTCTTCCCCAGACTCTTGGGCACGGTCACCACGGCGCTCACCTGGGTCGCGTTGCCGCAGGCATCCGTCGCCTGATAGGTGATCGTGTAGACCCGGCCTGCGCCGGTGCCGGCTCGCTCGGCCCGCAGCCGGAAGTGGAAATCGTCGACGATCACGATGTCGTTCGGGGTGTCGCCGTCGCCGAGCCCCTCGTCGGGTTCGTTCGAGATGACGGAGACCAGCGTGATCAGCGGGTTCTCGTCCCAGTCGTCGAAAGCGTCGACTATGGCCGTCACGTCGACGTACTTGTGGGTCACCGGCCACAGGCTGTTCGGCGAGAGGCTGACCTCCAACGTCGGGGGGGTCAACTCACAGACGTCCAGACCGACGACGACCGGGTCGTGGTCCGAAGAACGATAGGCGTTCGGTTCGTAGAGCGCATCCTGCGCCGGCTGCTTGAAGCTCGTGTCGTAGTCCAACAAATCGGGCTCATCGGCGTTGATGTGCCAGATGGTGGTCCCGGTCACCTTGGACAGCATATCGGCGCTGGCCAGCCCGTGGTCCAGGTAGCCCAGTTGACCGTCGAACACGTAGGAGTAGGCAAACTCGCCCTGGTACAGGTCCACCAGGTCGGTCCAATCGTCGCCGCCGCCGGCGGCATCGTCGGGTCCGGCCAGGATCGCGGCGATGGGATCTTCCTTGTCGTAGGCGTTCAGGTCGCCCATGATCAGCACATACGGCGACCCGCTGCCGGTGGGGTCGGTCGCCAGCCAGTCGACCAGCGCCTGGGCCGCCAGGGTCCTTGTCCGGTTGCAGTTGCCCTGCACGGGATCGTCGTCCCCGGGCCCGCAGGCGGAGCCTTTCGACTTGAGGTGGTTGACCACCACGGTGAAGACGCCGCCCGTCTCGTTGTCCTGGAAGGCCTGCGCCAGCGCCGGCCGGTTGCGGCCGTCATCGAAGCGGCTGTCCACCGACGAGTCGAGCAGAGCGTAAGCGCCTTGTGGGGCCACCGACGCCGTCCGGTAGATCAGAGCTTGCTTGATCGCGTCGCTCCCGATGAACCCGGTGGGGATGTAGGCGTAGCTCCCGGCCCCCAGCTCGTCGTTCAGCCCGGCCACCAGGTCGGCCACCGACGTGTCATCATCATTCTGGATTTCGATCAGACCGACGACGTCGGCCTCCATCGTGGCCAGGGCGGCGAGGATCTTGGCCCGCTGGCGGGCCAGCTCGCCGGCATCGTCGGCGCCGCGGCATTCTTGATCGGCGGCCGGACCACAGATGTCGGGTCCAAGGTCGAGCGTCGTAAAGTAATTGAGCACATTGAAGCTGGCCACGGTCAGCCGTCCGCCGACGTCCTCCGGCGCCGCCGGCCGAGGGTTCTGCGCGGCATACACGGCTCCCTCGGTCGGCTGGACACGATACAGGCCGAAGCGGTAATCGAGCACGCCGGTGACGTCTTGCACGGTGTCGCCCCCGCGGAAGCGGTTGGTCAGGTCGAAGACGTTTCCGTTGGGGTGGATCGCCGGATCGGGGTTCTGATCTCCCCGCCCGTCATCCAGCGTGATACGGCCCAGGGCATTGGCCGCAGCCACCGCCGAAGCCTCAGCCGATCCCGGATCCTCGACCGCCGTCGGCTGGAACTGACGTTCGGTGGTCAGGACGATCTCGCCGAAGCGGTCGAAGTTGAAGTACTCGGAGATGAACAGGGGCTGGGGCAAAGTCACCAGCATGCCCTCGTAAGGCTCGAAGTCACCCAGGCTCTCCACCGGAAGAGAGATCGCCGTGGGCGCAACGCTCGCCGTGGTTCCGCAGGGCAACACCACGGTGACCCCGGTCAGCTCCGTCAGTTCGAAGAACTCGGCGACTTCTCCTCGCACCCGCACCACGTCGCCGGCGGCTACATCCGGGCTGCCCGGCGCGAAGACGAAGATCCCGTCGGAAGTCGCCGGGTCGTCGTCGCCGAGTGGGTCCTGGAGGTAGAACCCGTCCAGATCTCCGTGGTCGGGAGCGCCGACGTCCTGGAAGTCGCCGACCACCAAACCCTCGGTCGCCACCTCCATCCCGGCCAATGGGCTGGCCGCGCCGCTTCCCTGGATCACGTAGATCGGAGTGTACGGGTCGCCGCAGGCTTCCGGGGGCGGGACGAAGACCTGGTTCGACGCGCCGGGAGTATTCAACGCTTCTCCGACCACCGGGGTGCCGGCGAAGCCGGGGATCCCGGCCAGGTCGAAGTCGTTGCGGACCCAGTCGCTGGCAGCATCCGTATCGAACCCGTCCGGGATGCGAGAAGCCCCGCCGGGAGCGAACACGCTCAGACCGTCGTAATTCGGCCCCAGGGCCGGGATCCCGTAGGTGCGGTCGCCGGCTCCGCCGTCGAAAACGGCGACCGCATCGGCGATCGCCGACCAGGGCATCGCGTCGAGGACGCCGTCATTGTCCGTATCGAGATCGGCATTCAATGCCCCCGTGAAATCCCGGACGAGCAGAAGGGATATCGTCCCGTTTTCCAGGGCGTTCGCCGCCAGGTTACCCAACCAGAATCCCCCGGCATCGGTCGTGCCCACCGGTACGACTTCGTCGATCGTACCGACGGTGGTACCGCTATCCCCTTCGATCTCCAGAAGCGTGTAGGCGGAATAGTCGGTACCCGCCTGACCGAACACCTCGACGTATTCAACGTCGGTGCCCGCAGTGCTGGCCGAGAACTCATTGATGACGGGGACGACATCCTCCGACGGAGGTTCGGTTGGGGTCGCAGTAGGAGTCGCGGTCGGGCCTTCGGTCGGGGTTTCGGTCGGAGTCGCGCTGGGCGGAGGCTCACCAAAGGCCTGCCCGTTGTTGACGGCCCCGAAGGTGGAGGCGCCGGGCCCGGTCCATTCGAAGTCGCCATACGTCAGACCAGTGCCCGACAACTGAAGCGACTGGCCAATGAGTTCCGAGCCGGCCTCCGCCACGCCAATGTCGGTGCTTGTCAGCCCGTGGGCGGGCCCGCCGACGGCCGCGAAGGTGCCCTCGTACGATAGGAATTGCACGACGGCGCTCAATGGATCAACGAGCGCGATGCCGTCCGGCGAACCGTTCTGGATCCCGTTCACCGGGTAGGACAAAGAGACCGTGCCGTAGCCGTCCACCTGGTCAGGGATGGCGCCAGCCAGTCCGTCGGTGTCGTAGACCGCGCCGTTGCTCCCGTTGTAGAGCACGATGCTCCAGCCGGTCAGATCCGTTCCGGCCGGACCGGCGATCTCGATCGCTTCGCCGGCGTCGGTTCCCGTGTTGTCGTAGTGGATCTCGTTGATGAAGACGGTCGTGGCCGGGTTGGCGAAGCGGACTGGGGCGGGTGCCTCGGCCGCGCCGGCCGAGAAGACAGACAACAGGACGAAGATCGTCGACAGGGATAGGACTTTAGCGGCGTGGTTCATGTGGGATCCCCTCTCCGTGGGCCCGACATCTCGCCGGCGAAGATGGCAAGATCGGGCAGCAAAGCGGTCCAGGACATTCCGATGGCGAACGGGCCGTCCCGGGTGGATGCCGGCTGCGGTTGGACGACCTTGAGGTCTTCGACTGCGCTCAGAACGGGTCTGTGGTCGAGATTCCCGCCGCACCGTGGGGCGGGGCCTCCTGAAGCTGCCGAAGGTCCGCGCCCGACCCGTGCTTTCACTATAAGGGCTTCTCCGAGGCCAGGCAAGACATCGATGGGAAGCGATTCGGGCCTATTCGTGCGATTCGACGCAAGGCGTCATGCCGGCTCGCCTTTGTAGTGAACGCGAAAGGAAGCTGGCCAGCCGGGATCTGCGCCGGGCGAGGTCGGCAAACGCCTCCGCTACTGCGAGAGACAGTACCTCCTCGATAGAGACGTCTCACGGCCGGCGGAGGCGCCAGCCATGAGATTAGCTCTACGCCCGCCATCTGCGGACCAGGCTGCCTTCCGATCGGACTGCGCAGCGAACAACGCCTGTACGCGCCCGTCATTCAACGTTCAATAGGTGATCTCAGGGGGCTGGCTCTCGGTGAGCTGGCTCTCCAGGAGCTGGAATGGCACCATGACGATCGCCTCCCCCGCTCGCACGGGCCCATCGTCACCAGGGAACTCATAGGTCCCCGGCTGACCGGCATCCACATGCAGCATGGCGTGCAGGGTGGGCGTGGCCTGCGCCAGGTCGATTTCCACCGCCACAGCCGAGTTGCTGCCGGCCGTCACCGGCGCGTAGCCGATGACCGGCCCGGGAGCCCCGTTGGCGTCGATGTGGATCACGATCCAGCCGGCCTGGGCGGCCACTACCTGATCGATGGATACGGTCCCGTCGACCGCACTTTGGTCACTGGCGGTCACCGAAGGCTCCATCTCCGGCAGTGCCGCAGGCGCCGGTTCCTCGGCGGCCGGCATGGCCGTCGGCGCGGCGGTCGGCATGGCCGTCGGCGCGGCGGTCGGAGCCGTCGCGGGCGCGGGGCTGCAGGCGGCCAACACCAGGGCTGCCGGCAGCGTCCATGCCAGCGTGTTCTGCTTCACTCTCATGGCACTCTCCTCCTCTTGGCTTGTACACAACCAACGGTCGTGTCGCCAAGACATACGCAAGCCGGTCAGCAGTCGGATCTTGCCTGCATGAGAGTTGAATGAGAACGAAGCCGCCGGGAGGTTAGAGGTCGCCGCCCAGGATGCGCGGGCCTGTAGGCAGCGGGCTGCCGCCGGCCGGCTCCAGGGTCACGCCAAACCCGGTGTAGTCCCGCAGTGGTCGAGGAGCGCGAACTACCAGCCAGGCAAAGCCTTCCTCCTTTGGAAGTTCGAGAAGGCCGCCGCTGGTGCGGGTGCCGTCCGCCGAGATCAACCAGGCCTGGAAGGACTGCTTCGGGCCTGGGTCTTCCAGACCCCAGATGTAGAGGATCGCCAGAGGGAACCCAGGGTCGTACACCAAGGTCCCGCGGATGCCCTCCGCCTCCAGCTCCAGCACGCGCGAGGAGGGATAGCTGCGCAACGCCTGTACCGTCTGCCCGGCGCGCTGCTGGTCGGCCAGCGATTCCAACTGCGCCTGCAGCGAGGCGTTCTGAATCCACAACGCCAGGTTCAGGACCAGCAGGGCAACCGCCGCCAGGGCGCCGGCCCAGCCCAACCGGAGGCCGGTCGGATTCCTCCGGAGGGCGGACTCTCGGGAGTTGTCCAAGGCAGCGATCAGCCGCGCGCGCAGGCGGGCCGGCGGGCTGACCTCCGGTGCCAGGTGCAGCAGTCCGTGGGAGATCTGCCGGAACTCGGCCGACCGGGCCGCGCACCGCTGGCAGGTGGCCAGATGGGCCTCCACCTGGCGGGCCTCGACTTCGGTAAGGGCGCCGAGGGCGAGCGCCCCGAGCAGCGCCTCGGCCGGGTGCGGCGTGTCACTCGTCTTATGCACGGGTCACTTGCCTCTCCAAGCTAAACGTCCGTTTCCCCGGAAATGGATCTGGAGGCGGGCGGCAGCTCCGGCTGCAGCCACAGCCTCCTCAGGCGCTTCATCCCCAGGCGGATGCGGGTCTTGACCGTCCCCAGGGGAATGTCCAGGAACTCGGCGATGTCGCGGTGCGACATGCCGTGATAGTAGGCCAGCTCGATAGCGGAGCGCTGCTCCCCGGGAATTTCTTGCAGCGCCAGGCGCAGGCTCCCCCAGCGGGCTTCCTCCGATTCGCTGGAGGGATCAGGGATCCGGCTGAGGCGATCGTCGGAATCGGGAGCCCGGAGCTGGGGGCGGCGGGCTTCGCGTCGGATTCGGTCCAGGGCGCTGTGGCGGGCGATCGTGAGCAGCCAACTCACCAGGGCCCCGTAGCGCGGGTCGAATTGGCCGGCCCGTGCCCAGAGTTTGAGGAAGGTCTCCTGACTAACCTCTTCGGCAGCCGCGGGTTCCTGAAGCATCCGCAGGCACAGCCCGTAGACGCGGCCGGCATAGCGATCGTACAGCGCCAAGAACGCCGTCCGATCTCCGGCAGCAACCCTGAGGGCGAGCTCACTGTCGGGCTGCAACGTGTCGTCCACTGGCGCAGGGATTATAACGAGCGGACCGGGCCTTGGGCGTGCGGCGCGAGGCTACGGCCGGGCCCTTCGTGGTTGCCTGACCCCTCTTGACGACATTCGCCGCGGGCTCGCTCAACGCCGACTTGATCCACGAGTCGATGATGGCCGCCGTGGTCGCGTACGCCGTGAACTCTTCAAGCAGGCTCCTTTTCCTGATGCCCGTCTATCGGCGATTCGCTGAAATCTGCTTCGCCCGGAATTGCCGGCACCCGAGAAAGACAATGTCCCTCACCACGGTCTGCGGGGATCGTTCAGGAGGTGCCTGCTGATCAGGTGAAATCGCCTCAGCGGCGCGACGGAGATTCAGCCGGCGCCTGACCCAGATCCCGGTCTTGGGGCGATGTCCGCTTCGCTCTCCCCGCAAATCAGGTGTCAGTGCCCTCTACGCGGGAAGGCCCGCCTCTCGGCGGGCCTTCCTTCGGACCAGACACTAGGCAAACCGGAGCGTTACGGCAGGAACCCGTTGATCCATGCCAGCACCGCCGGTGTGTCGACGCGCTGCGAGTAACCTACGCCCGAGCAGTTCGAGTTCGTCACGTAGGAGTTGACCGCCAGGACAGTCGTCGTACCCGCCAGAAGGTCCGGGCCGCCCGAGTCGCCGAAGCACGTCCCGCCCGAGCCGCCGCCCGGGTTCAGGGCGATCTTCATGAAGTTGTCGCTGTGGACGAACTTCCCCGAGACGAGCTCGCTCGGCGCAAACAGCCGGACGCGCAAACCCGCCCAGACCGGCGGGCCTCCGCCGACGATCTGCTCTTGCACCCCGTAACCGACCAGGTCGACGTGTGTCTTGTTCTTGAGCGTGTCGACCAGGCCCTGGCCGGGCAGTACGGCATATTCCGAGACATCCGCCAGCGGAACCGGCTCGGACAGGACGATGATCCCGACGTCGCCGATGTCGAAGCCCGGCAGACCGTTGCCGCAGCCGATGCAGAAACCGGGGTAGGTGAACGGCGTCCCGTCATAGGAGGTCGCTCCGCTGAACGGGTACTCGGGATTGCCCTGCACGATCTCGTCGAACCAGACGCGCGCCGCGCTCGTTCCGTCCGTGCAGTGACCCGCCGTCAGGACGACGGTATCGGTGATGAGCGATGCGCTGCAGCGGTGCGATGGCGAGCCGCCCACGTCGAACACGGCCAGCCCCACATACGGATGGGCATCGCCGTCCGGCTGGCCGTTGGTGATCGCCAGCGCCGGGACGACGGTGATCGCCAGCAGCACAAGCACGCCCAGCAGCATCAGGATTCTCTTGCGCATGCATGCCTCCTTCGGCAATGCGGTTGGCCGGACTCAGAGAGGCGAAGGCCTTGAGCCGGCGAAACGAAGATGCGAGCTGGATCTCCCCGCCAAGAGGAGGGTGCGCCAGCCCTCGACCACAGTCTAGTCCACCTCGGGCAAACCGAGCAAGTCCCCGACTCCGCCCGGAGTCTCAGTCTAGCAGCCCGTGCGCATCCGCCGCTCAACGTCTTGCCGCCTTCTTGCCGTCGGGGGACCGACGCGAATCAGAAGATGGGCGTCGGTTCCCCACAGCGCCACGACAAACGACGCCAAACCGATCGGCCGACATTCTGCCGAGGCCCAAATCGTGAAACCCCGGGGCAAGCGGGGCCGGGACGGCCGTCATATCCACGAGCTCATCGTGCGCCGAAGGAAGTCACGATCTTCCATGGGCAGGACCCTTTGCCGGTAGAACTGGGCTGAGCGAAGGGCTTGACCCTTCAGGATGGACCCGCTCGTTCCTTCTGTCACAGGGGGGACCAGAGAGTAGGTTGACAACCGCCCAGAATCGTCCCTAGAATGATGTAAAGTGGTCAGACCAGAGGACCACTGGATGGAGGCTGTTGGGGAGTGAACATCGCACAGGTATCGCACCGGACGCTCCACGACCAGGTGGCGGGTAAGCTCACCTCCCTGATCCTGGACGGCTCGCTTCCTCCCGGTCACCAGCTTCTTCCCGAGCGGGAACTCATGGCACGGCTGGGGGTCAGCCGCCCGACTCTGCGCGAGGCGCTCCAGGCGCTCGCCGAGCTCGAGCTGCTCGACGCCCGGCCGGGCGTCGGCTGGTTCGTCCGCAAGCCGTCGCCGGCGCGCCTTCCCGCCCTGCGCCAGCTGGCGCGCGAACAGCTTCCCGCGTCCGAGGCGCCGAGCGAGCCGACAACTCAGCCGGCCGGGCCGCGGCGGCTGGACGTCGTCTCGGAGAAGCCGCTGCGCATCCCCAACCTTCGCACCGATCGTCTGGGCACCTTCGATTTCATCTCGTGGTGGGAGCGCGAGCGCGTCCTCTCCGCCCGCGTCCTCGTCGTCGGCGCCGGCGCGCTGGGCAACGAGGTCATCAAGAATCTGACGCTGATGGGGATCGGCCACATCTTCCTCGTCGACTTCGACATGATCGAAGCGGCCAACCTCAGCCGGTCGGTCTTCTTCCGCGAGGCCGATCGCGGCCGGCCCAAGGCCGAGGTCGTCGCCGCCCGCGCCAAGAGCCTCAACCCGGACGTCCACTTTCAGTATCTACACGGCGATGTCACCGCGCAGCTGGGCCTGGGCGTCATCCGGCGAATGGACGTCGTCATCAGCTGCCTCGACAACCGCGAGGCCCGCCTGGCCGTCAACCGCTTCTGCTACTGGATGGGCAAGCCGATGGTCGACGGCGCCATCCAGGAGCTGCTCGGTCTGGTGCGGGTGTTCGTCCCCGGGGAGGGCGCCTGTTTCGAATGCACCCTGACCGAGCAGGCACGCCGCGAGATGTCGCTGCGTTACTCCTGCCCGCTCCTGGCGCGGCAGAACATCCTGCTCGGCAAGGTCCCCACCACGCCGACGATCTCTTCGATTATCGGCGGACTGCAGGCGCAGGAGGCCCTCAAACTGCTCCACGGCCTGCCGGTCGAGGCTGGCAGCGTTCTGCACGTCAACGGTATGACGAACGAGATGCACAGCGCCGCCTACATGCCGCGCGACGATTGCGAGAGCCACTGGACCTACGGCGAGACCATCGAGCTGCCGGCGCGCAGCGCCCACACCACGCTCGACGACATGCTGCGCATCGCCCAGGCCGACCTGGGTCCGGAGGCGGCCATCGAGCTCGACCAGGAGCTCGTCGTTTCGCTCACCTGTCCCACTTGCCACACCGTCGACGAGGTGCTGCGGCCGCTGTCCGAGGTCAGCTTCGAGGCAGGCCACTGTCCAAGCTGCGGCCTGCTGCGCGAGACCGAGATGACGCACCTCATCACCGGCGGTGAGCCGTACCTCTTTCGCACCTTGGCCAGCGTCGGCGTGCCGCCGCTGCACATCCTGCGCGCCCACAACGGGCGCGAGTATCGCTTCTACGAGCTGTCCGGCGACGTCCCCGAGGCGCTGCATTTCCGCCACTTCGAGCCGGATGAGGCGTCCGCGCCGCCTCCTCCCCTTTCCGGACCGCGCATCCGCCTGGGCGGCGAAGTCGAAATGGACGCGGCGCCAGGCCCGGCGCGCGGCCGCGTCGTCCTGCAAGGGTGAGCCTGCCGATGATCGCCTCCGCCCAATCTTCCGCCAGGGAGCCGGCCGTCCAGCACATCGACTCGCCCGAGCGTCCGGCGCACATGCCGCGCTGGGTGGGGATCGTCTTCCCGCTGGCGGCCCTGGGTGGCGTCGCCCTCGTCTATCTCTACCGGGTCAACCGGTCGTGGCTCGACATCACCATCGCCTTCGGCGGATCGGCCGGCCTGGGGCTGGCTCTTGGCCTGGCGGCGCGCCTGAGTCTTCCGCACCGCTCCGCCTGGGTCCGCTGGCTGGTCGCGCTGGGGGGGCTGGTCGTCAGCCTGTCGCTGGCCGGAATCCTCTCCAGCGGGCAGATGGGACTGCGGCCACTCGTACCTGCCTCGGCCTGGGTTCGCTGGGCGGAGTTTATCCAGCTGGCCATAGGAGGCCTGTGTGCGTGGCTTGCCGTCCGCGCCTATCCGCGGCCGGAATCGGTCGAGACGATCTCAGAAGCGGACCCGCCGAACTGGGGCTTCACCTATCACCCCGCGGTCAACGACACCCAGCCGGTCTGGGCCGGCCGTCCCGAGCGTCAGCGAAGAACGCCCCGGACTCCGCGACCGCGTCCTGCCCCGGCGACGGCGCGGGCGGCGGTCGTCATCACGCCGGGCCCGCTGCGCCGGAGCTACGACCACTTGCGGGTGCGCCTGGCGCGGGCCGCCTCCTGGCGGCCGCGCCGGTCGTCCCCCATTCGTTTCACCGGCGCCGCCGAAGACCGCTGTCCTTACTGCCTGGATATCGTCAACGACCACGACCGACGCGGCGTCACCACCTGCCCGGTCTGCCACACCCGCCATCACGCCGAATGCTGGGATGTGACCGGTACGTGCCAGATTGCGCACCTGTACGCCGGCGGGACTCGCGCCGCGTCAGCCAGCACTCCGCAGGAACACCGCGGAAGGGGGTCTCGCCGCCCAGGAGCTGCCCGATGAGCGATTTGACCGTGACCGTCGTTCTCCCCAGCGGCGGCGCCCGCACCGCCGAGGTGCCCGACGATGTGGCCGTGCGCGACCTCCTCGCCGAGCTGACGTCGCTCCTCAAGCTGCCGACGCTCGGGCCGGACGGGCGGCCGATGACCTATCGCGTCGATAGCAAGTCCCTCGGCCGCGAACTGCGCGAGGACGAGACGCTGGCCCAGGCCGGCGTCCCGCCCGACGACCGCCTGATGCTGACGACCGACATCACCGCCGGCGGCGCGCTTGTCGCAGACAGCCCGCGCCTGCGCCGCCTGCGCGGCGATCACGAGCGGATGTCCGAGCTGGCGGCGCGCAGCGACCTGATCCGTTTCGAGGCTCGCCCGGAACGCCCGGGCTGGCCTCCCGAACGCTACTTGGTGAGCTTCGCCTGCAAGGGCATCGTCGGCGTCGATCGCCAGGGGCGGCCAAGGTACGGGAAGAACCACCAGGTCGAGATTTACCTGCACAACCAGTACCCGCAGCGCTGGCCCGGGCTGAAGTGGTTGACGCCGATCTGGCACCCCAACATCCATCACCTCAACGGGACCGTCTGCATCGACGCCGCGTGGTGGACGGCCGGCCGCTCGCTCGACCGGCTGGTCGTGATGCTGGGCGAGATGGTCCAGTACAAGAACTTCCACGACGATCCGACGGCCCCGCCGTTCCCCTGGGATCCGGAGGCGGCGCGCTGGTGCCGCGATTACCGCCTCAAGCATCCGAGAGCGTTTCCCGTTGACCGGCGCGAACTGCTGCGTCCGGAACGCATCAAGCTGGGCGAGCCGAAACCGTCGAAACCGGCCCGCAAGCCGGCAAACCGGCCCCGCCTGCGCTTGAAGTAGCGCCTCCGGGAGCCTCCGAAGCGGAGGCGGCCGGAGAGCGACAAGACCGGAGGGTATCGACATGACCGAGCAAGTGACCGAGCAGACCAGGACCGAGACCGCGATCGCGGCGATTCCCGTCACCATCGTCCTGCCGTCCGGCGGCACCCGCAGCGCCGACGTCCCGCGTGACGTCCCGGTGCGCGAGCTGATCCCAGAGCTGACGACGTCGCTCGAACTCCCGACGACCGGCCCCGACGGCCGCCCGACCAGCTACCGCCTCGACAGCAAGGCGCTCGGCCGCGAGCTGCGCGAGGACGAGACGCTGGCCTCGGCCGGCGTGCCCGAGGGCGACCGGTTGATGCTGACGGCCGACGTAACAGCTGGCTCGTGAGGCGCGCCGGCGCGGTCGAGCCGATGGATCTGCCGCGCGAAGCGTCGCGCGTCCGCATCGGACCGGCGGATGAGGTCTCGCCGGCCCTGGCCCGGATTCCGCTGGCGCAATGCCTGCGCTGGTGGTCGCCCCACGAAGGGCCGGGCCGCGAGCCCTACCTGGCGGTCTTCATGACCGGCCGGGCTTTCGTCCGCTGCTGTGCCCACGCCGGGAGCGACCTCGAGAACGAGGTCGGTGGGGCGCTGGTCGGCGCCTATCGGCGAGACCGCGCCACCGGCCGACCGTTCATCGTAGTCGAGGCGGCGCTCCCGGCGCGGCACACGCGCCAGGGCCGGACCCACCTGACCTTCACGCACGACAGCCTGGTCGAACTGCACGAGGAACTCGAGGCGCGCTACCCGACGAGGAGGCTTGTCGGTTGGTACCACACCCACCCCGGGATGGACGTCTTCCTTTCCGGCTACGACCTGTGGCTTCACGAGCACTTCTTCCCGTTCTCGTGGCAGGTGGCGCTCGTGATCGAGCCGCAGTCGCGGCGCGGAGGCTTCTTTGTGCGGGGGCCGGACGGCCAGCCCCATCCGCGGCACTACACCGGATTCGGCGAGCTCGTCCGTCCTTCGACGGCGCTCACGACGGGTCTGCCGTCTTCAGCCGCTGACGAGCACTCCGCACAAGACGAAGAAGGTCTGTCCCCGCTCCCGGCGGATCCTCCGACGACCTTCCCGGAAGCCCCGAGCTTCCGGGAAGGTCGCGGAGCTCCTCGCAGCGTCGTCAACTGGGACAACCTGAGGCTCGACGGGGTCGGCCCGCTGACGGACCGAGGTTTGGCGAAAGAGAGATGACCTGATGAGTCGACGAATGCGCACGTACTACTACGCCGTGGTCGGCGCCATCGGCGGGTTGATCGCCTGGCGCATCAGCGATCTGCTCGGCCTGTCTTTCTCCGGCAGCCTGGCGTTCAACGAGATCGTCATCGGCGGCTTCATCGGCCTGTCGATAGGACTGCTCATCGGCATCGCCGAGGGCCTGATCGCCCTCGACGCGCGCCGGATGCTGCGCACCGCCGTGGTCGCCGGACCGATCGGCATGGCGGCCGGCGCCATCGGCCTGGTGCTGGGCGAGGCGGCTTTCCAGATGCTGGGCGGCGACTCGCTCGGCCGCGTCCTCGGCTGGGCCCTGTTCGGTCTGCTGATCGGGCTGGCCGAGAGTTCTACCGGCCGCACGCAGCGGTGGAAGGGGGCGCTGGGCGGGCTTATCGGGGGCGCCGTCGGCGGCACCTTGCTCGAGATCGCTCGCCGCGGCTACGCCAACCCAATGCTGGGCAAGGCCGTCGGCCTGGTGCTGCTGGGCGCGGCGGTGGGCACGTTCATCGCCCTGATCACCGTTCTGCTGTCGCGCGCCTGGTTCGAGGTGGCCTCGGGCAAGCTGAAGGGGGCCGAGTTCATCCTCGACAAGTTCCTGCCGGACGGGGGTCCGTCGGCGATCATCGGCAGCGACGCGCTCAAGGCCGACATCGCCCTGCCCGATCCCGACATCGCCCCGCAGCATGCGCTGCTGAGCGGCGCGGGGACGCACATCACGCTCAAGGACATCAGCCTGACCGGGACCTACATCGACAATCGGCGGATCCAGGTGGCGTCGCTGGCCGACCGCCAGCGGATCCGGCTCGGCAACACCGAGCTGATCTATCACGAGAGAAGGTGAGACGAATGACCGCTCCCCTGACGAGGATGCGCCTCGGGCTGTCGATCGGCGCGCTGGCGCTCATGCCGTTCGGCCTCCCGTCGTGGCAGGCCGAATCGGGCGATGTGCAGCTGCGCATTACCCAGATCGACCGCTCGGGCTTTCCCGAGATACGCGTGTACATCTCGGCGACGGACGGCGCCGGCGAACCGACGGCCGTCTCGCCGAATGAGCTGCGGCTCTTCGAGAACGGCGAGCCCGTCGAGCCCAAAGCCATCGTCGGTGCCGGCGAAGTCGGGCCGTTGACGACGATGCTGATCGTCGACATATCCGGCAGCATGGAGGTGAACGGGAAGCTCGACGCCGCCAAGGACGCCGCCCTGGCCTACGTCGATCAGATGGAGGCGGGGGACCGGGCCGGGCTGATCGCCTTCGACGTCGAGAGCACCGTCGTCCAGGCCCTGACCGACGATGGCCAGGCGCTGCGCGAATCGATCGTGAGCCTGGAAACCGGCGGCGACACGGCGATGTTCGACGCGCTGATGGAGGGGATCCGCCAGCTGCGGCCGATCACCGGGCGGAAGGCGATCATCGTCCTGACGGACGGGATGGACAACTCCAGCACGGCCACCCTCGTGGGGACGCTGGACCAGGTCCAGGGCGGCGAACTCTCGATCTCGGCCGTCGGGCTGGGCGACGAGAGCCAGGCCGGCAAGTCGTTCGCCGGCCTGGACGAAGCCGGCCTCACATCACTTTCCGAGCGTGGGGGCGGCGTCTACGCGAGGGCGGCGGGCGCAGCCGAACTGCGCCAGGTGTACCAGCGCCTCGGGCGCGCCCTTCACAGCGAATACGTCGTCACGTACGTCACGGCCCTGCCGCTGCGCGATGGGGTCAACCGGACTCTCGACGTCCGCCTGGCGTCGAGCTCCGCCGGCGCTGTTCGGCGTTACAACCCCGGCGGCGTTGTTCCGGAAGTGGCGCAGCCGGCGCCCTGGTCCTCCTTCGGCCTGGCCCTGGCCGCCCTGGCGGCCCTGCTGTTTCTCCCTACCCTGTTCCGACTTGGCCTCGACGCGGCGCGGCGGGTCTCGATCCCACGGCGGGCCGAGGCCCGGCCCACGGGCAGGGTTCGTCTCCACGAAGAGACGGCGCGCGCGGAGCCGGGGCGGATTCGGCTGCGTTGAGGCTGTCGTCGAGCCGGCCGCCGCCAGCGTCCAACACAACTCGCTGGCGGCGGCCGGTGATTGACTCTGGTCGGTACCGCGTGTAGAGTAGGCTCAATTCACGCTCCCGATGGCTCGTGAGGGTCGCAGGGAGGGGTCCAGGGGGAAAGACAATGGCCCACCTACGGCGCTTTGCCCGCGCCGGTGTTCTGGCTTTGTTCGTGCTCGCCGCCGGCCTGCTCTCGCTTCCGACGTCCGCTTCTCCGCCTCTCGACGACATCCCACCTTCCACGCCCACCGCCGATGCCGGAGCTACTCCGACTCTGGAGGATGGCTATAGCCCTGTCTCGCCGACCCCCGAGATGACGCCTTCGGACGCTACGCCGGATGCCACACTGTCGGTCACGCCCGAAGCCATGCTTTCCCCGACGCCTTCTCCCTCCGAGATCTTCGCGACCGCAGCGGCTGACACGTCCACCCCAACGGAGACCGGCGGCACCGCCCTGGTCGCGGATCCGTCGACATCGATGCCGACCGCCGACGCAACCGAGACGCCTGCGCCCGCGGAGACCGGGACCCCAACGGAGGTCCCGCGCGGCACGCTTGCAGAGTTGAGCCCCATACCGAGCGAGGCCACTCCTTCGCCGACCGGGGAGTCGCCCGCAGCCGCCCTTCCCACGCATTCCGACACCCCGGCGGCGACGTCCACGCTCACCGCAACCCCGACTGTGGAGGCCGTGCTCGGGGATTCGGGCACTGAAGCCCCATCCTTCAACCCCGGTGCGGTCCTGATCAACGAAGTCGCCTGGGCCGGGACGCTGGCCTCGACCAGCGACGAGTGGATCGAGCTGTGGAACCCGGGCCCGGAGCCCATCGGCCTCGAAGGATGGAGCCTGACCGACGGCGACGGCGGCGATATCCGCGAGGCCCTCAGGGGCGAAATCGGGCCCTACGGCTTCTATCTGCTGGAGCGCACGGATGACACGACGGTCTCCGACGTCCCGGCCGACGGCGACTACACCGGCAGCCTCAACAACAACGGCGAGACCCTCGAGCTCATCGATCCATCCGGAACGCTGATCGACACCGCCAACGCTTCCGGCGGGCCGTGGCCGGCTGGCAATACCTCCGCCCGCGCCAGCATGGAACGGCACGGCGCGCTGGATGTGCCCGGCAGTTGGAGCACGTTCCCCGGCTTCGGCGGGAACGGCCTAGACGCCGTTGGCAACCCGATCGGCGGCACGCCTCGGCAGGCGAACTCGCCCTCCTCGGCTACGCCCTTGCCGACCTCCACGCCTCCCGGCACGGCCGCCACGCCGTTCCCTCACGAGGCGGTCATCATCAACGAGGTCGCCTGGGCCGGTACGCTGGCTTCATCCAGCGATGAGTGGATCGAGCTTCTCAACCCGGGCGATGAGGATGTCCTGCTGGACGGTTGGACGCTGACCGACGACAACGACATCGATTTTGACCTGCGCGGCGTCCTGCCCGGCGGCGCCTACTACGTCGTGGAGCGCAGCGACGATCAGACGATCTCCGATCGAGCCGCCGATCGGATCTACACCGGGGCGCTTTCGAATGAGGGTGAAAGACTGCGGCTGATCGACCCGAGCGGGGCCGAGATCGACGTGGTCAACGCGGCCGCCGGCGCCTGGCCGGCCGGTGATGCCGGCGCCCGCGCCTCGATGGAACGCGTCAGCGGCGTGTGGCGCACCTTCACCGGTTTCTATGGTCTGGGACTCGACGCCGACGGGCGGGCCGTGCGCGGGACGCCCTACGGCCCCAATTCCGGCCTCTTCCCCACGCCCCTGCCCACCTGGATTCCCGGCCGCGTGGTCATCAATGAAGTCCTGGTCCGCCCGCACTACGATTGGGAAGGCGCCGGCGGCGTGACGACCGACGACGAATTCATCGAGATCTACAACCGCGGTCCGGGCACGGTCAATCTAAAGGGCTGGATCCTGGACGACTACGCCGTCGGCGGCTCGGCGCCCTACGAGATCCCCTCGATGACCCTGGCGCCCGGCGAGTTCGCCGCGCTCTTTCGCACGCGCACCCGTATCGCCCTCAACGACGGCGGCGACTCGATCCGCCTGTCGGCGCCCGACGGGCGGCTGGTCGACAAGATCCGCTACCTGCGGGTGAGGGCCTACAACCTTTCCTACGGTCGCCTGCCCGACGGCGATGACGTCCTGGTCTACGGCCTGTGGCCGACCCCGGGCGAGGCAAACGTCCTCTACACGCCGCCGTCCTTCCCGGCCGGCGCCATCCTGATCAACGAAATCGCCTGGGCCGGTACGCTGGCCTCCGCCAACGACGAGTGGGTCGAATTGTGGAATCCCGGTTCGGCTTCCATCCATCTGGACGGATGGATCCTGACCGATGACGACGATATCCGCATCGACCTGAGAGGGATCCTCCCGGCCGGCGGCTATGCCCTCTTCGAACGGACGGACGACGGAACGATCTCGGATCTCCCGGCGGACGCCGTCTACACCGGCGCTCTGTCCGACAACGGCGAGCGACTCCGGCTGATCGATCCTTCAGGCCATGAGGTCGACGTTGTCAATCCGGGCGGCGAGGCGTGGCCGGCCGGGGACGATCAGGAGCGCGCCTCGATGGAGCGCGTCGAGGACGAATGGCTGACCTTCGCTGGAGACTACGGACGCGGGCTGGATACCCTGGCGCAGACAATCCAGGGCACGCCCGGGGGTGTCAATTCGGGGGCCGCGGCTTTGGCCATCACCGGCGTGTGGGCCTGCTCCGAGGAGGGATCGCGCATCGCCGGGCCGTGCCGATGAGGAAGGGTGGCGTCGCCCGTGCTTGCCCGTTCAAGGTAGCCGTCCACCCGATCGACGGTAGTGCCTTCCAGCCGCGAATCGATTTGCCGACCTTCGCCGCGCCCCGCGGCCTGGCTCTGCGGATCGCCGAGGGCCCGCCCTCCCTTGACAGAAATCACGGGCCCAAGGGAGTCCATCCTCTCTTCCTGCTCCGCTGTAGGCAACGTGCAAGCTCCCGTCAGGCGAGCTCGTCCTACAATGGAAGTGGATGAGAATGGGCAATATTCTTGCCCCCCTTCCCTCCCGAGCGACTCGCTCCCGGCTGAGGCTGCGCCGGACCCATCGCCGCCGCCATCCGGCCTCGCGAGTGGAGCCGACGGTTGTCATCCAGCCGGGCGTCATGGTCGAACTGGCCCTGCGCGAACTGGGCGCGGTCCTGATCCGCGCTATTCCCCCGGAAGCCTGAATCCCGCCTGCGCTCTCGCAGAGCTTCCCGGAAGCTCCAAGCTTCCGGGAAGCTCGAGGAATTCCCCCGCTTGCCACCGGCGCGGCGTGAGCGCTGTCGAAGGATACATCCTGAGGTCGGCGCTGTCGAAGGATGCATCCTGAGGTTGGCGCTGTCGAAGGATGCATCCTGAGGCCAGCCGAAGGACGCTATAATCCGCGCACATGCCACTCACCCTCGAGCAGGTCCGGCATATCGCACGCCTGGCGCGCCTCCGGCTGACGGACGAGGAGGAGCGGCGCTACGCCGAGCAGCTCTCGGCCATTCTGGACTACGCCGAGCGGCTCAAGCGCGTCGAAACCTCCGACGTCCCTCCCGCCACCGGCGTGCAGGATCTCCAGGCGCCGTTGCGCCCTGACACCCCCCGGCCATCGCTGCCGCGCGAGCGCGCCCTGGCCAATGCGCCCGCCAGCGCCGACGGCATGTTCCTCGTCCCGCCGATCCTCGACCGTTAGCTCTCATGACCGACCTGACAGATCTGTCGCTGCTCGAGGCCGGCGCCGCCCTGCGAGCGGGGGAAGTGTCCTCGCTCGAATTGACGCGCGCCAGCCTGGAGCGGATTTCCTCCCTCGACCCGTCGCTGCACGCCTTCCTGGCCGTCGCGCCGACGCTGGCCGAGGGCCAGGCGGTGGCCGCCGATCGGCGCCTGGCCGAGGCGCGCCGAACCGGCGCCTCCGTTGCGGCCGTGTTGGGCATCCCGATCGTCGTCAAAGACGTGCTGTGCCTCCAGGGCCTGCCGGCGACCGCCGGCTCCCGCATCCTGGAGGGATTTCGTCCCCCGTTCACGGCCACCGCCGTTCAGCGTCTGCTCGATGCCGGCGCCGTCGTGCTGGGGAAGACCAACACCGACGAATTCGCCATGGGCTCGTCGACCGAGAACTCGGCCTACGGGGCGACCCACAATCCCTGGGCGCTCGACCGGGTGCCCGGCGGATCGTCCGGAGGCACGGCCGCCGCCGTCGCCGCGCGGCTGTGCTTCGCCGGCCTCGGCTCGGACACCGGCGGTTCGATCCGCCAGCCGGCGGCCTTCTGCGGCGTCACCGGCCTCAAGCCGACCTACGGCCGCGTCTCGCGCTACGGCCTGATCGCCTATGGATCTTCGCTCGACAGCGTCGGTGTGCTGGCCCGCTCCGCCGCCGAAACGGCGGCCCTGTTCGAAACGATGGCCGGCCACGACCCGCTCGACTCCACCAGCCTGGCGGCGCCGCTGCCGCCGCTTGCCCTCGACGGGCGAGTACGCGGCCTGCGCCTGGGGGTGCCGTCGGAGTATTTCATCGACGGGATGCAGCCGGAGGTCGAGGCCGCCGTGCGCCAGGCGGTCGAGGCCTTTCGCGACCTGGGGGCCAAGGTGATCGAAATCCAGTTGCCCCACACCGATCTGGCACTGCCGGTCTACTACCTGATCGCCCCGGCGGAGGCCTCGGCCAATCTGGCTCGCTACGACGGCATCCGCTTCGGGCCGCGGATTTCCCGGCTTCCCGGAAGCCCGGAGCTTCCAGGAAGCTCGCCGCTCATGGAGCAATACCTGGCGACCCGCGGCGAGCTGTTCGGCGCCGAGGTCAAGCGCCGCATCATGCTGGGCACGTACGCCCTGTCGGCCGGCTACTACGACGCCTACTACGGTCAGGCCCAGCGCGTGCGCACCCTGATCAAGCGCGATTTCGAAAGCGCCTTCGCCCAGGTCGATGCCATCGCCTGCCCGGTCACGCCAACGACGGCCTTCCCCATCGGCGGACACGGCGACGACCCGCTGTCGATGTATCTGGAGGACGTGTTCACGCTGCCGGCCAACCTGGCGGGGATTCCCGGCCTGGCCTTCCCGGTCGGGTTCGACTCGACCGGGCTTCCGATCGGGATGCAGTTGAACGGCCCGGCCCTGTCCGAGCCCTTGCTGCTGCGCCTGGCCGACGCCTACCAGCGCGCGACGGATTGGCATCGCCGCTCGCCGAAGGTTCCGCAATAATGGAACAGGGATGGCGCTCTGGCGGTGACATCCTTCGGAAATTCCCGCTTGCGCCTGCAGCGGCGCCGCAGGCGCACGGCCGTTCCGCCCTCGCACAGCATCCCGGAGGGACGCCGGGCCGGGGCTTGCGGCCGGACGGGGTGCAGGTGTCGCTCGCCTTTCGGGCTCGCTCGGAATGACACGCGAAGAGACGTATCCCCTCTGTCATTCCGAGGGCTGCGAAGCAGCCCGAGGAATCCCCAAGACGCGTGACTGGCCGAGCCGCCACGGACCTATCCACCACGGCGGCCAACCGATCGTAGCTCGACCCCCCGAGGAGAAACACCGATGAAGGTCGTCATCCCCATGGCCGGCTACGGCACGCGCCTGCGGCCCCACACCTGGTCGAAGCCCAAGCCGCTGGTAACGGTCGCCGGCAAGCCGCTGCTCGGCCATGTGCTCGACACCGTCGCCGGGCTGCCGTTCGTCGACGAGGTCATCTTCACCGTCGGCTACCTCGGTCAGCAAGTGGAGGAATACGTCCGTCAGGAATACCCCGGGGTGCGGGCTCGCTACATCGAACAGCGCGAGCTCCTGGGACAGTCGCACGCCGTCTGGCTCGCCCGCGACCACCTATCCGGCCCAATGCTCATGATCTTCGTCGACACCCTGATCGAGGCCGACCTGTTGCGCCTAGCGCAGGAGAAGGCCGGGGCGGTGGCGTATGTCAAGGCCGTGCCCGACCCGCGCCGCTTCGGCGTGGCTGAGGTCGGAGCGCACGGCCTCGTGACGCGCCTGGTCGAGAAGCCACAGGACGCCGCCAACAATCTGGCGGTCGTCGGGCTGTATTACTTCGCCGACGCCGCCGCGCTGTTGCAGGCCATCGAGGCGCAAATGGCGAGCAAGACCCAGCTCAAGGGCGAGTATTTCCTGGCGGACGCCATCAACATCCTGCTCGACGGCGGGCTCCAGATGCGGGTCGAGCCGGTCGAGGTCTGGATGGATTGTGGTACGCCCGAATCGCTGCTGCAGACCAACCGCTTCCTGCTCGACCACGGCCGCGACAACTCGGCCGAGGCCGCCCGGCGCCCGCAGGTGCTGGTCATTCCGCCGGTCTACATCGACCCCGCGGCCGAGCTGCACCAGGCCGTCATCGGACCGCACGTCACCATCGCCGCCGGCTGCGTCATCGAGCGCTCGATCCTCCAGGACTCGATCGTCGACGCCGGATCGAGCATCGTCGACACGACGCTGGCCCATTCGTTGATCGGCCGCGACGCCCGCGTCATCGGGCGCCACCGCTCGCTCAACGTCGGCGATTCGTCCGAAGTCGGCTTCGCCTAGGCCTTCCCCGCCTCCCCGCCGGAGACCTGTATGATCAGCATCTACCAGACTCGCGACGGACGCTTGGACACGGTCGAAGAACAGGTCGGCGGCTGCTGGGCCAGCCTGATCGATCCCACCCCGGAGGAGATCGCCCGCGTCCGCGCGGCGGTCGAGGTGCCGGAAGATTTCTTGACCCACGCCCTCGA
>Ga0209108_10000174_pt1 | contig 33967 bp, 27 predicted proteins | sample Rifsed10ft1_FD_184003 | JGI IMG/M metagenome (GOLD analysis project Ga0209108, IMG submission 184003) | Soil microbial communities from Rifle, Colorado, USA - sediment 10ft 1 (version 2) | ecosystem: Environmental > Terrestrial > Deep subsurface > Rock core/Sediment | place: Rifle, Colorado...
CTTCGGCGGCGCCGTCGCGGCGTTCTGGTGGTACTGCCGGGAGGCTGGTCTGCCCGAGCGCGTGGCGAAGGTGGCCGCGCTGCTCCTCGTCGTCTCGCCGTTTGCCGTCTTTCAGAACGCGTCAGTCATGAGCCACACCGCTCACCTGGCGCTGTTTCTCGTCTTCGGCGCGGGCTGGACACGTTTCCTGAAGAACGGCAGTCTGCGCGATGCCCTGATCGCCGGAGCTGCCCTGATGCTGGGCGTTCTCGTTCGCCCGGTCGACATGGTGGTGGCCCTCATTCCGTTCGCGGTCCTGTTCCTGGCGACGCTCCGTGTCCGTCGCGGCCGGCTGGCCGGGGGAAGCGTGGTGGTGGTGGCCGCGGTGATCGCCCTGGGATTGACCCTGGCGTACAACTACGTGCTGACCGGGGACGCTCTGACCATGCCGACCTCGCTCTACTTCAACCTGCGGAATCCCGCGGAGCGATTTGGTCTCGGTTTCGGCGCGGACATGGGCACCACCATGCACGGCGACGAATGGTCGGGATTCTTCCTTGCGGACGCCGTCCGCGTCAGCGCGTACCGATTGAGCGAGCTGCTCCTCAACGTGGCGGGCGCTCCAGTACTCATCATGGCAGCGTTGCTGGGTTCCGCCTGGTGGCGCGGCTCAGGCGTGACGCCGCTCGCCTGGTCGGCGTTCACGATGGTCGCGCTGTACTTCTTTCACTTCTATCACGGCATTGCGTACGGAGCGCGTCACTTGTACATCGCGCTCCCGGTTGCCGCGCTCGCGATCGCTCTTCCGGTGGGAGCGGCGCTGGACTCCGCCTCGGCGGAGGCGCGTCTGAGAGCGAAAGCCGTGATCACGGCGACGATCGCCTTCCTCGTGATGTTCGCGTTCCCGCCGCTCGTAAGAGAATACGGTTCGCGATACCGCGGAGTGGACGGCGCGGTGCGCGATGCGGTGACGCGAAGCGGTCTCTCGAATGCCGTGGTTTTTGTCGACAGTCTCAACTGGGCCTGGAAAGCGGCCTTTCCGCTGAATGCTTATCCGCTCGAAGAGAATCGTGTCCTGATGGCACGTGATCGCGGCGCCGGGAACGCGCGAGTCATGACCGCGTTTCCGGGCCGCCGGTTCTATCGGCTCTCTGTCGCGAACGACGGACGTGTGGCACTCGCTCCGCTATCCGCCGTTGACTCGATCAGGACCTCGCGACCCTGAGTGGGCGCCAGATCAGGAACAGCGTAGCCGAGACGACCACGGTGACCAGCCAGAATGCTGCACCGGTCACGGGGAGATTGTAGCCGCTCGCCATCTTGCGCAGCACGATCAGCACCGGGAGCGTGGGACCATCAGTGAGCACAAGCCGCACGGCGGCCGGCACGACTTCGCGGGTCATGGTGACTGCCAGCGTGATAGCGAGCGAGACGCCGACCAGCGACCAGCGAACGATTCGCGGAAACGCCTGCAGCGCGCCGACTGCCGCGAGGAACAGCAGTGGCACCGCCGGTACCATGTAGCGTATGCCCGTATTCCACTGCAGGTTCGCGAACTGATTGGCGCTGCTGAACAGCCAGAGCGCCAGACACGAGAGTCCGATCCACGTCAGTTCGGTCCGAGAGGGCGCCCAGGTTCCGGATTTCCTGATGAACGGCGCGGCCAGCGCGGCCAGCAGCAGTGGACAGAACGCAAACAAACCGTAGCGAAGGTCGAAGAGGTTGGCCCGGAGCAGTTCCAGCGTGGGGAGCGTGAAGCCCAGCCACCCGCGGACGCTGTACTCTGTCGGCGGCATGTAGCGCTGGGCCGGCCAGATCGGGTCGCCGAAGGCCGCCCACTGGTAGGCAAGCAGGACGGACAGGCTGACCAGGGCGCCGGCGACGTACAGCGCGCCTTCACGCAGCGCCGCCCCGGCCCCGCCGAGTCGCCAGGCGTCCACGAGGATCCAGCAGCCGAAGACCACGGCGAATGGAATGCCGCTGTAGTCGCAGACGATCGCGTACCCCGTAAGGAGACCGATGCCGGCGAGCGTGAGCGGTGCCGGGGCCGTAGCGGGCGACCGAGGCCTGATGCCGACCTTGAGGATCCACGCCCCGAACACGAGGTACGCCACGATCAGGTTCTGGTTGAGGAACGCGGTGCGGAAAAACGTCGGCGTGGCGAAGGCGAACACCAGGGCAAACGACAGGGCGCGCCGGTCATCGCCGAGTCGGTCACGGAGAAACAGGAACATCAGCACGGTGGCCAAGGCGCCTAACGGCGCCATGACGGTGACCCCGGTGCCGATCGCGGCCAGCCCGAGGACGATGTCGAGGCCCCGGGCCCGGGCGGCGTTCATGAACCGGGTGCGGTTCGGCCGCGGGTCGTCGTATGTCGCCGGCGGCTTGGGCTTCGCGATCTCCGGCTTGAGTCGGACGGCCAGCGCGATCGCGGGTCGCACGAGGATGGCGTAGGGGATGGCCCCGACGATCGACGCGCCGGGGTTGCTGTTGATGTACCAGCCGCGGCCGGGCATCTCGAACAAATCCGGGTGCAGGTCGCCATAGGGATCGACTCGGACGGAAAGCCTCTCCCCGAGCGAGATGGCCAGATAGGTCTCTCGCACGACGTTGGTGGAGACAAAGACCGAGTACACGAGCCAGACGGTCAGGAACAGGCGCCACCAGACGGACCTCGTCATCGTCGTGCCCTGCGGTGCCATCACGCGGGTCCCACGATTGAGCCCGCAGACGCGGAACCGGATTCCCGCGCCGACGCATTCCGCCGCATTGCCAGTGCAATAGCTCCGCTGAGCAACCCGCCGGTCACGATGACCGCCTCGAACACGAGCCCCGTGGCGACGGCACGCACCGCGGTGACTCCGAATGGCGCGAAGAGCGCGGCCTGTGCCGCCTCACGAACACCGATGCCGCCCTGCGTGAGGGGAGTCAGACCGGCGATCTTCGCCAGCGGCCAGACAAACAGCCAGACGTAGAGCGGGATGTCGATGCCGATGAGCCGGCCCAACTCCCAGTTCAGGAGGATCAACACGAACTGAAGCGCGAGTCCGAGCGTGAAAGCCGTGACAAGCGCCTGCGGCCGGGACGCCGTCGCGCCCACCGCCTGACGCACGCGAACGAGCAGCCGTCGCACCTTGAATGGCACGCGCTGTACCGGGAAGAATCGCAGCGAGAGCGCGCCGAGAACCACAGCCGCCCCGACGAGCGCGGCGAAGGTGAGAAAGATGCGCCGACTCGTGGGGTCGAGCGCGCGTGGCGCCAGCAGCGCGCCGACGCCGGCCAGTACGCCCAGGCCGATGACGTCCTGCATGCGGTCGATGAGGCTTCCCAGCAGCAGCGCGCTCGACGAGCGGGAATGGCGCATCGCGACTCCGGCGCGCACGACATCTCCGCCCACGATGGAGGGGAGGAAGAGGTTGCCGAACAGCCCCCAGTAGTATGCGTGGACGGCCTCACGCCCCGGCAGTCCCGCGCCGGCGGTGTTCACCAGGAGCCGCCACTTCGCCACGCCTAACAAGTGCGCCGCCAGGTACACGGCAATGGCCAGGGGCCACATGGCCGGGGGAACGGACCGCATCGCGGACCAGAGCTGGTCCACCGGCAGCCACCAGGCGATGAGCGCCAGCGCCGCGAACGTGGCCACGATCCGCAGCACCCACCGCGGCGAGAATCGTCTCGCCGCCGACGTCCCGGCGGACCGACTCACGTCAATCCTCCACCACGTGCGTCGCAAAGACGCGTCGGAACCCGGCCCATCGCGTCTCGTCGAACGTCCCGCCCGTCAGGCATTCTGCCGCGCAATACGCCATGAACAGCGCGTGGTGCGTGTTGTCGTGGGCAAACAGCCCCTGCCGGCCGAACGTGAGGAGGCGCGGCTGGCCGGACGCCCAGGCGTCAAGCGCGTCGAAGTGCTGCTCATAGCCCGACAGATAGATCGGATAGGCATGCCGCAGGCGCTTCACGTTCACCGCGACAGGGGGACGGATCAGCGGAAGGCCCGCCGAGCGGATGTCGCGCACGACCAGTTCGCCCAGCTGGTCGTCGCTCATGGACCACGTCGCGTCTCCCGGCGCGCACGGCAGTTCCGCGCAGAGCACCGTACTCCCCGCAGGCGTGGTGAGGTCGCTGTAGTTCTTTGGCTCCGTGAGCCGGGTGATCGAGATCGAGGATTCGGGGAAGTAGTGCGCGTCCGTCGGCGTGAAACGGTCCACGTCCAGTTGGAGGTAGACCAGCAACATCGCCCGGTAATCGATGCCCGGTGTCGACCCCGACAGCGCTGCCGGTGGCGCGGGACTCGTCAGGCGCGCCAGCATCGTGATCGGGATCGTGGACCACACGTAGTCGGCATCGAGCACGCGCGTGACCCCCTGTTGCGACACGTGAACCTGCCAGCGGCCATCCGGGGACGCCGGTGCCTGCAGGCGTTCCACGTTCGTGTTCAGCAGCATGTCGGCGCCGAGTTGCCCTGCGGCGTCGGCGTAGGCATTCGTGATCTGTCCAAAGCCGCGGCGCGGATAGTAGAACATCCCGTCGCCAACCGGCTTCAGGATTCGCTTGATGAGCTTTGCGAACGAGTTGGCCGTGACGCGCCGCTGGGCTTGGATGCCTGACAGCTCCGCGGGTTCGTGCCCCCAGATCTTGCGCGCGTACGGGAAGTAGAAGCTGTTGCAGATGGTCGGCCCGAGGCTCCGCAGCAGCACGTCGGCGAACGTGTCGGCCGAGAACCGGCGCCGCATGCCAAGTTTCCCCGCGATCATGTCGAACAGGACGCCTGATGCGAACCGCTTGTCGAGACTCATCAGCAGGTCTGTCGGCTTGAACGGGAAGCGCACGAAGCGCCCCCGTAACCGGATGCGGCCGTTCCGCTTTCGAGCGAGGAGGTCATCATCGAGCAGCGACCGGATATCGGCCAGGATCCCCGGCTCGGTCGTGTAGTGCAACCGGTGACTGCCGAAGTCGAGCCACTGTCCGCCCCACTCGAAGCTGCCGGCATTGCCGCCGAAATGTTCCTGGCGCTCGACGAGCGTGACGCGGGCGCGCTCGAGCCGGCGCAGCTGGTACGCGGCACCACATCCCGCCGGCCCGCCTCCGAGGATGACCACGTGTGGCGCGCCGCTCATGACGCGCCTCGCGCGAGTTGGTCTGCTACGCCGCCGCGACTATCATTGACCCTCGCCCCCTTCCCGGCGCGAGCCGGCGTCATAACGAGCACCGCATGGCCACTTCGTCCTCTCCCGTCCTGGTCACCGGCGCCGCCGGGTTCGTGGGTTTCCACCTGAGCCAGCGGCTGCTGCGCGACGGCCGCGAGGTCGTCGGTGTGGACAGCCTGAATGACTACTACGACCGGCGTCTCAAGGAGGCGCGGCTGGATGAACTGCGCAGCGGGTCCGGGTTCCGGTTCGAGCGGCTCAATCTTGCCGATCGGGAAGCGACCGCGCGGCTCTTCGACGAGGTGCGACCGGGGCTCGTCGCGCATCTCGCCGCGCAGGCGGGCGTCAGGTACTCCCTCGAGGCGCCGCACGCCTACACCGAGAGCAATGTCGTCGCGCTGGGCAACGTTCTCGAGTCGTGTCGCCAGCATGGTGTCGGGCACTTCACGTTCGCCAGTTCGAGCTCGGTCTACGGCGCCAATACCGTCCTTCCTTTCTCTGAACATCACGGCGCCGACCACCCGCTCTCCCTCTACGCCGCGACCAAGCGGTCCGGGGAGCTGATGGGATACGCCTACAGTCACCTGTTCGACCTTCCGTTCACCGCGCTGCGGTTCTTCACGGTCTATGGTCCCTGGGGCAGGCCGGACATGGCGCTGTTCAAGTTCACGAAGGCGATCCTCGAGGGACAACCCATCGAGGTCTTCCACCACGGGGAATCGTCGCGTGACTACACCTACGTCGACGACGTGGTGGAGGCCTTTGTCCGCGTGCTGGACCGCCCGCCGCAGAGTGCGCCCGACGCGACAGAACGGCTGTCCGACCCGGCCACCGGCACGGCGCCCTTCCGCCTGTACAACGTCGGGCACGAGTCGCCCGTCAGGCTGTCGCGCATGATCGAAGTGCTGGAGTCGTGTCTTGGCCGGACCGCGCAGCGGAAGCTGATGCCCCCGCAACCCGGCGACGTTGCCATCACGAGCGCTGATGGCGCCGACCTGGCGCGCGACACGGGCTTCCGGCCCCGCGTCACCATCGAGGAAGGCATCCCGCGCTTTGTCGAGTGGTACCGCGCCTTCTACCGAGTGTAGGCCGCGAGGCCGCGTCATTTCCGGCGGGTGGCGATTCGCGCGTTCTGATCGGCCAGGAGACCGACCGCCCAGACGATCAGCGCCCCGAGGAATCCAAGCACGGCCGTCTCTGAGAGGTTGTCCTTGGTGATGTCGTACACGAACTTGGCCATCGCCCCCGCCGCCATGACCGCGCCTAACGGCAAGAAGACCTTGAGCGGATTGAAGAAGACCATTGTGCGGACGATCAGGAGCGTGAAGTCGTAGGCATGCCGCGGCCTGATCTTCGATTCACCCAGCCGCGCGTGGTAGTCGATCGCCAGGTACGTCAGCGGATGGTTGTTGCATGCCGCGGCCAGCGTGATGGTGGTCGTGAATGAAAAACCATCCGGCAGCAGGTGCTCATAGCGATTGATCAGTGACTTTCGCATGAGCCGGAGACCCGAGTTGATGTCGGGCAATCGTCGGCCGGCCAGATAACTGGCGAGGCGATTGAGGAACCACTTCGCCGGGCGCCGCACCAGCGGAACCCGCACCGTCTCACCGGTTCGTGACCCCACGACCATGCTGTTCGCCGGTGCCTCCGCCAGGAGCGCCGGTATGGCTTCAACCGGATAGGTGCCGTCGGCATCAGTGATCAGGATCCAATCATGGGCGGCGAGCCTGACGCCAAGCTTCAGGGCCGCGCCGTAGCCGCGGTTCGGCGTCCGACGCACGACACGGCCGATTCCAGCCGCGATCGCGGCCTCCGCCGTTCCGTCAGTCGAACCGTCGTCCACGACGATGATTTCATATTTCCACCCCGTCGTGCGCATCACGCGGTCGATGCTCGTCACCTGATCCGCCACGTGCGCCGCCTCGTTGAACGCCGGAACCACGACCGTCACCGCCCGATCGAGCGGCTGCAGTTCGTCGTCGACAATGTGCTCAATCTGGCGACTGTGCTCAGTCATGAGTGGTGGCGGAATCGTGACGCAGGATCTGGATCTCACCACCACCGACCGTCGAGGAGAAGACCCGGACAACCTCATACCGTGGTGCGGAAAGGTGCTGGAACAACTCGGGCGTCACCGCCCGGATGCGGGCGGTCAGGGTGAAGACGATCCAGGTGCGAGGGGCGCTTCGCTCGGCGGAATCGAGCATCGCGAGGTCGTTCGTGAAGCGCCAGTTGGAGGTCCAGCCACGCAGCTGATAGACATCAGACGCGACATCCAGGGCGATCACCTCATCTCCTGGTCTCCGCTCCTGTTCGATGAACTCGAAGGCGGCCCGGAATTGCTGCTTCGGCTGCCAGGCCCTCGGCACCGTGAGAAGACTGAGGAACGCGACCCCGCACGCACCCGCGACCGCAACACGTTCGGGCTGCCAGCGAACGAGCCGCTTCACCAGCACAAATCCGCCGCGCAGCGCCGCCAGCACAAGAAAACCGCTCGCGAAGAAGAAGAATCGCGGCCAGAGATTGTGACGCGCGGCGACAATCAACGCGAACGTGACGGCGACGGGCAGGAACATCATTAGCGTGGTGACGCGTGACTGACGCCAATAACTCGCGACACCTACACCCAGCACCGCGAGACTGCCGAGAACCGTCACCAGGCCACCGGGCATGCCCCGCGACAGCACGCGGAAGCCGTCGCGCAGCATCCAGCCTGCGCTGGTCCACTCGACGGCCACGCCTTCCATTGTCGGTTTTGAGACATCGCGCCAGACCTGCGGAAGCATTGGCGCATAGAGGCAGATCGTGATCATCGCGCTCAACCCGAGTGCGATCATGGGCCACATGGCGAGCTGGCGTCCTTCACGCGACGTCCAGCGAGTCGTGAGGACCAGTGTGAGCGCATGGCCGACGGCGATGAAGGCAGCCGTCAGGTGTGTGTATGTCGCGAGCGCCATGAGGAACGCGTAGCCCCACGCAAGGGTCGGCAATCGTCCCTTGCCCTCGCACAACTGGAGGAAGACGCCTGTTCCCAGAACGGCGAGAAACAGCATCATAGTGTAGCCCCGCGCATTCTGTGAGAACCAGACATGGTGGTACGAGACGGCGAGGAGTAGCACACCCAACGCGGCCTCGCTCGTCGATGTCACGCGCCGCCCGAATACCCAGACAGCAGCGAGGCTCGCAACGCCAAAGATCACCGCGGGAATCCGGAGGGACCAGTCGCTCGCTCCCGCAGCCAGGAATGCAATCCTGGCCAGGATGGAATAGAGCGGCTGGTGGTTCTGGCTGTCGTACGTGCTGATGAGCTGCCGGAACTCGAGAGGCGCGTAGCGTGTCCGGAGGTAGATCTCGTCGAGCCACAGTTCGGTGTCGATTCGATACAACCGCAGCCCCAGTGCCAGCACGATCATCGCGACAAGAATGATCAGCGACCACGAGCCTGTGCGGGCCCCCGCCTGTTCATGCGGTCTGGCGGCGATCACCAGATAGCGTCCCAGCAGCAGCGCAATCACTGCGAGCGTAACCACCGACAGTTTGAGGATCCAGACGCCCGCAATGACGTCGGCGTGAGTCGCCCCGTACGTCGCGTTCAGCCACGTGGCGGTCGTATCCGCTGGAAGCAGGAGGGCCGCCACGAGGACGCCGGCCCACACCAGGTCCGCCGCGCGCCAACCCGTCCTCGGGCTGGTCGCGACCGGGACGACCCCGCGCGCGTCCATTGCCTAACGGGCGAGGTAGATGATGGCGCCGCAGTAGGCGGCCCAGAGGACGACCGCCGCCATGAGCGCGCGATCCGTGAGCAGCGTCTCGGTCGGGTTCCCGCCCTCGTTGCGATGAACGAGGAAGAGGTATCGAAAGACGCCGTAGAGCACGAAGGCCGTGCTGTAGGAAAGCGCCTCGGACCCGACGATGCGCGCCGTGTCGGATTCGAGCGTGTACATGATGTAGGACACCACCGTCACCGAGAGCAGCACGACGGAAAGCTGGTCGAGAAAGGGCGTGCTGTAGCTGGCCAGCACCGCGCGGTGGGTGGGCGAGCTGCCGCCAAGCAGCACCAGCTCATGGCGACGCTTTGCAAACCCGAGGAACAGCGCGAGAAGCCCGCCGCACAGGAACAACCAGATCGACGGACTGACATCGACGGCCAGCGCGCCAGCCACCAGGCGCATGACAAAAAATGCCGCGATGACAAAGACGTCGACGATGACGACGTTCTTGAGCCACGCGCCGTACAGCACGTTGAGGACGAGGTAGGCGATGAGCACGGCAGCAACGCCGGTGCCGACGACGGCGCCGGCGGCGAGTCCGATGACACCGAGCACACTCGCGACAACGAGTGCGGAGGCCGGAGTGATCAACCCTGACGCAATGGGTCGCCTCGCCTTAGCCGGGTGAAGCCGATCTGCCTCGCGATCGATGACGTCGTTCATGAGGTAGACCGCGCTCGCAACCGCGCAGAACGATCCGAAGGCGACCAGCGCGCGCCACTGCGCATCCCACATCAGGGCTTTTCCCGAGAAGACCAGTGGCGACAGCACGAAGCCGTTCTTCAGCCACTGTTCGGGACGAATGGCGCGAATCCAGGCCCTCAAGCCGGCGGCTCGGCCAATCGCATCGAGAGGGGATTGCGAGCCCAGGTCGTGTCGCCTTTCGGTCAGCACCGGATTCAGGGATGTCGTTCCAGCATGCGGGCTTCGCCTCGGCAAGAAGACGACCACCAGCGACTGAAGCCGCAAATCCGGCACGGACGCCAAGTGTCGCCTACTCGCGCGCCTGACACTTGCGGTTTTGTGACCCCGCGGTGATTAGTTGCGTGACTCCAACACCGCAAGTGACAGTGTGGCGGATCGGCGACAGCAACTCCGCCTTGTTGCGGCGGAATTGAGGCTTCCGCGCAATAGCGTGCAACGTCGCAAGCTCTTGTCGGCTAGCACCTTAGAGATAGTTAACGAAAGTGGCGACCAGCATCATGAGGCTGCGGCAGCGGGTTTGCGGGGGACACGTGACCGAGAACGAGCGGTTGCACGGCGCTACCCCCCCCAGTCGCCTCCATGCGAAGCACAACGTTCCCCAAGCAGCGTAATGCCGCGGCCGCAAGAACCGGCGATTGTGCGTCGCTTTCGGTCGTCGTTGTGTCTTCCGGTTCCGCGCTCGTAGCCCAGCGCGCGACGCAGGCGTTGAAGAGCGCCTCGCAGGGTCTCACCGCCCAGTTCATCCTGGTGTCTCAGGATGAAGATCCCAGCTTCGTTTCGACAGTGGAACGGACCGGTGCGGAATTCGTAGCCGCCCCGCCCGGATGCACGAGAGCCGAGATGTGTGACCTGGGAATGAGCCGCGCCAATGGGTCGATCGTCGCGGTGCGCGACGATGTGGCGATTGGCGATGCTCGCTGGCTGGACACCTATCGCGCCGTGCTCCCGATGCGCGAGGCGGCGACGCCGCTGTCGACGCCAATCGAGTCGGTGGTGATGGACACGCTGGTGGCCGCGCGAGCCGGTCTGGCCGATGCCGCGCCAGCCTTCACGACGCTCGAGAGGAAGGCCCGCGCCGCCACGATCGAGATGGCAGCGGCGGTCTAACCGCCAGCGGTCTGCTGTTGATCGAACAGCGGCGACACGCCCCCTGATGTCGTCGCGGCGCCCGCCCACTTGCCATCGCTGCGGACCCGTTGCCGCTTCCTGTTACGCTCGTCGTCGGGGTGGCGAATACATTTCGCCCTCCACGGTGCAGGCGACGGCGCGCACAATGGTCCAGACAGGGGCGGCTGAGGAATCGTGAGCTTGGATCGGAATGCGCCGCCGCGCGGCGTCGATCAACTCAAAAGCGGGGATCACGTCGTAGTCATCGGCGGGGGCCCCGCCGGGCTTACGGCTGCCTATCTGCTGGCGAAGGACGGTGTCCAGGTCACGGTCCTCGAAGCCGATGACATCGTCGGCGGCATATCTCGAACCGCCCAGTACCACGGGTACCGCTTCGATATCGGCGGTCATCGGTTCTTCACCAAGATCGCCCCGGTCGAGGCGCTCTGGCACGAGATTCTCGGCCCCGAGTTCATCTCGGTGCCGCGGCTTTCACGGATTCACTACGGCGGGAAGTATTTCGACTACCCGCTCAAGGCGAAGAACGCGCTCCTCGGACTCGGTCTCTGGAACACGTTTCTCTGCGTCGCCAGCTACGTCCGCTGGCACTTCAAGCCATATCCGGTTGAAGAGAACCTGGAGCAATGGGTCACCAATCGGTTCGGGAAGCGGCTGTTCGAGATCTTCTTCAAGACCTACACGGAGAAGGTCTGGGGCATCCCCTGCACCGAGATCCGCGCCGAGTGGGCCGCGCAACGCATCCAGGGCCTGAGTCTCGCCAAGGCCATCCTGAACGCGGCACAACTGCAGAAGCGTTCCGAGACCATCAAGACGCTGATCGACCGGTTCCAGTATCCACGGCTGGGACCCGGACAGATGTGGGAGACCGCGGCCGCCAAGATCCGGGAACTTGGCGGCGAGGTGCTGCTGCGTCATGAAGTGACGAACCTCGAGCATCACGGTGGAGGGATCGCCGCGGTGCGCGTCAACACGCCGAACGGTCCGCGGCGCATCGAGGCCGATCACTTCATAACCACCATGCCGCTTCGGAATCTCGCGCGAGCCCTCGATCCATCGCCGCCGGCGCTCATTCGAAACGCGGGCGAAGGCCTCAACTACCGCGACTTCCTCACCGTCGCGCTGATGATCGACGCGGACAATGTCTTCCCGGACAACTGGATCTACATCCACACGCCGGGCGTAAAGGTCGGGCGCATCCAGAACTTCAATAACTGGAGCCGCGCCATGGTCCCTGAGGCGGGGACGACCTGCCTGGGCATGGAGTACTTCTGCTTTGAGGGTGACGGCCTCTGGTCCAGCCCCGATGCGGATCTGGTGGCGCTGGCGACGAAGGAGCTGAGGGAACTGGGTCTGGTCGATCCGTCCAGGGTGCGCGATGGCTGTGTCGTCCGGATGCCGAAGGCGTATCCGGTCTACGATTCGACCTATGCCGAGCATCTCAGCACGTTGCGCAGCTTCATCGATCCGATCCGCAACCTGCATACGGTCGGTCGCAACGGCATGCACAAGTACAACAACCAGGATCACTCGATGCTGACGGCCATGATGTCGGTGGCCAACATGCGCGGGTCGTCGCACGACGTCTGGTCCGTGAACACCGATTACGAGTACCACGAGGAGCAGAAGCTGGAGACGGCGGGAAGCAGAGTCTCGCGCGAATCGGCGCGGGCCACGACGTAGTCGCATGTCCGGCGTGCCTCTGCGCGATCGCATGATCGCCGTGGCGCGGCGCACGCTGCCTCGCGGCATGCGCGACTGGGTCGTCACCACGCAGCGGCGCCTCGGACTCCAGTGGCCACGCGTGGGACGGGTGCACTTCGGCGATCTGCGTCGCCTGACGCCCATCAGTCCGGTGTTCGCCCTCGACCGCGGTTTTCCCATCGAGCGTTACTACATCGAGCAGTTCCTCGGCCGGCACCGGAGCGACATCCGCGGCCGGGCGCTCGAATTCGGCGACACGTTCTACCTCGACAAGTTCGGGGGGACAGCCGTAAGCGCGAAGGAAGTCTTCAGCTACGTGGCGGCGCCCGGGGCTGCCATTATCGGCGACCTCGCCGGCGAATCAACGCTTCCCGAGGCGAGATACGACGCGATCGTCTGCACGCAGACGATCCAGATGATCTACGACATCCGGCACGCCGTGCGGCGGCTCTGGTCGATGTTGCGACCGGGCGGTGTCCTGTTGCTGACGACGCACGGCATCAGCAAAGTCGGCCGGCACCTGGACCGCGATGGCTGGGGCGAGTACTGGCACCTGACGCGTCAGGCGGCGCGATCACTCTTCGAGGACGCCTTCCCGGGTCAGTTCTCCGTGGAAGCGTATGGCAATGTGCTGAGCGCCACCGCGGCGCTGCATGGTCTGGCGTCGGAGGAATTGACGCCGGAGGAGCTCGACCACGGCGACCGCGACTTCGACGTGATCATCGGCGTCCGCGCCGTGCGAGCGGCGGAGCCGGCGCGATGAAACGCCTACTTGATCGCGAGGAATCCCTCGAAGCACACCCACTTCATGACCGACATGATGTCGGTGAAGCCGGCCCGGCGGAGCAGCCCGAGGTTGCCCTCCGTGGAGAAGGGCTCCAGCACGCCCTTCAGGCTCGCCGTCTTGTTGAGGATCTCGTCGGCGCTGAAGCCGTTCTTCGCCTTGAAGTCGTTGTAGAGCGCGACGCTCATGTCCTGGAAGCGCGCATCGGGCCCACGCACCTTCTCGAACAGGATGAAGGCGCCGCCCCAGTGCAGCCGCTCGTAGATCCGGCTGATCAGTTCCTGTCGATGCCGCGGCTGCACGAACTGAACGCAATAGTACGAGACGAACAGGTCCGCCTTCTCGTAGGGATGCGTGACGGCATCGTCGCAGATCAGTTCGATGTTCGGCACGCCCGCGCAGTGCGAGCGGGCCTTCTCGATCATGGCCTCGACGGGATCGATGCCGATCCATCGAACGTTGGGCTTGTGCGCTTGGTGCGTCGCCAGCTTCCGCAGCAGCTGTCCCGTCGACGTGCCGATTTCGTAGCAGACGCTGTCGTCGCGCACGAAGTAGTCGCTGATGGACCCGATCAGCTCATGCCCCGCGTCGTACATCGGCACGGACTGTCGCACGTGATCCACGAAGGTTTCGGCGACGTTGCCGTCGAAGGACCAGCTGGCCCGCTTGGCTTCGATGTCGTGACCGACCTTCATGGGCTCTCCTGCGAGCGGAATCCGGGGGACCACGCTAGACTAGCGAACGATGACACCCGCCGCCAGCCACGCGAGACTCAACTGAGGACGGCGCGATGAGCACGCTCGTCACCGCGTCGCTGGCCGCATGGTCCGGTGTCGAAGGCCGGCCCCTCGTCATCGCCGGCCCCTGCAGCGCTGAAAGCGAAGAGCAGCTGTTGGAAACAGCGCGCCGGCTCCACGGCGCACGCGTCGATTACTTCCGAGCCGGAATCTGGAAGGCGCGCACCCGTCCCGCGAACTTCGAGGGGATTGGTGACGCCGCGCTCCCATGGCTCGTGAAGGCGGGTCGCCAGTTCGGCATGAAGACGGCGACTGAGGTCGCCACGCCGGCGCACGTCGAAGCGGCGCTGCACCATGGCGTCGACCTGCTCTGGATCGGGGCACGCACGACGGTCAACCCGTTCTCGGTCCAGGAACTCGCCGATGCACTCCGCGGGGTGACGACGCCGGTCCTGGTCAAGAACCCGACCAGTCCCGACATGGCCCTGTGGCTCGGTGCACTCGAGCGTATCAATCGCGCGGGAGTCCGCCGTCTGGGCGTGATCCACCGGGGATTCTCGGTCGCTGGCAACACACGCTTCCGCAATGCGCCGATGTGGGAACTGGCCATCGAGTTCCGGCGCATGCATCCCGACGTCCCGATCATCACGGACCCGAGTCACATCACGGGACGTCGCGAGATGATCCTCGACGTCGCGCAACACGCCATGGATCTGGGCCTCGATGGATTGATGATCGAGGCGCATCCGAATCCCGACCAGGCGTGGAGTGACGCCGCACAACAGGTCACGCCCGAGCGGCTGAGTGAAATCCTCGCGCTCCTCAAGGTTCGGCGCGAAACGTCGGCGGACGTCGAGTACCTGGCGTCACTGGAGGTGCTCCGCGATCGCATCGACCACCTGGATCACGACCTGCTCGACCTGCTGGCCAAACGAATGCGCGTCGTGGAAGAGATCGGGGAATACAAGCGTGCCAACAACGTCGCCACGTTGCAGGTATCGCGGTGGAGCGCTCTGCTCGAGGACCGTCTCGCTCGCGCCGTGGAACTCGGACTGGCACCCGAATACGCGCAGGCGATCTACGAGATCATCCACCGTGAGTCCGTGCGACGGCAGAGTGAAGTCATGAGTGAGGAGCCTGCCGGCAGCACTCCTCCTGGCCGTCAGGATTGACCGAGGATCACACCCGGAGCTCTGGCAATCCGGCGCGCCGGAATCTCAGGCCACCGAGTGCAACCAGAACGGCTCCGTAAACCACGGCGCCCGCTGGAACGGCCAGCCATGGATTGCGCCCGGCAGGAGTCATGAGGACGAGCGCCATCACGACGCTGGCGATGATGGCCTTTCGACCGAGCTTGAGCGAGGGAACCGCGTACCCCAGGCGCGTCGCCTGGTGCTGGGCGAGGACCAGGCGCAGCAGTTCCGTCGCACCGGTCACCACGGCCGCGCCAAGCATGCCCCACAAGGGCACGATGACGATGTTGAGGACCACGTTCACCACGGCTGACACAACGACGATTCGCAGCAGGTAATCCTCGCGGCGTTCGGCGATGATGGCCGTCGTCGCGACAGATCGCAGGACCGAAAGCGGCGCGGAGACCAGAAGCACCGCGAGAACGGCGCCCGCCGTCCTGAATTGCGGTCCGTACACCCCGCCCAGGATGTCCGAGGCAATCATGCCGCCACCGACCGTGATCGGGAGGACCACGAGGAACACCTTCCCCGCGGCCTGATCGTAGACCTCCTGCCGGGTGGCGCGGTGTGAGGCCAGCCGCGTCAGGGCAGGCATCAGCGTCAGCGCGTACATGCCGCCGATGTTGAGCACAAAGCTCACCACGGCATATGCCGACGCGTACAGTCCCACCGTCGTGGCGTCGCGAAAGAGCCGGAGAAAGAGGACGTCGGCATTGAAGACGACGATGCCGAGCAATGTGCTTCCCACGTAGGGCGCGATGTGCCTGACGACAAGCGGTCCGATGATGGTCGAATTCCAGGCCACGCCGACAGGGACGCGCAGTCGGCGCAGCCCGAAGACCACGATGATCGCCGCCACGGTGTCCCCGAGCAGTTGTGCCAGCGGGACCCGCCAGATGTCGGCGGCACCCCGCAGCGCCAGGGCCACCGCGAGAAAGGCGACCAGCTCCCCAACGGTGCGGGCGATCCCGGCCATCGATGTGCGATCGAGGCCCGTCAGCACCCATCGGGCACTCAGCGCCAGGGGAACCAGCGTGAGGGAGTAGAGCGCGATGATGTGCCCTTCGGGGTCCGGCAGGAACAGGAACGCCGCCAGGCCGCCGATGGCTATCACGGCTACGGCGAGCACGAGTCGAAATGCCAGCACGGCGGGCACGAATTCACCAAGTGACTCACGTCGGGCGGCCGCCTCACGAACGCCGATCCCGAGATCGAACCCGGCGTCGACCACGCGCGCGAGGTACAGCAGTACCGCCAGGGAAAACGACACGACCCCGAGCCCTTCAGCGCCGAGCCGGCGTGCCACGATGAGCATCGCGGCGAACGCGATCACGCGCGCGAGTGCTTCGCCGGTGCCAAGGGCCAGGAAGCTGCGCGCGATCGTGTCGTGCGCCGACGCGCTTCCCGTCGGTGTTGGCGGTCCTTCCGTCGTGCGCTGCAAGTCGGGCATCGAGTGGCGCTGGATGCGTCGCTGGTCAGGACCCGCCTCATGGCGCGGCGCGTGGCAAGTTAGCCGGGTTCCGGCGTCGAGGACACGGCTGGCGCGCACCAACTCGCGGGTGCCTAGAGGTTGCGGCGGGCGAGTTCGTCGGCGATGTGGTGGGCGGCGCGCGCCGACAGCGCCATGATGGTGAGCGCTGGATTCTGCCAGGGTGAGCTCGGGAAGGATGCCGAGTCGGTCACGAACACGTTAGGCACGTCCCAGACCTGGTTGTGGCGGTTGAGCACGGACCGCGCCGGATCGTCGCCCATCGCCGCCCCGCCGGCCTCGTGGATCGCCGACCCCGGAAGGAGGGCGCCGTCACGCGTGTAGACCAGCCGCGCGGCAAGCCGGTGGACCAGGCCACTCACCAGGTTTTCGCGCCGGAGATGATCGATCTCCAGTCCGCACTGTTGCGCCAGGTCGCGCAGCGAGGCCTGCATGTCGCGAACCATGCGATGCTCGTTCTCCGAGTGCACGCAGCGAATCCGGGCGACCGGGATGCCCCAGGCGTCGCGGCGCGAAGGGTCCAGCACGATCCGGTTCTCGGGGCGGGCCAGCATTTCGCCGAACGCCATGAAGAACCAGCCCGGCTCGATGCGTCCGACCGATCCGAGCAGCGAATAACCGCGGAGAAAATCCACGTCACGACGGCCGTTCGTGTTGCGGAAGCTCGGGACGAAGATGCCCGAGAAGGCGCCGAAGTCGTAGGGATCGTCCCGGCGATCCGGTTCCAGCGGGGCGTGCGGTCCGGCCTCGTAGACCATGACATGGTCGGTCAGGCCTGTGCCGAGCGTGCCTGACGAGTTCCCGAGACCGTGAGGATGGGCTCGCGACGTCGAGTTGAGCAGGATGCGGACGGATTCGATCGTCGAGGCGCAGAGGACGACGACGCGGCCACGCGCCTCGTGCTCCACGCGATGGATGCGATCCACGAACACGACGCCGCGGGCGCGGCCGGCGTCGTCGAGGGTGATGCGCGACGCCACGCCGTCGCTTCGGATCGTCAGTCGTCCCGTCTCCAGTCCGGCCAGGATGGGCAACGGCATGCGACGGGCGTTATGCCTGACGATCCGGGTGGTCGTCGCCGGGCGATCCGGCCAGGCGCGGCGCAGGCACTCGAGCGTACGCCGTTCCGCCGCGGTCAGCCGCAACGGACCCGCGAAACTGCCGTCAGGAATGCTCGCCACGCCGGCCGGACTGCCATCGACTCCAAGGAACCGCTCGACGCGTTCGTACCAGGGCGCGAGATCCTCGTAGGATATCGGCCAATCGTGGCCATAGCCGTCCATGCGTGAGGCGTGCAGCTGTTCGTTGCCGATCCGCAGTGCGTTGCGGCCCCAGAGATGGAGTCGGCCACCGACCTGCCGGGCACGGAACCAGTTGAAAGGAGCTCCCGCCTCGGTCCGGTATGGATTGTCCCGGTCGTTGACAAACAGGTGTCGAGTGATCGGGCTGAACGACATGCAGCGCGCCTGAACGTGCTGTCCTGCAAGCGTGGCGCGAGCACGGTTCACGAGCTGGAGTGTCGAGCTGCGAGACGGTGCGGGTTTCGGGAAATCGCGCACCGGATCCAGTTGTGGCCCGGCTTCCAGGAGCATCGTGCGCAGTCCGCGTTCCGTGAGTTCCTTGGCAGCCCAACCGCCGGCTGCGCCGGATCCAACGACGATCGCGTCGAATTCCTCCACTTCGCTCATTTCTTATGGAGCTTTCGAACGTGGTTGAGCGGCGTCTCGCCAAGTATGTGCTGACAGGGATAGAATGCGTGTGCACATGCGTCGACATGCAGTCGCGCAGCCTGAACCCTCACGTTTCCGATCATGCCCGCACCGACTTGTCCGAACATGCCTGACGAGGAAGGGGTCTGGGCACACCTGCTCATTTCGCGGATCTGCGCACGACGGGTGTCGCCATCGCCGGCACAGGGAATGACGATCAATGACAACTTAAGTTGCTAACAGCCATAGAGTTGCGTGACATTTCCAGTTGCCCTGATTGATGAACTTCGTCTTGCGGCGTCGACAAGAAAGCCGCAGAGTGCCGGTCCATCAGGACGAGACCGCTCGAAGCACCTTAGACCGTTGAAGCCCACCTGATGTGCTTTCCCCTTACCTTCGTCAGGCGGTAGGCAAGCCCACTTTCCCGGGAGGATGGCGGCCAGCCGGATGCCGAAAATGACCGGAACTCCGCGCGGCCGTCCCCTGCGCTTCTGCATGTTCACGACGTTCTATCCGCCGTACTCTTTCGGCGGAGACGCCATCGGCATCCAGCGCCTGTCGCATGCGCTCGTGCGTCACGGTCACCACGTGACTGTGGTGCACGATGTCGACGCGTATAACGCGCTCCACGGCGGACCTGAGCCGCAGTCGATCTCTCATGACGAGGGCGTCGAAGTCATTGGCCTGCGAAGTGGCGTTGGGATCCTGTCCCCGTTGCTGACGCAGCAAACCGGCCACCCCGTACTGAATGGTCGTCGAATTGCGTCCCTGCTGCGGAATGGCAACTACGACATCGTCAACTATCACAATGTCTCGCTCGTCGGCGGACCGGGCCTCTTCCGCCTTGGGGGCGACGCCGTGACGCTGTACATGGCCCACGAGCACTGGCTGATCTGCCCCATGCACGTTCTGTGGCGGCATGGCCGGGAACGCTGTGAAAAGCCGGAGTGCTTCCGGTGCACGCTCCACTATCGGCGACCACCACAGCTCTGGCGGGAGACAGGGCTGCTGGAACGCGAAATCGCCCGTGTCGACGCCGTGATCGCAATGAGCGAGTTCAGTCGCGACATGCACCGGCAGCGCGGGTTCACGCGAGACATGGAGGTTCTCCCGTACTTCCTTCCCGATCCTGAATCAGCGGGCATGCCGGAGGCTGTGGGACCGTCACCACACGTGCGACCGTACTTCTTCTTCGCCGGGCGCCTGGAGCGCATCAAAGGACTGCAGGACGTCATTCCGGTCTTCGCCCACTACCGGGGCGCCGACCTCGTCATTGCGGGGGACGGTGAGTTTTCAGCCGAACTGAAGGCGCAGGCGGCGGGCATGGCCAACGTGCGATTCGTGGGGCGGCTCTCTCCTGACGACCTGCCGCGGTACTACCGCCATGCGATCGCGATCGTCGTCCCGTCGGTGTGCTATGAGACATTCGGAATCGTCTTGATTGAGGCGTTCCGACAGGGAACGCCGGTGATCGCCAGGCGGCTTGGGCCGTTTCCAGAGATCGTCGAGGGTTCCGGGGGCGGCGAGCTCTTTCACACCACAGAGGAACTCGTGTCAGCCATGCAACGCCTCCAGGAGGATCCCGCGCATCGCGCCCGCCTGGCCCGCGCGGGATTTCGCGGCTACGTCGAACGCTGGAGTGAGAGCGCGGTCATTCCGCAGTACCTCGGCATCGTGCGCCGCGCCGCGGCGCGACGTGGCCAGCACGCGATTCTCGAGGCGCTTCCCGAATCGGAAGTCGCATGAACGTCTTTATTACCGGTGGCTGCGGCTTCATCGGATCACACCTCGCCGAGCGACTCGTCGAACGGGGCGATTCCGTGACGGTCCTCGACGACCTGTCCACGGGGAGCATGGAAAACGTCGCTCACCTGGTGGGTCGGCCTGGTTTCCAGCATCGCATCGGTTCGGCACTCGATCGGCCGCTGGTTTCGGAACTCGTGGATCGCGCCGATGTAACCGTTCATCTCGCCGCGGCGGTGGGAGTCCGGCTGATCGTCGAACGCCCCGTCCACACCATCGAAACGAATGTAGGCGCCACGGAAACAGTCCTGGCCGCCGCGGCGAAGAAAGGAAAACTCGTGGTCGTGGCATCGACGTCGGAGGTCTATGGAAAGTCGACTCTTGTGCCCTTTCGCGAGGACCATGACCTGCAGCTGGGACCCACATCACACTCGCGCTGGGCGTATGCCTGTTCGAAGGCGCTCGACGAGTGGCTCTCCCTCGCCTATGCGCATGAGAAGGGCGTTCCGGTGATCGTGGTGCGGCTCTTCAACACGGTTGGCCCGCGACAAACCGGGCGCTACGGGATGGTGCTTCCCAACTTTGCGCGACAGGCCCTTCGAGGAGAGCCCATCACCGTTTATGGCACCGGAGATCAATCGCGCTGCTTCGCCCACGTTCGTGATTCGGTGGAGGGGATGCTGCGCCTTATCGACACACCGGCGGCGATCAACGAGGTCTTCAATATCGGGTCCACCGAGGAAACGACGATCCGCCGCCTGGCGGAGCAGGTGCGGGACGCGGCTGGAAGCACCTCGCCGATCGTGACCGTGCCGTATTCGGAAGCGTATGCCGCGGGCTTCGAGGACATGCTCCGCCGCGTCCCTGACGTCACGAAGCTCGAGCACGCGACCGGCTTCCGGCCAAGAACGCCGCTCTCCCAGATCATCAGGGACGTCGTCGACGACCAGAGAGCCCGGCTCACGGAACAGAGGCGACCGCGACCGGCCTCCGCGGCCTCATAAGCCCGGATGGGCTATGCGCGCGATCCTCACGTACCACTCGATCGACTCGTCAGGGTCACCGGTTTCGTTGTCGGAAGAGACCTTCCGTGCCCACGTCAGGTTCTTCGGCTCCGGTCGCGTGAGGGTGGTACCGCTCGCAGATCTGCCATCCGTACCTGACGACATGGATGCCATCGCGCTCACGTTCGACGACGCTTTCCTGAACTTCACCTCGTCGGTTCTCCCGCTGCTGGCGCACCAGGGGCACCCCGCCACGATCTTCGTGGTGTCCGAGGCAGTCGGCGGGACGAACGCCTGGGGCGGTCGTGATACGCCCGGGATACCGACATTGCCGCTGATGAAGTGGGGGGATCTGGAAGCCGCGTGCGCTGCCGGCCTCGAGATCGGGGCCCACTCACGCCACCACCCTGACCTCACCAGGCTCTCGCCGGCACAGCTCGAGGATGAAACCGCCGGTTGCGTCGAACGCATTTTTTCCGAACTCGGCCAGCGTCCGCGCCGGTTCGCGTACCCGTATGGCGCGGTCAACGAAGCCGTCGCCAGGGTGACGCGAGACGTGTTCGAGCAGAGCGTGACGACGGAGCTCCGGCCCCTTGCGTCGGATGACGACCGCGCGCTTCTGCCGCGCCTCGATGCCTGGTATTTCCGGCGCGGCGGCGATCTGGAGAACTGGGGATCCCCGGCGTTCCGTCGACGGCTCTGGATCCGTGCCCAGGGCCGCCGCGTGCGGGCGCTCATGACGGCCACAGGACGGGGCCAGTGAGCGACCATCCGTTGCTGTCCATCATCATGCCGGCGCATAACGCCGCGGGGATCCTGCCGCGCTCACTCGGCGCGTTGCGCAACTCCAGTTTCCCTCGCGATCGCTGGGAGCTGGTGGTGGTGGACGACGGCAGCGCGGACGAGACGTCGCTGATTGCCGCTCGATACGCGGATACGGTGGTTACCATGCCTGGAAACCCGCACGGTCCGGCGTACGCACGCAATCGCGGGTTCGAGGTCACGCGCGGCGACATCATCGTCTTCATCGATGCCGACTGCGTCGCTCACACCGACACGCTGTCGCGCATCGCCGCCCTGTTCGAGGCCCAGCCTGAACTCGGGGCCGCCTTCGGCTCGTACGACGACAAGCCCCCGGCCTCGGGGATTATGTCACAGTACCGGAATCTCATCCATCATCATGTGCATCACCGGAACGCCGGCGACGTCGAGACGTTCTGGGCCGGCGCCGGTGCCGTCAGGCGAGAGGTCTTTGCCGAAGCGGGCATGTACGACGAGTGGCACTACAGTCGGCCGCAGATCGAGGACATCGAACTCGGCGCCAGGATCCGGCGATTGGGTCGACGAATTCTCCTTGATCCCGCGATTCAGGTGACGCACCTGAAGAAGTGGACGCTGCGCGCCGTCATTCGCACCGATCTCCGCGACCGCGGAATCCCGTGGGCACGTTTGCTGATGCACCGGGGAGCCATGATGTCCACTGGATCGCTCAACCTCCGGTGGACGGAGAAGCTCGGTACCATTCTCGTGTGGGGGGCCGTTGCCCTGGTGGTGTCAGTTCCCATCATGCGTTCCTGGACACCGCTCTGGGTGGCCGCCGGTTGCGTCGCCATTGTGCTGCTGCTGAACCTGCCGCTGTGGGTCTTTTTCGCGCGGGTGCGGGGGCCCGTTTTCGCTGTGCTGGTCATGCCGGCGCACCTGATGTACTATCTGATCAATGGCATCTCGTTTGGCGTCGGCCTGCTGCTGCAGCACCTGATCGGACCGCCGCTGCCTGATCCTACGACATCGGCATATGCCGAAGTGGGTGTTCAGCGGTGGCCGCCGATTCCCACAAAGAACCGACCGAGTTCATGGACCGCTGGCGATCCGTGACGCCTCGGAGAGGAGGTCACTTGGCGTATCAACCCCGCGGTGACGCAATCACGCCGGGAGGCCGCATTACGGTGACTCCGGAAGAATCGCCCATCATCTCGGCGATGCTGTTCGCGTTCGCACCACTGCACAAGCGCGCCTTCGGCGTGGCGACAGGGGTGGCCGGCGCGGTGGTGATGGTGCTGCTGACCGTGGCGAGCATCGTGCTGCCAGGGGCGCGGGCGTTTCCGCTGGGTCTGCTCGGGCAGTACTTCCAGGGGTATTCGGTCACATGGCCTGGAGTGGTGATCGGCGCGGCGTGGGGATTCGCCGTCGCTTTCGTCGCCGGCTGGTTCGCGGCGTTCTGCCGGAATTTTGCGCTGGCCATCAGCGCGTTCCTGATCCGCACGAAAGCAGAACTCGATTCCACCCGTGAATTTCTCGATCACATCTGACTTTCCCTACCGTCATGACTGCACCGAATTCCAGTATGGTACAGGCCTCCCTCATGCGCCTGAACGCGCGGGCCTGGGGAATCGCCACGGGACTGCTGCTCGGTGGCGGGCTCTTTCTCGCCACTATCTTCCTCGTCATCCGCGGCGGCCCGATGGTCGGCCAGCATCTGTCGATGCTGAGGGCCTTCTTCCCCGGCTACAGCGTGACGTGGCTGGGTGCCTTCGTCGGCTTCGTCTACGCGTTCGTGATCGGCTACGGTCTGGGGCGGATCATCGGATACGTCTACAACCGGCTCGCGTTTCGTTAGGTGTGTTCGCGGCCTACCAGCCGCGGTACTTGAGCAGGACCGATGGCATCGTGCGCAGCAGGATCTTGAGGTCGATCCAGATCCCCTGCTCGCTGATGTAGCGGAGGTCCCAGTCCACTTTCGAGCGCACGTCGTCGATGCACGCGTCGTAGTTCTGGTTGATCTGCGCGAGCCCGGTGATCCCCGGCTTCACGCGGTGCCGGCACTGATACCCGGGAATGTCCTCCCGCAGGCGCGAGACGATGCTGGGGCGTTCGGGCCTGGGCCCCACGATGTTCATGTCGCCGAGCAGCACGTTCCAGAACTGCGGGACCTCGTCCAGGCGCAGCTTGCGCATGTACTTGCCCAGGCGGGTGACACGAGGGTCGTTCTCCTGCGCCCACACAGCCCCGGAGCCGCGCTCGGCATCCATGCGCATCGTGCGGAACTTGTAGATGGTGAAGACCTGGCCACCCAGGTCCTCGAGGCGGCGCTCGTGAAGAGCGAGGGTGCTCCGCCAGCGCCGATCGAGTCCGACGCGCGTCTGCGCATACAGGATCGGCCCGCGGGACGTGAGTTTCACCGCGATCGCAAGGAGGATCAGCACCGGCAAGGCGATCACCAGCGCTATCGCCGCGATGGCGACGTTGAGCACACGGCTCGCCTTCTCGTTCCGTTCACGAGGGATGACGTCCGGGATCCCGACGGACCGCGGGCTCGGCCGGGGAGGAGTCGGTGCTCCCTCGGGACGACGCGGCCGCGGCGACGGCGTCTGCACCCGCGACGGACGAGCGTTAGGCCCGCCTGGATTCACCTCGGTGGGAATGCCGGAGGACACGATCCCGCTGCTAGGGGCGTCCGCCACGTCTGCCAAAACGAAACAGGAAGTACAACCCCGTCAACGCGCTCACGACTCCGAGGGCATTCTGCCAGTTGAAACTCGCTGACGCCCGGTCCGGCACGTACAACTCATCACCGTCGCGAAGCGCCATGTCGCCCACCGTCTTGCCCTGACGGATTGCTTCGGCGGTGGCTTTCGCATCCATGAAGGTCTCTCCGGCGCGCCGCACCACCGCTTTGTCATACGCGACCTGGGACGGCGGCCCCCACCCTCCGGCGGACGCAATGACATCGGTGATCGACTGGTCGACGGGCACGGTGAAGAAGTTCGACTGCGGGAAACCGAGCAGCGAAATGCGCACCAGCGGCGTCGCCTCCAGCGTGACCTCCTTGATGTACCGCAGCAATTCCTTCGTCAGGAAAGGATCGAGCTCCGAGTCGAGCACGCCCTGCAGCGAGATCGGCGGCAGGTTCGGCAGCGGAAGCATCCGATCACCGCGCACCGTGAACGTGTCAGACAGCGCGGTATCGCCCTCGACGAGCAGGCGAATCCGGTCGCCTGGAATAAAGTCGCCGTTCGTGAGGCGCATGCGGATGGCCGCCGCGTCCGCAAGATACTTGGACCGGGTTTTTTCGTCACGCTGCTCAAGCGCCGCCGATTCAGTCGCCTTGGCCGCTTTTTCCAGCTCGGCTCTCGTCGCCTGACGGCGCATTTCCCCGATCATGGTCTGCGCTGATATGGACCCAACCGGCGCGAGGATCAACACGCCGATCAGAAGACTCAGGCGCCAGGAGCCGATGCCAGGAAGCGTCACGAGGGATTTTGAGCGGGTCATACTGAGTCTTCCCCTGAGGAATCGTGAAGATGGTGGTCGGTCATCCAAATGTTAAGAGGCTCAAATGATCGCACCCCTGCATAACGTGGAGAGGCGAAACCGTCATGGCCACAGCGTAGCAAGTGTTGTGCTATCCCAACAGCATTCCCTGCGCCCTCGCGGAGACAACCCGCCGCCGCCGCGCCGAAGGGCGAGAAAAGACGACCGACGGCATGGCTGGTCGCAAGGCGTTGAGAGTAACCGGTCTGCGACCGCCAAACTCGATCTTGCGTCTGAACGCGCGACCGCGATTTTCGTGGCATTGCCGGGCTGGTGCGTTAGGGGCGCGTTGTGCCTGTCGCGGTATCGCAACAGAGAGCGGACCTGCGCGTCCCTCTTGTCGGGCGGTTTCTGCCGGGACGAATCTTGCGGAATGCGGTGCCACGAGCGCGCGAGCGCGCTTCCGAGAGCGATCAAGTGGTCTGGAGGAAAACGGCGCGACATGAGCGAGAAGGAACGGAATAACTCGACCCGCGGCACTGGCGTCGCGGAGCATGGAAGAGAATCGTCGCCGCCTCTCGTCCTGCTCGCGAGCGATCAGGAATGGTCTACCCGATCGCTCGAGAGCGTCCTTGGGCCACATGGGTTCGCCTCGGTTCGTGCGTACACCGGACGTCAGGCACTGGAGCTCATCCACCGCACACATCCGGATGTCGTCATTATCGACTCGGGAATGCCCGATGTTCCCGGGGTCGACCTCTGCATCCAGTTGAGGGACGACCCGGAATTTCCGTCCAGCACGCCCGTGGTCATGACGACAGCCGGGCCGGCTTCGCGTTCGCAGCGCCTCGACGCCTATCGAGCGGGCGTCTGGGAGTACCTCAGCCTGCCCGTCGATGCCGAAGCGCTCATTCTCAAGCTCTCCGCATTCGTTCGCGCCAAGCGGGAGATTGATCGCTCGAGGGAAGAGAGTCTTCTCGATGATTCCACTGGCCTCTACAACGTTCGTGGTCTCGCACGCCGGGCCCGGGAGATGGGCGCCGAAGCGTCCCGGCGACATGCACCGCTGGCCTGCGTGGCGATCACGGCAAGCCTCTCCGGAGAAGCCGGCCCGGATGATCTCGATCCGCGAATCGCCGAGGAGCTCGGCGACCTGTGCCGCCGAACCGCGCGGGCGTCCGACGCGGTTGGCAGGCTTGCCCGCTCCGATTTCGCCATCCTCGCGCCGACCACGAATGACGCAGGCGCGGTCCGGCTCGCTGAGCGCTTGCGAGAAGAATCCGCGCTCACCACGTTCAGCAGCGCCGACTCGATCGGCAATTACGAGGTTCGCGCTGGCTACTGCGCCTACCAGGATTTCTCCAAGTCGCCGGTCGACGCGGTTGAGCTGCTGCTGCGTGCCGCGACCGCCCTGCGTCACGTGCGGACGTCGGAGGAGTCGAGCATCAGCGCGTATCACGACGTGCCGGCCCATCCGGTCCAGTAGCGGCCGGCAGGTCGAACGAGAGAGGGCCGGAGCCTTTCCAGGCGCCGGCCCTCTCGCTTCAGCCCGAAGGCTAGTGCCGTTCCAGCTATTCCCGCCAAGTTGGTTCCAGGCCGGCTCGTGTCTCTGAGCCTTTGGCGAAACAAGGTGGAACGGCACTAGCGACGACTGTCTCCGTTCCCGTTGCCGCTCCCGATGAGCGCTGAGTCGCCGGTCGCAGCGGTCTCGAGTCCGCCATAGCCCTCGAGGTAGTAGTAGTACTTGAATTGCGGGCTCTCACCGATGTCGTTGAGCACCGTGCCCAGGATGCGCACGGGCATGCGGTCCAGTACCTCGAGCTTGGCCTGGGCGAGTTTCCGATCGGTCTCTCCGGTGCGGAGGACGATGAGCATGGCGCCGGTCGCCACGCCTAACGCGAACGGATCGATGCCGGCGCCCAGCGGCGCCGAGTCGCAGATGACGGCATCGAACTGCTGACGCAGATCGCGCAGCAGATTCACCATCCCCTCGCCAGCCAGCAGCTCGGGGCCGTTACGACGGCGGCGTCCGCAGGGAACCAGGAACAGGCCGGGGTGCGATGTCGGCCGCAGTACCTCGCTGAGCACCGCCTCGCCAGCCAGGTAGTCGGTCAGGCCCGGCGTCTGAGTGGCTGGCGCGAAGACACTGTGCAGCGCGCCACGACGGATGTCTCCGTCGATGACCACGGTGCGATAGCCGCCATCGGCGAGCGCCATCGCCAGGTTGGCCGAGACGAACGACTTCCCGTCGCCCGGGCCCGGACTGGAGACGGTGAGGATGACGGGTCCGATGCCATCGAACGCCGACCGGACCGTGAGCGATAACGAGCGGAACGACTCGACGAGCTGCGATGCTTCCTGCAGCCGCGCCGAAGCGTTGCGCGGATTCCGGATTGTCGGAATGCCGCTCATGATGTCGAGCCCCAGATCGCGCGTCGCCTGCTCTGGATAACGGAAGCGACGGTCCGTCTGATCGAGGAGGATGGCCGCCCCGAGGCCCAGGCCGAGGCTCGCCAGAATCGCGACGAGGAAGATGCTGGAAGCCGTATCGGTCGACGGCCGACTCGGGACGCTCGCCGTGTCGAACACCGCAACGTCGGGCACCGCGCTGGCTTCGGCCAGTTTGGCCGACGAATAACGTTGCTGGAGGTCAGTGTAGATCTTGTCGGCGATATTGACCTCACGGGTCTGTCGCGCCTCCTCGATCGTGCGCTCGGGAATCTTCTTCAGTTCCGTCGCCTGACCTTCGATGTTCTTCCTGAGCTCCGCTTCCTGTATGTCGAGCTGTTGGAGGGTCTGCCTGGCGAGGAGCGGAATCGTCTGGGTCTCGAGGACCCTGATCTCTTCCTTCTTTGCCACCACCGGCCCGAACAGGTCCGTAAACCGCTGCTGGAGCTGGCGAAGCTCGGCCCTCCTCACCTCGAGGTTCTGGATCTCGGTAGTGAGCGGCGAGCTCGCACTGATGGGCGGCAGGGTCTTGAGCGCCTCGATGGACAGACGTCCGTTGGAATCGGCCGTGTTGAAGATCGACTGGAGCGCCTGACGGTCGCGCAGCACCGCCTTGTGCGCGACGTTGTCCTGGAAGAACTGGCCGAAAACCGGGTTCGTGGCCATCTGCGTTCCCGGCGCGACCACGGCGTTCTCGGTCGGCAGCGTAATGGTCCTGACCTTGAAGTTCTCCAGCGAACTCTCGGCGGCCTGCAGGCGCTCGGCAGAACGCTGCATCTGCTCTTCAACCGTCGTGCGGATCGCGGTGAGGTTCTCGCGGCTGACGCGCGCGGCTACCTGCACAAACTGGTCGAGGAGCGTGTTCATCTTCGCGGCCAGCAGTGTCGGCCGTTCCCCGCTCATCGACAGGCGCATCACGTTGCTGGTGGTCTGCACTGGGAGCACGATCAGTTCCTGCGACAACTGCACTGCGGCGTCCCGCGGCATAATCACGGTGAAGCCGACTCTGGAGTTCGGGCGGAATCGACCCGGTTCCGGCTGCCAGAGGAAGCCGACGGATAAACCAATTGAATCGCCGATCGCCCCCGACTCTATCGCGGTTTCCTGCTCCCCGGCGCGCGGCGCGGGGCGAACGAGATCATAACGTGAACCGGTCGCATCGATGCGCAGCTCGTAGCTCCCCGGTCGCAACAGCCCGCCGGGCTGCAGATCGCGAACGAGCGCGCTGTCGGATGGCTGCGCCGACCACACGTAGAGGCCCAGGTTCTGCACGACCTGGTCGAGCACGGTGTAGCTGCGAGCCAGTTCTGCCCAGGAACTCGGATCAGAGATGAGGCCAGGAGCGGAAATGGGGCCCGTACCTGCCGCGGACTTTCGGAGGATGATGGACCCGAAGACGGTGTACTTCGGCGAGACCAGCCGGGTCAGCGCGAAGCCAGCACTGCTGCCAACAGCGACGATCGCGAGAATCAGCCACTTGTAGCGGCGGATCGCGGAGGTGATGCGACCCAGCTGTTCACTCAGGTTGCCCGACGGTGGGGCAACTGGCGCCTGCGGCCCCCACGCCGCGCCTCCGGGCTGATAGTTCGCCGGGATGCCGTTGTTTGAATCGGCTGGGACGAGATTAGCGGGCATTCGATGTAAAGGATCGAAGGAAATGTCGCATCTAGACGATCATACGAGTCCGAACGGCGCAAATGCTGTGACCGCGCGGCACGATCCAGCTAACCGAAAGCTGACGCGGCGCTACAACGCTGCCACTTCCGTGCCGAGTGACCCTACCCGAGACTGCAGGGCCATCGTAGTATGGGTGCAACAATAGTGTGGAGTAGCAGCCACGTCCATGTCGTCGACATGCCGCGTTGTAGCTTTACGACGTCAGTAACCTGATCGTCACAGGAGGACGGATACGACAGGCAGTCGTCTGAATCGATGCGTCGAGGAAACATAGGCGAAGACACACCGCCGCAGCCTACGTCGCGGTAAGTCTTGAACAATTCTCATGGAGTTTGTGCTTGATGGCCAGTGCAACCGGGGCGCGGGACGAGACCGAACGAGGTGAAGAGGCCGCGGGACGCGATCCCCTGTCCATCTCGCCTGAGGTCAAGGCCAGTCTCAACCTCCTCATTGTCGATGACGATCGAACGCTGCGCGAGGGCTGCGCGAGCGTGCTGCAACTGGATGGCTACAATGTGACGACGCTGGGACGCGGGGATGAGGCCATTGACCTCGTGAAGCGGCGCCGCTTCGACATCATCCTCGTCGACCTCTACATGACGCCCGTCTCGGGGATGGAGATCCTCAAGGCGACCTTGGGTTCCCATAAGGACACCATCGTCATCGTCATGACCGGGAATCCGAGCGTGAACACGAGCATCGAAGCGCTACGGGCCGGCGCCTGGGACTACCTGCCGAAGCCGTTCTCCGCAACACACCTGCAGGTGCTGGTCGGCCGCGCGTCGCATGCGGTCATGGTCGCCCGCGAAACGCGGGACCTGAAGACGCAGTTGCTCAAGCAGACCGGCAACTCGGACAAGATCACCCTCCTGGGGATATCTCCCTCGTTCCGAGCCGCGGTGGACCTGTCTCGCAAGGTGGCCAGCACCGACGCATCGGTGATGATCACCGGCGAGAGCGGTACCGGCAAGGAAGTGATCGCCCAGTTCATACACGCCCACAGCCGCCGCACATCGCGACAACTGGTGCCCATCAATTGCGCGGCGCTTCCCGAAGGGCTCCTCGAATCGGAGCTGTTCGGCCATCGCAAGGGAGCCTTCACGGGAGCAGACCGGGACAAGCCCGGCCTGCTGGAAATCGCGAATGGTGGGACGCTCTTCCTGGACGAACTGACCGAGATGTCGCTCCCGCTGCAGGCCAAGCTCCTGCGCGTGATCCAGGACGGGGTGGTCCGCCGGGTCGGCAGCGAGAAGGAGGACGCCGTGGTCGACGTGCGATTCATTTCGGCTACCAACCGCGTCCCCCAGGACTGCGTGGCCAAGGGCACGCTCCGCGAGGACCTGCTCTACCGGCTGCGCGTCGTTCCCATCAACCTGCCGCCGCTGCGGAAGCGGCCTGAGGATATCCCGCTGCTCGCCAACCACTTCTTTTCGGTGTTCTGGGAGCGCCACCGCGGACCTAACGAGGCCACGCCGAAGCTGTCGGACGACGCGATCGAGTTCCTGCGGTCGCGCCCGTGGCGCGGCAACGTGCGCGAGCTGCAGAATGTGATCGAGCAGCTGGCGGTGCTGACGGAACCCGGCCACCTGGTCCAGCCGAACGATGTCCCGATCTACGACGAGACCTCGGTTGAAAAGCCCGTGAACGGGCTCCCCCCGGGAATGCTCACCGAGCCGTTCCATCTGGCGAAGGAGAAACTCATCGCCCACTTTGAGAAGGAATACCTCGCCCAGCTCGTCGCTCGCGCCGGCTCCAACATGTCCAAGGCAGCGCGACTGGCGAGCATCGACCGGACGACGCTCTACCGGTTGATGGAGAAGCATGGCTTCCGGCGCGAGGAGCCGGCGGGAACGGTCGACGAGTGACGCTTCGCGGCCCGGTGATGCCGGGCCGCTGGTTTCATATACGGGAGGGCGGTGGCGATAGACACGGCGAAGCCGTCGAAGCTCAAGGCGCGCCCGCGCGAGGGCCAACCAGTCGAGGAAATCCGATCGGCGACCTGGCGCGCGCTGACGGGAGCGGCCGCCGACGTCGCGAGTTCCTGGTCGCTGGGACCGCACGCTACCTCGAGTCCGATCGACATGCGTTCGGCGGTCGGCGTCCTGACGGACGCCGTGCGCCGCGCCGCGACCGGCGGTTCCGCCGATGTCAGAGGGCTCCCGCCATTCGTGCCCGCCCGCCGCATTCTCGAGCGCCTGCGACGCTCGTTCCTGGAGCACGTTGAAGCGCCTGACGTGCGTGACCAGTCTGACGACGTGGTCGCGATCGTCCGTGCGCTGGAGCGCGTGCAGGACGCGCTGGACCTGGATTCCGCGCACCGCTTCGCATCCCGCCTCACCGGACAGGATGCGCAGCAGCTCGTCGTCGAGATGGCGCATGACATGCGATCGCCACTCGGCTCGATCCTGATTCTCGCTGATCGGCTGCGGGGCGGGGCGGGCGGCGAGCTCTCCCCGATTCAGCAGCGACAGCTGGGCCTCGTGTACAGCGCCGCCTTCGGCCTCAGCTCCCTCGCCGGTGACGTGATCGAGCTGGCGCGCGGAGGAACCACTCTCGTCGACACGGAACCGATGCCGTTCGCCGTCTCGGACGTGCTACAGTCCATCATGGACATCCTCCGGCCAATGGCCGAGGAGAAGCGTCTCGACATGAAAGCGACCGGACCGTCGGCGGACGTGCGCGTTGGTCATCCGTCGGCACTCAACCGCGTGCTCCTCAACCTCGCGACGAACGCCATCAAGTTCACCAACACAGGATCGGTCGCTGTCAGCACTCGTGAACTCGATCGCTCGCGCATCGAGTTCTCCGTTCAGGACACGGGGCGGGGAATCCCTGACCACGTCATGGGCAGCCTCTTCGAAGCGTTCCGCCAGCGTCAGACGCCAGGTGACTACGCGTTTTCCAGCGCCGGCCTGGGCCTGTCCATCTGCCAGAAGCTCGTCCGCGCCATGGGTGGCGAACTGCAGGTGACGACCGAGCTGGAGAAAGGCACGCGGTTCTTTTTCACGTTGGACCTGGAGCAGCCAGAACAGATCGGGTAGCGGGTTGCGGGTTGCGGGTCGCAGTCAGAACGCGAACGCACTTACCCGCCACCCTCTACCCGCGATCTTCGAAGCAAGCCAGTTTTCGCGCATCCCCAAGGGAGCACTCCCAATGCCCACCCGTCGCTCATTCGTAAGCTCCGTCGCTCGCGCCACCGTCGCGCTCCCTGTCATGAATGGCGGCGCGTTTCGCTCGCTCTTTCGCGCCGAGGACGTCGCCGCGGGTCGACCGGCGGCAGCGGTCGCGTCTGACGAGGATTACTGGTCGGAAATCTCACGGGCGTTCGACACCGATCCGACGCTCGTCAATCTGAACAACGGCGGTTGCAGTCCGGCGCCGGTTCACGTGATGGAAGCGATGATCCGCGATCTGCGGTTCTCGAATGAAATTCCGGTGGATCACATGTGGAACGTGCTCGAGCCGCGCATCGAGAGCTGCCGGCGCGACCTGGCCCAGATGTTTGGCTGTGACCCGGAAGAGATGGCGATAACCCGCAATGCGTCCGAGGCGCAGGAGACGATGATCCTCGGCCTGGATCTCCGCCGGGGCGACGAAGTCATTGTCACGAACCAGAACTACGGAAGGATGCTCACCACGTGGGACCAACGCGTTCGCCGTGACGGGATCGTGGTGAAGACGATTTCGCTGGGCGGACCGCCGGGTTCTGATGAAGATATCGTCAACCGGTTCCAGCAGGCGATCACGCCGCGTACTCGCGTCATCGAGACAACGCACATCACCAACCTCACCGGGCACATCATGCCGGTGCGCCAGTTGTCGAAGCTCGCTCGCGAGCGTGGCATCGCGCTGTTCGTCGACGGCGCGCATGCGTTCGCCCATTTCCCGTTCGTGCGCGACGACCTCGACGTCGACTACTACGGCACCAGCCTGCACAAGTGGCTGCACGCACCGATCGGCACAGGTTTTCTCTATGTGCGTCGCGACAAGATCAAGTCGCTGTGGCCCATGATGGCGGCCCCGGCGTCGATGGATGAGAACATCCGCAAGTACGAGGAGATCGGCACGCATCCGGCGGCAAATCACAACGCCATTGCCGTGGCAGCCTCCTTCAACCGTGGGATCGGGTTGGAGCGGAAGGCCGCCCGGCTCCGCTACCTGCGGGATCGCTGGGCCAGGGTGTTGATGACGGAGAGTTCACGCGTGCGGGTGCCGACGCCACTGAACAACACGCATTCGTGCGGGATTGCCCTGGTGAGTATCGACGGGGTCGATACGGAACAGCTCTTCGGCTGGCTGTGGAGCAAGCACCGCATCCGGACCACGCCGATTGTGCACCCTGAGTTCAACGGATTGCGGATCACGCCGAGCATCTACACGACGCCGTCGGAGATCGACTTGTTCGTGGATTGCATGAAGAAGGCGATGAAGGTTGGAATTGCATAGGCTCGAGGGTCGAGGCTTGAGGCTCGAGAGAAGTCTGCAGGCTACAGGCT
>Ga0209108_10000176_pt1 | contig 33830 bp, 32 predicted proteins | sample Rifsed10ft1_FD_184003 | JGI IMG/M metagenome (GOLD analysis project Ga0209108, IMG submission 184003) | Soil microbial communities from Rifle, Colorado, USA - sediment 10ft 1 (version 2) | ecosystem: Environmental > Terrestrial > Deep subsurface > Rock core/Sediment | place: Rifle, Colorado...
TGAAGTCCCGGCCGCGTGCCGCGAGAACGGCGCCCGCATGAGCGAGCTGGAGCGGCGTGACCTGAGTGAATCCCTGGCCTATCCCCGTGATCACGGTCTCGCCGGGAAACCAGACTTGGTCCTCGCGCCGCGAGAACCGCACGCGCTTCCACTCCCGGGACGGCACGATGCCGGGATCCTCGCCGAAGATGTCGAGGCCGGTACGCGAGCCGAAGCCGAAAGCTTTCAAGAATTGCTCGATGGCGTCGATCTCGAGCGCGACCGCCAATCGATAAAAATATACGTCGCACGACTGCACGATGGCGTCGCGCAAGTCGACATCGCCGTGGCCCTGAGGGCGCCAATCGCGATAGCGATGCGAGCTGCCGGGTAACCGGAAAAACCCGGGACAATAATGCTCCTCCTCGGGGATCACCGCCTCGTGATAGAGGCCGGCAAGGCCGAGGAACGGCTTGATCGTCGATCCGGGCGGATAGCGTCCGCCGAGCGCGCGGTTGAAGAGAGGTCGATCGATGCTCGTGTTGAGCTCGAGGAATTGGGCCGCGCTGATTCCCGCCGTAAACAAGTTGGGGTCGAAAGACGGCGTGCTCAGGAGCGCGAGCACGTCACCATTGCGCGGATCGATTGCAATGACGGCGCCGCGAAGATCTCCCATCGCCTCGCGCGCCGCTATCTGCAAGCGCATGTCGAGCGACAGCACGACGTGATTCCCGGGCTCCGGCCAACGTGTTTCGAGCCCGCCCGCCGGCGCCGAGTCGTCGACAGCGGTCGAATCCGTGGCCGGATCGAGGAGCACGCGCCCCTGCGCGTTGACCACTTGTTGGCGGTAGCCGGCCTTGCCGTGCAAGGTCGATTCGTAACTGCGCTCGACGCCGGTCTTGCCGATTTGCGAGGTCGCGGCGTAATTGGCGCGGTCGATCTGCTCCAGGTCCGTCGTGCTGATGCTGCCGACGTAACCGACGGCATGCGCCGCGGCCTCGCCGAACGGATAGTAACGAACGAGCGCTTCCTGAATGTCGATGCCTTGCAGCAAGTGCCGCCGCACGGCGAAACGCGCCGCCTCGATCTCCGTAAGGTTGCCGAGCGTCACGCGCTCGAAACGGCGATGCGAGCGAACGAGGTCGACGAGCACGGGATGATCGGCAGGATCGATGAGCTCGAGATTCTCGAGCGCGACGAGGACCTGGTCGAGATCGCCGATCTGTTCCGGCACGGCGACGAGCTGCCAAGTCGGTCGATTCTCGGCGATGATGAGGCCGTTGCGGTCATAAATGAGGCCTCGGGTCGGAGCGAGCGGCTCGATCTTGATCTGGTTGCCGCGCGACAACTCACTGAAACGCTGATAGTCGACGATCTGCAACTGCACCAAACGCGCGACCAACAAGCCCGTCAAGAGAACGACGACGATGCCCGCGGCGATGACGCGCGAGAAGAACAGGCGCTGCTCCTGCCAGTGATCCTTGAATCGGTGCGAGCGTGCTGACATGGGCTCACATCCTGGCCGCGGCCGCCTGACGCCCCCGCTCCACGAATACCAGCACCAGTGCCCACAGCAGAGTTCCCGACACGACGGGAGCCCAGCGTTCTATGAGCGGCACCGTGCGTCCCACCACGCCGTCGACCCAGAACAGCACGAACTCATACAGAGCGAGCAGCACGACTACGGTCAGCGCGAGCTGCGATACTGGAAATACGCGAATCCGCAAATGGAAATGCTGGCTCAAGTACACGATGAGCAGTAACGCCAGCGCGTGTTGACCGAGCAGCGCGCCCGAAAGCATATCCAACGCGAGACCCATCCAGAACGCCGTGAGAAGCCCATAACGCCGCGGCGCAATCAGCGATGAATAAAGGAGCACGACGGCGACCCAGTCGGGTCGAAACGGCGCAATGACTTGAGGCAAGGGCAGAACCGACAGCACGAGGGCGGCCATCAAGGTCAGGGCCGGCGTGAGCCAATTGTGACCGGAGCGCGCCACTTAGGGAACCTCCGTGAGCCGCGCCGTCGGAGGCATGGGCTCGTCCTCATCCGTCCAGACGAGGAGAACCTCCTGATCGCGATCGAGCTCCGACACCGGCTTCGCGATGACCTCGGCAAAGGACTGGCCCGGGCGAATGCGGACTTCGATGACGCGTCCGACGGGATAGCCCGAGGGAAACACGCCGCCGAGACCTGAGGAGACGAGCAAATCGCCGACCTCAATGTCGGCGCTGTTGGTCAAGTAGGGCAATCGCAGCCGGCTGCTGTCGCCCGTCCCGACGGCGATGGTCCGCAAGCCGTTGCGGTTGACGGAAACCGGCACGGCATGATCGGCGTCGGTAATCAATACGGCTTCGGCCGTCAGCGGGCCGACTTCGACGACTTGACCGACGACGCCATCCGCGTCGAGCAACGCCTGACCGACGTAGACGCCGTCCGCCAGACCGCGGTCTAAATTGAAGCGCTGGCGATAAGGATCGAGATCGACCGCGAGGATCTGCGCGATGAGGACGCGGTGCCCCAAGACCGCCGTCGAATCGAGCAGCTCGCGCAAGCGCTGGTTCTCGACTTCGAGAGCGTCGAGGCGCTGCAGGCGAAAGTTGACACCGAGACGCTCGCGCTTGAGCTGCTCGTTCTCCGCGAGCAAGAGCTCTCGTTCCGTAACCCAGCCGCGCATCGACTGCCACGAGGCGAACGGCAGGTCGACGAGGACTTGAATCGGATAAACGACCACCGACAGGCCCTGGCGCAGGCGGGCCAAATGGCTTTCCTGGTGGTCGAGCAGCATGAGCGCGAGGCAAACGATGGCGAGCAGAACGAACCGGGCGCCGAGAGACGTTTCTCCGCGCCCTTGACCGCCGATGAATTGTCCTGGCGCACTCATCTATTAATAGCCCCTACGCGGTGCCCTCCCCCGAGGGCGAAATCACTCCACCGAGAACGCGCCCGGACCGTACTCGTCGAGCAGCTCGAGAACGCGTCCGCCGCCGCGCGCCACACAGGTCATCGGATCGTCGGCGACGACCACGGGCAGGCCGGTCTCCTCGGTCAGCAACTTATCGATATCGGTCAGCAACGCGCCTCCGCCGGTGAGCACAATGCCGCGCTCGGCGACGTCGGCGCCGAGCTCGGGCGGCGTCTGCTCGAGTGCCACCTTGACGGCCCCCACGATGCCTTGCAGGGGCTCTTGCAGCGCCTCGAGGATCTCGTTGCTGTTCAGCGTAAAGCTGCGCGGGACGCCTTCCGATAGATTGCGGCCCTTGACCGATATTTCCTTGACGTCCTGGCCGGGATACGCGGAGCCCACTTCGTGCTTGATGCGCTCGGCCGTCGCCTCGCCGATGAGGATGCCGTAATTCCGGCGTACGTAGTTCGTGATGGCCTCGTCGAAGCGATCGCCGCCGATGCGCACCGATGCCGCATATACGATGCCGTTCAACGAAATTACTGCCACCTCCGACGTGCCGCCGCCGATGTCGAGCACCATCGACCCGCGGGGCTCGTGCACGGGCATGCCGGCGCCGATCGCCGCGGCCATCGGCTCCTCGACGAGGTACACCTTGCGGGCGCCGGCGCCTTCGGCCGATTCCCGGATGGCACGGCGCTCGACCTGCGTCGAGCCGTAGGGAACGCATATGAGAACGCGCGGGCTCGGCCGGAAGTACCGAGATCCATGAGCTTTTTTGATGAAGTACTGGAGCATCTTCTCCGTGACGTTGAAGTCGGCGATGACACCGTCCTTGAGCGGGCGGATGGCCGTAATATGGCCCGGCGTTCGGCCGAGCATGTTCTTGGCCTCCATGCCGACCGCCTCGAGGACCTTGCCGCCGCGGCCAGCCTCCTCGCGAATCGCAACGACCGAAGGCTCGTTCAGCACGATTCCGCGACCTCGGACGTAGATCAGGGTGTTCGCGGTGCCTAAGTCGATGGATAAGTCGTTGGAAAAGTATCCGAGAAAACTCTTTAACATTGAGGCCGCAAGCCCCTGATTTGAAACCAATGGGCGACTTTAGCAACGGGTAGGACAATCTACAAGCGACGTGTATAGTTTCGTGAAGTGAATCACTAGGCTCGATCATGACGTTGGACGTCGAACACATTCAGAAGCTCGCCGACCTCGCCCGCTTGGAAATCTCCGCCGCCGAGGTTAGGGACGTTTCGGCCAAGCTCACGGCCATCGTCGGCCTCGTGGATCAGCTCGCGGCCGTCGCAACGGCCGGCATCGCGCCCATGGCTCACCCTTTGAACCAGACGCAGCGGTTGCGCGCGGACGTCGTGACGGAAGACAACGAACACGAGCGTTATCAAAGCAACGCACCGCTGGTCGAACGCGGCCTTTATCTCGTTCCAAAAGTCATCGAGTAAGCACGAACACGAATCTCCGCGGCTCGTCGTGAGGCACTCGGCTCACTGCGCGGTAACGGTCATGCACGAGAAGACGCTTGCACAATTGTCGGCAGCACTGCGCAAACGCAGCGTGTCTTCGCTCGAGCTCACGCGACATTTTCTCGATCGCATCGCACGATTCGACGCGGCACTCAACAGCTTCATCACCGTCACCGCCGAACGAGCACTCGCGCAAGCGGCCGCCGCCGATCATCGCATCGCCGCAGGCGACGCGACTGCATTGACGGGAATTCCCCTCGCGCATAAGGACATTTTTTGCACGGCTCAAGTGAAGACGTCGTGCGGATCGCGCATGCTCGACAATTTCATTTCGCCGTACGACGCGACGGTCGTCGAGCGCCTTGCCGCCGCCGGCGCGGTCATGCTCGGCAAGACGAACATGGATGAATTCGCGATGGGCTCGTCGAACGAGACGAGCTATTACGGCGTCGTGCACAATCCTTGGAATCACGAATGCGTGCCCGGCGGATCTTCGGGCGGCTCGGCAGCGGCCGTCGCGGCGCGACTATGCTCTGCGGCAACCGGCACGGATACCGGCGGCTCGGTGCGGCAGCCCGCGGCGCTGTCGGGCATCACGGGTCTCAAGCCGACTTACGGTCGCGTGTCGCGCTATGGAATGATCGCGTTTGCCTCGAGCCTCGATCAAGCCGGCACGTTGACGCGGACCGCGGAAGACGCGGCGCTGTTGCTCGAAGCGATGGCCGGGCTCGATGCACGCGACTCGACCTCGCTCGACGCGGCCGTGCCGCAGTATTCGCAGCATGTCGGCACTCGATGGGAGAACGTCACGATCGGCGTGCCGGACAACTTCTTCGACAAGGGTCTCGACGACGGCATCGCCACCGCGATACATGCGGCTCTCGGCGAATACGAGAAGCTCGGCGCAACGTTGCAGCGCATTCGTCTCGACAACGTGCAGCTCTCCGTGCCTGCCTACTATGTCGTCGCTCCCGCGGAAGCGTCGTCGAACTTGTCGCGCTTCGACGGCGTGCGTTTCGGATATCGGGCCGACGATGCGCTGCGCGGCGATCTCGATTCGTTCTACAAGCGCAATCGCGGCGCAGGTTTCGGTGCGGAGGTCAAGCGCCGCATCCTCACGGGAACCTACGTGCTTTCGGCGGGCTATTTCGACGCCTATTATTTGCAGGCGCAGAAAGTTCGCAGGCTCATCAGCGACGACTTCGCGCGCGCGTTCGCCGACGTCGACGTCATTGCGGGTCCGACGACGCCGACGCCTGCTTTTCGCATCGGGCAAAAGACGGGCGACCCCATTGCGATGTATCTCAACGACATCTACACGATCGGCGCGAACCTCGCCGGACTGCCGGCGCTTTCCATTCCTTGCGGCTTCGTCGACGGGTTGCCCGTCGGCCTGCAACTCACCGGATCGCATTTGAGCGAGCCGCAGCTCCTCAAGATTGCGCATCACTTCCAGCGCGACACCGATTGGCACAGCCGCATGCCGCCGGGATACGCTTAAGGGCGCACGCATGGATTGGGAAACCGTCGTCGGCCTCGAGATCCACGCCCAGCTCGCGACTGCGAGCAAGATATTCTCCGGCGCGTCGACGCGCTACGGCGCGCCGCCGAACACCCAAGCCTGTCTCGTCGATCTCGGCTACCCCGGTGTGCTGCCGGTTCTCAACGCGCGCGCCGTCGAGATGGCGATCAAGTTCGGGCTCGCGACGCACGGCGAGGTCGCGCTCGTGTCGGTGTTCGCGCGTAAGAACTACTTCTATCCAGACTTGCCGAAGGGCTATCAGATCAGTCAGTACGACTCGCCCATCGTGCGCGGCGGTTACATCGACGTCGTGCTCGACGAGCACACCATCAAGCGCGTCCGGCTGACGCGCGCCCATCTCGAGGAGGATGCGGGCAAATCCCTGCACGAGGACTTTCACGGCATGTCCGGCATCGATCTGAACCGCGCGGGCACGCCGTTGCTCGAGATCGTCTCCTCGCCCGACATGCGATCGGCCGCGGAAGCGGGCGCGTACATGCGCGCGATCCATACGTTGGTCCGCTATCTCGACATCTCCGACGGCAACATGCAGGAGGGCTCGTTTCGTTGCGACGCCAACGTTTCGGTGCGGCACCGCGGCGACGACAAGCTCGGCACGCGCACGGAGCTCAAGAATCTGAACTCGTTCCGCTTCGTCGAGAAGGCCATCGAAGTCGAAGCGCGGCGCCAGATCGAGATTCTCGAAGGCGGCGGGCGAATTGCGCAGGAAACGCGGCTCTACGATCCGGATCGGGATGAAACGCGGCCGATGCGCGGTAAAGAGGAAGCCAACGACTACCGCTACTTTCCCGATCCCGATTTATTGCCGGTCGTCATCGATGCCGCAAAGATCGCCGCGCTCGAGGCCGCCCTGCCCGAGCTGCCCGCCGACAAGCGGCGACGCTTCATGCAGGACTACGCGCTGTCGGCTTACGATGCCGACGTGCTGACGAGCTCGCGCGGTCTCGGGGACTATTACGACGAGCTCGTAGAGAGCACCAAGGGCACGCCGAAGCTCGCGGCCAACTGGGTCATGGGTGAGCTCATCGGCGCGCTCAACCGCGAGCATCTCGAGATCGGCGCCGCGAAGATCTCGCCGGCGGCGCTCGGCTCGTTGCTCGATAGGATCGAAGACGGAACGATCTCCGGCAAGATCGCCAAGGACGTTTTCGAAGCGATGTGGACCGGCGAAGGCGAAGTCGACGAGATCATCGAAGCACGCGGGCTCGAGCAAATTTCCGATACGGCGAGCCTCGAAGCGCTCGTCGTGCAGGTGCTCGCCGCGCACCCGGAGCAGGTCCAACAGTTCCGGGCCGGCCGTGCGCAGGTTTTGGGCTTCCTCGTCGGCCAAGTCATGAAAGCTTCCCAGGGCAAGGCCAATCCGCAAGAAGTCAACAAGATTTTGCGCGCAGCGCTTCAAGCATGAACGAAGTGCAGAGTTTCTTGTTCGAAGATCACGGCTTGCGCGGCGCGCTCGTGCGGCTTACCGAAACTTGGCAGCAAATCACGGCGCAACATCAGTACCCGGCGGAGGTTCAGCAGGTGCTCGCCGACGGCGTCGCAGCCACGGTATTGCTCGCGAACGGGCTCAAAGATCGGCCGCGCGTTTCGCTGCAACTGCAAGGCGAGGGCCCGCTGCGGCTGCTCGTGATCCAATGCTCGGCGGACTTCAAGGTCCGGGGCATGGCGAAATGGCGCCCCTACGCGCGCGGCGAAGCGTTGCTCGGCGAGGGCCGGCTCAGCGTGCATCTCGATACGGGCAGTCGTCATGGCGTATTTCAGGGCATCGTGCCGCTCGTGAGCACGCGCCTCGACGCCTGTCTCGAAGGCTATTTCGCCAAATCCGAGCAGCTCGCGACGCGTATCGTGCTCGCGGGCTCCGCCTCGGACACGGCGGGGCTTCTCGTGCAAGCGCTGCCGGGGCACGAGCGCGACGCGGAGGTATTCACGCACGTGGCGGCGCTCGCGAAAACGATTCCCTCCGCGGACCTCATCGCCGATGCCGCGAGCGACCTACTGCCGCGCGTCTTCGACGGCTACTCGATCCGTCTTTTTCGTCCGCGTCCCGTCCTCCACGACTGCCGCTGTACGCCGGACTATCTTGCCGACGTCGCGCGCATGCTCGGCGCGGACGAGCTCAAGTCGTTGCTCGATGACCAGGGCTATGTCGAGCTCACGTGCGAGTTCTGCAATCGCGCCTTCCGTTACGGCGAAGATGACGTCGCGGCCATCCTGCGCGGTGAAGCGCCGGAGCACGCGTTGCACTAGCGCCGTCTCCCGTAGGAGCGAGCTTCGCTCGCGATTAAGACAAGATCGCGAGCGAAACTCGCTCCTACGAAGTGATGCCGCAAACCGGGCACATCGGGTCGGATTTAATCGCGAGGGACTGCCACGTGCCATAGCTTGCGTCCCAGAGCAGCAGGCGCCCATTGAGCGGTGCATGCCCGGTCAATACGAGCTCAAGTGCCTCGATTGCCATGAGCGTGCCGATGACGCCCGGTACCGGAGCCAGCACGCCGTTGCCCTGGCACGTGCCGAGCCACTCGTCCTCGTCACGGTAGACGCATCGATAGCAGGGACCGCCTCCGCGGTTCTCGAACGCCATCATCTGTCCTTCGAAGCGGAGCGCGGCACCCGTGACGAGCGGCACGTGCGCTGCGACGCAAGCACGATTGATGGCGAGCCGGGTCGCAAAGTTGTCCGTGCAATCGAGAACGACGCGCACGCCCGCGACGGCGGCGCCGAGCGCTTGCGGATCGAGCCTTTCCGCGAGCACGGTGACGTTCGTGGCGGGATTCAGCGCGTGCAGGCGGCGGGCCGCGGCGACCGCCTTGAGCTCGCCGACGTCGCCGTCGTCGAAAAGGATCTGCCGCGGCAAGTTGCTCTCGTCGACGCGATCGAAATCGTTGAGCACGAGCGCCCCGGCCCCGCTGCTCGCGAGATACTGAGCCGCCGGACAACCCAAACCGCCGACACCGACGATGAGCATGCGGCTCGCCGCGATTCTCCCTTGTCCCTGCTCGCCGACCTCGGCGAGCGCGACATGACGCGCGAAGCGTCGCGGCCGAGTCACGCCTGCGTCGCCCTGAACACGGCGGCACGAGGAGTGCCGGCCAAATCCTCGTACACCCGCTCCATCTCGAACCCGAGCGCTACGGCGAGCTCGAGCAAGGCGGCGCGCTGGTTAAATCCATGCTCGAGCAACAGCCGCGCCGGTGCCGTGAGGTGCCGCCGCGCGGCGGTGAAGATCGCACGATAAGCGTCGAGCCCGTCGCTGCCGCCGTCGAGCGCGACGCTCGGCTCGAACTTGAGCGGTCCCGCGAAATGGGGATCGCCGCTCGGCACATAAGGCGGGTTGCCGACGATCAGACCGAAGCGCTCGTCGCCCAATGCTTCGAACCAATGCGACGCGACGAAGCGTACGTCGAGCCCGAGGCGCCGAGCGTTGTCGCGGGCCACGGCGAGTGCCGCCGCGTCGGAGTCGATCGCCGTTACCTGCGCCGACGGGCACTGCTGTTTGAGCGCGAGCGCGATCGCACCGCTGCCGGTGCCTAAATCGAGCACGGACGCGTGCGGCTCCGCGAGGAGGTACTGCAAGGCCGTGTCGACGAGGAGCTCGGTATCCGCGCGCGGCACGAGGACGTCCGGCGATACGCGCAGCTGTAATGCATAAAATTCCTTCTCACCCGTGATATAGGCGAGCGGCTCGCCGCCTGCGCGACGCTTGATCGCCGACCGAAACAGCGCCGCGCACTCGACGCTGACCGTGCGCTCAGGATATGTGAGCAGCGTGGCGCGGCTCGAGCCGGTACTCATCGAGAGCAGCAGCTCGGTCTCGAGCCGTGCCGATCCGCTCGCCGGGCCGAGGTCCTGTCGAGCGACGGCGAGGAGCTCGGCCATCGAACACAGGTCGCCCGTGCGATCGAGAGTGCGTTGCGTGCTCATCGGCGGTTACGGCTCGATGCCGAGCTGGGCGAGCTTCTCGGCCTGATACTCGATTAAGAGCGGATCGATGACGTCGCCGAGCCCTCCTTCGAGCACGTCGCCGACCTTGTACAGCGTGAGATCGATGCGATGATCGGTCACGCGACCTTGCGGAATATTATAGGTGCGAATGCGTTCGGACCGGTCGCCCGTCCCGACGAGGCTGCGCCGCTTTTGCGCGGTCTCGTTCTGCCGCCGCGTGACTTCGGCGTCTCGCAGGCGTGCCTTGAGCAGCGACATCGCGCGGGCGCGATTCTTGTGTTGCGAGCGCTCGTCCTGGCACTCGACGACCGTGCCGGTCGGCAGGTGCGTGATGCGAATGGCCGAATCCGTCTTGTTGACGTGTTGGCCTCCGGCACCGGACGCGCGAAACGTATCGATGCGCAAATCCTTGGCGTTGATCTCGATCTCGCCCACGTCCTCGGACTCCGGGAGCACCGCGACGGTACACGTGGACGTGTGCACGCGTCCTTGTGCTTCCGTCTCCGGGACCCGCTGCACTCGATGCGTGCCCGACTCGAACTTGAGCTTCGCATACGCGCCGGCCCCGACGATGCGGCTGATGATCTCCTTGTAGCCGCCATGCTCGCCCGCGCTCAAGCTCAAGACCTCGAGGTGCCACCCCTGCCGTTCGGCGTAGCGCCCATACATGCGAAACAGATCCCCGGCGAAGATCGCGGCTTCGTCGCCGCCCGTGCCCGCGCGAATTTCCAAGAACAGATTGGCGTCGTCGTCGGGGTCTTTGGGGACCAAGTGCTTGGCGAGACGAGCCTCGAGCGTCGCGCCTCTTTCCCGCAGCGATTCGAGCTCCTCGAGCCCAAGCTTCTGTAACTCGGCATCGTCGCTCGTCGTCAACTCCTGCGCGGCGAGGATTTCCTTTTCCAGGGCAAGGAATGCACTGAAATCCTTCGTCACGTCGGCGAGCCGCGCGTACTCGCGCGACAGATCACGAAACCGTTCTTGGTTCTTGATCGTTTGCGGATCGCTCAAGAGACGGGCAATCTCCTCGTGGCGCTCGGAAAACGCCGTGAGCTTGTCGCGAATGGATTCTTTCACGCGTGACTCAACCTCCTGCGACGTCGCACAAAGATTTTGCGTAAATCATTAATTGATCACAAGTTACTCTTGCAGGGGACTGAGTTATAGTGCCCATGTGATCGGTAGCTCCCTCAAGACCCTCCCGCTATTGCTGATCGCGGGCTTAAGCGGATGCGCCGCGACGCCAGGCACTGCTCCGGACGAGCGACGCGTAGCGATCGATTCACATACGTTGCTCGCGGAGATCGCGATCGAGGAGCGACGCCTCGAAGAAGCGACTCAGCACTATCTCGACGCCGCGTTGCTCGGCGACGATCCAAGTCTAGCCGAGCGTACCACGCGCATGGCGCATCAACTCGCGCTGACGCCGATCGGCCTGCGCGCCGTCGCCCGCTGGCGGGAATTGGCGCCGGAGGACGAGCGTCCGTATTGGTTTTCCGGCGTCTTCGAGACACGCTCGGGACGCGTCGACCGCGCAACGCAGGATTTCGCGACGCTCGTCGAGCGCTTGAGCGCCGACAATCCCGGCGCCGGCCTGGCTCTTGTGCTCGATGCGCTCGGCAACGAGCCCGATCCCGCCGCCGCGACCGCGGTCATGTCGGCTCTAACCGAGCGATATCCCGGCACACGCGAGGGTCACTACGGTCTCGCGCGCCTCGCCATGCGGTCCGGGGATTTCGAGCTCGCCCTCGAGAACGCCGAGGCCGCGACCGAGCTCGAGCCCGAGTGGATCGACGCACAGCTCCTCTACGCACGAACCCTGTTGGTGGCGGGGCGGACCGAGGATAGTCTGGCCCTCGTGGCCCGGCTCGCCGCCGAGCACGACGAGCTCGAAGTACGTCTCCAACATGCCGAGCTGCTGCTGTCGGCGGGCCAGAGCGTGGAGGCACGGGCCAAGCTCAACGAAATCCTGGCCGACAACCCCGGTCTGCCCGAAGCGACGCGCGCGCTCGCCTTTCTCGCTCTCACGAGCGACGAGCTCGACGAGGCCGGACGGCACTTCGGCGAGCTGCGCGGCGATTCGCGCTACCGCGACGAAGCCTTCTACTACCTCGGACGCATCGCTGAGACGGAGGAAGATTATCTCCAGGCGACGCGCTCTTATGCGCGCGTGACGCAGGGCACGCACGCCGTCGAAGCGCAGGTTCGCACGGCAGTCATCATGTACTCGCAGATGAACGATGCCGAGGGCGCGCTGCGACACCTGCGCGAGTTCGGTAATGCGAATCCCCTATTCGGCTCGGAGATGCTGCTTGCGCAGGGGCAGTTGCTCATGCAAATGGAGCGGCGCGAGGAAGCCGCGCAACTCTTGAGCGACGCCGTAGCGGCGAGCCCGGCCGACGTCGAGCTGCAGCGCGCCCACGTCCAGCTCTACGTCGAGCTCGCGCAAGATGCCGTCGAGCGCCGCCGTCTCGAGGAAGCCGAAGCTTGGCTCGACGACGGCTTGAATCGGTATCCAGGCGACACGTCGTTGCGCTACTCGCAAGCGCTGCTGTTGCAAGAGCAAGGTCGCCTACGCAAGGCGGTCGGCGTGCTCGAAGCGCTCGTCGAGGAGCACCCCGACGACGCCGCCCTGCTCAACGCGCTGGGTTATCTCTTGACCGATCGTTTCGACCGGCACGTCGAGGCGCGCGGCTACATTCAGCGCGCGCTCGCGATGGATCCCGACAGCCCCGCGATCATCGACAGCATGGGATGGGTCTTGTACAAGCTCGGCGAATACGCGGCGGCGCTCGATTATCTCGAGCGCGCCTACCGGCTATTCGACGATCCCGAGGTTGCGGCGCATCTCGTCGATACGCATTGGGCGCTCGGTCAGCACGATGTTGCGCTCGAGTTGCTCGACAGCGCGTTGGCGGAGCAGCCCGACGACCCCCATCTGCAAGAAGTCAAGCAACGGCTGACGCCATGAAAACCGCGGGCTTGTTGCTCGCGGTGGTTCTCGCGCTGACCGCGTGCGCCCATGTTCCTCCCGCCTCGGACGGTCTCGATCTCGCCGCGCGGCGCACGCGGCTGGCGGCCCTGCCGGGCTGGGACATGCGCGGTCGCATCGCCATCGATACCGGCGAGCGCGCATTTCAGGCCCGCTTTCGCTGGCTCGAGCAACCCGATTCGCTCAAGCTCACCGTGCGCGGTTTGCTCGGCGCCGGCAGCTTCGAGATCAGCGGCAACGAGGATGCGTTGACATTGCGTGCGCGCGGCGAAAGTTGGTCGCTGACCGATCCCGAGGGCGACCTTTCGGCGCGCTTCGGTTGGTGGCTGCCCGTAGGAAGCCTCGACACGTGGCTCATCGGACTGCCCGATGAGCGCTACGAAGCGCGCACGCGGGTCGACGGCAGCGGGCGTCTCGTCGCGCTCGAGCAGCGTCTGTGGACCCTCGAATACGGAAACTATCGGCTCGCCGAAGCGCTGGCCCTGCCGCGGACGATCGACCTGCAACACGGATCGCTGCGGTTGCGCCTGACCGTGGACACCTGGAATCCGGTCGCCGCGCCTACGAGCGCCTTGAATTGAACCGTACCGCACCAGCACAATAACTCAGGGGTAGTGATTGGGGCGTAGCCAAGTGGTAAGGCAACGGGTTTTGATCCCGTCATACGTAGGTTCGAATCCTACCGCCCCAGCCATCCGCACGAGGCCTTGAAGGAACCCCTTTGAACTCAGGCATTCTGACGCTCTTTTCCGGCAACGCGCATCCGGCGCTGGCGCGCGACATCGCGCGGCACCTCGGGCTGCCTTTGAGCCGCATCAACGTCGGGCGCTTCAGCGACGGCGAGGTCAGCGTCGAAATCATGGAAAACGTGCGCGGCAACGAGGTCGTGCTCGTGCAGCCGACGTGCCCGCCGACCAACGACAACCTCATGGAGCTGCTCGTCATGGCGGATGCGTGTAAACGCGCATCCGCGGCGCAGATCACCGCGCTCATCCCTTATCTCGGTTACTCGCGTCAGGATCGCCGCCCCCGTGCCGCACGCGTAGCGATCACGTCGAAGCTCGTCGCCAACATGATCACGGCGGCGGGGATCGACCGCGTCATTACCGTCGACGTCCATGCCGATCAAATTTCCGGATTTTTCGACATCGCGTTCGACAACGTCTATGCCTCTCCCGTGCTGCTCGGCGACGCGTGGAAACAAAGCTATAAGAACATGGTCGTCGTTTCGCCGGACGTCGGCGGCGTCGTGCGCGCCCGCGCTCTCGCCAAGCGGCTCGACGATGCCGGGCTCGCCATCATCGACAAAAGGCGACCGCAAGCGAACATGGCCGAGATCATGCACGTCATCGGCGAGGTCGAGGGCAAGACTTGCGTGCTCATCGACGACATGGTCGACACGGCGGGAACGCTGTGTCAGGCCGCCAAGGTGCTCAAGGAACGCGGCGCCGAGCGCGTCGTGGCGTACATCACGCACCCCGTTCTGTCGGGTTCGGCCATCGAGCGCATCGAGAGCTCCGTCCTGGATGAGCTCGTGGTTACGGACACGATCCCGCTGCGTGAGGAGGCGCAAAAGTCCCGGCGGATTCGCCAGCTCAGCGTCGCGGAGCTGCTCGCCGAAACCTTGCGCCGCATCACCGGGGGCGAATCCGTGAGCTCCCTGTACCTCGACTAAGGCACCCTGGTATCATGCGCGCCCTTCCCGGAGGACTTGAGTCGTGACATACGAAATACAGGGGGAGCCGCGCGAGGGCTCGGGCCGAACCGGCAGCCGTAGGCTGCGCAAGCTGGGGCGTGTTCCCGCCATCGTCTACGGCGGCGGCAAGGAGCCGCGCTCCATATCGCTCGATCACGACAATCTGTCCCATCAGATGAACCGGGAAGCTTTCTACACGAGCATTCTCACGTTGAGCGTCGGAAAAGAGGCGCAACAGGTCGTGGTCAAGGCGGTGCAGCGTCACCCCGCGAGGCCGCAGATCATGCATCTCGATTTCCAGCGCGTCGTCGAAGATCGAGAGATCACGATGCACGTTCCGATCCACTTCTTGAACGAAGCCAACGCGAAGGGCGTCAAAGAGCAGGGCGGCGTCGTCGATCATATCTTGACCGACGTCGAGATCTCGTGCTTGCCTCGCTACCTGCCCGAGTATCTCGAGCTCGACGTCACGGAGCTCGAGCTCAATCATCTTTATCATCTCTCGGACATCAAGCTGCCCGAGGGCGTGTCATCGGTGGCGTTGCGTCATGGACAAGATCTTCCCGTCGTTGCGGTCAATCCGCCGCGACGCGAGGAAGTCGATATCGCACCGGTCGTGGAAGGCGCCGAGGTCCCCGTCGTCGGCGAGGAGGCCGCGGCCGCTGCAGGCGCCGAGCCGGGCGCCGAGAAAGGCGAGAAGGGCGAAAAACCGGAGAAGGCCGAAAAGGGACAGAAGGGCGAGCGCGGACAGAAGGGCGAAGGGTCCGCCTAGTTCCCGCGGGTTTTCCGCCGCCAAGGGCCGCCGTTTCGGCGGCCTTTTCGCAAATGCCGCCGGTGTAGGATGCTCCCGATGTCACAGGCAATCGATTTGATCGCTGGGCTCGGCAATCCCGATCCCGAGTATCTCATGACGCGCCACAACGCCGGGTTCTGGTTCGTCGATGCGCTCGCTGCTCAGCATGGCGCGCGCTTTTCGGCCGACAAGAAAGTCGAGGGTCAAACGGCCGAGGTAGCGATCGAGGGGCAACGCGTACGGCTGCTCAAGCCCATGACTTCCATGAATCGTTCGGGACGCTCAGTTGCGAAAGCGCTTGCCTACTACAAGATTCCGCTCGAGCACGTGCTCGTCGTGTACGACGAGCTCGACCTGCCGCCGGGGCGCGTGCAGCTCAAGTTCGGCGGAGGCCACGCGGGTCATAACGGCATGCGCAGCGTGGTCGAGCACGTCGGCGCCGAAGTTTGGCGCTTGCGCATCGGCGTCGGCCACCCCGGCCCGGGCCGGAAAGACGAGGTTATCGGCCACGTTCTACGTCGCGCGCCGTCGAGCGACCAAGAGCTGATCCTCAAGGCCGTGGGTCATGCGCTCACCTGCCTTCCCGTGTTGCTTGCAAAAGGACCGGAGCTCGCGAAGAACCGGTTGCATGCGTACAAGGCCGGCGAGCCGGCGAGCACGGACGACAAGGACGCTACGGACTGAATGGGTATCAAGTGCGGAATTGTCGGGTTGCCGAACGTGGGCAAGTCGACGCTCTTCAACGCGTTGACGGCGGCCGCGATCCCAGCCGAGAACTATCCGTTTTGCACGATCGATCCGAACGTCGGGGTCGTCAGCGTTCCCGACCCGCGGCTTCAGGAGCTCGCCGCGATCGTCGAGCCCGAGAAGATCGTCCCGGCGATCGTGGAATTCGTGGATATCGCCGGCCTCGTCGAAGGCGCGTCGCAGGGCGAGGGACTCGGCAACCAATTCCTGGCTCATATTCGCGAGACACACGCGATCGCTCATCTCGTGCGCTGTTTCGAGGACGACGACGTCACGCACGTCGCAGGCCGCATCGATCCGTTGCACGACATCGAGATCATCGACACGGAGCTCATGCTCGCGGATCTCGAGACCGTGCAAAAAAGCCTGCAAAAGGCCGAGCGCAATGCGAAGACCAACGACAAAGCCGCCGTCGCCAAACGCGACCTGCTCAAGCGCGCGCTCGACGCGCTCGAAGGGGGCCGCCCCGCCCGCAGTCTTAAGCTCGACGACCAAGAGCAGGAAGGCTTGCGCGATCTGCAGCTCATCACCGCGAAGCCCGTCATGTACATCGCGAACGTGGCCGAGAACGCGTTGCGCGATAATCCACTCGCGGCGCGCGTCGAGCAATTCGCCCGTGAGCAAGGCACCGAGGCCGTCATGATCGCGGCGCGAATCGAAGCGGAGCTCGCGCAGCTCGCACCTGCGGAGCAAGCCGAGTTCCTCGCCGAGCTCGGCTTGTCCGAGCCCGGCTTGCACCGCGTCATCCGCTCGGCGTACCGTTTGCTCGGCCTCAAGACCTTTTACACCGCCGGGCCCAAGGAAGTCCGGGCGTGGACCGTGCGGCAGGATGCTACGGCGCCCGAAGCCGCCGGCGCGATACATTCCGATTTCGAGAGAGGTTTCATCCGCGCCGAGGTCATTGCCTATGACAGCTTCGTCAAGCGCGGCGGCGAGCAAGGCGCGCGCGAAGCCGGCGAGCTGCGGCTGGAAGGAAAGACCTACGTTGTGCGCGAAGGTGACGTCATCCACTTTCGCTTCAACGTGTGAGGATCGAGTCATGCAAATACTAAAACTCGCGCTCCCGGTCGTTGCGACCGCGACGCTTGCCGCGTGCGGCGGCGGCACGCCGGAAACAGGCACGCAGCCGGCGGCGGCTTCCGACATCGAGCTACCCGCGGGTTTCACGGCGACGATCTTCGCCGACGGCCTGCAATCGCCTCGGCACCTTGCGGTCGCCGACAACGGTGACGTCTACACGACGCTGCGCAGCGGCCGGTCGCAGCTTGCGCCTACGGAGGCGATGGGCGGTGTCGTCGCCATGCGCGACACGAACGGCGACGGCGTCGCCGACGAGATCGAGACTTTCGGCCCTGCCGACACCGATACGGGCTTGGGCTTAAACGACGGCACGCTGTACTTCTCATCGACGACGACGATCTACGCGGTGCCCCTCGGCGACGCGCTCGTGCCGAGCGAGGAGCCCCGGGTCATCGTCTCGGGAATCCCCGCGTCGGCCGGCGGTCACGCATCGAAGCCGATCACGTTCGACGGCGCTGGACATCTCTACACGCAAGCGGGCGCGCCGTCGAATGCCTGCGAGGGTGAGCCGCGCGCGGCGAACTCCGCGGGCCTCAATCCATGCCCGTTTCTCGAAGAATACGGCGGCGTTTTCCGCTTGAGCGCGACGTCGCGAGATCAAGTGCACCCCGAGGACGCGATTCGCTATTCGACGGGTCACCGCAACGTCGTGGCGCTCGAGTGGAACGCGAGCGCCGATAAGCTCTATCTCGTCATGCACGGGCGCGACCAGCTCGACCAGATGTGGCCGGAGCATTTCACGCAAGACGAGCGTATCGAGTTGCCGGCCGAAGAGTTTCACGTAGTCGACCAAGGCGACAATTTGGGCTGGCCTTACACCTACTACGATCAAATCCGCGGCCAGCGCATGGTGGGGCCCGAGTACGGCGGCGACGGCGAAACTCCCGGGGAGACCGGCAAATACAAGGATCCACTCGTCGGCTTTCCGGGCCATTGGGCGCCGAACGACCTTGTGTTCTACACGGGCACGCAGTTTCCGGAGCGCTACCGCAATGGCGCCTTCATCGCTTTCCACGGCTCTTGGAACCGGCAGCCTGCGGAGCAAGGCGGGTATGCCGTCGTGTTCGTGCCGATGAACGCGGCCGGCGAAGTTACGGGCGAGTGGGAGATATTTGCCGACGACTTCGAAGGCCCGAATCCGATCACGAGTCCCGCCGAAGCGGCGCACCGACCGAGCGGCCTCGCGGTCGGACCCGACGGATCGCTCTACATCAGCGACGATACCGGCGGACGCATTTGGAAGGTGTCGTACACCGGCTCTTTGTAGGAGCGAGCTCCGCTCGCGATTTCGTAAGAGTCGCGAGCGAAGCTCGCTCCTACGACGTCATTCCTACCGTGCTGCGATTGCCGCGAAGCCAGAGCCACGCGAGCGCCGCGAGCCCCGCGACGAGCCCGGGGATCACCGCGAGCTGGACCGCGCTCCATCCATAGGCGTTGAGCAGCGCGCCCGAGCTGAACGATGCCATCGCAACCAGGCCGAACACGAGAAAGTCGTTGAACCCCTGCACTTTCGCCTTCTCTTCGGCCGAGTGCGTCGACGCGAGCAGGCTCGTGGCGCCGACGAAGCTCAAGTTCCAACCGAGGCCGAGGACGATGAGCGCGGCGTAGAACCGGTGAAGCTCCATGCCCGACAGCGCGATCGCGGCACAGATGCCGAGCAAGCCGAGACCGACGGCCATCACGCGCCGCACGCCGAAGCGCGCGATCAGCGAGCCCGTGAAGAAGCTCGGCGCAAACATCGCAACGACGTGCCAACGCACGACGTCCGCGGCGTGGTTTGCGGAAAACCCGTGCTCGACCATCGCGAGCGGGGTCGAAGTCATAACGAGATTCATGACGGCGAATGAAATCATCGCGCACAGTACGGCGACCGCGACGCTAGGCTCGCGGAAGATGACGCCGAGCGGCCGGCCCGTGCCCGCGCCACGCGCTCGGCGCGGCGGGGTCGGAATGCGCAGAAACGCGAGCGGCGCAGCGCCGACTACGTTGATTGCGACGATCGCGGCGTACGCGCCCGCGAACGGCGTCGGCGCGAAGTAGTCGCCCGTGAGTCGCACGATCTCGGGGCCTACGAGCGCGCTGACCAATCCGCCCGCCATGACCCACGAAATCGCTTTAGGCTTGAATTCCTCGGACGCCGTATCGGCCGCCGCGAAGCGGATGAACGCGAGAAATGCCTGGTAGACTCCCGAGAACGCCGCGCCGAATACGAGCAACTCGAAGCTGCCGGTGATTAGCGCAGCCGCGCTCAACGCGCCGCCGATGCCGCCTGCGAGCGCGCCCAAGAGAAAACCGAAGCGCCGCCCGCGGCGACCCATGACGAGCGACGCGACCGGCACGGTGAACATCGAGACGAGCACAATCACGGAGACCGGCAGCGTCGCAAGCGCCTTGTTGTCCGCAAGCTGTGCCCCCGCGAGACCTCCCAGGATGATGTGCATGGGCATCTGCGCGCCGAGCACGGCTTGCGCGATGAACAATACGGCGACGTTGCGCTTCTCGTGCATGTGAGCGGAAAGGTCTCGCGACGTAACGGGTTGCAATCCGAGCGGGCCGCAGTTTAGCACCCGCGGGTCGCCGCTCGATTTGACTTCGCCTCGTCAAACTGGGAAAAGAAACGCGTGGACGATGCGTGGAAGACCCACAGCCTCCTCTTGCTCGCGCTGCTCACGACGGCCGTGCTCGTCGCGGGCACGGTTGGTGCGCACCATAGCATCGGCGGCGAGTTCGACAATTCACGCCAAGTGACGGTCGAGGGGATCGTCACCGAGTACAAGCTCATCAATCCTCACACTTACATCGTCGTTACCGTCGAAAACGCGGGACGCAGCGAGGACTGGACGCTCACCTTCGGGCCGGCGACGAAGCTCGTGCGGGGCAGCGGCTGGAATGCAACGACGCTCAAATCCGGCGACCGAGTCACCGCCACCGGCAGACCCGCACGCAAGGGCTTAGGTATGTATCTCTCGGCGCTCGTCAAAGCCGACGGCACGGTCCTCATCGACGAGCTCGAGGAGTAACGCGAGCGCCGGCACATGTTGCGACGACTTGAAGGCTTGAGCGTCGTCGTGGTGCTCGTGCTCGCGCGCACGGACGGCTCGGCGCAGCCCGCGTCCTCGGTTGCCGCGAAGCTCGCCGAAGGCGTCTGGGCCTACGTCGGCGCCGACGGCGAGGTCGTGGTTTCGGGGAGCTTCCTCGGCGTCCCGCCGGATTCGTTGTTGCTGCCCGATGCGCTCGCCGCCCGGCAGAGCTTCGACTTTCGCACCGACGACCCCGTCTTGGGGTGCGGCGCGCCCGGCATGCCGCGGGCGTTCACGGCGGGCAGCCCCATGACGTTCACGTGGAGCGGCAGCGGCAGCGGCGCCGACCTCACGATTACCTATGAGAGCATGGACGTCGAGCGCACCGTCGACATGAGCGGTGAGCCGCCGCGCGCCGACACGCCGCGCACGCCGAACGGTCATGCGATCGGCCGTTGGGACGGCGATACGCTCGTCATCGAGACGTCTTTGCTCGACGGCCGCGTCGTCGATCTCCTCGGCACGCCGAAGAGCGATGCCATGACGCTCGAGGAACGCTACAGCATCGACACCGACGGCAACGAGACGCACTTGCGCATCGACCTGACCATGACCGACCCCGAGATCTTCACGGCGCCATATCTGTGGCACTTCGATTTCGTGTTGCGGCCGGATTGGGCGCTCATGGAATACGACTGTGTCGAGCGCCCCATCGACCTCACGCCCGGCGTCGTCCCCGATTGAGGTTACTGCCGCACTCCGACGCTACTGCGGCGCGTCGACGACGCCCGGGTTGAATTGCAGGTGACAACCTTCGCACGGCGGATAAAGCACGTCGCCCGCGGCGAGCAGCGCCGCATGATCGCGGGCCCGAATCGCTTTGAGCGCATCGGAGCCGGCGCTGATCATCACCTCGTTGAAGGCCTTCCAGGCAGGCTGCTTGACCCACTCGTTGTCCATCGGTCCCGTGCCGCCGAGCGCGGTGACGTTCGCCGCTACGAGCAAAGTAACGGCGGCCTCCTCGAGCGCCGTCCATTGCTCGTCCGTGGTCGGGGGCTCGAAGGCGTTCCACAACGTATTGGTCGCGGGCGTGATGGTCTTCTCCATCAGTTCCTTGATAGTGACCAACGGGCGGCCGGCGGCGGACGCATCCGGACCTTGCGCACTTACGGACAGGACCAAGAGCGTTACGCCGAATCCGATGCTCGCTGCGACGGGCAACAGTCGCGTGCGGGCCTTGCCCGCGAGCTTCGTGATTGACATCGCGGCGATGCTCATTGTGTCGTCGTCTGTCGCGCTTCCTCAGCTCTTGATGATGCGCACGGCCGGCGCTTCGTACGCCGGCAGCGGCATGATTTCCGTCTCTTCTACCGAGATGTGATCCGGCGGCGCCGGCTCTTCGGCGGGCACCTCGTTGAGCTCCACCTTGAGGCGGAACTGCCCCAAGCTCACGACGTCGCCGTTGTACAAGAGGCTGCGGTCCACGAGCTTGCCGTTGACGAGCACGCCGTTGGCGCTGTTCAAATCGACGATGTAATAGTGTCCCTCGGACATCGGCAGAATCGCGGCGTGATGGCGGCTCAAGTAGCGGCTCGGAAGAAAGAGGTCGTTGTCTCTGTTGCGCCCGATCAGGATCCGGCCGTTGAGCTCCATCGTGCGCACGAGCTTGCCGTTGCACGACACGACGAGCCGGCCAGGCTTGGGTGTCGCGAACGGCCCCTCTTCCTTGAGCGGCTTAAGCTTGACGGTATCGGACAGAGACACGTTTTCTTTCAACGCAGCAAGCGCCGCGGCCGCCTTCTGCACCATGCCGGCATCGATGACGTCGGCCGGGTCGCGCTGCTGCTCCATGAGCACCACTTGGCAAACGATGTTGACGAAGCTGAATCGTCCCTGCGTCAAGCAGTTGATGAGACGGCACGCATCGTCCGAGAAAGTATTCGGAATACCGAACTGCGCGAGCCGCCAATCGATATAGCCCGCGATATCGTGATCGGTCGGCGCGGACAAGAAATGCACGGCTTCGATGGCGCTCGTGGCGCTCGCGTGCAGCAACTCCATGAGCGGCGAGCGAGCCGCATCCGCTTCCGTGCCGACGACGGCAAGCTCGACGATGGGCTTGCCCGCGAACTCGAGGAGCCGCAGGCGCTCGATCTCGCTCCACGCCGGCTCGGCAAAGCCCGAGACATTGTCGATGCATATCACGACGCGCTTGCCTTGGAGGCTTCGCTGTTGAACGAAAACCGTGAACAGGTTGCGTTGCTCGACCTCGGACAAGTTCCAAGGCCCGAGCTCCGCGGCGCTGAGGAGGCCCGAAAGTACGCCCGCCGCCGTCCTTTGCGGCCCCGAGACCAGCAGCACGACCGCGTCTTCGGCCCGGGCCCGGAACTCGCGCAGCAGCGTAGACTTCCCGCTCGACGCCGGGCCCAACAGGACTTTGAGCGGCGCCTTGCCCGAGAAATGATAGAGGGCCGCTTCCTGTTTCGGCCCCATCCAGATGACTCCACTTGTCGACCGCGCAAAAACCCTTGCCGGTGACACGTATCCCGCCTCGGCTGCCATGTGCTGTTTTCTCCGTAGTTACAGCAACTTATTCTTGACTTCTGAGAAATCGAATTATGGTAAGCGCGAGTCTATGCGTTCGCGTCGGTTATGTAAACTCCCCCCCGGCCGCTTCAGGCGGCGCGCGGCTTGCGGCGCCCTCGCCTAGACGATCGAGGGCCGATTCGGCTGCTCGTTGGGGTTCGGGCCTTGCGCCGGAAACTCACGGACCAGCAGCGCGGTCAGTGCCTCGATGCCGGCCACCGCGCCTTCCCGCCAACGCCGGTCCGCGAACGAGCGCTCCATGACGTCGCAGACGCGCTGCCATTCGCCGGCAGCGACGCGATCCGCGAAGCCGCGATCGGCGACGATCTCGACGGCCTGTTCCGCGAGCAGCACGTAGACCAAGACACCGTTGTGTTCGGCGGTGTCCCAAACGCGCAACTCGGCGAACACCTCGAGCGCTCGATCACGCGGCGTCTTGAGGCGCCACAATGAGCTCAAGTCGAGCGCGGTTTCGAGCGCCACGCGAATCTCGGCGCGGTGCCGGGTCTCCGAAGCCGCGATCGCCTCCTCGATTGCGGTGAGCGCGTGCGACGGAAATCGACGGCCGAGCACCGTACGCGGTAACAGCAAATGCTTGAGCGCGTTCATCCGCTACCATCCGCCCGACGCGCCGCCGCCGCCGAAGCGACCGCCGCCTCCGCGGAACCCGCCACCGAAGCCGCCGCGCATGGAACCTCCCCAAGGCACGCCGCCTGATGCCCAGCGACCCGGCCTCCCAAAGATGCCGGCCAAGGCAAAGACGAACACCATGCCGCCGATCAGGAGCGCCGCAACGAGACCACCGCTCAAAGCCCAAGCGACGACGCCGGCCCCGGCGCCGACCGCGAGCGATCCGAACAACGTGCCGAAGATGCCGCGCACGATCGGTGCAACGAAGAGCGCAATGAGCAGGACGACGGGCAGTGCTCCCCACGCAGACTCGGTACCTGACGCACCCGCGGGCGGCGGCAGCGGCTCGCCATCGATGAGCGCGATGAGTGCGTCGAGCCCGGCCGCGATACCGCCCGCGTAGTCTTCGACGTAAAACCGCGGCACGATGCGCTCGTCGATGATGCGCCGTGCCGACGCGTCCGGAATCGCCCCTTCGAGCCCATAGCCGACTTCGATGCGCAGCCGCCGATCGTCCTTGGCGACCAACAGCACGACGCCGTCGTCGATCTCGCCGCGACCTATTTGCCAGCTTTCGGCGACGCGCAACGCGTACTGCTCGATCGCTTCGGGCGCAGTCGTCGGCACCATGAGCACGGCAATCTGCGCGCCCTTGCGTGCCTCGAATGCGGTGAGCTTCTGTTCGAGGGATTCGCGCTCGGTCGCCGCGAGCGTGCCCGTGAGATCGGCGACCCGGCCGGTCAAGGGCGGAATCGGCTGCTGTGCGTAAAGAGTCGCGGAAGCGAACCAAATGCCGCCGACCGCCGCCGTCAACAACAGCCGCGTAGCGGCGGAGCTACTCGGCATCAGGCGTGAAATCGACCGGCGGCGGACGTGCAAGCTCGGTCTCATTCTCGACTGTAAAGCTCGGTTTGGTATCGTAACCGAACAACATCGCCGTCAAGTTGCTCGGAAAGCTGCGCACGGTCACGTTATAGTCACGCACCGATTCGATGTAGCGATTGCGCGCGACGGTAATACGGTTCTCGGTGCCTTCGAGCTGCGCTTGCAAGTCGCGAAAGTTCGCGTCCGACTTGAGCTCGGGGTAGCGCTCGACCACGACCAGGAGACGCGACAGGGCACTCGAAAGCTCGCCTTGGGCCGCTTGAAATTGCTGGAACGCTTGCGGGTCGTCGATGAGCTCGGGGCCCGCTTGGATGCTGCCGACTCGCGCCCGCGCTTCGGTGACGCCGATGAGCACTTCTTGCTCCTGCCGCGCAAAGCCGCGCACAGTCTCGACGAGATTCGGAATGAGATCGGCGCGGCGCTGGTACTGATTCAGAACCTCCGCCCATGCGGCGGTGATGGTTTCGTCCTGGCTCTGGAACGTGTTGTAGCCGCAACCGGCGAGCTCTAGGGCCGCCAGCAAGAGCGCGAGCTTTCGCCAAATCATCGCGGATTCCTCCGTAGTTCGTCGAGCACCGTGCAGTGTAACCTGCATTATGGTGAGTCAGGGAACCATCCGCCCGCGAATGCCGTGTCTGCAAGTAGAGCTCAAAGGAGAAGAGAGCGATGAACAGAGTGCACGTACTTCTGGCGGTCGCGGCCGTGCTCGGATGCCCGGCGGCATTCGCACAGCAGGACGACGTCGAGGTTACTTTACAAGTCCTCGACGACGTCAGCGATGTCGAAGGTGTGGTCTTGTCGATCGAGGAAGAGTCCGAATCCGACACCGGAGATGCCGAAGCCCAGGAACAGGCGGGTGCCGAGGACCGCGCGTCTCGCGAGGAAGAGGAAACGGACGAAACCCCGGATCGCGAGCTCGATCGCGAGCTCGATCGCGAGGACGGGAGCGAAGGCGGGGTCGAGGATTTCGACGTTCCGGAAATCGTCGAGCCCGAGGCGCCCGAGGCGCCCGAGGCGCCCGAGGAACCCGACGTCTAACACCCTTTGCCGGGCGGCACCGCCTGACGTTTGGGGCCCCTCCGGGGCCGCCAAAGCTGTGAACGGTGTCCTGGTTGATCGTCGGGCTAAAACCTACAGTGAGCCGAATTGGGTATCCGGCAAATGCGATGCGCCGCCTCGCTCTTTCATTGATCTCGTTGCTGCTGTTGTCTGGGCTCGCCGTCGAGGCGCGTGCACAGCTCGACGGTCCTGCGCTCATGCGCGAAGGCAACGCCCTGTTTCGATCCGGGCTCTATCGCGGGGCTCTGTTGCGCTATCAAGAAGCGCGGGTACGCGGCCTCGACTCGGCATTACTCGATTACAACGTCGGCATCACCTACTACAAGATCGGCGAATACGGGGCCGCCGCCGAAGCTCTGACGGCGGCGCGACGTGACCCCGGTCTCGCCGCGCTAGCCGCCTACAATCTCGGGCTCATGCAACGGGCCGCCGGTCGGCCCGCGGAAGCCCGACAGTGGTTCGCAACGGCGGCGGAATCGGCCTCGAATCGTACGCTGCGCAGGCTCGCCCGCAATGCCGCGGAGAGCCCGACGGCCATCGTCGAGTCGGACCGGGGAAGAAGGGAGCGGAGCGGCGCTCGCACAGAGGCACGCGCACCGTCGTTCAATCTGACAGTGGATGCCGCCTACGGGGACGACGACAATCCGAACCGCAGCCCCGCGGAGCCTTACGTCGATCTCGCGCAACCGGGCCAGCCGCTGGTGGTTCCAGAACCCATCGCCGTAACCTACGTTCCGATCAAGATCGTGGCGGACTATGTGATTCCGAACGAAGCCGGCGACACGGATTTTCGTTTTGGCTACCGGTTGGACGGGAACTACTACTCGGATATCTTGGCGAACGACGAGTCGACGCAGCACCTCGAGATCGGGTCCGATTCGGTCCTCGGGCAACGCGAGAACCGTAAACGCACGCTTCGGTCGGCGTTCTTCATCGTGCAACACTATCAGCGGGACTTCGACCCGGATACCGGCATCGATCGCGACATCCTCGGTGAGGATATCTCACGGCGCTTCACCTATACGGGAGCCGGCGTTCGAGGGGACTTCGACCATTTCATCGGCAAATGGCACTGGGGTCTCGACATGCGTTTCGAGCGCCGGCAGCACGACCGCGTACCGCTCGTCGCGGACTATGACAACGAGCTTCACGTCGTCAGCACCGCGGTCGACTACTCGCTCAATGCCGCAACCAAAGTGTCGCTCAACTTGTATACCTATCAGCGGCTGTATGACGAGCGCCTGGCGCACGATCTCACGGGCGCGCTGCTCGCCACGAACCCGCCTCTCGAGTACGACTACCAGGGCGCGGAGCTCGGCGTCACGCACCGCATCTGGGATGACTTCGAGCTCGAGATCAGCTACGCGCGCATCGACCGCACCGATCGTTACTTGGGCTATCACGATTTCACGCAGGACAGACTGCGCCTGCACGGGCGCTTTCGGCCCGGATCACGTTTTTCGATGTCTTTCGGCGCCGTGTCGAGGGTCTACGACTTCCCCCGAGCGTTCGCGTTCAACGAGCCTACGGCCGGACCCAAGGAAATCGACGATCTCGCCGCCGAGTTGCTCGCCGAGGTTCGCTTGAACGGCGCGTTCACGATATTCGCAGCCCTGACGACCGACGACGTTGCGTCGACCGACGCACGCATCGCGTACACGCGGGCGCAGACCGTGCTCGGCATGACCTGGCGGCGCTGATCGGCGCTCGCGCCGCCGGAAGGCGGCACCGCCTTCCGATACTTCGCTAATATCAGCGCATGTTCGGCCTCTTTCGCAAACGTCGCCGGCGGCGGATTCTCGCGCGCAAGTCCATTCCCGGCGCGCTTTGGGACGGCGTGATCGCCGACATACCGATCCTGCGGCGCCTCGACGGACCTGCGCTGCACCGCCTGCACGAATTGGCGTCGTTGTTCTTACACGATAAACGCATCGAGCCGGCCGGCGGCTTGCATCTCGATGATCCAATGCGAGTGCGCATCGCCGCGCTCGCCTGCCTGCCGATCCTCGAGCTCGGGCTCGACTGCTATGACGGATTCGTGTCGGTCATCGTCTACCCGGACGAGTTTCTGGTGCGCGATCGGGAGTATGTCGACGAGGACGGCGTCGTGCATTCCGGGGACGACGTTTTGAGCGGCGAAGCTTGGGAGCAAGGTCCCGTGATTCTGGCTTGGCAGGACGTCGCAGCGAGCGGCCGCGGCGATGGATTCAACGTGGTCGCGCACGAGTTTGCGCACAAGCTCGACTTACTCGACGGCAGCATCGACGGCATGCCGCCTTTGCATCGCGAGATGCGCGCTCCCGATTGGATTGCTGCCTTTCAAACCGCGTACGACGACTTGCAGGCGCGCCTCGATCGCGGCGAGGACACGTGGCTCGATCCCTATGCCGCAGAGGAGCCCGCGGAGTTTTTTGCCGTGTGCACGGAGATGTTCTTCGACGTGCCCGAGGAGCTCCGCGCCGAGTACCCGGCCTTGTATGCACAACTGCGTGCATTCTTCAAGCAGGACACGGCGCGTGCGGCGAGCCCGGGTGCGCGATGAGACTTGACCGCCGGGCATCGAACTGCAACCTTGCGCGTTCCGCCGATCAGTGAGAGTCGTTTTGCTGCGGTCAATTCTCGACTTCGCCGCCGAACACGCGGCCTGGCTCGTGGTGGGATCGGTGCTGAGCTTGATCGTCGGCTTGGTCTTGGTACCCCTCTTGATCTTGAGGATCCCGACCGACTACTTCGTTTACAAGCGCCGGCACGTCTTGGCAACCACGGGTTCACATCCGTTGGTCCACGTCGTGCTGACCGGCGCCAAGAACCTGCTCGGAGCGGTCTTTTTGGTCGCCGGGTTGGCTCTCTTGGTATTGCCCGGCCAAGGGCTCATCACGTTGTTTACGGGGCTCTTGATCATGAACTACCCCGGCAAGTTCGAGTTCGAGCGTTGGCTCGTGCGCCGGCCGCACGTGCTGCCCGCCCTGAACTGGCTGCGCGCCCGATATGGCCGCCAACCTCTGTTGGCGCCACCCGACCGGGGATAGCGACGTCACCTCCTACGGCGCCTGCTGTGCGCTCGATCACAGTTGGCGGGCGCGGCGGTGCGATCCCGTTCGATACTGTGACGGCCTTGCTTCATGCCCATGCCGCGGCTATGCAGCATGCCCCTTCGTCACCATCACGGTAATCTCATTCGCTGGGGAAACCATGAAACCGAGTCAGCGGCCCGGCCAAACCCAAGCGTCGGGGGCGCCCGCGCATGCGAAGCAAGTGTCGGCAGCTCATGAGGAGCAACTGCAATGCATCCTCGAGCTCTCATCCGATTACTACTGGGAACAGGATGCGGACCACAGATTCACGTTGATTCGCCATCGGGACATGGAAGACCCGGACAACGATCCGGCGCTTTTTCTAGGCAAAACCAGCTGGGAGCTCGGCGGTACGCCCGAGGAGGGAACGTGGGACGAGCACAAGGCCCTGCGCGCTCGACATGAGCCCTTCAGAGATTTCGTCGTACGTCGCGCAGACACACACGGATGGCGACGCTATGTCAGCATCAGTGGACAGCCGGTTTTCGATCCCAGCGGCCGGTTCCGAGGCTATCGCGGCATCGCGAAGGACGTCACGCCGGAGAAGCGGCAAACTCGGCTCCTGAATCTCGAGCGCACCGTCACGCACGTCCTCGCGAATTCGGCCGGCTTCGCCGCGGCGCTGCGGGACGCGATCTCAGCGATTTGCGAATCCGAAGGCTGGGAAGCCGGACAGTATTGGCGCCTCGACGAAAGCAAAGGCGTTATGCGGTTCCACGGCGGCTGGAGCGTCGTCGACCCGACGATCGAGCGGTTTGCGGCGGAGGCACGCAACATGACGCTCGAGCGCGGCGTCGGACTCGTCGGAACGGTTTGGGACACCGGCGAGCCGCTCTGGGTCGGCGATCTGACCAAGGATCCGCGCGTCATGCGCAAGGACATCACGGATCGCACCGGGTGGCGCGGCGCGTTCCTCTTCCCGGTATTCTCCAAAGGCCGCCCCATCGGTGTGCTTGATTTCAATGCTCCGTGCATCGAAGAGCCCGACGAGCGGCTGCTGCAAGTGATTTACGTCCTCGGCACGCAAATCGGCAATCTTTATGAGCGCAGCATCGCAGTCGAAAAGTTGCGGGAAAGCGAGGAGCTGTACTCGAGCACCTTCGAGCTCGCCGCCATCGGCATCAGCCACATCTCCCCGGACGGCCGGTTCATCCGCGTCAATCAGCAGTTTTGCGAGATGCTCCACTATACGAAGGAAGAGCTCTTGGGGCTCACGCTCAAACAGATCTCCCACCCCGAAGACACGAACGTTACGGATGGAGACATAGCCCGGCTCCATGCGGGCGAGATCGATTCCTTCCAGGCGGAGAAGCGTTACCTGCGCAAGGACGGCACGACGTTGTGGGCGCGCGTAACCGTCGCGTTGAAGCGCGCTCCGGACGGTACGCCTCTGCACCACATCTCGATCGTCGACGATATCTCGGAGCGCAAGCTCGCCGAGGAGCGCGTCCGCTACCTCGCGACCCACGACGAAATGACGGCCTTGCCGAACCGCGGCATGTTCGGACACTTGGCGCATCATGCGATCGAGGCCGCGCGCCGCCAGGATCGGGAGCTCGCGATCCTCTTCGTCGACCTCGATCGATTCAAGATCATCAACGACTCGCTCGGCCATGAAGCGGGCGATCTGTTCCTCAAGGAAATGGCGTCACGTCTCCGAAGTAATCTGCGGGCAAGCGATGTGCTCGCGCGGCTCGGCGGCGACGAGTTCGTCGTGCTCGTGGAAGACTTCGCCGAGCCGCGCCGCGTCGCGACCGTCGCTCGCAATATTCTTTCCACGGTCATGAAGCCCATCGAGATCATGGGCCACGAATGCCGCGTGACCGCAAGCATCGGCATCTGCGTGTATCCGCACAATGCCGAGGACTTGCCTTCGCTCATGAAAAACGCCGACATGGCAATGTATCTCGCCAAGGAAGAAGGCAAGAACAACTATCGCTTCTATTCGAAGGACATGAGATCCGTGTCGCTCGACCGACTGTCTCTCGAGACGAACCTGCGCCGCGCCCTCGAGCAGAACGAGTTCTCGTTGCACTACCAAGCCCGGGCGAGCATCAAGACGGGCCGGATCACGGGCGTCGAGGCGTTGCTGCGCTGGTGGAGTCACGACCTCGGCACCGTCTCTCCGGCGCGGTTCATTCCGCTCGCGGAAGAGAGCGGCCTGATCGTGCCGATCGGGAAGTGGGTGCTGGAAACCGCGTGCGCCCAGGCGGTCGCGTGGCGCGACCGCGGCCTGCCTCCCGTTTGCCTCGCCGTGAACTTGTCGCCGCGGCAATTCAAGGACCCCAATCTTCTCGACGACATCGCCGACGTCCTCGAGAAAACCGGCTGGCCAGCGGAGCTACTGGAGCTCGAAATCACCGAAAGCATGATCATGCACAACGTCGAACGGTCGGTCAGAACTTTGAGCGCCATCAAGAAAACGGGCGTGCGTTTCGCGATCGACGATTTCGGCACGGGCTATTCGTCTCTGGCGCAGTTGAAGCAGTTTCCGATAGACACGTTGAAGATCGACCGCTCGTTCATTCGCGAGATCCCGAAGAACACGGAAGACAAGGCGATCACCGAGGCGATCATCGCGATGGGCCGAAAGCTCGGCGTAACCGTATGCGCCGAGGGCGTCGAAACCGCGGAGCAATACAAATTCTTGAGCAGCCACGCATGCGACGAAATTCAAGGCTACTTCTTCAACAAGCCGGGGCATCCCGACGTGTTCGCAGAGCTATTGCGGACGCACGTACCGCGATCGCAGCGATCGCCCGCCGCGGTTAGCGCGGACGACGAGCCGCTGCCCCGCAAGGGCCGCGGTTCGCGGAACGCCGCCGCCGGGCCGGCGACCCGCGTCAGCGAGGCTGCTGGACGATGCGTAAGTAAGGCTTCGGCGCGCGCCAGCCGCTCGGATATTTCTTCTTGGCATCCTCGTCCGACACGGAAGGCGCGATGATGACGTCGCCGCCCTGCTTCCAGTTCACGGGCGTCGCCACCTGGTGCTTCGCCGTCAACTGAATCGAATCGAGCACGCGCAGCACTTCGTCGAAATTCCGTCCCGTGCTCATCGGATACATGAGCATGAGCTTGATCTTCTTGTCGGGTCCGACGACGAACACGGTGCGCACGGTCGCGTTGTTCGCGGCCGTTCTTCCTTCCGACGTGGTGCCGGCATCAGCGGGGAGCATGTCGTAGAGCTTCGCTACTTTGAGCTCCGGATCGCCGATCATCGGATAGCTCACGCGGTGCCCCTGCGTTTCCTCGATGTCCTTGGCCCACTTTGCGTGATTGGTCACGGGATCGACGCTCAAGCCGATGATTTTGCAGTTGCGGCTGGCGAATTCTTTCTCGAGCCCCGCCATGTAGCCGAGCTCGGTCGTACAGACCGGCGTGAAATCCTTCGGGTGCGAGAACAGAATCGCCCAACCGTTGCCGATCCACTCGTGGAAGCGCACGGGGCCTTGCGTCGTCTCGGCGGTAAAGTCCGGTGCTTCGTCGTTGATTCTGAGTGCCATAGGGTTCTACCTCCGTTGGGCAGCAGAATTCTTATTGCAGTAAGAGCGAGCTTCGCTCGCGATCCTACAGTTTGGCACGAAGCAAGATCGAGTCAAGCGCGCCGGCGGCCATGGATCAGCCAATTGACGAGCCACAGCACGAGGCCGATGGCGAGCAGCACGCCGGCGATCTCATACTCGCTCCCGTCGCGGCCCGACCACGGCGACGCGAGGTAGGCGCTCGAAACGGCGCCGAGCACGGGAAGGATCGTCGGTGCCCGGTAGTGCGCGTGCTCGACGGGCCTCGCGCGCAGCACGAGCACGGCGACGTTGACGAGCGTGAACACGCATAGCAGCAGCAGTGCCGTCGTGCCGCCGAGTTGCCTGACGCCGCTCCAGCTCGCAAGGCCGATCGCAAGCACGGTCGTGAAGAGAATCGCAACCCACGGCGTGCGGCGCTCGGCGTGCACGTGCCCGAGCGAAGCCGGCACGATCCCTTCGTGTGCCATTCCGTAGAGCAGCCGCGACGCCATCATGAGATTAATGAGCGCCGAATTGCTCACGGCGCAGAGCGAAATAAGCGCGAACAGCCCGAGCGGGAACCATGCGGCGCCGGCGCGAATCACCTCGAGCAGATCCGTTTCGGACTGCGCCAGCACGTCGAGCGGCACGACGGCCGTCGTGAAGAATGCGACGAGGACGTACACGATGCCCGTGATGGTGAGGCCGAGAAGCAATGCGCGAGGGAACGTCCGCTGCGGATCCGTGGTTTCCTCGGCCATGTTCACCGAATCCTCGAACCCGACGAGCGCAAAGAACGCCAGGCCCGCACCGCCGACGACGAGCGTGAACGGATTGCCGCCCGGGGCGAATTCGAATGATCGAGCCGGGTCGCCGCCCCCGCCCGCGAGCACGAACGCACCGACCACGATCACGACGACGAGACCGCCGAGCTCGATACAGGTCAAAACCATGTTCGCCTTGACCGACTCCGTCACGCCGCGGAAGTTGAGCGCACCGAGCACGAGCAAAAACGCGATCGCGACCACGAGCTCCGGCGGCACGAATACTCCGTCCATGAGCTCCGTGAAATAGCCGGCGAACCCGCGGCTCGCAGCGCCCGCGGACGTAAGGCCCGACGACATCACCGTAAAGGCGACGAGAAACGTCAAAAAGTGCAAGCCGAAAGCACGATGCACATAGAGCGCCGCGCCCGCGGCACGCGGATACTTGCTGACGAGCTCGACATAGGACGTCGCCGTGAACATCGCGACGAAAAATGCGAGCCCGAACGAAGCCCAGGCCGCGCCGCCGACCTCGACAGCCACGTCGCCCGTCAAGGTATAGATGCCGGTGCCGAGGATGTCGCCGATCACGAAAAAGAGCAGCAGCTTCGGGCCGATGGCTCGCGTGAGCGCGGGCGTCTCAAGGGAATGCTCGTCGTGCACGGACATGTTGCCGATGGTCGGTTGAGCGGGATGCGAAACAGGTTGTGCCGAGTCGAATTCGGCCGAGAGTCACGGGAATACTAGCCGATAGGTCCACGCGGTCATAGCCTTGAGGGATGCGCCATGCGCACTACGGCAACCGACCCGTATTCGGAGCAATAGGCCTCGTCGTAATCGTCGTCGCCGTCGCCGTCGCGTTGGTCGTCACCCAGCTCGACCGCATGGTCGGCGACGCCGTCGAGACATACGGCCGTGCGGCCACCGGCACGGATGTCAACGTCGGCAGCGTCGATATCGCGTTGACCGAGGGCAGGGGCGGCCTCGCAGGCCTGACCGTCGGCAACCCGGCGGGATTCACGACCGACTACGCACTCCGCATCGACGACATCGATCTCGCGCTCGACTTGAGCTCGCTATCGAGCGATGCGCCGGTCGTCACCGAGTTGCTCATGGACGGCGCGCATCTCAACGCGGAGCAACGGGGGGC
>Ga0209108_10000177_pt1 | contig 33779 bp, 28 predicted proteins | sample Rifsed10ft1_FD_184003 | JGI IMG/M metagenome (GOLD analysis project Ga0209108, IMG submission 184003) | Soil microbial communities from Rifle, Colorado, USA - sediment 10ft 1 (version 2) | ecosystem: Environmental > Terrestrial > Deep subsurface > Rock core/Sediment | place: Rifle, Colorado...
CCTCCGCAGCCCCCTGGTGACCGTGCGGGGGTTCGTGGACCTCCTCGAGAAGGACGCCACCGCGGGCGACACCAGCCGGGTGACCGCGGACCTCGGCCGCATCCGCGCGGCCTCCGCGACCCGCCGTCCAGGGGCTTTCGGAATAGTAGTTCGAGTCCCGTCCAAGGGTGTCTATTTATACCATGCCACAGATGCCCGCGATAGTCGTTTCTGTTGGGGAGAGAGGGTATCGTGGCCGCAGGCGAACAACCACCGCCCCCTCCGGCTCCGCCTCCGGAGCCCCGGGGTCGCTCGAAGACGCTCGTGCTAGTCATCGTGGCCGTGCTCATCGTCGCAGCGCTGGCCGGGGTGACATACTACCTCCTGTCGACTGGGACCCCTCCCGTCACGCCGCCCGCGGTCCGGCTGAACCAAGTGACGATTACCGGCACGAACTCGATGGACCAATCCGCCCTTCTCACGCTGTCCGCAGCCGCGATCGACACGCAAGGGCGTGCGCAGACCGCGAACGCGACGTGGACGTGGTCCGCGAACCCGACGGCCGCCGTGGAGATCCGGGCGACTGCCCAGCCATCCTCCAAGCAGCTGTTCGCGATCCAGTCCGGAAGTGTCACGATAACCGCAAACGCTTCGTGGAACAACTCCGCGAAACAGAATACTCACTCGATTACGGTCAATGCCTTGACCTTCGAGCTCACTCCTTCCGATCTCGCCCCGCTCGTCGACGAGCTCTTCTCCCTCGCCCTCCGGGTCCTGCGCGGCACGACGGTCGCCTCCGCGTACACCGGGACCGTGACCTTCACATCGAGCGATCCGGGCGCGAGGCTCCCCGCCGATTACACCTTCAGCTTGACGGATGGAGGTCTCGCCAATTTCGGTAATGTCAACGTGACGCGGTCCGGTCCCGTGTCGTTCACCGTACGCGATACCCTGGCCGCGATTACTGGGAGCGCGTCCGTGAACGGGAACCGCCTGCCCGAGGTTTCGTTCACCCTCACCCCGAACGCCGCGAACCCCCTCGAGATGACCGCAGACGGACGCGCGTCGTCCGATCCGGATGGCGATGCCATCACATTCGCGTGGGACTTCGGCGACGGCCAGGGCGCGACCGCCCCGCTCGCCACCCACACCTACAGCACCGCCAACACCTACACCGTACGCCTGACCGTGACCGATGCCCACGCCGCCTCGAACTTCAGCGAACAGACGTACGACGCCATGGCGCCGCCGACCGCGAGCTTCCGCATCGTGAGCGTGACGCCTTCCGGACCCGGGATCCGCGTGAGCGTCGATGCCTCCGCGTCGAGCGACCCGGACGGCACGATTGTCAACTACAACTGGTCCTGGGGCGACCTCAACTACTCGGACACGGCCGGCCCTGCGACGTCCCACGACTACGGCGTCTTCTGGCTGGATCAGACAGTGACGATCGTGCTCGAGGTGATGGACAACGACGGACTGAGCGATACGGCCTCTCAGACAGTGCAGATCACCTTGCTCCCGCGGCCTCCGGTTGCAATCTTTGTGATCACGGATGTCGACCAGACCACCCGGACGGTGAGCGTGGACGCCAGCGCGTCGTCCGATCCGAATGCGAACATCATGTGGTACAACTGGAGCTGGGATGATGGGTCCTACACGAACGCCACGATCCCCACGGCATCCCATCAATACCAGAACGACGGGGACTACATGGTCAACCTGACCGTCATCGATTCGACGAACCTGAAGGATTCCACGGAGCAGATTGTTTCCATCCAGCAGCCGGACGTGGCGCCGGTGGCCGCCTTCGCGATCGACCGCTCCTTCCTGCACGTCGATGTGGATGCGAGCGGGTCCTCGGACCTGAACGGGAACATTGCGACGTACGAGTGGGACTTCAACAACGACGGTACCGTCGACGACATCGGGGTCACCGCGAGTTTCGACTACCCGGCGCCCGGGAAGTACACGATTTCGCTCCTGGTGACCGACACAACGGCCCTCGAGGGATCCGCGACACACACGGTGTCCGTCGCACGCTCGACCCTCGACTACCGGTACTACGATTTCTTCAACGTTCGCTACGGCGAGTGGTGGGACTACCGGTATGCCGCCTACGGGGATCTGCCGATTCGAGCGGACTGCTTCAATGCGACCTCCATCGCGAATGGCGTGTGCGTAGCCAACACGGGCAACAGCGTCCCCGACTTCTCCCAGTACCCATACACGAACTGGTACCCGCTCCCCGGGCAGATCCGTCCGGGCAATCCGACGAACAATCCGCTGATATACGCACCCTATCGGTTCGACGTGGCCGGGGCGAACGTCTCCGGATACAATCTCTCCGAACCCGTGTTCTTGCCCGTCTTCAACTACGGTGCGGGGCCGGGCAGCCTGCTCGACTTCAAATGGTACATGCAGTACTTGGACACCGCCACGGGCAACACGCTGACGAACCGCGGGTGTCCGGGCGTGCAACCGCGCTTCAACGACGGGTTCGAGATCCGTTCGCAAATCTGGCTCACGCTCGATTTACAGGAATCGAAGAGGATCTTTGGGGTCCCCGTGGCGAGCAACGCGGCGCAGGCTCAAACTTGGTGGAACCAGAACACGAACAACGCCTGTGGGACGGAAGTGGGCGTCGAGGCCTCCGTGTCCTCGTGGTTCGAGACCCTCGGTGGCACCTCGGGCACGGCGGGGAAGTACGACATCATCAACGCCTTCGAGTACCAGTACACGCCTTTCTACACGAACATCACGGCGACCGTCGACGCGGGCGGCACGACGCGCGTATACATCGAGCACGCGGCATGGGGCACGGAAGTCCTCCTTTCTCGAATGTTCTACTGGGGCAACGCCTCGTATAAGGACAACTACCTTGATTCCACCAAGGCCCGGGGTTGGTGGGGGATGGAGAACGCTTGGTTCGAGGACATGACGTACCAGGGGAGCCTCGCCAAGACGACGTTCAACTTCACTCTGACGTCTGTGATGCAGTACCACTTTGTGCTGCGGTCCTTGCCGGGCCCGGATGGAAACTGGGATCGCAGGGGCGACGTGCCCTACTGGCTCTGGGGCCCGATCCTGACGGACTATACGAACGACTATAGCCCGAAGCACCTGCTCTCCGAGCTCGACCGGTATCCGAGTCCCTACTATGGGTACATCCACAGCACACCCGGAAGCGCCCGCTACAGCCAGAACCTGAGTTACGACTACGTTCCGGTTAAATGGGATCTCGCCAGTGGCCAGACGTGGCACTTCGAGTTCCCGAGCGGCAACGTGGTGTTCTACGACCCGAACAACACGCCGCTGGGGGCCGATCCCAGGTACGGTGCCTACGTCGAGATCCTGAAAACGCTGAGCTACGACTCGACGAAGCCCGCGGGCTATGGCGTGTGGGACAGCGCGAACTTCACATGGGACGTTTTCGGCCCGGCCGCCACGAACGGACCCGTCGGCAACGCCGGTCCGGACGGAACGCCGGGCAATGCGGACGACCGCTACGCCCTTGAGCCGTGGGGGGCGGTGCGGTTCGTGCCCGGCGTGGCCGCCGCCTTCGCGGTGTACGCGCCGGCGTTCATGAGCGCTGCGCCCGCGGCGACTTCCCCGTCCCTGCAGATCGCCTTCGCGCCGTCGATGCGGGCCCTCGAATCCGCGTTCGTCGCGTCCACGCGGACGGTCGCAACCGTCCGGGCATCGCGGGAATGATGGATGCGCATCGATTGGCAGGCCACCAAACTTCAAATAACGTCTCGGGCATCCTACAGCGGATCGACGGTACGAGGCCGTCCGTGGGACCGTCATACTCGGTGAGGTGACAGTGGATGGAAGAGGAACCGAGCGAGTCGATGGGGGAAGAATACCCGGAGGAGCCGCCGAAGGGCAGCCGTAAGGTCATCAAGATCCTCGCGCTCGTGATCGCTCTCGTCATCATCGGAGGCGCGGGTGCCTGGTACGCGCTTTCGTTCCTTGGCAACAGTCCCCCGACCGCGGCGTTCTCGTACTCCACACAGGATCTGCGTCTGTTCGTCGACGCGTCGAACTCGACGGACCCCGATGGGAACATCGCCGCGCACACGTGGGATTGGGGCGACGGGACCGCGCCCGGTAGCGGGCGGACCGTCTTCCATGATTACACGACGGCGGGTACGAAGACGGTCACGCTGACCGTCACGGACGCGCGCAGCGCCGTCAACTCGATGTCGCAGTCTATCCTGGTCCAAGCGCTGCCGACGCCCATGTTCGTCGCCCGGCCGAACCGCATGGAGGTCACCCTCGACGCGACGAGTTCATTCGTCATCGGCGGCGGGACGATCACCTCGTACGAGTGGGACCTGGGCGATGGGAACACGGCCTCGGGCCCCGTGGTCACGCACACGTACGCCACCCCGGGCCGCAAGACCGTCCGGCTCACCGTCACGGACAACAACGCCCGGACGATGAGCACGAGCCGGTACGTCAGTCCGGCCGACTCGACCGTGGGGATCGTCTACGACCAGTTCTTCCAGACGGTCGGGTGCCCGTACGAAGACTACTGGTTCCTGCGCAACCAGAGCTATGGGGACTCCGTGCTGAGGAACGCCGTGCCGTGCACTGCCTACTATCCGTGGGTCTTCTTCTCCTCGTCTCCCAGCCTGCAGGTGATCAATCCTTCCTTCGTCTACACCATCTTCCACGTCGACGCGCAGGTTCGGAACCACCCGGGGTACAACCTCGTGGACCCCGTCTTCCTTCCCGTGCTGAACCCGGCCGCGCAGCCCGACCCCGGCTCGTACATTCAACTGAACCTGACCTTCGACTACCTTGACACGGCGCTCATCAATTCCCTGCGGCCGACGCCCTTTGCCGTGGGCACGAAATACTCGGATGGGTTCGGCTATCTCGTCCGCGGCACGATCACGATGGACCTCGCGATGTCCCGCCGCATCTTCGGGGTGGTTGCGACGAACCCCTCAGAGGCCCAGGCATGGTGGACCGCGAACACCCAGTTCGCGCGGAGCGCGGGGTCTGCGGAGACGCAACTCGCCTCGTGGCTCGAGAGGAACGGGAACGGGAAGTACGACATCTACAACGGCTTCGAGTGGTTCTACGAGACGGATATCACGGACCTGAATGCGACGGTCGCTCCCGACGGGACCACCGCGGTCACTGTGTTCTGGGATGGATGGGGATACGACGTCCTCTTCGCTCGAATGTCCTACTGGGGCTCGGCGAACTACTCCCTGGCCGTGAACTCCCCGTACGGTCAGATCGCTCCCGAGGGATGGTCTTCGATGGAGACCTGCTGGTGCGAGAAGGCCACGATCGATGGGCGAATCACGTCTTCCCTGGACCTGAACTTCGACGCGATTGCCGGGTACGCGTTCATGGCGTGGGGGAACTGGGGAAGCGATGGCATCCCCGGGACTTCCGACGATTTGCCCGCCTGGGTCATGGAGGCGATCTACATGGACTACGTGCCCCGGGCCGGCTCAGGCAGCCCCGCCGCCTCCGGGTTCCCGAATTCGGAGCTGCGGTGGTACGAGGGCACGACCCGCGTCCACGGCGCGCCCGGCAGTTACGCTTACGGCTCCTCTTACGAGTACATCAACGTGCCGACGCGGTGGAAGATGTCCGGCGGGTACTCCATAACCTTGGTCCTGCCTCGTGACGCGACGAACCGGCCGCTCAGCGTCCCCTGGTATGATCCGGCGCGCTCGACATGGAATCCGACGGCGAAGATCGGGAACTACGTTACGTTCATGTCTCCGATTACCCTGCGGTCCGTCCTCCCCGCGGGCGACTACTACCTGTGGGACGCCCGTGGCAAGGTCCTGTCCTTCGCGGGGCCCCACGCCTGGGGCGCGACGAGCCTGCCTCAATTCGGGTCGCCGTGGATCGAATTCGGGCCGGAAACAGCTGCGTGAGACGGAAGAGCCTGACAGTCGGGTCTCCTTCCTATGTCGGTCGCGGCGGTCTTAAAACTTAACCGCGCGCCAGTACTTGAAGTACCGGAGGGTGTTCTTCACGCCGACATCGTGCTGGTACTCGCACCGCTCGAGGATCGGCGGCCGGCCGAGGTTGCGGTACGTCTCCGCGATGTCCGAAGTCCCGTCGAGGGCGAAATCCGAATAGATCCGGTAGTCCTCGGCGGGATTCCAATAGTACGGTGAGCCGTCCGGATTCTGGCCGTTGTATGAGTACGTCGGATTGTTGTGAAGGATCTCGAACGACCATCCGTTCGGAGTGGCGTACAGGTTCCACGCGGAGACGTCTGCCTGAACGACCGGGTCTTGGATGTAATTGATGAACTGGTGCGCGAGCCAGAGCTTCTCGCACTCCCGGTGGATCACGAGGTTGTCGATCCATCGCGCGCCTCCCTGCCTCGGGACGAAATACTCAACCGGCACGAACTGGCTCGAGTTCGGTCGGACAGCGTACATGATGTCCCCGGACCACGCCTGGTCGACATAGCGCTCTCCGCCAATCAGCCATGGCCCCTGCTGCGGCGTGTTGAAGCCCCAGGAGGATCCCTGCCATGAGAGAAGCCAATCCGCGGATTCCACGAGCTTTGCGTCATCGATCTCGTTACTCGACAACTGGAACTCTCCGTAGTAAGGCGACGCGGGATTGTACGTGATGGCCGTCGGAAGGATGCCGAGGGCCTCCTGTTTCTTCCAGCCGGTGACCTTGTGGCCCGCCGTGAAGACCTCCCGCATGTCGTCGAGCATCATCTTTTTCTTTGTGAGATCGTAGGTCTGGCCCGTCACGGAGTTGCGGTACGTCGGGAGCTCGAAGACCTCCCACCCCATCTCCTCGATGTCCGCCCGCGCGAAGACATCCGAGCGGTATCCGATCCCGGTGGTGCCCCATTGGTAGGGCACCGCGAGGAGGCTGTTCTCCTCATCCCACGTGAAGTAGTCCGTCCCTCGCGGATTCGGGTACGCGGCCTTGTTCATCCGATATGCGTACGGGTTCAGCGCCGGAGTCCGGAAGTCGAATCCGGCCGCATTGTTGTAGCCGTTCGGGAACGTCGGATAGTCCGGCTGATAGATATCGGTGATCCACGGATTGATCAAATCGAGTTCCGCCGAAGATGGCACCGGCCCGAAGATGGACTTGTAATTGGGCAGCCACTCCTTGTTCATGTTCGCGAGGAGGCCGGCCTTTTCCATCGTTTCCACGGTGTAGTTCGTGGGGACCATCACGTCGAACTTCCGCCCCGTCTGCGCGACCCAGGTGAACAGCTCCTCGTTGGAGGTGTAGATGTTCGAGGTCCAGCGGACTTGGACTCCGTCCAAGTGGAACCGCTCCTGCATGTATCGCGTGAAGTCGCTGATTGTCTTGCCAGACCAGTAATCGTACCACTGGGCGACGTTCAGCGTCCGTCGCTCGATTCCTCCTTCGCGGTAGAATGCCGGGACGCCATATTGGTCCATCGACCCCTCCGACTGCGCCACAAGATCGTAGTCCACAACTCCGGGGGCTCGTTCCCAAGGCTTCTGTCCGTACGTAAGCCACTTGTTCCAACCGCTCGGGTACACAAGTCCTGAGTACACGCCCCACGCCGCAAGTCCTCCGATTGCCGCGTATTTCACGAATTTCCGTCGCGACATTCCGCTTTCAGGGGCGCTTGCCATCGACACTCAGATCCCGGGCGACCGAAGCCCGCAACCGGACATTCAATAGGGACGCCGCCCAGTTATATAACAGTTGGTCCACATTGCTCACTCGACCGTGCGAGCGGTTTCCGTACGGCCTGCTAGGAGCGAAAAGCAAACCGTTAAACTCGCCCTGAATATACCGCGAATTGAGCGGGAGGAACTCAAACGGGGAGTCCGGTCACGCACCCGGCGCAATCGCAGGACGCTCCCTTGGCGAAAAGGACGGCCAGCGCGAGTTGGACACGGATTCTTGCGCGGCTGACCCGCGGTTCGGCGCAGCTTCGGCTTTACCTGATCCTCGCGGCCCCGGTTTTTTGGCTAGGCCTGTTTCTCGTCACTCCGCTCCTCTTCGTATTCGTCTACGGATTCTCCCACTACAACGACGCGTATGTGATCGAAATCTGGCCTTTCGATCCGGACAACTACATCGACGCGCTGTCGATCGGACGCGGAGCAGTCGTCCTGCCCCTGATAATCCGGACCTTCGCAATCGCTGCCGTAACGACCCTCGTCTCCCTCGCGGTCGGCTACATCATGGCGTATTACATCGCACGCATGGCGAAGGAGAAGTGGCGAGGTCTCCTGATGGGCCTCGTCATTGTGCCGTTCTGGGTGAGCTTCATCGTTCGCATCTATGGCGTGTTCCCCTTCACGAACCAGAACTCTTTCTTCCACAAATGGCTCCTGGGTGCCAGCCTGGGATTCCTCAGCGATGGGATTGCCGGGTTCTTCGAGCTTGGGACGGGACAGATGGTCGTGTTCACGTTGATGTACGTCTGGCTGCCGTTCATGATTCTGCCTCTCTTCGCGTCCCTCTCCAAGCTTGATCCTCAGCTGCTCGAGGCCGCCTCCGACTTGGGCGCGAGTCGATGGCGTACATTCCTGTATGTGACGATACCCCTCACGTATCCCGCGATGATCGTCGGCTCAATCCTCGTGTTCATCACGTCGACGGGGGCTTTCATCGAGACGGAGCTCGTTGGCGGTCGGGACTGGTCACTGATCGGGAATTACGTCGCGACACAGTTCAGCATCATCGGAGGACTGCCGCAGGCCGCGGCCTCCGCGCTGTTCCTCATCCTGGTCACCGTGCTCCTGATTTCTGTCTATCGGCGATACGCGGAGATCGAGGAAATCGGTGAGACGGAGGCCCGCTCTCGGTTTCTTCTGCCAATCGTCAATGCGATCAAAAAAGTCCTGAAGCGGGACGAGCCCGTCGAGCCCACGCCCATGGCGCCCGCGATGCCCGACGGAGGGACCGCCGTGTCCTTCGTCCGGTCCGGCGATTCCGCAGAGGGTCCGATTCGAAAGGCCCGGTGGGAGCGGATCCTAGACGCCGTCGCAGAGAAAGGCGGCAAGTGGATTCTCGGCGGGGTTACGACCCTGATGCTCCTCATGTTTTTCGTTCCCCTGATCATCGTTGCGGTGTTCTCGTTCAATAGCGAGATCTCTCAGTTTGCGTGGGGCGGGTTCTCCCTTCGGTGGTATACCGGCAGCGCCGCGCGGGACGGTCTCTTTCAAGATCCGGCCGCGTTAGATTCCATCAAGTTCAGCTTCCTCATCGCCGGTGTGTCATCCGTCCTCGCGGTGTTCTTCGGGATGATGGCGGCGTATGCGGTCACGCGGTACCGCTTCCGTTCCCGCAACGTCCTCCAGACGATGATGTACCTGGGCCTCGTGATTCCGAGCCTGATCATGGGCGTCTCCCTCGCCATCATCATCGCCTTCCTCAACTACTATGTCCTCGCGCCCCTCTCCCTAGGATACGGGTTCGGCGCACCGGTCCGATGGGAATTCGGACTCGCCTCCGTGATCGTCGGTCACACGACCTTCAACATCCCCTTGGCGACGCTCGTCCTGATCATCAGCTTCCGTGAGTTCGACCGCACCCTCGAGGAGGCTGCGATGAATCTGGGAGCCGATGAGATCACCACGTTCTTCCGTGTGACCCTCCCGAACATCATGCCTGGGATCATCTCGGCGATCCTCCTCGGTTTCACGTTCTCCTTTGACGAGCTTCCTGTTACCCTGTTCCTGAAGGGAGACTTGATCACCGTCCCTCTGTTCATCTACGGCTTGATCTCGAAAAAGATCCTCACGCCCGTGGTGAATGCAATGTCCGTGATCGTCCTCCTCTTGTCCCTCGCGTTTGTCCTGGCGACGACGAAGGTCGGCAAGAAAGGGGGCCAACTCTTCCGGATCTGATCCAATGACGGAATACGACGTGGAAATAAAGGGACTGACAAAGGTCTTCGACAATGCGGTCACCGCCGTGGACGACGTGTCCTTCGGCATCGAGAGGGGATCTTTCTTCACCCTGCTCGGCCCATCGGGGAGCGGGAAATCTACGATTCTCCGGATGATCGGCGGACTCGAGAGCCCGACGAAAGGTCGCGTGTTCATCGGCAACCGCGATGTGACGGACCTGCCTCCCTACGAGCGGGACACAAGCATGGTGTTCCAGAGCCTGGCCCTGTTCCCCCATCTGACGGTCGCTGGGAACATCGGGTTCGGGCTGCGGATGCGGAAGTGGCCGAGAGACAGAATTGCGAAGCGAGTGGCCGAGGCCCTTGACCTCGTTGAGCTCCCTCACCGGAAGTACGGGAACCGCAAGATCACACAGCTGAGCGGAGGCGAGCGGCAGCGTGTTGCCCTCGCGCGCGCCCTCATCACGGAGCCGCGCGTGCTGCTCCTCGACGAGCCCTTCGGCGCCCTAGACCTCAAGCTGCGAAAGCAGATGCAGGTGGAAACGAAGAAACTTCAGCAGCGCCTCGGCCTCACGTTCATCTTCGTCACGCACGACCAGGAGGAGGCGCTCACGATGTCCAACGTGATCGGTGTGATCAACAAGGGCCGCGTCGAGCAGCGGGGAAACTCACGGGATATCTACGAGCATCCGGCGACGAAGTTCGTGGCCGGATTCATCGGTGAGGCGAATATCCTCCCCGGCGTCGTCCAAGCCGTCCAAGATGCCGAAGCCGTCATCGTCCATGAGATGAAGGACGGAAACGCCGTGAGCTTGCGCGTACCCTCGGGAGACGGCATCGCGGAAGGGCAACCGGTCTTCGTGTCGATCCGCCCGGAAAAGGTAAGGGTGGGTGACGATGCGGAAGGCTGCGCCAACGTTTTCCCAGGGACGGTGGTGGACGAGGTCTACATCGGCCTCGCGAGCCGCGTGACGATTCAGCTCGACGACGGTCCGCGAATCACTGCGAACGTTCAGATCGCGAACATTGGGGATTCTGTGGCGATCGGCATGCGAACAAAGGTCGGCTGGGACCCCGTGAACTCAATTGTCGTGCGGCAGTGATAGGTCACTTCGACGAACCGTCGGGCCACGGGCTCCGGCCGACGTTGATCATGACCGTCTTCAGTTCCGAGAACGCATCGAGGCTCCAGCGACCTGCGATGCGGCCGAGGCCGCTGTTACGGAACCCGCCCCACGCGTTGAAGTAATCCCAGGAGTACACGGGTTCGTTGATGCAGATCTGACCTGACTTCAGGCGCTTCGCGGCCTCCATCGCGACGCGCAGGTTCGAGGTGTGGATCGCCATGCTCAGGCCATACCGGGGGGCGTTCGCCATGTCAATTGCATCGTCCAGGTCCGAGAACTCGAAGATCGGAGCGGTCGGTCCGAACGTCTCCGCCTTGTTGAACAAGGCATTCGGCGGCACGTCGTCGACGACGGTCGGATAGTAATACAGGTCCGTGGGCATCCCTGGGACTCGTTTCCCGCCGGCGACGACCTTAGCGCCTCGCTTGACGGCGTCCTGGACATGCGTCTCGACCTTCCGCAGCGTCGCGCGGTTGTTGATCGGGCCCATGTCCGTGTCGCTGTCGAGTGGGAATCCGACCTTCATTTTTCGAACGCGTTCGACGAGGGTCTTCACGACCTGGGCGTGAATCTTCTCGTGGACAAAGATTCGCTCGTTCGCGACGCAACAATGCCCCGTCGTCGTAAAGCAGCCGAACGCGATGTCCTCGACCGCGGGTCCGATCTTCGCATCGTCCATGATGATGAGGGGGCCGAGGCCGCCCAGCTCGAGGGTGAGCTTCTTCAGACCCGCGCGCTTCGCGATGTCGAGTCCGGTCGCGGTCTCGCCCGTGAAGCCGATCGCGTCGACGAGCGGGTGCTCAACCAACGTCGTCCCAACCGAGTCGCCCGGCCCCGTGACCATGTTGATGAATCCCGGCGGCACGCCGGCGCGGTCGATGCACTCCATGAGGTGCACCGCGCTGATGGGGGTGTTGCTCGCGGGTTTGAAGACGACGGAGTTCCCGGCCAGCATCGCCTGGACGACGAACTCGGACGGCAGGACCCACGGGAAGTTCCATGGGGTGATTGTCGCCACGGTCCCGAGCGGCTCGTGCATGGACATGTACAGGACGTTATCCTTCGAGTATCCCTCCTGGGCCGGTGCGTCCCACCGCTTCAGATCTTCCACCTGCCAGAGGACGTTCGGAATGGAATCCTCCACCTCCGCGATCGATTCGCGGAGAGGCTTGCCGTGTTCCAGGGAGCAGTCGACCGCATACTCCTTGACGTACCGGCCGATCTCTTCGGCGATCCGCGTCCCGAGCCGGGCCCGCTCGCGGATCGGCATGTTGCGCACCGCGTCTTGGGCCTCGACGGCCGCCTCGACCGCCGCCTTCGCGTCCTCTGCGGTCCCCTTCGGGAACGTCCCGATGACTTCGCCGGAGGCCGGGCTCACCACGTTGAACGTGTCGCGGCTCTCCGACTCGACCCACTTGCCGTTGATGTACATCTTGAACATGCGCTTCGCAAAAGGCTTGGCCGCTTTCGCCATCGTGAGTGTCCTCCCCGAGGGGCACGAGACCGCGGGGTCCGCCAATATAGTTTACGCTCGTTCAGCGGTCAGACGCTGGGTGGCGATGCTTCTCCGTAGAGGGCGGCCTGCGCACGGACCGCTTGGAGCTGAACGGACGGGGCACGATCCCGGTTCCGCCGCGCCTCCTTGGCGATCGCAGCGAGGGCGCTGTCGGCGACCTCGAGCGCCCACTCGATGTCTTCCTGCGTGTGCTCTGTGCAGAGGAACGCGCGCTCGCCCGTGCCCGGGATCCCGAACAAGACGTTGTTCCCGAGGCAGTGGATGAACCAGTTCCACCACCGACGCGTGTTCGCGTTGAGCGTGTCGCGGAAGTTCCGAACCTCATCCTTCGTGGTGAAGTAGACGTTCCCGATTGATCCGACGTATTCGACCCACGCCGGGATCCGACGGTCATCGCAGAGATCCTGGAGTCCGCTGAAGAGCTGGCGCCCCAGGCCGTTCACGTGATCGTAGTACTCCGGATGCTCGCCGAGGATCTGGAGACCCTTCAGGCCGGCCGCCACGCTAACTGGATGCCCGTTGTACGTCCCCGCGTGGAACGTTCCGGAGCGCCACCCGCGCCCCGGCTCTAGGACGTCCATGATCTGCTTTTCGCCGCCGAAGCCGGCGAGCTGGAACCCACCGCCCGCGATCTTGCCGAACGTCGTCATGTCCGGCCGGACCTCGTAATACTCCTGGGCGCCGCCGTATGCGAGGCGGAACCCCGTGAGGACCTCGTCGAAGATTAGTACGATCCCCTTCTTTCGGGTGAGCTGCCGGAGGCGCTTCAGGTAGTTCCCCTTCGGCACGATCACGCCGGGCCCGCACAGCACCGGCTCGATGATCAACGCGCCGACGTCGTCCTCGTGCTCCTCGAGGACCGCAGCGGTCCCCTCGATGTCGTTGTACGGATAGATGACGACCGTCTCGGAGACCGCCTTCGGGATCCCGCGGCCGTAGGGGATCGGCCGATAGCCGGTCATGCGCCGCGCCGTGCGGCTGTCCATGTCGAGGCTCTGGAGGACGTAGTCATGGGCGCCGTGATAGGCGCCCTCCGCCTTCGCGATCTTCTCCTTGCCCGTATACGCGCGGGCCGTGCGGATCGCGTGCATCGTCGCCTCGGTCCCGCTGTTGCACAACCGGACCTTCTTCATCGAGGGGACGGCCTTCTGAACCGTCTCGATGTAGTCGATGAAGAGCTCGCTCGTCACGCCGAGCATCGAGCCGGACTCGAGCTGCTTGATCACCTCGAGGGCGATGTCCCGGTTGTTGTGCCCGAGGAACAGGGCGCCGAAGCCCATCATGAAGTCGAGGATCTTGTTGCCGTCCACATCGTAGATGTAGCCGCCGTCCCCGTAGTCCGCGAGGAACGGATGCGGCTTGAAGAACCGGACGTTGCTCTCGACGCCTCCGGGGGTCAGGCGCTTCGCTTTCCGCCAAAGCTGCGCGCTCTTCCGGTGTCGCGTCAGATACTTCCGGCTGAACTTCTGGGATGGCAACGGATCACCCCCAAGTGAAAATCGCGCCGGCTGGCACCGGCGACCGGGGCTCGACGGGCGCGGGAGGACGCGCCGCCGTTGGGTTTTGGCGTCGCGGAAGGCCCATCGGACACCGGTTCACTTGGGCATCCTTGTCATGCCCCTGAAACTATGAATAGCTTTCGAACATAGTTTGCGCTTTACATATCCAAGCTCGAAGCGTAAAAAAGGATATATGAGACATAAACTCCTTGTCCGACGATCGTCCGTCAACCGACTTATAAGCGGCCTTATATAGTTCATAGCGGGCACGTACAAACGGGTCCATCGCAGGCCATAAGAGCCACCGGCGAGTCACCCCGATCATTCTCGTCGAATGTCCGTCTATGTACGCCGGAAGGCCGGCGGTCCCACGCGGGAGAACGAGAGGATGAAGGATGCGTGGGGCAGGATTTGAACCTGCGAACCCCTACAGGACAGGATCCTGAGCCCTGCGCCTTTGTCCAAGCTTGGCAACCCACGCACGCTGCGAGCAATGGCGATTCCTTGGGTTGGTAATAATCTTGCGGTGGGCCGCGGAATTCCGTCGAAAAGACCTAAGACGAGACCGGGGATCGGTGGGCCGATGTTCGAGAAACGCGAGGTACGCGCCTTCCCGAATCTGCGGCGCGAGGAGGCGTGGAACAAGGCGTGGGATTGGTGGTCTCGACAAGGGTTCAAACTCACCCAGACGGGTCCGTATCGGTTCCACGGTTCGTCCTTCTACTCGCGGATCGGCTTGCGGCGGGAGTTCGACCTTGTCATCGATGAAGTGAGCGGCGGATGCAGCATCGACCTCGCCTTCGGCGCGCAGATTACGGACGAGGGGGCGATCGCGGGCGCGGTCACTGCGGTCTTGCTGCTGCCCGTGGCGGTCCTCGGCGGGGCGGTCTCCTACACGGAATACGAGTCGGATGCGCGAAACCTCATGCTTGCGTTCTGGCAGTATCTCGGCTCGGCCTCGGCCAGTCCACCCGGCACCGTCGCCTCGATGCCCGCGCCCTGCTCCGGCTGCGGCTCTGCGCTCCTGCCGGACTGGAAGGCGTGCCCGTACTGCGGCCGCCCGCGGGACAAGTAGGGCTCCGTCGTCGCGAGGCTCAGCGGCGTCTCTTCATGATCTTCATGAATCCGCCGGACTCGAAGATCCCTAGCTTCCGATCCACCAGCGTCGTGCGGAACTCGTCCCACGAAATCACTTCGATCCGGTTGTTGCGGCCTTTCGTGAATTGAATCCCAGTCGTGCCCCGGACCCGGCCCGGTCGGAGGCCCTTCTTCTTCGCCTTCTCGATGGCCACCTCGACGCTTACAGGTTCCATTACCATCCAATCCCTCCTGATGTGCGCGCGTAGCGTTCCGCGCGCGGAAGCATCCAGGGGTCGCTATATAATCCTTGTTCGCTCCCGCTACGCAGGCCCGCGCCGGAAGTCTTTCTATCCGGTCCGCGGTATCTCCGTCGTTGCCGCGATTCGGATCGTCGGGCATCCGGGGTCTGGCGAACGTAGAGGTGACGCCCGAGCTCGCCCTCTGCGTCGGCAAGGCCCTCGGCGAGCTCTACGGTATCACGGTCGTCGGTCGTGATCCGCGCACGAGCGGTCCCATGCTCAGCGCCGCGCTGATCGCCGGCGTGCTGTCCGCAGGGGCCGGCGTCGTCGACGCAGGACTCGTGTCGACGCCAACCCTTGCTCGCGGAGCCTCCGACTACAAGTGCGGCGCGATGGTCACCGCATCCCACAATCCCGCTCCGTACAACGGGATCAAGCTGTGGAATCCGGATGGGATGGCCTTCGACGAAAAACAGCAGGAGGAGATTGAGGCGGCGATCGATTCCCGATCGTTCCGGGTCGCGACCTGGGACGAGGTGGGGGGTCTCTCGCGTCGCGATGACCTCGTCGAGCGCCACATCGATGCAATCCTGCGCGACATCGGATCCGCAAAGGCCCGCGTCGTCGTCGACTGTGGATGTGGCGCGACATCGACGATCACACCGTACCTCCTTCGGGAAATGGGCTGCGAGGTGGTCGCAATCAACGCACACGCCGACGGACACTTCCCAGGCCGAGACCCCGAACCGACGGAGGAGAACCTCGCCCTCCTGAAGTCCACGGTACGCTCCGTCCAGGCGGACCTCGGGATCGCCCATGACGGGGACGGGGACCGGATGGTGGCGGTGGCGGGCGACGGGACGTTCGTGGGAGGCGACACGCTCCTGGCCATCTTCGCTCGGAGGGAAGTCCGGCGCGGTCTCGTCGTCCCCGTGGACGCCTCGATGGTTGTCGAGGATCTCCTTCCGGAGGCGAAGGTCTGGCGAACGCGCGTCGGCGACGTATACGTCGCGTCGGAGCTGAAGCGTCGCGGCGCAGACTTCGGCGGCGAACCCTCGGGAACATGGATCTTCCCGAAGGCCACCTTCTGCCCGGACGGCGTGTACGCGGCGGCGCGTCTCGTGTCGATTGTCGCGGACCGGCCGCTCGCCTCGCTCGCGCAGGAGGTTCCGCGCTATCCCATGATTCGCGGGGCTGTGGCCTACGACGCATCGAAGCGCGCGTCGATCGAGCGAACATTGGACCGCGCGTTGCGAGGCCTCGGGGCGGAGGTGACGACCCCTGATGGGTGGCGTCTCCAGTTCGAAGACGGCTGGGCCCTCGTCCGGTTCTCCGGCACGGAACCGAAGATCCGCGTGCTCGCGGAGTCGCGAGAAGAGCCCAGAGCAAAGGAGATATATTCCACGGTCCTGTCGAGCGCGAAAGGAGCCGCCGCATGAAGGCAGTGGTCCTCGCGGCCGGTGAGGGCACGCGGATGCGCCCCCTCACGGCCAACCTCCCAAAGCCCCTTCTCCCGGTGGCGGGAAAGCCGTTCCTCCGACACACGCTCGAGGCGGTCCGGTCCGCGGGGATCACCAGTGTCGCGATCCTCATCGGCTGGCAGGGCCATCGCGTTCGGGAGAGCTTCGGAGACGGCGATGCCTTCGGGCTCTCGATCACGTACGAGGAGCAGGCGGAACGGCGTGGCACGGCCCATGCGATCGGGCGCATGCGCCGCCACGTGGACGGCGCATTCCTCAGCGTGAACGGCGACGTCGTCGTGTCGGGAGACGCGTTGAAGGCCATGGTCGCTCACCACCGCAAGGTTGGCGGTCCCGTGGTGGGTCTCGCGGAGGTGCAGGATCCTCGTCCCTTCGGCGTCGTCGAGCTGGACGACGGCCGGGTCGTCCGCCTCGAGGAGAAGCCGAGGGATCCGAAGTCGCGGCTCATCAACGCCGGGATCTACGTCTTCGACGAGGACATCTTCCCGCTCATCGAGAAGACCGAGCTCTCGCCCCGCGGCGAGTACGAGATTACGGACACGATCCGCGCGCTGATCGCCTCCCGGGACGTCTACGGATTCCGGCTCCCCGGCGAATGGATCGACGTCGGCCGACCGTGGGATCTCTTACGCGCGAATGCGACCCTGCTGGCCTCGTTGAAAGGCGGCTCCCATGGCGACGTGGAGGAAGGGACAACCCTCGTGGGCGAGGTTCTCGTCGAGGAAGGCGCGCGGGTGCGGCGCGGATCGTACGTCGAGGGGCCGACGATTATCGGGCCCGGCGCGGAGATCGGCCCGAACTGCTACGTGCGGCCGTCCACGTCGGTCGGGCCAAAGGCCAAGGTGGGGAACGGCTGCGAGGTGAAGAACTCGATCCTCATGGCGTCCGCCCACGTGCCCCATCAGAACTATGTGGGCGACAGCATCCTCGGAGAGCGATGCAACCTCGGTGCGGGCACGAAGGTCGCGAACCTCCGACTCGACGAAGCCTCGATCCGGGTGATCTGGCGCGGCACGGAGGTCGACACGGGCCTGAGAAAACTCGGCGTCATTATGGGCGACGACGTGAAGGTCGGCATCAACGCCTCCATCGAACCGGGCACGATCATCGGCGAGGAAACGTTCGTCGGCCCAGGGGCCCACGCCCGCGGGAACATCGCGGCGCGGAGCCGCATCTTCTGAGGTGTCGGGCGTGCACATCGCCCACGTGTCCCCGTGGTTCTACCCACACCTCGGCGGCGTGGAGAGCCATGTCCGAGTCGTGTGCCGCGAACTGGCGACCCGTGGGCACGATGTCAGCGTCGTGACGACGTGGCACGATCCGACACTTCCGGGAGAGGAGACGATCGACGGGGTACGGGTCGTGCGGGTGAAGCCGCGGATGATCGTCATGCGCACCCCCGTGGTCCCGCGCATGCGGGCCCGTCTCCGCGAGCTCTCGGTGGACATCCTCCATGCGCACTCGCCACCGCCTCTGGCTTCTCAGTACACGGCCAGTGCCGCGAAGTTCCTCCAGCGGCCCTTCGTGGTCACGCACCACTGCGACGTCGAGTTGCCGTCTCCGGTCGGCGCGTTCGTCGAGTCCCTGTATCGGAGGACCTTCGGCGCATCCACGCTGCGGCACGCGGCGAAGGTCGTCGTCACGACGCGAACGTATGCCGCGACGAGCCGGGCGGTCTGGCGGTACAATCCCGTCGTCATCCCGAACGCCGTGGACCATCGACGCTTCCATCCGGGCGTCCACGGGTCCGCGACACGGGAGCGATTGAAGATCCCGGAAGACCGCCCGCTCATCCTGCTCGTATGCCGCATCGTCCCGCACAAGGGGATTGAGCACTTCATCGAGGCCGCACGCTTCATCCCCGAGGCGACGTTCGCGGTCGCGGGCGAGGGCTCCCTCCTCGGCTCGATGCGACGGTTCGCATCGACGATGGGAGTCGCCGACCGCGTGCGTTTCCTCGGTCGGGTCATGGACGATGAACTCGCGGCCGTGTACGCGGCGTGCGACGTGTTCGCCCTTCCGAGCGTCTCGCGTCTCGAGGCCTTCGGGATTGCGGCGCTCGAGGCGATGGCGACGGGCAAGCCTGTCGTGGTCTCGGACATCCCCGGGGTCCGGGAAGTGATTGAGGACGGACGGGAAGGGCTCCTCGCGGACCCCGTCAACCCCCAGGACCTCGCAGAGAAGATCCTGAAGCTCGTGGCGGATCCCGATGCCCGTCGGGACATGGGCCGGCGCGGGCGGGAGAAGGTCCTCGCGGAATTCAGCATCGAACGGGTCACGGACCGGATCGAGGCCCTGTACCGATCGGTATCCTCCGGCGGCGAACTCACGGCACTACCTTGATCGAGACCCGCTGTCCCTTGTTCGTCCAGGCGGCCCACGAGGACCCGTCGTACGGAGCGCCGACGATCAGATGGATCCCGCCGAACTTGTTGAACAAGGCGAGATCCTCGTCCGATGGTTCGCACACCCCGCTCGGGTGGGAATGCACGGTCCCCACGACGTGGAAATCGGGCGGCAGCATGTGCATCTGGAAGATCGCGTGCCGCTCGCCGCTCACGGTGCCGGGGAGGAGGAGAAGTTCCGTGATCGTGCCCGAGTCCGCGCGGAGGATCGCGCCGAATTCGAGGGGATGCATGTCGCGGGACGCTTCCAGGATCATCCGCAAGGTCCGCTTCGCGATCGACTCTACCCGCTGCATGGCCTCTCACTGCCGGGACAGCTTCTCCTCGATCCGGCGGTAGAAGTCGTCCCGGAATCGGATGAACTTCGCGCGCCGCTCAGATGCGGTGAACATGACTTCCTCCGTGCCCTTCAGGCCCGACTCGTGCTGCCCGTCCATCACGAGAAGGCACTCTCTCGGCTTCAGGAGCTTCACGTGAACTCGGGCCGTCGCTGGGAACACGTGCGGCCGAGACGCGGGCTTGAAGGGGGCGATCGACGTCACGATGATTGCGTCGAGCCTCGGGTCGACGATAGGTCCGCCTGCGGACATCGAGTACGACGTCGACCCAGTGGGCGTCGCGACGATGATGCCATCCGCCCGTACGCGTTCCACGAGGGTCTCGTCGAGGTCGATCTCGAAGTGCCGGATCTTCGCGATCTGGGCCGTGTGGACGACGGCCTCGTTCGTGCAGTCGAACATGCGCCTGCCGTCGACGGTGACCTGGAGCCGCATGCGCTCCTCGACGCGGTAGTCTCCGCGCGCGACCCGCTCGAGGTACGCGTCCACCTCCTCCGCGTACACCTCCGCGAGGAAGCCGAGGGACCCCGAGTTGATCCCCAGTACCTTCGCGTCCGAGAGCTGCAACGCCCGCAGGATCGTGCCGTCCCCACCGATCGCGAGGACAACGTCCACCTTCATGTGGGCGAGCGGCAGGCCGGGCCGTTCGAGGGACCTCGCGAGATCCGCTTCCAGGTGGACTTCGTGGGAGGGCTCGAGTCGCGCGAGGATCTTCTTCGCGGCCTCGAAGGCCGTCGAGATGTGCGGATTCGCCGTGATTCCGAATTTCATTGGATCGCCTCCCAGGTCCTGCGATCCCCCAACGCGACGAGGTCCGTCCGCGCCTCCGTGGTCAGGGGCATGTCGAGCTCCGTCCCCTCGAGATCGAGTACGAGGCCGCCCGCTTCCCGTACGATTAGCGTTCCGGCGGCGATGTCGACCACGCGGAGCCTCGCCTCGGGCACCGCAGAATGCATGTAGTACAAGTCCGCCGCACCGCGCGCCACGAGGCACAGATCCAGAGACGCGGCCCCGAGATTCCGGACCCGGCGCGCGCGACCCGCCACACGCGCGCCATCCGGGTGGGCGTTGGTCCCAAGGTACACGGAGAAGAGCAGGTCCTTCGGATCGTGAGCGCGAACGTGAATCGGTCGGCCGTTGAGGAACGCGCCGTGGCCCTGCGATGCGTAGTATGTCCCGCCCGTGACGAGGTCTCGCACGAGCCCTTCGTTCACGTCTCCCAAGCGCTCCCGTCCGATCGCCAGCGACACGGAATACGCCGGGACGCCTCGAAGGGCGTTGTGCGTGCCATCGATCGGGTCGAGCACGAGCACCGCGTCGCCCTTGCGGTCCACGAACCCGGCCTCCTCGCTCAGGACGTTGATCTTAGTCCCTTCATAGTCCAGGAGTCGGAGGACGGCCTCCTCGGCCACGCGGTCGATCCGGGTGCTGGGCGCACCGTCGGCGCCGCTCCCCAGGACCTCCGCCGGATCCTCCGCCATGTCCCGGACGGCGCTCTGGACGGCGTCCGCCAGCTGGAGGAGAAGCCCATTCACGCCGCGAGCTACCGCCTCTATTGATATAGAATTATGGGAGGGCGCTCGGGGCGCCTGTTGCGCTCTAGGACGAGACACGATATGCTTATATAGAAGTCCCAACATAGGCATGGCCCCGAATCGCACATTCGGAGGTATTTCCATGATGCCAGCAGGTACACAGATTCTCGTCTTGAAAGAGGGAACGCGCCGAGACCGCGGCAAGGGAGCACAGTTCAACAACATCGCGGCCGCGAAGGCGGTTGCCGACGCGGTTCGCTCGACATTGGGCCCGCGCGGCATGGACAAGATGCTCGTCGACAGCCTTGGGGACGTCGTCATCACGAACGACGGCGTCACGATTCTGAAGGAGATCGACATCGAGCATCCCGCGGCGAAGATGCTCGTCGAGGTCGCGAAGACCCAGGACGAGGAGGCCGGGGACGGCACGACGACCGCCGTGATCCTGGCGGGCGAGCTGCTCAAGAAGGCCGAGGACCTGATCGAGCAGAACATCCACCCGACCGTGATCGCCCACGGGTATCGGCAGGCGGCCGACAAGGCGCGAGAGGTCCTGGAAAAGATCTCGACGAAGATCTCGATCAAGGACGCGGACGTCCTCAAGAAGGTCGCCATGACGGCGATGTCGTCCAAGTCCTCGAGCGGGCACAAGGAGCTTCTGGCGGACATCTCCGTGAAGGCCGTGACCACGGTCGCGGAGCAGCGTGCCGACGGGACGTACTTTGTCGACGACGACAACATCCAAGTCGTCAAGAAGCAGGGAGGCTCCATCGCGGACACGGGTCTCGTCGACGGGATCATCGTCGACAAGGAACGGGTGCATCCGGGCATGCCGGGCGAAGTGAAGGATGCAAAGATCGCCCTGATTGACGCGGCCCTGGAAGTCAAGAAGACCGAGATCGACGCGAAGATTGAGATCACGGATCCGACCCAGCTCCAGGCCTTCCTGAACGAGGAGGAGGCCATGCTGAAGCGGATGGTCGAGACGGTCCGGAAGAGCGGCGCCGACGTCGTGTTCTGCCAAAAGGGGATCGACGACCTCGCGCAGCACTACCTCGCGAAGGGGGGCATCTACGCCGTGCGCCGGGTCAAGAAGTCGGACATGGAGAAGCTCGCTAAGGCGACGGGCGGCAAGCTCGTCACGAAGCTCGACGAGCTGACGAAGGCCGACCTCGGCTACGCGAAGCTCGTCTACGAGAAGAAGATCGGCGACGATGAGATGACCTTCGTCACGGGCTGCAAGAACCCGAAGGCCGTATCCATCCTGATCCGGGGCGGCACGGAGCACGTCGTCGACGAGGTCGAGCGGACCCTCGAGGATTCGACGAGCGTCGTCGCGGTTGCAATCGAAGACGGCAAGGTCATCTCGGGCGGCGGCTCGAGCGCGACGGAGATTGCGTTCGGTCTGCGGGACTATGCGGCCAGCGTGGGCGGACGCGAGCAGATCGCGATCGAGGCCTTCGCGGACGCCGTGGAGGTCATCCCGCGCACCCTCGCGGAGAATGCCGGACTGGACCCGATCGACACCCTCATCGCACTCCGGAAGGAGCACAAGAAGGGCAGCAGGCACGCGGGGATCAACGTCTTCACGGGCAAGGTCTCCGACATGAGGAAGGAGAGCGTGATCGAGCCGATCCGCGTCGGGGCTCAGGCGATCTCCTCGGCCACGGACGCCGCGGTAATGATTCTGCGCATCGATGATGTCATCGCCGCCAGGTCGGGCGAAGGCGGGAAGGGCCCCAGCGGAGGCGGCGAAGGCGGCGAGGGCGGAGGCGAGGGCGAAGATTTCTGAGGGGCGCCCCCTCCGCGGGAGGCCCCCGGTGGTCTCCATGGGCGAGGAACCCGGTCGCGAACCCGACCCCTCTACCGGCAGCGTGGACCGCATCGTGCGTCGGCTCGGCGCTCGACGGAGCCTCCCTCCCATGGAGGCCTCATCGGTCCCGGCCCTCGGGCCACCCACCGCAGTCGCGGAGGAAGGCCGCGAGGCGCGCGTGCCTCCGGCCGACATCGTGCTCACGCCCTCTCGGATCTACATCACGCTCGAGCTCCCCGGGGCATCGAAGGAGACCTTGGAGGTCACCGCGACGAACGGCCACCTGAGCGTCCACGCCCGCGGCCCGGACGGCCGCGAGTTCCATTCGGAGATTGAGCTCCCGGCACCCGTCGAATCGGAGGCCGTGACCGCCACGTACCGCAACGGGGTCCTCGATGTCGCGTTGCCGCGACTCAGGGGACACCGCATCCGCGTTCGGAAGGGGGAGTAAGATGGCAAAGGACGCGCCGACCGTCGAGGAAGGGGCCGCCAAGAAAGAGAGTGCCAGACCCGCATTCCCTCAGGTCGCGGAATCGGCCGCTCCGGAGGACGAAACCCGGGAGGACGAATCCGCGGACCTCCGCCGGGAGAACGACGAACTCGTCACGCGCCTGAAGTACCTCCAGGCGGACTTCGAGAATTACCGCAAGCGCACGGAACGGGAGGTCGAATCCGTCGTGAAGTTCGCCCACGAAGTCCTGCTGTCCCGGCTCCTCCCCGTCCTGGACGAGATGGACTCCGCGGTCGCAGCCCTCGAGGGAACGTCGGGCGAGGGCGTCCGGCTGGTCCGCGACAATCTCGTGAAGGCTCTTCAGGAGGCCGGGCTGCAGGAGATCCCGGCCATGGGCCGGCCGTTCGACGCGTACGTGCATGACTGCGTCCAGCAGGTGCCCGACTCCGGGTCCAAGGACGGCGTGATCAACGAAGTCGTGCGGAAGGGATACCGTCTGCACGACCGCATCCTGCGTCCCGCGCAAGTAATCGTCGTGAAAAATGGAGGTGAAACGAATGCCTAAGATCATCGGAATCGACCTCGGGACCACGAACTCCGAGGCCGCATACATGGAAGGTAGAACGCCCAGGATCATCCCGAGCGCTGAAGGGAGCGCCTACGGCGGCAAGATGTTCCCGTCCGTCGTCGCGTTCACGAAGGACGGGATCCTCGTCGGCGAACCTGCGAAGCGCCAGGCCGTCCTGAACCCCGAGAAGACGATCATGCAGATCAAGCGGAAGATGGGGACGGACTACACGGTGAAGATCGACGGGAAGGACTACACGCCCCAGGAGATCTCCGCGATGGTCCTCCGGAAGATCAAGACGGACGCGGAGCACTTCCTCGGCGAGAAGATCACACAGGCCGTGATCACGGTGCCCGCGTACTTCAACGACAACCAGCGTCAGGCGACGAAGGACGCGGGGAAGATCGCGGGACTGGAGGTCCTGCGCTTGGTGAACGAGCCGACCGCTGCGGCGTTGGCCTACGGTCTCGACAAGAAGGGCGAGGGCAAGATCTGCGTCTTCGACCTCGGGGGCGGCACGTTCGATGTGACCCTGATGGAAATGGGCGACGGCGTCTTCGAAGTCGTGTCCACGTCCGGGGACACCCAGCTGGGCGGGATGGACATGGACAATGCGCTCATCCAGTGGCTCGTGACAGAGTTCCGACGGCAGCACGGGATCGATCTCTCAGGCGATCGGCAGGCGATGCAGCGCCTTCGCGACGCGGCGGAGAAGGCGAAGATCGAGCTGTCGAGCACCGTGGAGACGACGATCAACCTTCCGTTCATCGCGCAGAAGGAGGGCCAACCGCTGCACCTGGAGCAGAAGCTCTCACGGGCCAAACTCGAGCAGCTCATCGAGCCGGTCCTCGACCGCCTCGAGGGCCCGATCCGCCAGGCGTTCAAGGACGGGAAGTGGTCCTTCACGGACGTGAACCACGTGATTCTGGTCGGAGGTCCGACCCGCATGCCCGTCGTCCGCGAGCGGTTCGAGAAGGTCCTCGGTCGGCCGGCGGAGCGCGGCGTGGACCCGATGCAGTGCGTTGCCCTCGGCGCGGCGATCCAGGGCGCGGTCCTGAGCGGCGAGGTGAAGGACATCCTCCTCCTCGACGTGACCCCCCTCAGCCTCGGTGTCGAGACCCTCGGCGGCGTCTTCACGAAGCTGATCGAGCGGAACACGACGATCCCGACCCGCAAGAGCGAGATCTTCACGACGGCGGCGGACAGCCAGGCGAGCGTCGAGGTCCACGTGCTCCAGGGAGAACGCGCGATGGCGGCGGACAACGTGAGCCTGGGACGGTTCTACCTGACGGGGATGCCACCGGCGCCACGCGGCGTCCCGAAGATCGAGGTGACGTTCGACATCGACGCGAACGGGATCCTGAACGTGTCCGCGAAGGACATGGCCACGGGGAAGACCGAGAAGCTGACGATCATGGCCCCGCAGCGCATGGAGCAGATGACAATCGACCAGGCGATCCGGGATGCGGAGGCCCACGCGGAGGACGACCGCCGTCGGCGGGAGCTTGTCGAGATGCGGAACCACGCGGACCAGCTCGTCTACGCGACGGAAAAGCTCCTCAAGGAGCACGGGTCCAGCGTCTCCGAGGCGACCCGCAAGGCCGTCGAGGAGAAGGTCGAGGCCCTGAAGAAGGTCGTCCACACGGACGACATCTCGCAGCTTCGGAACGCAATCGAGGCGCTGAACAAGGAAGCCCAGAAGATCGGCGTCGAGATGTACGGGAAGGGTGAGCCCGCGGAGGCCCCTCCGCCGGGAGCGGGCGACTCGGGCGGTTCCTCGAATCCGGGGGTCGTGGACGCGAACTTCGAAGACGTGGACAAGAAGTGACCGGGAGCCATGTGGCCGGAAGAACGCGGTATGGCCGAACAGGATTACTATGAGACCCTTGGCGTCCCGCGCGGGGCGTCGAAGGAAGAGATCAAGCGGGCCTACCGGAGGCTCGCGAAGAAGCACCACCCGGACCTGAACAAGGACAACCCGAAGGCCGCCGAGGAGAAGTTCAAGCAGATCTCCGAAGCCTACGAGGTCCTCGTCGACGACGAGAAGCGGCGCATCTACGATGCGTACGGGCCGGAAGGGCTGAGACAGCAGGTCTGGGGCGGGCAGGGTTTCGATTGGGACCGCTTCACCCACGCCTCCGACCTGGAGGATCTGCTCGGCCGGGACTTCTTCGAGTCGTTCTTCGGTCGCACGAGGTCGCCGTTCGGCGGAGGTCTATTCGAAGAGTTCCTCCGCGGCGGTGCGGTCGGACCTCGGCGGGGACCGTCGCCCGGACAGGACGCGCGTGTGGACGTCGAGCTCAGCCTCGAGGAGATTGCGAACGGCGCCCGGAAGGAGGTCATCAGCCGTCATCCGATCACCTGCCCGGTGTGCAACGGCACGGGCGCGGAGGGCGGCCGGATGGTGTCCTGCCCGACGTGTAACGGTGCGGGCCAGGTCAGCGCATCCCAGCGCCGCGGCTACAGCCAGTTCATCACAATCACCACGTGCCCGAAGTGCGGCGGTCGCGGCCGATGGCCCGAGCGTCCGTGCGCGCGGTGCGACGGCGCGGGCCGCGTGGCCGACGTCCGCACGATTGCCGTGGAGATCCCGCCGGGCGTGCCGGATGGCGTGCAGCTTCGCGTTCCCGGCCGCGGCCTCGCGGGCAATTCGGGCGCACCCGCGGGCGACCTCTACGTGACCGTGAGGACGCAGCCGCACGAATCGTTCTCTCGAGACGGTGACGACGTCACGATGGATGTGCCGATCTCCATCACCCAGGCGACCCTCGGAGCCGACGTGGAGGTCCGCACCCTCGACGGGGCGAGCCGGCTCCGGATTCCAGCGGGGGTCCAGACGGGCACGGTTCTGCGCCTGCGCGGAAAAGGGCTTCCGAGGTTCCAGCGCGCGGGGCGCGGAGACCAACTCGTGCGGGTCATCGTTCTGACGCCCACCCGCCTGACCGCAGAGGAGCGGCGGCTCTTCGAGGAGCTCCGCGAGATGTCGGGAGAGGACCCAAGCCGGCGCGGCGTGTTCGACCGGTTCAAGTCGTCTTAGGGAGACGGGATGCCGGCGAGGTACGAGACGAGTTTGATCATCCCGTAGAAGGCCACGAGGGCTCCGACGACGGTGATAATCGCGAGCGCGTCGCGGAGGAGAAGACCTTTCGCGTCGAGGTCCGGCGTGACTTGGTTTGTAACCTGTTCCTGTAGGATGGTATCTCCTCTTAAGAAGAAATGAAGGGAGTCGGTATGAATCGGTTTCGGCCCCGTAATCACCGATGTGAATCATTTCTGAAAACACCCGACGCGGACAAGGATTATCCGTCCGGGGCGGATTTGAGGGCGTACGATGCGCAAGGTCCTTGGAGTCCTGACGGAGGATTTCCGGCTCTACCACGACCTCGTTGCCGCCTTGAAGGCCCGCGACATCCCGTTCGTCAGCCTGTCCTTCGCACGGCGCGTCCCGGAGACCGTCGGCGCCGTCCTGACATCCCCGGCCGAGGCGCCGAAGGTTCGATCCCGTCATGTCGTGGCCGTCGACGAGATCGACGAATCCGTCGCGAAGGCTCTTCAGTTGCTCAAGGGGAAATCGGAGTGGCGGGAGCTGCTCGTCGGCGTGGATCCGGGACGGGAGCCCGGCGTCGCGATCATTGGCGACGGGGATGTGATCGACACGCGGATTGCCGCAAGCCCAGAGGCCGTCGCGTTCCATGTCCGCCAGGCCGTGCGGACGTTTCCGGCCCGCGACGTGCGCGTACGTGTAGGCCACGGAGACCCGACGAACCGGAACCGGATCCTGAATGCCCTCGCACGGGACCCTCTGCGCGTGGAGATCGTCGACGAGGCGGGGACGACCCGCCGATCTCCACAGCCCGACGTCGACGCGGCGATCGACATCGCGAGGACGCCCGGCCGGCGTGTCGTGCCCCCGTTCGACGTCCGCCCGACGCCTGGCGAGGTGCGGGACATCCAACGCCGGTCGCGACTCGACAGCGCGGGACAGGTCACGATATCGTCCGAGCTCGCGGATGCCGTCGCGCGCGGCGACCTCTCCCTCGAGGAGGCGATCGCCCGGGCCCGCCGGAAAGAGCACCGTTCAAAGGGCTGAGGAGTACCGCGCCTCGAGCTCTTTCCGCTTCTTGAAGTACATCTCCTCCGCGATCTCGCCCGCGGCGAGCTTCGTCTCCAGGGCCTCGAGCTCTCGTTGGAAGTCCGCGCGGAACGACCCCGTGTATTCTTTGACGACCCGTTCCAGGAGATCGAGCAGGTCCCGGCCGCGCTGCGTGACTTGGTAGACGATCCGCGGCCGCCCGTTCGGGGGGAACACGGCCGCCCGGTCGACGAGGCCCCAGGAGAACAGCTCGGCGAGTTGCTTGTCCACGGAGGTCCTGCGGATCTTGAGTTTCTTCGCGAGATCCTCCGGATGGTCGAACCCTTGCTGGAGCAAGCGGAGGATCTGTCGTCGCGTCTCTGAGGACGCGATGCGGATGAGCTCCAGCGGCTCCGACACGCTTGCCGGCGACGCGTTTCGGCCTACTTCAACGTTCGTTCACCGTGCGTCGTACGTCATCTCCTTCGAAGGAGAAGATGTGTCGCGAGCGGCGGACGATATTATTTTTATCCGCGACGTTTGTATAAATAACGCGGCACACATTGACTCGTCATGTTCGGCAACAGGGACGCGGGATTACTAGAGACTCTGGGCCTGTACCGCCGGCGCGAGAACGGCGGTGCGGATCGACGCAAGGAGTCACCCGGGACGGCCGCGGTCACCCCCATCGAGGTCTTCGTGCAGAAGGAAAGATATTTCGCAATGGCGAGCGCTGCCCGGTGGAACCGATGAAGCGGAAGGACATCCTGCGGAAGCTCGAGGAGCGTCTCGCCCGCGGCGAGGTCTCCGAGAAGACGTATCTCGAGATCAAGGCCCGGTACGAATTGGAACCGGACGAGCCGGAGGAAGAGACGCCCGTCGAGTCTCCCGTTGGCGACATCGGGGCGACGATCGAGGCCGCGGTGGCCCAAGCGACCGAGGGCGCCGCGAGAGCCGCCGAGGATGCGGCGAGGGCCGTCAACGACGCGATGCGGGCCGTCGAGTTCTCAGGCGTCGGCACGACGCTGAGCGACGAGTCCATTAAGATCGTCGGGTCCGGCGTCGTGTCCGGCAACCCGGTCCGCACGACGGAGTTCAAGTCCGCGGGAAGCGCAAAGGTACAGGGCCCCCTCGTCGCAGAAGTTGCCCGGATCGCGGGCTCGTGCAACTGCGACGGCGATGTGACCGTCGAGGAGTTCCGCGCGGCCGGATCGACGCGGATCGCCGGCTCGCTCAAATCGGAACACATCGAGGCGAGCGGCTCTTTGCAGGTTGGAGGCCACGTGGATTGCGAGGAGATCTCCGCGAGCGGGAGCTTCCAGGTCGGCGGCAATGTCAAGGCGGAGCAGTTCCATTTGTCGGGCGCGGTCCGCATCGGGGGCAATCTCGAAGCGGAGGAGATCCGCATCGATTTGGGCGGGACCTCGAATATCGGCGGGAACATGAAAGGGGAGAACATCCTCGTGAAGGCCACGAGCGGCTTCTTCCGGGTTCGAGGGGATCTCACGGTCCACGAGATTGAGGGCGAGGAGATCAACCTCGAGGCGACGAATGCGACCCTCGTCCGCGGACAGAACGTCCGAATCGGCCCGCACTGCCGGATCGATGTCGTCGAGGCGGGCGATCTCGTCGTCCACCAGTCCAGCGAGGTCCGCGAGCGCCGCCAACGTGGTGTGTGAGGCCCGACCGTCTGACGACTGAATATCGTCCCACAACCTTGATATAAGCCGGCTGAGTTCGAAGCGCCGTGTCCGAGCGCATCATACTGAAGGTCGCGGAAGCACCTCAGTCTGACGTGGGTCTTGGCCGCGCCCGGGTCGACACGAAAACCCGTGTCGCCCTCGGGGTCGATGTCGGCGAGATCATCCAGATCATCGGCAAGAAATCGACCGCCGCCAAGCTGTTCCGCGTGATGCAAGAGGACGAGGGGAAAGGGATCATCCGCATCGATGGCCTCGTGCGCCGCAACGTCGGCGTGAGCCTGGGCGACAAGATCGAGGTCCGCAAGGCGGAGGTCCTCCCCGCGGAGCGGATCACGATCGCCCCGATCATCAGCGAGGGACACAAGATCTCCTTCGGCCAGGGGATCGAGAACTTCGTGAAGCGGGGCCTCTTGAAGCGGCCCCTGAACAAGGGCGATGTGGTGATCGTCCCCGGAATCGCCCTCATGGGCGGCGCGCTTCCGTTCATGGTGATCAGTACCGCACCGAAAGGCGTCGTGCAGATCCAGGACGACACGATCATCGAGATGAAAGAGGAGCCCGTCCGCGAGGGCGAGGTCCTCACGCCGACGGTCACGTACGAGGACATCGGCGGCCTGAAGGAGGAGCTCATGAAGGTCCGTGAGATGATCGAGCTCCCCCTGAAGCACGCAGAACTGTTCGAACGGCTCGGGATCGATCCGCCGAAGGGGGTCCTCCTGTATGGTCCCCCCGGGACGGGTAAGACCCTGATCGCGAAGGCCGTGGCGAGCGAGGCCGGGGCCAACTTCTATTCGATTCAAGGCCCGGAGATCATGTCGAAGTACTACGGCCAGAGCGAGGAGCGACTCCGGGAGAAGTTCGAGGAGGCGCAGAAGAACGCGCCGAGCGTCCTGTTTATCGACGAGCTCGATTCGATCGCGCCGAAGCGGGAGGAAGTCACCGGCGAAGTCGAACGACGTGTCGTGGCCCAGCTGCTCACGCTGATGGACGGCCTCTCGGGGCGCGGACAGGTGATCGTAATCGGCGCGACAAACCGCGAGGAGGCGATCGATCCCGCGTTGCGCCGGCCGGGCCGCTTCGACCGGGAGATCGAGATCGGGGTTCCGGATCGCGACGGGCGCAAGGAAGTGATGCAGATCCACACGCGTGGCATGCCCATCGAGGGGTCCGAGGAGGAGCGGGATCATCTCCTGTCCGAGCTTGCGGACGTCTGCCATGGCTTCGTCGGCGCGGACATGGCGGCCCTCGCCCGCGAGGCGGCGATGAAGACGCTTCGCCGGTACCTCCCGGACATCGATCTCGACAAACCGATTCCCGCGGAGACCCTGGAAAAGATGCGCGTCACGCCGGACGACTTCAAGCAGGCCCTCAAAGAGGTCGAGCCGAGCGCGATGCGGGAGGTCCTCGTGGAGATCCCGAAGATCCGCTGGTCCGACATCGGCGGGCTCGAGGACGTGAAGCTGAAGCTCCGCGAGGCCGTGGAGATGCCGCTGAAGGAGCCGGACGCGTTCAAGCGAATGGGGATTCGCCCGCCGCGCGGCGTCCTTCTCTACGGGCCGCCGGGGTCCGGCAAGACGCTCCTGGCGAAGGCCGTGGCCACGGAGTCCGAGGCGAACTTCATCTCCATCAAGGGACCGGAGGTCATGTCGAAATGGGTCGGCGAGTCGGAAAAGGCCGTCCGCATGATCTTCAAGAAGGCGAAGCAGGTCGCCCCGTGCATCATCTTCCTCGATGAGCTCGATGCGGTCGCCCACACCCGCGGGTTCGACACGGACAGCGGAGTGAGCGAGCGGGTCGTCAACCAGCTCCTCACCTCGATGGATGGTCTCGAGTCCCTCGAGGGCGTCGTCGTGATCGGTGCGACGAACCGACCCGACCGACTCGACCCCGCGCTCCTGCGAACGGGCCGCTTCGATCGCATCCTCCTCGTTCCGACGCCGAACCGGGACTCCCGACTCGCGATCCTCAAGGTCCACACGAGGGGGATGCCCCTGGAAGGCGTCGACTTGGAGGAACTGGGCGTCGAACTCGACGGCTACTCCGGCGCGGACATCGAAGGCCTGTGCCGCGAGGCCGCAATGATTGCGTTGCGCGAGAACAAACACGCGAAGAAGGTCACGGTGTCGCACTTCCAAGAGGCGATAAAGGTCGTCCGGCCGAGCATCGACGCGGACACGATCAGGTTCTACGAGGAGTTTGACAAGCGCTTCAAGAAGCAGACGGAGCGCGGGCGGCGCGAGGAGAACATCCTCTACCGCTAGCCGTCCACGAGATTCACGTCGGACTCTTTTTATCCCATGCCCTCGTTCCCGGCTCGATGCGTCCCCCGACACCGATGAAGATGTGGGCCCAACGGGTGCTCCGCCTCGGTCCTTCGCGGCTCGCCCTCGCGGTGGCGGTCCTCTTCGCCCTCCTCGCGCTCGCATCGCCATTGTGGTCCATCACGCAGGACCAGGACAGGGACCGCGAGGTGAGTTCCTTCTACTGGACTACACGGACGCAGGATCGATTCGAGAATGGCGTGTGGGACGGGACGGAGATCCTCCCGTACTCCTCGTCCCGGTTCGCGGAGCGGTCCATCGCGGGCGCCCTCGGGACCGCGTACATCCTGGACGTCGTGCTCATCTTGGTCCTCGTCGTCGTATTTGCCCTCTTTTCGATGGAGCACTCGAGGACCATGCCGGCTCTGAGTCTCCTCATCGTGAGCCTGCTCGTGGTCGGCGTCGCGCTCCTGGCTCTCCTCTTTCCGGTCGTCGCGATTCCCGGCGCCGCCACGACGGACTTCGGGACGTTCACGGTCGGCGGCTTCTGGGGGTCTTGGCGGACATCCGTCCCACCGGCCGACTGGTCGTGGGGCGCAGGCCTCGGCTGGTGGCTTCTCTTCATCGCCGTACTCCTGGGGATCGTCGGCGCCGCGTTGCCGTACGTCCGGAGCGTACGCGCGATGGGGCCGCCTGCCCCGCGGTCCTGGCAGCCGCCTTCCACGTGAGACCGTGGCCTGCGGGTTGACGGAATCTTCATATAGCGCGCGTCGGATGTATGTCAGACAAGGGATGGGAACCCGCTGCGGCGGTGCCGCGGAGGGCCCTCACCGACGCGGGTGATGGGATGAAGCGATTTGCCACAGAGCTCCGGGGCAAGACCGTGATGACGAATGACGGCCAGATCCTGGGGACGATCGAGAACTTCATTGTGAACACGAAGAGCGGGAAGCTGTCCGACGTCCTCGTCCTACCGGCCGAGAACGTCGCGACGAAGGGCTTCAAGACGGATCCCGAGGGCCGACTCGTCCTTCCGTTCCAAGGGATGCGGGCCGTGAAGGATGTCGTCGTGATGAACATCGGGAAGGCCTAGCCGGGTTCACGTTACGGCGCGGTCCCCATAACGGCAAGTGCCTTCGCCATCGCCTCCGGGTCGTCGAGGAGCGCGGCGAGGACCGCTTCGACCAAGGCCGCCGTGTTCCAGATCTCGACCATGAGCTCTGGGTCCTTCCCGAAAGACCACTCGACCGGACCGAATTGCACCCTGGGTACCACCGCGAAAAGGGATGAGGAGGGGGCGGGAGCGCGCCCCCTCGTGCGCTGTCACTTCGTGATGTCCTTCAGCTTGCCCGCAAGTTCCGACAGGTCCATGCCCGTCAGGGCCTTCACGAGCGCGGGGGCGGTCGCGGCGATGTCCACGACGCTCGTGACGAGCTGAGACGGCCCCCGCTCGCCCATGATGATGAGCTTCTGGGTCGTCTCGAGGGACTTCGCGGCGTTCGCGACGATTTCGGGCAGCTTCTCGACGATGAGCTGCGTGATTGCCGCCTTGCCGTACATCTCCCAGGCCTCGGCCTTCGCATGCATGGCCTGCGCCTCCGCGAGCCCCTTTGCCTTGATCGCGTAGGCTTCCGCCTCGCCCTTGAGCCGGATGATGTCGGCCTCGGCGGTCCCTTCCTGGCGAATACGTTCCGCCTCCCCGGCGGCTGTCCGGGCGAGGCGCTCCCGCTCGCCTTCCGCGACGAGGATCGCCCGCTCCTTTTCGCCTTCCGCCGTGATGATCATCTTGCGCTTCTCTCCATCCGCCGTGGCGGCCACGGCGTCGGCCATCATCTTCGCGGGGACGACCTCTGCGG